>JADMIO011419597.1_pt1 | contig 15003 bp, 12 predicted proteins | sample 8958161 | NCBI WGS metagenome assembly JADMIO01 (sample SAMN16585339, study PRJNA669376) | soil metagenome | isolation source: Crop rotation soil | place: USA: Cullars Rotation, Alabama | collected 2011 | reverse complement strand
TCACAGCGCATATTAGCGCTCCTCCTCGCGCCGCTGAAGCTGATCGACATTCTGCTGCTGCACCCAAAGCGGCGGCACGCCATATAGCGCGCGCTGCGCATCCGTCACACGCGGGTCGACTTTGCCGAGCGACCAGCGGCCGTTCTCGCGGATGAACTGGGTGCCAAAGCGTTGCGGCAGGCCACGCCCAAGCAGCGCGCGATCCCAGGCGGCCGCGACCACCGACCAAGCGCGCGGCTCACCCAGCACTGTGGCGCGTTTGGCGAATGTACGCGCCAACTCGAAGTGCGCGACATCATCGCCATAGAGCATGATCAGCGCAGCGAAATAGTTATCCGGTGCCGAGCGCAGCGCGCCCTGCCCGTACAGTGTGAGCACGCGCTCGCGCCGCTGCTTGCTGCGCCGTGTGCGATCCTCACTCTCACTGTCAAGATCGTTGATCTGCTCCTCGGCCATGCGCTCGAGCTCCGCGCTGGGATCTTCCGAACTGCGTGGCTCCATTTCGGGACCTCCCGCGTCGCCGGCATATTGCCAGGCCGGCCTCTATCGTGTAGCAGGTATTATAGCACGCTCGTGCCGCGATTGCCGCTATGTCACCCAACCACCCAACCGGCCAGTCCACTAAGAAAATGCTATAATGTGCTTGAGACTTCGTCAACAAGATTTATGCGGCGCCGCATGCAAATGCCTTTGAGCCTGCGGCAGCAAGGTACTTGCCGTTGTATCTGTGTTTCGTTTTGCGCTCGCAGAGCGCAAAACGAAACACAAAAGAATAGCGCTTACGCAAGCCATGGCGTTCTTCCCCTTCGTAGGTTCTTTTTTCGCCCGCCGGGCGAAAAAAGAACCTACAAAAGAAGGAAAGTACCATAGTGCCGCAGGGAGGTTTGGAGGGACAAGTCCCTCCAAGAACTCGACCACCGCGTAAGCCGGGTAAAAGATAAAGCATTGCCGCTAAGGAAAAGCCAATGGGCTTGTACACCAGCCGCCATCCGATCGCGCGCCTTGAGTTGGTGAGCCGGCCATTTTTGGCGTTTGTACGCTTCTACTGCCGCCTGCGCGTAGAGGGGCTGGAATATATTCCGCAATCGGGCGCATTCATTCTAGTGGTCAACCATTCCAGCCACGCCGATACCGCCGTGATCTTCGCCGCGCTGGCACGCCCGATGCGCAAGCGACTGGTGGCCGCCGCTGCGCAGGATTACTTCTTCGACAACGGCCTGCGGCAGTTCGCCTCACGCGTGCTCTTCAACAGCATTCCGGTTCCACGCAGCGCGTTCGGATCGAGCGACCCGCTACGCCATGTGGTTCGTGCGCTGCGCGAAGGGTACGGTGTGCTGCTCTTTCCCGAGGGCACGCGCAGCCAGAACGGTGAGCTTGGCCCATTTCGGGGCGGAATCGGGCGGCTGGCGGCCGAGTTTCCCGATGTGCCGATCATCCCGGTCTGGCTGGATGGAACCGCCCGCGTACTGCCGAAAAATGCCTCTTTCCCACGGCCGGTACGCGTTCGTGCGCGCTTCGGCCCTCCAGCTCAACACACGCCCGCGCAGTTGGACGATAAGGCCAGCTGGCGCGTGGCGGCGACGCAGGTGCGTGAGGCAGTGATTCGTTTGCGGCCCAGTCAGTAGGCAGGCGGCAGGTGGCGGTAGTGTCTCAGCCGCTTACTGCTTAGGGATGCACGAAAATGAAAGCATCCCGATGACGGGGTGAGCGGGTGACGGGGTGATCACCTGCCTGTTGTCACCCCGTTACCCCTCACCCGACAGTGGAACAGTTTTTATTTATGTGTCCCTTACCGCCTACTGCTTACTGCCTACTGGTCAACAAGGAGACGGGCATGTCCGAGCTGCGCCAGAATATGGCCACCAGAGAATGGGTGATTATCGCGACCGAGCGGGCGAAGCGGCCGGCGGAGTTTGTGCAACCGGCCAAAGAGCGCGTCGAGGATCGCCCGGCCTGGTCGGAGCGCTGCCCATTCTGCCCCGGCAACGAGGAGCTCGATCTGGAGCGGCTGCGGCTGCCGGCTGCCGGCGATTGGACTGCGCGGGTGGTGCGCAACCGCTTCCCGGCGCTCCGCGAGGAAGGCGACCGCGAGCGCCGCTTCGATGGGATCAACTGCGCGATCACCGGTGTTGGGCATCACGAGGTGATCGTCGAGGCTCGGCTGCACAACACCTGCCCGGCGATCGAGACTCTCCACGAGGTCGAGCAGACGCTGATCGCCATGCAGCTGCGCGGGCTGGCGCTACGCGAGGATCGGCGGGTCGAGCAGGTGGTTTACTTCAAGAATCACGGCTCGGCCGCCGGCGCATCGCTGCTGCACCCGCATGCTCAGCTCCTGGGATTGCCGGTAGTGCCCTCAACGATTCGCGCACGGATCGAAGAGGCGCGGCGCTACTTCGACGACCAGGGCGTGTGCGCGTACTGTCGTATGCGCGAGGATGAGCAGCGCCAGCAGGTGCGCATGGTTGCCGAGAGCGAGTGGTTTAGCGCGTTCGTGCCCTACGCCGCCTTCTCGCCCTTCCATCTCTGGATTATCCCGCGCCGGCACACCGCCAGCTTTCTCGCGGCGACGCCGGAGGAGCTGCGCGACTTGGCGCTGGTGCTGCGCGAGGTGCTGCGCAAAATCTACTTCGGCCTGAACGACCCCGACTACAACTACACCATTCGATCGAGCCCCGAGCACGAGCCGGCATCCGATTCCATGCACTGGTACCTGGCGATCGTCCCGCGCGTCAATCGCGTGGCTGGGTTCGAGATGGGATCGGGCATGTTCATCAACACTGCGCTGCCAGAGGAAAGCGCCGCGTTCCTGCGCGCAGTGGTGGTGCCGGCCTAAGTGCAGGCAACCATAGAAGCGATCCGGGTTCCCTCACCCCCAGCCCCTCTCCCAGCTGCGGGAGAGGGGGGCCGTCGCAGCGGCGGGGGTGAGGGAAACTCTAAGCGGATTTGCGATGGGCTGCACCAAGTGCATCGAATCGTTTGTCCGAACCGGGTTTGACGGGAGACGGCAGACCGAGGACGGCCCGCATCCGTCTGCCGTCTCCCGTCCTCCGTCTGGCAAACATAGACGTGTCAACCAGGCTCAGCATTGCGCGCGATCCTCACGCTCTACCCACATTTTTCCGTCACTCATCTGATCGCCACCTGATCTACGAATAAATCAATAGCACTACTTGCATGGCCGCCCGCCCAAGCGACTATGTAAGAAGAGGGAGCACAGCCGCCATGCCACGATCGCAGGATTCGCAGTTCGCAGATCGATCTTCGCAGTCGCGCTCGCGCGAGCACCTGGATAGACGATTATCGCGCCGCCAGTTCTTGATCGGGCTGATGTTCACGTCGGCCGGCGCAATCGTGCCGGGGCGCCTGGATTGGTTCGCCCAGCCCGCCAGCGATCGTGCTAGCCCAGCACAGACTGATATTCCCTGCGCCGAGCCATTGCAGCGGGTGCTCGACCTGGCTGTTACCGCCGAGGCGCTCGCGATCACCTTCTACCAGCGTGTGATCAGCACCCCCGGCGGCCTTTTCGGCCGGCTGCGCGGCGAGCAGCAAGGGTACCTGCGCCTGGCGCTCGACGAAGAGCACGCTCATTACAATTATTTGATCGGACGGGGCGCGCACCCACTTACGACGAAGTTCTACTTCCCCGCCACGACGTTCAGCTTCAGCGGTTTTCTGATCTTCCTTGCGGCAATGGACGCGATCGAGACGGCCTCGCTCGGCCTGTACCTGGCGACGGCGCGGCGCCTGAGCGAGCTTGGGCAGCCGCTGCTGGCCGAGATCGTGGCGCAAATCCTCGGCGTGGAGGCGGAACACCGCGTGATCGGCCGTGAGCTGGCGCAGAACGCGCCACCGCCGCCAAATAATCTCTGTTTCGAGCGAGCGACTGCAGGGTGCGTTACGTGGGCGTTTGAGCCATTTCAGCCGTTTTTGAATGGCGGCGCGGATAGAGAAGGGCCATTCGATCTGCCCAGCCCTGCGGCGATCGCATCCGCTGTCGGCAGCTTCACATGCACGCCCGCGCCGGCCGCCACAGCCACGGGCTGCCATGAGACGATCGCCGACATTCTCAATATCGCCGCCACAGCCGAGGCGCTCGGCATCACATTCTACTACCAGGGGATTCAGAGCAGCTTCTTCCAGCAGCTGAATCAGCCGCAGCAGTGGTACCTTCAGGCGGCGCTCGACGAAGAACACAACCACCTGAGCTTCCTCCAAACTAACGGCGCGCGGCCATCGACGACGGACTTTTTCTTTCCCGACAGCGCATTCATCGACCGAACCGTCTTCCTGAGCGTGCTCGACACACTCGAGAACCTGTTCATCGGCGCCTACCTGGCGGCCACGCGAAGATTCGCCGAGCTTGGGCAGCCGCTGCTGGCCGAGATCGCCGCGCAGATTATGGGCGTCGAGGCCGAGCATCGCATCCTGGGCAGGCTTGTGGCCGCAGAACCTCGGCCGCATGATCTCTGCCTGGAGCGCGCCCGCTACGCCTGTTTGAGCGATGCCGGCGCTGATCTAGCGATCTTTCTTCAGGGCACGCCCGGCAATATGAAAAAGGCGGCGCTGCCAAGCGGCGCTGCAATCGCCGCTGCCGTCGAGCGCTTTGGCTGCGCGCCCGTGGAATTGGCGACCGAGCCTGCGTTGCAGTATGTACCGTTGATCAGGCGCTAGCGCTTTCAGTTGCCAAATTAAGGGGGTATGCGAACCACGGATTTCTTCACCTTTGTAGGTATTTTCGCCCCTCAGGGGCGAAAATACCTACAAAAGTAGGAAAGTACCATACTGCCGCAGGCTATAAGAAGAAATCTCAGAAAGGAGCAAACCGTGAACCTGCGCTTTCGCCCGATCATACTGCTTGTGGCCGCGCTGATTGCGCTGTCTGGATGGACTTCGAGCCAAGCCGGATCGGCCCAGACCCCCGATATGGTGGTTGGATTCAAGCAGGATGGAAGCAGCGTCAACATCAATCCGAGCCAGAACAGCCTGACTCCCGCGCTGGCGCTGGGCAGCCCGACCGGCGGCGCGCCCCAGCCATGGCTGGCATCTACCGAAGGCGGTCAGGGCGGAACGGCAGCACAGGTGGTAGTGACTACTTTCAACCAGGCCGGTGGAACCTGGGAGCAGCGCGGCGGCGCACTCAACAGTTCGCCCACCAATAGCGCCGGCAGCCCATCGATTGCGTTTGCCGGCACAACCCTGTGGGCAGCCTTCGTCGAGACAATTGGGGGCAAGCAGCAGCTCCTGGCCGATCGCTTCACGGGCACAGCCTGGCAGCCCACTGGCACGATCGGCGCCCCATCGCTCAACCTCGACGCGGGACAGAATGCCGACAGCCCGGCGATCGGCGCCGATAGCGCCGCGAACCCGCCCTGGCTGGCCTGGCGCGAGAGCGTGGCCGGACGCGGGACGCAGGTCTTCGTCCGCCGGGCGGTGGCTAACGCAGGAGCGCTGGGCGGATTCGCCTGGCAGATTACCGGAAAGAATAATGGCACGCTCGCGAAGCCGACGCTTAACCTGGACATCCAGCGCAGCGCCGGGCCGCCAGATCTAGTGTTCTCGGGCGCAGCGCCAGGCCAGGCCTGGGTAACCTGGCACGAGCAGGGTGGTGGGCGTGCGGCGCGCGTGTTTGTGGCACAGGCTGTAGCCGATGTGACTGGACAGGGCGGCGTGCGCTGGGATGCTGTCGGCAGCCAGATCGGCTGCTCGGCCAGCAACGAGCTCGCCTGCGCGCTCAACCGCAACGCCGTTCACGCCGCGCTCGACCCGAAAATTGCCTCCGGCGCGCTGGATGGCGAGGTGGCCCCCACACCTTGGGTGGTTTACTCCGAGCAAGATAGTAGTGGCATCAGCCAGATCTATGTTATGCGCATGGATCCGGGCGGCAGCCAGTTTCGGCCGGTCGGCGACAGCCTGAACGTGGCGCCGGGGGAGAATGCGACCCACCCCGACATCTTCTTCGTCGGCAAAGTGCCGCATGTCGCGTGGACAGAAACCCAATCCGGCGTTAAGAAGATCTATGTCAAGCACCTGGCCGATGTGCGGCCGGGGCTGGAGCGCTGGGATCTGAACAATGGCCTCACCGATATCAGCCATTCTGCCGAGCAGGCCGACCGCCCGACGCTCAGCTCGAACGGCGCGACTCCCTATGTGGCCTGGGAAGAAGCCGGCGGCCCGAGCAAGATCTTTGTGGCCCACCGTACACCTGAGGACGCCGCCTGGGGCACCAACCGGCCGCCCTTCATCCGCATTATCTCTGGAACGCATTTCCTTAATCGTGAGGCATTCGACGTCGCTCCAGCCCAGGCGCTTGCTGCGGTCGATCGCCTGGGGCCGGCCGAGATCACCAGCTCGTGCGACCATGTCGATGGATGGGAGCACATCAGCGAGATCCAGTTCCAGCTCGCCGACGATACCGGCCCGATCTTCTTCGGCAAATATGTGGCGGCCGAGGATAAAGTCTATGTCGAGGATCCCGATCACCCCGGCACGTTCGTGGGCGGCGCCAAGCCGGGCGTTGGCGCCTCGATCGACACCAAGTTCATCAGCCTGCTTGTGCCGAAGATGCAGACCACAAATCATGGCATCGGCAGCCCGGCCTTCGATATCAAGTGGGTGATCGAGTTTAAGCGGCCGACGTTTATGCGTGGGTATAACCAGCTGCTCAATATTGTGTATGATAACAACAAATCCACCGGTTTCGTTCGAACCGGCAGGCTGTTCGTGGGCAGCCAGGTGTTCCTGCCGGCTCTGCGGCGCTAGTATAGCAGTAGGAAAGGGTTAAGGGTTAAGGGTTAAGGGTTAAAAACGCTGAGTGCATTGTTCACAATGAGTTCAACGATTCTAACCCCTAACCCCTAACCCCTAATCACGCTCTTGATTGTCGCCGGTCATGTACAGGAAGCCAGCCCAGAGGCCGCGCGAGGAGCGATAGAACGCGATCGGGAAGAGAATCGCGAACAGCGCCAGCCCGATCAGCAGCGGGCCAAGCGGCACATTGGGGTTGAGCCCGAACACCAGCGCGCCCAGCGTGATCAGCGCCAGCGTCGCCACGGTGTTGACGCCCATACCGCCGGTGATCTCGCCCGTCGCCCGCTCGAATAGCAGGCCGCAATTCGGGCAAGCCGTGTTCATCGTGAAGCCGTGCGCGAACATCCGCCCGGTATGGCAGCGCGGGCAGCGCAGCAGCAATCCATCGAAGAGCGCGCGGAGGAAGCGAAGCATAGTCACGTTCGATAAGCAGACGAAAGACGAAAGACGAAGGACGAACAACAGCAGCAACCAGGCGACTGCTTACTGCTCCCTAATGATGATCAAACAAGGTCGTAGGGCATAGCTACATGTGGAGTGCATTGCAATCCCCATCCGCTACCCCCTGCGCGCCATGCGCACTACCCCGTTCCCTTCACAAACACATTCGGCCAGGCTTTGAAGCGCGTAAAGAACGGCTCGGGCGGCTTCTCGACGCCGTTTTCGGTGATCACCCGGTAGACGGTGATATCCATGCCCTTGCGCGCGTGGTCAGTCTGCTTGACGGTTCCGGCCGGCACGCTGCTGTCGGTCACGATCACCGGCTCATCGGGCGGCGGGACGACATTGCCCACCTCGGGGCCGCGCACGCTGACGGTACGATTGGGCTTGGTGCCATACAGCCGCACGCTCAGCACCTGCGCGGCTTCGTCGGCGGTAGCCTCCATCAGCAGCCAGTGGCCGGTATCGTTCATGAACTTGAGATCCGACACGCCGGTGTAGATCGTTGCATCCAGCCCTGGGCCGGATTCATTGGGGAAGCTGAAATCATCGTACCAGCTGATGTAGAACGGGTGCGCGTGCCGCTCGGTGATCGGCAGGCCGGCCCAGAACGCCGCACGGAATACCGTGGTTGAATCCTGGCAGACGCCGCCGCCCCATTCCAGCTGTGTGCGCTGGCCGATCACGGCATAGCCCTTCACAAAGCCATTGCTATCGTCGACTTCGCCAAGCTGAGTGTTAAACGAGAACTCACTGCCGGGCGGAATGAGCACGCCGTTGATTCGCGCCGCGCCGGCCTTGATGTTGGTGATCCGGTAGTCGGCCGAGCCTTCGAAGCTGCTGCGGCCCTCGCCGACCAGCTCGCCGATCCCCAGGCTCGGCAGTGTCTTGGCAGTCACCTGCGGGGTTAACTCCTGTACCGGCAGCGCGATCTCGCGCTTGGGCTGCTGCAGCGCCTGGGTAATCGCCGCCACCGCATCGGGCTGCTTGAGCCGCCAGCCAGTCTGCCCAGGCTGGGTAATCTTGAGCTTGCCACCGCGAAAGGCTACCCGCGGCTCGGCGCTGCCGGTGTCCACCAGCTGCGCCAGCTTCTCGACTGCCCGCGCGACCCGGTCTGGATCGATCTCGACGGCCATCGTACCATGGTCGGTTTTGATTGCCAGCAGCTCGGCTAACTTATTGGGCGTCCACGTCCAGCTCTGATCAGCGCGGCGCAGAATGAGCGGGCTTGCCAGCAGCGCGCGTGCGTCGGCGACCGCCGGCGCCATGCCTGCATCGGTGAGCGCCGGCGCCAGCGTGCGCGTGCGCAGCACCACGCTGTGCGGCTCAAGCGTCTGAAGGCTGCGCATAATATCGATCGCGCTCGCGTCGGCCAGCGCCTGGCGGCCGGGGCGCGCGGCGGTGGGCAGCACCTTGCCCTCCGCGAAGCTGAGCGCCGCATCGCGTGGCGGCTGCTCCAGCTCGGCGGCGATGCCGGTGAGGTAGGCCTGGAGCCGGCCGGCATCCACGCTCAGACGCGGCGCGACATCCAGCCCGCCCTGCCAGATCGCCCACAGCTCTTGCACGCGCTCGATCGGCCCGCCGCGATGGCCGGCTATGAGCGCCTGCTCTGCCGCCTGGTCAAGATCAAAGCTCAGGCCGATCTGCTCGGGCGTAGGCGTCCAGCTGCGGCCCTCGAAGGTGATCGTGATCGGCGTGCGCAGGAATGCGGCGTAGCGCTGCTCGATCAGCGCGCGGATCTCGGCGCGGCTCATGCCGGCGATCGAGCGTCCTTGCAGGCTGACACCATCCATCGCGCGGTCGCCCGCGAATAAGTTGGCGGCGTAGGGCAGCGCCAGAAAGACGCCTACGCCGGCCAGCACCAACAGCAGCAGGGCGAATACCCCGCCGCTGCGCTTACGCCGCGCGATCCGGCGGCGGGTCGGGCGCTCCAGGGGCAGCGGCTCGATCTCTGGCGGCAGTGCGGCATCGATCTGCGTCTCTTCGTCGCGGAGCGTGCCGGCCGCGCGCCGGCGGCTGATCGGCCCGTATTCCTGATAGTATTTGTCGGCCATTGGCTTCTCGCGGATGACGTATTGATCGGCGAATCATGCGCTGTGATACCATGACGAGGGACATGTGTGTAAAGAGTATCACGTTTACATGAAGCTGTCAACAGTTTTCCGCGCCGCGAGGATGTGGGCGGACGCTGACCCACCCCCCGCTGATCTTTGCGAGCGGGCGCTGCCCCTCGCGCTCCCCACTCTCGAACGCGTGGTTCACAATTTACGAGCGGGCTCTGCCTCTCGCGCTCCCCATTTACGAACGTGAGGTTCATAATCTGCGAGCGGGCGCTGCCCCTCGCGCTCCCCGCTCACGAACGCGTGGTTCACGATCTGCGAGGCGGCTCCGCCCCTCGCGCTCCCTGCTGGGGGCGTAGCACACCCCCAGACCCCCTGCAAAGGAGGCCGGCCGCACATTTGGCGCACGGGCACATGCCTCCGTTGTGCCAAGGCGACGATCATTAACTGCCGGCTCCTCATTGCCCGTAGGCCTCCGCGTCAGGCGCTCGGCATGTGAATGCATCGAATCAGGGTTCCAAGGGACGTAGTCCCTGGCCGGGGGTGCAGGGGGCCGGGTGGCCTCCTGCCGCCGCCCGCGCAGGGCTTGCTAATCCAAGAAACGATACCCCGGCAGTGTCAGGAACTCGCTGAACTCCGCGCTAGTGGTCAGCGTGTCGAACAGCTCGGCCGCGCGGGCGAAGTTGCGCTGGGCGAACTTCTCGGCGCCATAGCTCGCCTTGATCTTCTCTAGCTCCTCGCCGATCAGCTGGCGGGTCAGCTCGACCGTGATCTTGCGGCCGTCGTCCAGCACGCCCTTTTTGCGCTGAATCCACTGCCAGACCTGCGAGCGCGAGATCTCGGCGGTGGCGGCGTCCTCCATCAGGTTGAAGATCGGCACCGCGCCCTGGCCGCCCAGCCACGCCTCGATATACTGGATGCCCACGCTGATGTTCGTGCGCAGCCCGGCCTCGGTGATCGGCCCGGTCACGAAATCGAGCAGGTCGGCTGCGCCGACATTCACGTCCGCGCGCTGCTTGTCGATCTGGTTGGGCGTCTTCATCACCGCATCAAATGCCTCGGTCGCCAGCGCGACCATGCCGGGGTGCGCCACCCAGGTGCCGTCGTGGCCGTCGTTGGCCTCGCGCTCCTTGTCGGCGCGCACCTGCGCGAACGCGCGCTCATTGGCGGCCGGGTCGTTCTTCACCGGGATAAAGGCCGACATGCCGCCGACCGCGTGGATCTGGCGCCGGTGGCAAGTTTTGATCGCCAGCAGCGAGTACGAACGCATAAAGTGCGTAGTCATCGTCACCAGCGCGCGGTCGGGGAAGACGTGATCCTGGTGGCGGAACTTCTTGATGCAGCTGAAAATATAATCCCAGCGCCCGCAATTCAGCCCGGCCGAGTGGTCGCGCAGCTCATACAGAATCTCGTCCATCTCGAACGCCGCCAAGATCGTCTCGATCAGCACTGTGGCGCGGATGGAGCCTTGCGGCACACCCAGCTGGTTCTGCGCCAGAACGAACACATCGTTCCACAGCCGCGCCTCCAGGTGACTCTCCAGCTTCGGCAGATAGAAGTACGGGCCGCTGCCCTTGGCGAGCAGAGTTTTGGCGTTGTGAAAAAAGTACAGGCCGAAATCGAACAGGCTGCCCGAGACCGGCCGGCCGTCGATCTTCAGATGCTTCTCGACCAGGTGCCAGCCGCGCGGCCGCACCAGCAGGGTGGCCACGGTATCGTTCAGCTTGTAGGGCTTGCCCTCGGGGCTGACATAGTCGATCTCGCGATTGATCGCATCGCGCAGATTGATCTGGCCCTGAATATTGTTGTCCCAGGTGGGCGAGTTGGCATCCTCGAAATCGGCCATGAACACCTTTGCGCCCGAGTTGAGCGCGTTGATGATCATCTTGCGATCGACCGGGCCGGTGATCTCCACCCGCCGATCGAGCAGATCGGGCGGGATGGGCGCGGCGCGCCAGTCGCCGGCACGAATTGCGGCCGTCTCGGGCAGAAAATCGGGCAGCTTGCCGGCCACCAGCTCGGCCTGGCGCTGCTCGCGCCGCACCAGCAGCTCGCGGCGGCGCGCGTCGAAGGCGCGGTGCAGCGTAGCGACGAAATCCAGCGCCGCCGGCGTCAGCACCGTGGCAAACGCATCGTTCACCGCGCCCAGAACCTCAATGCCCTCGGAATAGTGATGCTTATCCATCAGCGGGCGCTCCTTTCACATTGATCGCGAATCATACGAGCTGTGAGTATATGCGCTCATAATACGTGCGCCAGATCCAAAATGGTTACAGTCACAATGCTGTATGGCACGGGATTGCGGATCTGAGTCGTGGGATCGCGATTATATGCGATGCGTGCTGGGGCTGTCAACAGCGCGGAATAGCGACACTGTTCACATTCTCTGTATTGGATACGGCCGAACGTGAGTACTGTCATTCTTCTGTGCTACGCCTCCGTTCGGGGTTCATCCGTCTTCCGTGTACCCGAAGCGTGAACACATAGAACCTGGCAGGCTACGCGCAGCGATACACTGTGCAGCGCTCAATCGCAATGCCCTGGTTCGAAAAACGCCAGCAGCGGCCCTGATCGTTCTCATCGCCATTCAGGCGCCGGCCCGCGAGCCACTGCCCAGCGCGGTACTCGCCCTCGTCCACCGCACCGATGCCCACCAGCGCCGCGCCGGATGTGCCGGGGCGAAAGGCGACCCGAAAGCCGCTGCCCGCGCCGATAAAGGTATCCGACCCGGTTGCGATAATCAGGCCATAGCCGATATCGGCCTTATAGCCAAAGATCTCATCCAGGCTAATCTCCAGCTCGTAGCCGCCTAGCTGATATATGACCGAAGGCTGCTCGCTGTCGAGCAGAAAGCCGGCCGTTGCCCGGCTGCCCTGGTGTGCAAGGATCACCGGGGCAAGCTGTTGCAATACCGCGTAGCTTTTGCTGAGCGGCGTTTGCTCGGGGAGTTCGAGCGAATCGACTGCAAACGGCGAGGTGCCGATCGCGTCGTGCTGCCCGATCGCGTAGAACACATTGCGCGCGCCGACCTGGTTGGGATGCATCTCGGGGATGAACAGCGTATTGCCGCGCTGGGTGTACTTTTGGCACCAAGCAGCGAAATTGGGCTGGTAGATGTCGGGCGTCAGCATGTCGATCTGCGCCGTGCCCGCCAGCCAGATATCCATCACATGCGGTAGCGGGCCACCGCTGGGCCAATCGCCGGGCGTGCCCTCGGGATTGCTCAGCCAGGCATTCACGAACATCGGTAGGGCGTATGCAGCCTTGCCGGCGGCAGCCACGTTATCCAGATAGCGCGCATAGTTCCAGGCCATGAAGATCTCGTCGGTGACCGGGCCGGCCCCGAAAACGTCTTCCCAGCTGCCGGAAGTCTTGGCGCCGGCCGCTTCCCAGCGCTGCCGGATCTCCGGCACCAGCTCGGCCCGATGTGCTTGCAAATACGCCAGCAGCGCCTGCGGCACCGGCCCGGCATAGGCGCGATTAGCTGCCTCGGAATGATCGCGCGTATCGCCCAGCAGGCCGACCTCGTTTTCCACCTGCACCATAATCACGGTGTGGTGGTTGCCATCTACCTCGGCAATATGCTGCATCAGCGCCGCGAAGGCGCGCGCGTCGGCCTGCCAGTTTGCCTCAGCAACGGTCGAAAGCACTTCGATCACCTCGCCGGTGTGGAGCTGGACGCGTGGGAATCTGCCAATATCTTGCTTCACCCACAGCGGAATATAGCTGGACATGCCGTTCTTCCAGCTGCCGAACCACAGCACGATCAGCCGCAGATCGTGGCTGCGGGCATCGCGAAGCAGGTCATCGACCAATGCGAAATCGAAGCCACCTTCGGTCGGCTCGATCAATTCCCACGATACGGGTGTCAGCACGGTGTTGATGTTCAGATCGCGCATGCGCTGCCAGATCGGCTGCATGTACTCGATACTCGACGAGCTGGAATTGCGCAGCTCGCCGCCAAGCACCAGGAACGGGCTGCCGTCGACGATCAACTGTGTCGCGCTGCCCTGCCGTCTGAGCTGCGGCATGCCTTCGTTAGTGCGGTTGTGCGCCTGATCGGCCATGAGGTGGGGCTCCTTTCAAAACGGTGGGTAACGCAGGATTCAGCGTCTAACATATACCTAGGAGTTACGCAGTTGCGTCTTTTGGCATCTCAAAGCGGCGCTTTTTCGCCTGCGGCAGCATGGTACCTGCCGATCTTCTGTGTGGTTTTCCGCGCGTCGCGCGGAAAACCACACACAATTGAAAAGTAAAGTACCTTTCTGCCGAAGGCAGAACACGCCAACTGCGTAAGTCCTAATACTATAGCATACCAAAAAGCACGAATGCTCAAAGCGCATGCCTTGAGCATTCGTGCTTTTCCATGAACGTATCGAAAGCCTAATCCGGCTGCGTACGCAGATCCTCGCCGGCGACCCAGCCCTCTTTGCCATCCTCAGTGCGGATATGCCACCAGGCATGGCCATCGGCATTGCGCGGGCCGTCCTGGAGCGTCATCTGCGAGCCGGGCTGGAGCCGGTCGATGACGCTCTCGCTTAAGCTCGGGCCGGAGCGCAGGCGCAGCGGTAAGCCGCCGGCGCGCGTGACCCAGGCGCTGGCGCCGGCCGCCAGCCCACCCGCCACTGCGCTGCTTGCGGATACGCTTTTCGTGCCGATCGAGACCCCCTCGGCAGCCTTGCTGCCGGCGGATTGCTGAAGCGCGGAAAGTTGGCTCTGGAGCGCCTGGATCTGCGCATGCGCCGCATCCAGATCTGCGCTAGCGGCGGCGCTTTGCGCCGGCTTATTCTGCATTTCCTTCAGCTGATCGCGCAGCACCTGCATCTGGGCCTGTGCGTCCTCAAGCGCAACAGATGCCCCAGCGCCCTGCGCGGCCTGAGCGCGCAAGCTGTCGGCCTCTGATGTTTTTGCGGCAAGTTTCTGCTGAAGCGCGCCGATCTGCTCGCTCAGCTTCTGCATGTCCTCGCCGACTTTCTTCATGTCGCCGCTTTCGCCGAATAAAGGTGCCATGGACTCCTCCTTATGAAGATACTGCTGGCAATTCGCCAGCGGAGCTGTGGGGCGTAGCCCCCGAGCATAGTTGTGTTGGCGCTGCTTTTTGCCAGCTTCGTTGGCAAAAAGCAGCGCTAAAAGATCTTGTTTTGGAGAGCAAAGCCCTCCAAACCCTCCCCATCGGGAGGAAGCCAGCAGTGGTATGAACCTCTACGCTTCCAAAGCTCTAGTACTCAACAGCAATAGCTATGCCAACCGATACGTAACGATCAAGACTGTGGTTCTTTGCAAAAAGTCACATCGTTATTGGCCACCGACCGGCTGAAGCCAGACGACGCCCTCTTTTGATCGCTGGGCGCTCCAGCCTACGCCGCTTGCACCTTCGATCTTCCACCAGGTAAAGCCATCGGCATCGACCGGCCCTTCAAGGATGCGCACGCGCTCGCTGGCTTTGAAAGCCGCAGTCGCGGCAGCTTTGAGATTCGGTTGTTTGCGGCCGCGCAATACTGTGCCTTCGATATTGACAACCTGCGCATGTGCGCCAACCTGGAGCACGGCCGGCGCCTCAGTGGGTTGGGAGGTGGGTGTTGGAAAGATCGGTGTGCGGGTCGGCGCGCGTGTAGCCGCCACGGTCGCGAGCGCCGGTATGGCGGTTGGGGCCGCCGCAGCCTGAGATCGCCAGCGCACCGAGAAGAAAATC
>JADMIO011331877.1_pt1 | contig 15004 bp, 16 predicted proteins | sample 8958161 | NCBI WGS metagenome assembly JADMIO01 (sample SAMN16585339, study PRJNA669376) | soil metagenome | isolation source: Crop rotation soil | place: USA: Cullars Rotation, Alabama | collected 2011 | reverse complement strand
GCCGCGACTTCAAGTCACGTGAATTCCAAGCTTCGGATCCCACTGTGCTGGAAAGATTCTCAACTTTCAGCCCGGCTTTTTCAGCCAGAACAGTATTCGGCTCAATCCCGATTCCTGCCACCACACCATCAACCAGCAGTTCCTGTTGCGTGTTCGTTCTAACCCGGGTTTGTTTTCCCTGCTTCTCCACCGCCGTCACCCTGGTTCCCCCGAACATCTTCACTCCCTTCTGCTGGTAAAACTGAAAGACAAACCGCGACAATTCTCGTGGAAAAACCCGGTCGCAAATGGTTGCGCCCGGAAAAAGCATCGACACTTCCCTCCCGTTCATCGAGAGCGCGGCTGCAAGTTCCGAACCGATAAACCCGCCGCCGATCACAGCAAACCGCTGTCCCCCCTCGGTCAGGGACCGAAGTCTGCGATAATCATTCGCGGTTCGGAAATAAATGATGTTGTCATCCCCAAATGGCAGTCGTCGCGGCGAGCCACCCACGGCCAGCAGAAGCTTTTCCCACGAATATATATTTCCCTCTGCATCGGTCGCTCTCTTTCTCCCGGGATCAATCGAAGTAATCGTCCGATCCTGGTGAATCGTGACTTGATGTTTGCTCGTCCCACGCCAGATCGAATCGAGTGGCTTGCCTTTCCACAGCCCTTTCGTCAGGGGCGGACGATCATACGGAGGATCTTTTTCCATCGTGATCAATCCTATCGAACCGGACGAATCTATCTCGCGAATTCCCTGCACCGCCGAATCAGCCGTCATCCCGCCACCGATGATCAAGTATTTGTACTCCTGGACCATGTTCCCATTCTCCTCGTTCAAGCTTACAACGATTTAAAAAATTCGACGAGACCCAATCCCCTCTCCAATCAGGGTTTCCGAGTCGGGGCATAATTATTTTGTCCCAATGCCGTGGCAGCCGATGTAAGAAGGGTCCGGTTTCTCGTGACTCGAACTCCATTCATCATTTCGGCCCGGTCATTCATATTTGCGTCTTTGAATTTTCGCGCTGTTCCCTTCGTTCAATGACGAACATTATCGAGAGTCATGCCGCGAATTTTGAAATGATGAAATCTCCCCATACGTTTTGCGCCGTTAGCCTCCTCTTCGCGGGACTGCTCTTCACTCCTGTTGTCCGCGCTGATTTTTATGTCTCTCCCGCCGGGTCTGATGCCGGCGCCGGAACTCTCGCGCACCCATTTGCCACCTTGGAAAGAGCGCGCGACGCCATTCGCGCCGCGAAGCAAACCGCCTCAGGGAAAACAATCACGGTGTGGCTCCGTGGAGGTGATTTCGTGCGCACCAATGCCCTGGAACTTGCCTCCGCTGATTCGGGCTCCGAAACGGCGCCGGTATTCTGGCGCAACTACGCCGATGAGCGTGTGCGCCTGCTCGGGGGACGGATCCTCCACGGCTTCCAACCGGTCAAGGATCCCGCCGTCCTTGCCCGCTTCGACGAAAACGCACGGACCCACGTTCTGCAGCTCGATCTCCACGCCTGCGGCATCACCAACTTTGGCGAAATGCATTCCCGCGGATTCGGCCGTCCCACCACTCCCGCACATTGTGAACTTTTTTTCGCCCATCGTCCCATGACCCTGGCCCGTTGGCCCAATGAAGGCGCCTGGGAAAAGCTCGCCGGTTTTCCTCAAGGCACGGGCAAGGGCGACGATCACGGTGGCTCAATTGGCGATCTTCCCGGCGGATTCATCTATTCCGGGGATCGTCCGCGGCACTGGAAAGATACCTCCGACATTTGGGTGCACGGTTTCTGGGCCTGGGATTGGGCGAATTCCTACGAACATGTGTCCGCTCTCGACCTGGATCAACGTGTCGTCAAGACCGCGGCACCCTTTGGACTCTACGGTTTCCGTGCCGGCCAGCGCTTCTGTTGGCTTAACATTCTGGAAGAACTGGATCAGCCCGGAGAATGGTTCCTCGATCGAAAAAGCGGCATGCTTTACTTCTGGCCTCCGGCGTCACTGGATTCCGGCGAGACGTTCTTGTCCCTCCTCGATGAACCGCTGATCAAAATGACCGGCGCGCGTCACATTATGATTCAGGGCCTTACCCTCGAAGCAGCCCGCGGTACTGGCCTTGAGATTTCCGAGGGCGCTGGCAATCGCATCATCGGCTGCCTCCTCCGCAATTTGGGTAATCTCGGTGTCGCGATCAATGGTGGCACCAACCACGGCGTGGCGAGCTGCGATATTTTTGACACCGGTGATGGCGGCGTCTCCTTAAGCGGCGGCGATCGCCAAACGCTCATTCCGGGCGGCCATTTCGTCGAGAACAGCCATTTTCAACGCCAGGCGCGCTGGTCAAAATGCTACGCTCCTTGCGTGCTTCTGAGCGGCGTGGGCCTGCGCGTCTCGCACAACCAGATGCACGATCACCCGCATTGCGCGATTCTCTTCACCGGCAACGATCACTTGATCGAGTTCAACGACATCCACCACATCGCTCTGGAAACGGGCGACGTCGGTGCCATCTACACAGGACGCGATTACACCTTTCGCGGCAACCGCATTCGCCACAATTTCATCCACGAGACCGGGGGCGTCGGCATGGGTTCCATGGGCGTTTATATGGATGATTGCGTAAGCGGCACGGAAGTTTTCGGAAATGTCTTCTACAAAGTTCACTGGGCGATGTTTATCGGCGGGGGTCGCGACCATCGCGTCGAAAACAATCTCTTTGTCGATTGCGATCCGGCCATCCGCGTCGACGGCCGCGGTCTCGATGTTTCGCCTGTTTGGCGGGATATGGTGAATACCTACATGCGCCAGCAATTGGCCGCCGTGCCCGCGCCTCTCTATCGCGGGCGTTACCCCGCCATCAAAACTCTCGATGCTTACTACGGCCCACCCGAGGGGCCTTCCCTCACGGGACTCGCGTTCAAGGGCGTTCCCCCCGAGGGCAATCTCATCAATCGCAACGTCTGTGTCGGAAAATGGTTCGCCGCCGGCTGGCATGCCGTAACCAATCAATTCGAATTGAGCGACAATTACGTCACCATCGATCCCCACCAGGTCGGCCTCGCCGCGAACGGTTTCGCCATTGCGCCCGAATCTCCCATCTGGAAAACAGGCTTCAAGCCAATACCCTTTGATCAGATAGGTATTCGTCTCAATCCGGATCGAACTCGTCTCGCCCGATTCGATTGATGGATGGGAATTAACAGCTCAGGCAATTTCTCCCGATCAATTATGACTAAAAAAGATCCTGGGGTAGACGCTTACATCGCCGCGGCTCCGGAGTTCGCGCGGCCGATTCTGCAAAAAATTCGAAAGCTCGTTCATGCGGCTGATCCGGAAATTGAAGAGGGACTTAAATGGCGTTGCCCGCATTTTGTGCATGGCGGAATTGTGTGTGGGATGGCCGCCTTCAAGAACCATTGCGCGGTCAATTTCTGGAAAGGCAAACTGATTTTCGGCGCGCGCTTGCCCGAGGGAGACCGCGAGGCCGGCATGGGGCAATTCGGCCGCCTCACTTCGCTCGCTGACCTGCCCGAAGACGAACTGTTCATCGGTTATGTGCGGGAAGCAGTCCGCTTAAATCGGGATGGAATAAAGCTGCCAGCCGCACCAAAGAAGGAAAAAGCTGAACTTATCGTCCCCCCCGCGCTGCGGGCTGCGTTAAAAAAGAACAAGACCGCCGCGCGAGCTTTTGAAAGTTTTAGCCATAGTCACAGGAAGGAATATGTTCGATGGATCGCAGAAGCCAAAACCGAGGCGACCCGGGCAAGGCACGTTCAAACAGCGATCACTTGGCTTGCCGAGGGAAAGTCCCGCAATTGGAAATATGTGAACTGTTAACTTATGAAACCTGGCTCACAGGCAGTCAATCAAACCCACCGCTTGAGCCAGGCCCACGCCTCCTCCTGCATCTCCGCGTTGAATTCATGTGGAGCATCGTACCAACTGGTTTTGATCTTTTCCGGAATCCCAGCCTTCTGGTACGACTGCCCAAGCTTATCGAACGCAGCGTTAACTCCAGTTGTTTCGAAGAGCCCGTCTTTCCTTCCGTTGATCACCAGCAGCGCGGCCGGCATCGCCAGTGCCGCAACATCCGGATAATCCATGTACCGGTAAAGCCCCGGCACGACTTTCGTGTGGCCGATAGTATTGCGAACGCGTTGCCGAAGTTGGGTCGGAAATGATGTCATCCAGCCGACGATCACCGCCGCTTTGATGCGATCATCCATTGCCGCAAGATGGCAGGACCTCACGCCGCCGACCGAAAGCCCGGCACATCCTATACGCTCCGGGTCAACTTCCGGACGAGTGATCAGATAGTCGACCGATCGCACATCGTCCCAGAACATCAGACCGGGCCAGGTAAACCCGGCGGAATAAATCGTTCGCCCGACCAACTGCTCGTTCTGACTCGAGCGCTGATTGAAAGCGGCAATCCGCTCAGCACCTATTGTACTGGGGCGTTCCCGCCAATCCGCCGGATCGTCGTCGAGGAGCATGCGACGTTCGCCCCAATAGAACATATCGGTCACCAGAACCACATAACCCATCTCCGCCAGCACCGCCGCAATGCTCTTATCGCCATAGTACGTCTTGCGCCAATTCTGGAGAATCGGTGTGTCATCCTGCGGCACCACCAGCTTTTCCTTGCCCCATAAATAAAAGCCGCCGTGATCGTGCAGCGCAACAATCGCTGGCAGGCGCTTGCCCGCGCCTTTCGGAACCAGAACGTAGGCCGGGACACGAATGGATGGTGTGGTGTTGAAGTACAGTTTCTCCTGGACGTACGATCCGCGATCGATCTTCTCCACGAGCTCGGGCTTGTGGTCGCACGGCGGTGGCGAGTAATGCAAAAGATCAAGGAATTTCTCACGGGCTTTGCCTTTCCACGCTTTCGCATCCGTAAACTTCGGATTGAGAAACGACAGCGGGAAATCCGACTTGATCGCTTGCGCATCGATGATCGGAAAAAGCGAGCCGACATCCGACCGGGTTTGAACTGCCGGCGTCATCGATTTTGCGGTTTCGGCCGCCGATCCGCCGCGCCCTTGATAAGCCGCGACCATTGACAAGGCTCCGCTCTTTAATAAAAAATCCCGCCGTGAAAGCTCCGCGCGTCTGTGTGGGGACATGGACATTAGCTTTACCAGCCAATCCCTCCCGGAACAAGCAGAACGAAGCGAACCCGACCCCTTCCGAAATACCGGCGAGTAATAGGGTCGGCAAATCACTAATTACCCCTGACAACACGAATGAGCAGGGGACTTCCTAAAACAAGCCCCTCGGCTTACTGTATCCCCTTTCAATGAATGCGCGGCGGCCCAAATTGTATTTTGGTGTTGCAGTCCTGTTGGCAGTTCTCTCTCTTTGGTTTTTCTTCGAACGGGCGCAGCCACGCTATAAAGACAAACGCATCAGCGCCTGGTTTGATGAGTTTTACACAAGGCACCGGACGAACTTCATTGCGAATGTGGTGTTTGTAGGAGGCCATTACGAGCGTCCCGCAAGAATCAGCCGGGATATCCAGGTGTTCCGGGAGATCGGTCCGCCTGCCGTTCCTTTTTTGACCGATTGCGTCCTCTCGGGATTGAGATTCGACTCGATCTACAACCGCTTTTATAATTCAGTCTCGAGCACCGTCCAGTCTCTGCTGCCTAGTCCCAAGGAACGAGCAACCCGACGGCTTTATGCACTTACCTTGCTCGCCGCGATGGGTCCCGAGCGCTGTGTCGCCGCACCCTCATTCATCGAAGCTATTATCCGCGCGCGAGAGGGGGCCGCGTCCTTGTTGATCACGGTTCTTCCAGAGCTGCGGCCCAGTACTCCCGATTTGGACCGGCTCATTGGCGCGTTACTCGAGCAGGGGCGTTACCCGGAAATAAAAGCGGTGATTGAATTCTGCCGGCCCGAGACGCTGATGACAGGGCAGGCGCTCGGAATAATCCTGGAACGCGAGCAGGGCACAAACGAAGCGACATTTTTGGCCCTCCGCGATCTTAAAGAGCACGCGCTCCTGGCGGTGCCCGCGTTGCTGCGGAGTGCGCTTTCGATGAACAGGGAGGTCCGTTACCAAAGCATTCGGACCATCGAGACGGTGGGACTCCGTACGCCGGAAACAATGGGTGCGCTGCAAAATGCGCTCGCCGACTCTGATCCGATGGTTCGGTCCGCCGCGCCGAACGCGCTTCAGGCACTCCGAAGCGGAGCCGAAGCGCCGGTTCAGCAAAAATCGCAAGGGGTCGATTTGGCTGATGATCAGCGGGTAAAAAGTCCTCACCGCTAACGTCGCCCAATTTGCGCCCGCGGGTTGAGTCGCGACGGAATTCGCGAATTTGTAAATATTAAGACCGTGAGTCTTCCCAGAGGGAGTTGATCCCTTATCTTCCAAAAACCATGGGCTATCTCTGAATACCCTCCAACAACTCTTGGATCTTTCCGGAGCTGAAAAGGAGCAGAGTGGTCCCATTTTCCGCATCGATCTGCACCCCTTTCTGGTGATCCTTGCCTTCTTCGCGAAGTTTTACATGAATCGGCTCGATGATCTCGTGCGTGATTTCGCGCGAACCTTCTTCCTGGAACCTCAGGAATATCCGGTCATTACACTCGCTTTTATCCATCCACACACCGGTGAACGGCATGCGATTGACCACTTCGATTGTATTTCCGCTCGGATTGATATGCTTAAGCGTCATCAGCGTGCCGCGATGTAATTGAAAAAATTTATCGCAGAAAGCTTTCCAATCAGTGCTTTTAATTTCCATGGTCGCCATAATACTCTCAAATAGTCTCAAGCTGAAGTTAGATCTGGTCTCGTTCCTTGCTTTCCTGACTGCCGGCGAGCATCTGGTCGTGCGTCGCCTCTTCCACTCCTTGCCTCACCAGGTCTTCACCGAAAGTCTGTTCATCACTCGCGGCCCGAATAGGGGCGCGATCTCCGCGATCACCAGCTTCGCCGAGCCATTCACCCGTATCCGGCGCCCGGCTCTCCAGTTCGGCCGGATCCATCTCGGGAAAACCCACCAACTCACGCCGAGCCTGCTCAAAATCATCCGCTGTATATTCATTGCCATTGCGGCCATTGATGATGGCAATTTCCTTTGCCCGCTTGATAACCATCCCTTCCGTGACAGTGCCGAGCGGTTTGGCATGGTTGATGAATTTGCCCGTTTGGCTATCCATCTTAACATCTGAAGCTTTCATGATGCACGATAAGCCCGCGTATCACCCTTTCAATCAGGTAAAAACCTGAGGCCGTCCAGAAAAAACCGCCCATGGGAAGTGAAATTGGATAATCTTCTTATAAAAATGTTCACTTCCACTTGACACCACAACGAATTGTAGCGTAACCAAGAAACACCACAGCAGAAAGTATGCGTTGCAGCAAGTGTGGGTGCCAGGAAGATAAGGTGATCGATTCGCGGACCTCTCGCGAAGGCGCAACCATCCGGCGGCGGCGCGAATGTCTCGGCTGTGGACATCGCTTCACCACTTACGAAGAAATCGAAAACGAAGCGATTACCGTGGTAAAACGGGACGATCGCCGCGAAGCGTTTTCGCGCGAGAAACTTGTTCAAAGCCTCAGAATTGCCTGCCGCAAACGGCCCGTCAGTCCGAAGGTCCTGGAGGAGATAGCTGAAAAAATCATTCAGGAGATCGGCGATAAGTACGATCGCGAGGTGCCTTCCATGGCTGTCGGAGAACGAATAATGGCCGCGCTCAAGGCTGTCGACCAGGTGGCCTATGTTCGTTACGCGAGTGTGTACCGGCGATTCGGCGAACCCACGGATTTCATCCAGGAAGTAAAAAAATTGGAGGAAAAGCATGATCCAGCTGCATCCTGAATATCTCATCTTTGAAACGTCGCAGGGGGAGTTGATTCCATGCTCCGCGGAAAGCGTCACGATAGAAATGATTGGCGACGCCGCCTCAGTTTTAGACCCTGAAGTTGTCCGTGAAGCCGCAGCCGCGGTCGTTCATTACTTCAAGCACGACCTTGCGCGTGAAACGGTTTCGGTGGCGGAGTTCTCGGAAGCACTCGAACGCGCTTTAAAATGCTTTGGTTTCGAAGTGACAACCAGTTGTGATTCGCCCCGGCGTTTGCCGGGGACGGACCTTCGCGAATTGGCCTCGTCGTCGGAGGATTTTGAGCTCGGTTTCTTTCAGCGCGTGCGCGAAGAGTTTCACCGCCAGGCCGTTGAATCGACTGATGTAATTCGTTTCTGCGGATTGCGGGGTTCGGTCAAAAAGGTTGTTGGAGCCAAGCGCTGGTCGCAACGCTGCGAACAATTCAGCGAGCAGGTGGTTGATTTCCTCCGTGAATGCCTGACAATCGAGGGCGGTTCGCCGTCGCGCGGTTTGGTCGTCCGCTAGACCGGCGTGGCGGTCCAGGGTGCCATGAAGACGCTATTTGAGAAAATCGCGGCGCGGGAAATTCCTTCTCAGATCGTTTATGAGGATGACAAGGTCTTCGCTTTCCGCGATATCAAACCGGGGGCGCCGACGCACGTCCTGATCGTTCCAAGGAAACCGATTCCGCGCATTGCCGAGGCTCAACCCGAGGATCATGCCGTTCTTGGTCACCTCCTTCTGAAAGCCGCGGAAGTCGCTTCCAAACTCGGACTGGATAAATCCGGTTATCGCCTCGTCATCAACAATGGCCCCGATGCGGGCGAATCCGTCCCGCACCTGCACATGCATATTCTGGGCGGACGTCACCTTGCCTGGCCGCCGGGATGATCAATCACCGGCGGAGCACACTCCTGGTAATAGTCTTTCTCGCGACTTTCCTGTGCGGTTGTGCATGCCACCACTCGAGTAACAAGCGATTCGCATTCGATCACGATACGTTCGCGTATCCAAACGAACTGCGCTGGACGTACCAAATCGATTCAAACGGAAAAAAAACGACCGCCCGCACCGAGCCCCCTCCAGAATATTCCCTTCATTGTTTTCCGATGGTCCGGGCTGCGCGGGAATTTTTTTATCACGCCCGTTTCGATCCAAATCTGCGGCGCACGAACTTCCCTGCTTATGAGCGGCTCGTTCGCGCGATTGTCCAACGAAGCAGCCGTTGTCCTTCCCCCGAGATCGATAAAATTGTCATCCCAGGTTACGCGGACTTGCACGAATTTAGCGCGGCCCATCCCGCCATGCTGAAGAAGGAATGTGGCGGAGCCTGGCGCAGTTTTTTCCAGCGCGGCAATTGGCGCATGGTCTTTCCTGTAACGCGTCATAGTCAGGCAGCCACGGCAAATAACCTTTCCGCCAAACTTGAATCGGGCCGGCTGCCCATTGTCCATGTTTATCGATTTCCAGATACTTCTCTGAACCATTCGCTCCTGTTGTATGCGCGCGAAAAGGACGAAACAGGAAAGATGGTTTTTTACGCCTATGATCCAAACAATCCCCTTCATCCCGCGCGCCTGGTGTTTGATGGCGTATCAAGGACTTTCCTTTTCGAGCGGAATCAGTACTTTGGCGGTGGATCGGTAAAAGTCTACGAAGTTTACCATGGGCTGTTATACTGAACAGCCGTTGCATGGCCGTTTTTAAAAAGCACTATACGCGCGATGAGGCTCGGCAGCTCCTGCCTTTGGTAAGACAATGGCTCGATGAGTTGACCAAAATACGCGACCTGCTCGCGCATTACGATGGGCAACTGACCAAGGCGCTTGGCTTGGGTGACGACCTCGGCGGCGAGCTCGTGAATAAATACGTGAAATGCATTGCCGCGATTAAGGACATTCTGCTCCGCTTCAAAAAACGGGAGATCCAGGTAAAAGACATGGACCGCGGATTGATCGACTTCCCCGCGTATATCGGCGGCAAAGAGGTTTTCCTGTGCTGGGAAAAGGGCGAGGAAGACATCGAGTTCTGGCATGATCTCACGACCGGTTACGCCGGACGCGAGCGGCTGTGAGATCGTCCCGCCAGCGTTTGCCTTTCAAAGTTTCTGAGTTTTTCTCCGATGTCGGAGATGGTGCCTGCTTGTAAACCATCTTCGAACCCAGTTTAGCAAAAACCTCCGCGAGAGTGCTACGGTCGATACTCGTGCCCAGGAGAGGACTCGAACCTGACAAACAGCATATTTGTCCTTGAAAAGGGGTATCCCCGCACCCTTCCCCACAGAGGGGAAAGGCAACATTTGAATTCTACCCTTTGTTTACCGCGGTGTCATCGCTCTTCGAGTCCTCTTTGACATCCCCGATTTCATACGGGTTATCCCCTCACGGGGATATGGGCTCGCCGGGCCTGCGGGCCGTGCTCGCCCGTCGCTTGCGCGACAAACTGGTTCCACACACAGACGGGTAATACGGGTTAAGGACAAATGTCCTTTATGAAAAGAACGGGTTGAGGAGACGGGTTCATCGAGGCAAGCTTTGCTTCTCTGCAAAGCATGTCTTCGTGAAAGGGCGAGGAGGTCGGCAAAGCCTTTTGAAATCGGCTTCTCACGTCATCTGCCTGGAAAGCGGGTTTACGGGTCCCCATTTTTTACGAGAAGAAAAGCGAATCGGAAGACGCGTTAGCCGGGAAAGACTTGTGAGCTTTTTCCGCCATTCCGGGACTCCTTTCCTGCCCCCCACAACCCCCGCCGGTCGGAGACCCTCCAGTTTCCAAAACTCACAAGACTTTTCTGGTTTGGGAGACTCGCATGAGCAGTCGGTCTCTGGAAATACGAAGGAGACCCGCTGCTCAAGCTAGACGGTCTTACGCGTGGCACTTCCATTAAGTGTACGCGACGAGTTGCTGAATTGTGAGCTACTACGGACCGGTTAAGAGTTCCAAGGACGTAACACGAGTTTGAAACCTGTTTACCCGGTAAAAGAAATGATCCGTCAGTTCGATCCAAAAGTTCAGGGTCCCGCACGATATCAGTCGGACTTCTGAGCTTCAATTCGTCCAGCTTGGATTTTCTTTTCGAATCTGGCGCGGAAGGAGAATATTAACCCTGAATCTTTCGGACTCCCACCAAACTTAACTTTTTGGAACTAACATCGATCTGTCGTCCTGCATTAGCCGGTTGCCGGCCTCAATTTCACCTCTTAATATCCGAGAAATGCCAGCCGAACGGTATCAAATCCACAAACAACAACTTTTCCATTGGATCGGTCGGGATATCGAGCGAAAGAACAACGGGAAAAAGGTCCTGAGCGACACTCTCGCTCAAGAAGCTCTTAACCACATTGCTGGCAGTGTGGAGAAAGGCTTGTGGGTGAAAAAACCACAGGTTCCTGAATTGTTTACCCTCGGCGAGCAAAAGCTTTGCTTGGACAGCCCGATTGCCTGTTTCACAGAATGGTCCTTGGGCGAGAGCCTACCGCATACGAGCAATTACGGTCGAATCGGATTTGGGTTCCCCAAAAAATTTGTGATCGACCGCGGCGGCCAGTCGGTTACGTATTTCCGTCATGCGCGCGAAAGTTTGTTTTTGAAATCGATTTTCCGTGCTTTAAAATGTATTGCGACCCCGCTCGAAGATGGTAAGTGGCAGCCCAAGCCAGGATGCACAATTGATGAACTGATTTATCTCATTCATTTCGCCAAAATGGTGCGAGCCTCGGCAGCGGTGAAAGCAGCTACCGCAAAACCAAAAGCGAAAGCCAAATTGAAACGGGATGTGACCGCCGCTCGCAAGGCCAAGCCTAAAATAAAGCGGACAACGGTTGCAGTCCCCAAATTTCTTAGGAAATTCGGGGCCGAGTTGCGGTTTGTTGAAGAGCGCGAGTGGCGAATCGTTTACCACGCAGAAAGCAAATATTTCAAAGCCGGTCCGGGAAACGGCCTGCCCGATTTTTACCTGCCGTATGTCCCTGGTGAGGAACTTTTCACGCTCGTTGTGCCGGATAGTAAGGTTATGAACAGACTCTTAGCTTCAAGCCACATTACAGAGCGCCTATTCTCGCCTGAAAAATTTCACACGAGCTTAAACGGCCCGGTGCCGCCTGTCACTGTTCTCGCGCATTCTGATCTCGGCACGTTTTGACTTCAAACGAAAGAGAACGGCTGCCTCTCAATGGCGCAGGACAAGCGTGTCTAATCCTTCTTGACTTTTTTGCTTACTCATCTCAGGGTTCTCCACGCAGAAAGGTTCATATGGAGTTTCGCGTAAATGCAATTCTGAAGGCGGTATGCGCGGCTGTAGTTCTTTTCCTGCCCGCGTCAGTTTTCGGCGTAACGCATCAAGCCGATACCTCCGAAGGTTTGCTTTTCGAAGTCGGCGATTTCGCCGTCCTTTCCCAAGTCACCTTGAACGCAGATACTGGAGAAGCCCTGCCTTGTGCTTCAGAGGCTTATTTGGATACGGCCTCAGCGCCCGTGATTCAAATCACCCTACGACACAGTTATTTAACATACACAGTCTCCAGGGCTTGTAGCGATATCCGGGTGCCGGTTCGAATCACTACATCGGCTCCATCGAATGGAACAACCACGGTCGCCAACGGAAGTGGAATGCCCTCGCTCGTTGGGGGAACGGGATTTGGCAGTTCTGGAACTGTAAGCAATTCTATTCCGGCTGTTGATAATCGTCGCAAGATTTATGTCCAGAATGCGAACGGCACGGTCATCGTTCCAGTTGATGATAAGTTAATCCTCAACCTTGCGATGTCCCCGCACCTCGCATTGGAAATGGAACCGCGCGATTTTGAAATCGTAGTAGGCCACTGCATATCTGCTTTAGGCTTCGGTGACGTGACAGTAACACAGGCGGCGCGAGATGGTGGATATGACATCCTGATGAAGTGGAATGCCCCACTTCAATCAGACCTTAGTTTCGCAGTCGAAGTAAAGCGGTTTAGCGACCCTGTTCCAGTGAAGGTGGTCAGAGAGTTCCATTCTGCACTGACTACTTCAAACGTTGATCGCGGCTTGATCGTAGCGGCCTCTGGATTTACTTCCGTAGCCGAAGAATACGCATTGCTTTGCAGGCCGAAAATCACACTCATCTCCTTCGCAAATCTTATCCAACAAGCGGTGAATAGAACTTTCGTTGCTTAGACGAACACCTCATTTACTTTATTAAAAGGACATAATTCTTTCGAGAACACTGCTCTTGGGTTTGAATGTCTCGATCCGAGTATTACAGGTAATGGGACATGTCCTTTACGAAACAACGCGTGTGAGAAGACGGGTTCATCGAGGCAAGCTTTGCTTCTCTGCAAAGCATGTCTTCGTGAAAGGGCGAGGAGGTCGGCAAAGCCTTTCGAAATCGGCTTCTCACCCTTCTCGCCCGGAAAACGGGTTTCAGTTCCGATTTAGCGCTAAATCGAGTTTGTGACTTTAGGAAGAAAAGCAGGAAGACGGGTTAGCCAGAAAAGACTTGCGAGCTTTTTCCGCCATTCCGGGACTCCGCGCCCCAGGCCCCCTCCGCCGGAGACCCTCCAGGTTCCAAAACTCCCAAGACTTTTCTGGTTTGCGAGACTCGCATGAGCAGTCGGTCTCTGGAAAATACGAAGGAGACCCGCTGCTCAAGCTAGACGGTCTTACGCGTGGCACTTCCGTGAAGTAAGGGAAACGGCTTTGCTCAACACTGAGCAACAACATTCGAGAACTTCGCATTTTGTGCAGCTTCTTCAGTCGGAAAAAGGAAATTCAAACGAGAAAAAACAAAATCCCGGTCTTCCTGCAGAAGACCGGGAAAAAATTAGGATCTACTCAATTATCTCGATAATTTCGGTTCGAGTTTCTTTAATTGTTATCTCCTTAATGCTTGTTCTTCTAACCTCTCGTTTTTTTGCAGCTTTTTCAGGGAGATTCGGTTTTGGCTGTCGTTTGAAAAGCTCACGGACAAAAGAGACAGCTTCACGCAGGACCTTGAGGAGGGTCGTAACCCCCGGAATCCAGGAGAATGTCATATGACGTCCTTTCCATGGGGCTTAAAGTCCCTTTGAAATTACGTCGTATGCTTGAAATCGTCTTGGACGACTCCCCGAATCCGTTGAGGATGATTCGGGTTTCGGCCGGTATCGCTTACTGTTTTCGAGATGCAATTCTCCACATCGGATACGAGGCCCCCTTCGGAAAACCTGTTGTCTTAGGTAACCGTCTCCGCTTGAGGTGTGAAGGAACTGCAATTGCTGCCGCTCCAAAGGATTTGTGCTTACGCTCCGAGGCCTTCTTCGTTTCGGCAAACCAGTGAGAGAAAATGAACGACGGTTCGCACGCCTTAACCGCAGCCTTTTGCCAGAAAATGGTCTACGCTTTCTCGCGTTGACTACTTTTCTATCCAGTCCAAAGCACGAGTGGCAATTCGTGGCGGCATCAGGCGACATAAGACGCTTTTCGAGTTCTCGCTTGAACGCTCTCGCCTCTCGTAAATATTTGTCCGGTCGAAGCATATAATTCGACGGCTGAGCGCCGCTCGCTCCCGACCGCTTCGCGTAGTCGAGAAAATCCTGATGAGTTTTCGCTCCATGTTGTGCTCCTTCGATGCTCGCGTGATAACAGTTTTGAGCCATGTTGTCGTTTCTCTCTTAACTCCAAAATAATCCTGATGATTACCGGATTAAATGCAAGCCAAAAGCCGTGCCGCCCTAACAAATGGCAATTGCCTCCAGCCCAGCGTCTGTCTCCGACGAGCGAGTTGGCGAAGCCTATGGAATCGTCTTCTTACTCACTCTCGCCTGAAACGGGTCTCAGTCGCCTCTGCGACACGATGACCGTTGAGAAACGCAATCAGATACGACTGTCTCACCGACAGGACGGCTTAGCCGGAAAAGACTTGTGAGCTTTTTCCACCATTCCGGGGACTCCTTCCTCGCCCTACCAACCCCTTTCGGCAGGAGACCCCTCCAGGTTCCAAAACTCTCAGGACTTTTCCGGCTTTGAAACTCGCATGATCAGTGCGTCTTGCGCTTGCTTCGAAAAAATGGACACCTGTTAGAGTGGTTTTCGGTTTTGAACGGTTTTATTTAAGGCGCTTGGAGGAACCTAAACAAAATCTGCGCGCGATTTTATGGCTCCGGGCTGCTTTCCAGCACATTGGGATCCTAAGCTTAGAATTCCACGTGGACAAGTTGTCGCG
>JADMIO011606079.1_pt1 | contig 15005 bp, 13 predicted proteins | sample 8958161 | NCBI WGS metagenome assembly JADMIO01 (sample SAMN16585339, study PRJNA669376) | soil metagenome | isolation source: Crop rotation soil | place: USA: Cullars Rotation, Alabama | collected 2011 | reverse complement strand
AGATCAGGGACGCTGATTAACGGAGAATGCAAAATGGCTTCTCCGGCAAAAAATGGCCGCCAGAGTTGTTTGAAGTTATCTGCGCAAATCTGCGTCCCTGATCTGCGTGATCTGCGGGAAAAATATTTCATTTGTGCTAACCCCACCCCGATGAAAGCATTCAAATTGATTTTCTGCACGATTGCCCTTGCCGGCATGTGCGCAACGGCCCAGGGCCAGGGATTCATTGAACCGCTCAGTGCGGACGACATTGGCCTGCTTGGTAACAAGCCCTGCATTGTTACGCTCGCCTCCGGCGAGGAAATCAAAGGAGAATTCAAAAGTGCTGTGCTGATTGGCGGATACCTTGACAAGATCTCGATATTGACCACTGGCGGCGCAACGACGAAATTCCAACCGGAAGAAATAGTGTCGTTGAAGGTTAAGGCTGGTACGCTCGCCAAACTCTCCATGGTTGCAGAATCGGTTTCATCAATCAAAGAGATGACGAATACCAACTTCAATGAGATCATCCAACGCGAGTACATTGTTTTTGAGACAGCCCTGAAGGCGAAAAAGAAAAACAAGGCCAGATTGATGCAGCTGCTGAACCCGGGCTTCGATCACAAGATCAAGGTGTATGCGGATCCCGAAGCCAGGGAGACCGCCGGTCTCAAGCTCGGTGGCGTACAGCTTACCGGTGGTGAGGACAAGTCTTACCTTCTGGTTACGGGCGGAACAAAGGCAGTGAAGATCAAGAAGTCAAGCTATCGCAAGAACTTTGACGAACTGTACGCGGGATGTCCCAAGATGCTGGCTGTATTTGCCGGCGAGAAAATAAAGTGGCAAGACTGCGCAGGTCACGTGTTTGCTTATGACCATGCATGTGAGTGATTTCATAGGACGTGCATCGACCCGAAACCGGAACCCGACTACAGCTTAACGTTACTCTTATTCACCACCATTAGCGGCACGCTATTGTGATACGCGAGCTTCTGCGTCACACTCTTGCCGAATAGTTTCTCATTGAAGGTTAGCCGGTGTGTGAACGTGATAAGTATGAAGTCATCCTTTTGGCTGGTGATAAATGTTTCCAATCCCCGTGATACGTCTTTATCGTACATGACGTGAAGGTGAATGTTGGGAAATGCTGCCATCACTTTCAATTTTTGAGCAGTGACACCCAGCGGATCTTTTTGTTTGCCTTCGTCTTCAGGCACCACATGAACCACTTCGATTGAAGCACCAAGCGGCTCCGCGAAGCCGACAACGATCTTCAGCTCTTTTCGGAATTCCTTCGCATCTGTCGCATACACCAGCTTGCCAATGGATTTTGGACTAGCCTCAGCGGGGACAACCAGGACAGGGACGCTGCTATTGTCAATGACTGCCGTCGCATTGCTTCCCATCACGACCCTCTTCAAGCCTGACGCACCTTTGGAGCTCATCACGATCAGGTTGACCTTGTTCTTGACTGCAAACTTTTCAATTACATCCACAACAGGAAACCCGGCGACTGCCTGGAAGGAGAGGTCGACTTTGCCGGCTGCAGACTTGAAATCTTTCAGAAATTTGTCGCCATCCGACTGAGCTGTTGCCAGCATGTTCGCCTGGAATTTCTTCACGTTTGTTATTTCTCCAGCTTCGGCGCTCACCTCGGTGACGATGTTGATCACAGTGACTTTTGCGTCGATCTTTTTTGCCAGGCCGATTGCGTAGGTAAGTCCGACTTTGGACAGCGCGGAAAAGTCGGTTGGGACGAGGATGGTTCTCATCTGGTTAGGTGTTGGTTGGGGATTGTCAAGCTACAAAATTTTTCCCGTGCCAAACCCGGATGTCTGGGCGAAAACAGAGACAACCGCGGCAATTTCAATAGTATTACGTCGCCAGTCCTGGTGGCAAACTCCACGCAACTCTGTAGACTAAAATTCTCGCGGAGAAACCATCACTAAGCGCACTGCTGCTTGATCATGCCTGACCACCATTGACGCCAGCACCTGGCGCAGAAGGTGGCACAATAATTAGAGTGTTAACGGAAACGTTTATACCATGAACAACTTATTCAGAGGACTACTTGCGGGTGCCGGTGCGAAATGGCTTGGAGGCGGACTCGTCAGCACAGTGATCATCTTCTTTATCCTTTGGGCTTTGCTTGGCGAGTGTTAGTTGTGTCGGCATTGCACCGAACCTGCATTGATCTATTGAGTGTTGCGTTGTCCTGAGTTCGACAATGAACGCCGACTTGACTCAATGGATTGGAATTGCTGCCGGTGTATGCACCGCGGTATCGCTTATTCCGCAAATTGTTAAGATCCTAAAAGAAAAGAAGTCGGAGGACATTTCATTTGCATACTTGTCAGTACTGCTGGTCGGCCTGGCATTGTGGATCGTCTACGGTATTCTTCGCGACGATGTGCCGGTCATCGCAACCAACGTAGTTTCAGTTATCATCAACCTGGTTACGGTGTTTGTTGGATTGAAGTACAGGAAAAATTGATCGCTTAAAATTTATTTTACCACGAAGACAGGAAGCACACGAAGATTTGGCTATGAAGAGCCCCGAACAAAGTTCGCATGAACTTGCCCAGGGGTCCCTCTCGATAGCTATCGGGACTCAGCCGCGGGATGACTACCATAATATGGCACCGGCAATCATCACCCATCGTCTTGGTGTCCTTCGTGTCTTCGTGCCTTCGTGGTTCTTTAGTTTGTGAGCGAAGCGAACATTTCTTTGAACCGTCCAGGCAACCTTCACTGTCATTTGTCGTGTTGCATGATTACTTTAGTAACGTCAAACCATCAACAAAGTGAACACATACAACCGACGTTCGTTCCTCGCCAAAACATCATTGTCGCTTGGCGCACTCGCTCTGGCTCAACCAGCAAACCTGTTCGCAGCTGCCACCGCGCACGACATGCCTATCGGCTTTCAGACGTATCCCATAAGGGAAATGCTCGGGAAGGATTTTGCCGGCACCTTGAAAATCATGGCCGACATGGGCTATAAGATCGTCGAAATGTGCTATCCGAAAACCTACGCCCCGATTGGTTTTGCCGAGCTGGCGAAGCTTAAGACTTCTGAAATCAAAAGCACCATTGAGAACGCCGGCCTGACCTGCCCCAGCAGCCACTTTGGTTTTGCGGACTTCACAGATGAAGCCAGGCTCAACGAGGCTATTCAGTATGCTCATGAGTTGGGGATCACACAGGTGATCTGCTCTACATTCTGGATACAGAACAAAGCAGGCCTTAAGCTTGATGACTACAAAGTGGCGGCTGATCAATTGAATAAAGGGGCCGAGAAAATAAAAGCAGCCGGTCTGCAAGCTGGATTCCATAACCATGGATTTGAATTCGTCATGCTCGACGGCTCGTTGGTCTACGATGCCCTGATGCAGCGTTTCAACGCTGACCTTGTCAAGATGCAATTTCAGACCGAAGTGATCAACTACGGTTACAAGGCGTCAGACTACTTCAGGAAATATCCAGGTAGATTTTTTTCTGCCCACCTGTCGGACTGGGCGGCAGAGAAAAAAGCCGTGCCCCTGGGACAAGGCATCATGAACTGGAATGAGTTCTTCGCAGAGATGAAAACAGGAGGGGTGAAGAATGTTTTCGTCGAGATGGGATTTGATACGCTGAAGGAGAGCGCGGCGTATCTCAGGTCGAGTCAGGGATTTAAATGAGGCAGATTGTGAAGATTGCTTCGCACGATACGTCGGGGTCGCATGTGTGACGATCGCTTCGCTACGCTCGCGATGACGACTATCAAAGGAAAAATAGAACCGGAGGAGATTGCTTCGCTACGCTCGCAATCCCAGGTAAGATGTTGGAGGTAATTGCGAGCGTCGCGAAGCGAGCCACCGAAACGAGGAACCTGCATCAAAGGATTGAAATGTTACGAAGATCGCTTCCACTGATGCACGGAGTTGCGATAGCGGCTATCCAGGGAAAAATAGAACCGGAGGAAATTGCTTCGGTTCGGCCCCCCGGAATGACTTTCCATAGAATTGGCGCCAGACAGCCCCATCACAATTCCAATCGTACCTATTCGTTATTTTTACATTATGACACGAATCACACTACTCTTATTCCTGGCGACCATTACTCTCACCCGCGCTCAATCAATCGAAGAGCTCGACAACAAGGGTGGGTTTAAAGAATTCAAGATCGGCGACAGCCTTTCTGTGCACCAGGACAAGATCAAATTCACGAAGACGCTCGACAATGCCGACACCAAACTGTATTTGGTAAAGGAACGAGTGAGTGTTAAAAGCTATACCGGGGAAATCGAGCTGGAATTCTATAAGGGAAGGGTACAGGAAGTTATCGTGTCGTTCAAAACATCATCGCCCAAAGATTATGACGATCTGTTGAAGTCGCTGGAAACACTGTACGGTCCCTCTGAAAAAGCCAAGGCGAAATCAGGTGAAGTTGCGAGATTTGAAAAGCTCTTTACATGGAGTGGGAAGAAAGTCAACCTTCGGATCGGGTACGACGAAAACTACAAGCTTACCGAGATGGTGTTCTCCGGTGCGCATGATATTGAGAAGTTGAAGAGCGATTTCTAACCCGAATTGCGAGCGAAGGGGCGGGTTTGCGGAATTGCCACGCTCCATTGCACTTGCCGACCCTTCGCTTGTGATTAGTCAAGTTTAATAAACGTCCCTCCATCAATCTTCCCATCCTTCACTCTATATAGAGTAACTCCGGAAGGCATATTGAACACGCCGTCACTTACAGGTCCGATGACGGCTGCAGTTTGCTCAAACCGGGTTTGCACGCCTTCCATGCTGAATTTCTGCTGAAAATGATAATGACCCGCCAACGCGAGAGGGTAGTTGTACCCATCCAGGATCTTGAAGACCTCCTGTGAATTGGAAACTACGTGACGGAGTTGCTTCCCGCCCTTACCGGTTTCCAGTGTACGTCCAGGCCCGTCTTCGGTGTACCGTTCTAAGGTAAGTCCACCGGAATAGAAGGGTACATGCTGGAATGTAACGATGGGCGTGGTCTTCGCCACGCTGCCAACATCCTGCTTCAGCCATTCCAGCTGAAGGGAATCTATGCGTCCATAATAGTAAAGATCGTCATACTCAAGACTGTTCAGCGCTATGAAGTGTATTCCACCGTAGTTAAAGGAGTAATAGTCAGGGCCGAGGTAGTGACGGTACATGTTTCTTCCATAAAGCGGATGTGACGCACTCACCAATGATAGATGCCGCTCGATACCAAAGATCTCATGATTGCCGGGAGCACACCAGACGGGTGACTTGATTGACGAGGTTTCTGTTTTGAAGAGTTCATAAAGACGTGTGGCCTCACTCTCGGGAACCCGCAGCGCGTCGCGCACGAGGTCTCCCGTGATCAGTACGAGGGTCGGATTCGATTTTTCTACGGCCGACCTGAAGCGAGTCATGCGTTCGAGGCTTTTTTCGCTGACGTGGGTGTCGGACGCGTGCATAAAGCTAAACTCGGCGGGAGCGTTCGTTTTCTTAAGTGCGAAGTCCATCTGTCCCTGCGATACCTTTTTCCAGAAAGGCCCTGCAGCCGAGTATCCGTTGGGAACGGAAATCATCACAAGACCCAGTCCGTTGCGTGAAGAGATCTGGTATTGTCCCTGGCTGTTTGTCATCACCACCACCGCCTGGTCTGAGACTGCCACTCCCGGCACGCCGGGTTCATTGGCGTCGCGGGTTCCATTTCCATTGTTGTCCTGGAAAACAGATCCGGTTATTGATTGCTGCGCGTTCGCGTGGAACGACAATAAGGAGAGGAAAATAAGGAGGGTCTTCATGGCGATAAGCTACGGACTTTTTTTACCGCAGATTACACAGATTACACGGATTGGAATCTGACGTTATCGTCTTGTACCAGTTCGAATTTCAACACTTGATTCCTCGTGGCGACGGTACTCCCTGCAAAACTGCCTTATCCCCCTGACCGGGGGGCAGGTGTGATAAAACTTTTATACAAGCGGGAACAAACACAGCTATTTTGAATTGCTGCACACAAATGTCCAGCTCACTGATTTTTTCAGCTCCAACCTACTCGAGTACCCGCCTCAGGTAATTCACCTGTCCCAAGTGATAATTCAAGTGCGCCAGCAATTGTACCAGGACATAGCTCTTTGATCTCGTCGCATCATCGAAGGGTATAGGGTAGTCTGCTTCTAATTGCTCAGGCGTGAGATCGCTCAAGCTTTTGTTGATTACGGCGATCAGGTCATGTAGTTGAGATACAAGGACATCTCTGGCAACATCTTTCCTCGTGAATTCCAGGTCCCGATTGCGAACATAACCGGTGTGTAACAGCTTGGCCCCGATCAGGTAATTGGATCCGCCAATGATATGCAACACCAGGTTGCCGCTTGCATTCTTTACAGCCCCTGCGGTTTTCCACAGGTTTTCTTCTTTCTTGAACAAGCTGATCTCTTCGATTAGTTTGTTGAGATCTCTCTCGTAGAACTTTGCCAACATGCTGCCAGACATCACCGTGTGTTTGACGCTAAAATTACAAAGGCGGAAGCAAGAATGGGATGCAGCGCGGCCCGATGGAGAACACTTGACGGTGACTGTTTTTAACCCGGAGCGCTGGGGCGGAAGAGCGATTTTTAATCTACTGCGGCCTGGACCTCATCAATGTTCCCGGGATTTCTAAATTTACCCGCTTAACTAGTTATCTTATAAGTAAACGCATACCTCTTTTGAGGTAACTGTTTTCCGGTTGTTGGTAACATTTAACGACAAAATAGAAAGCCAGCCCTGACATGAAAGCCCTGATTCTTTGCCTGGCTGGCGTGATATGCCCTTTTATTTTGTCAGGGGCTCATAGTGCGGTTTCCCACCAAACTGATACTTCTGCTGTAACGATTGAACAACTCCTGGTGCAGGTTGACACGCTGCTGGATTTTGGGTATGCAGAAGGAGTTTTGATCTACAACTATCCTGAAGCGGTTAAAGCCGGTGACCGTGCACTGGCCATGGCAAGGCAAAATGCAAGCTCTTCACTTCTTGCGCAGGCTCTTACCAAACGTGCAAAAGTCCATTGGTTCAATGGTGAATATCCACCGTCGATTGCGCTGAATAACGAAGCTATAAAACTCAGGATCGGCCTCAGGGATTCGGCAGGTCTCGCAGACAACTATAACGCGATTGGTCTTAACTATTACTATTCATCCGACTATGATACAGCCATCGCTTACTACAACCGTGCACTGAACATCCACAAGTCGTTGCGGGATGTTTCGATGCAACGCATGCTGCTGAACCACATTGCATTAGTCTATTACAAGATGTGCCGCTATAAGGAAGTGATCTTCTATACCCAGGAGGCAGGCAGGCTCACTGAATACTCCGAATCTGGTGAGCCGGTTATACAGATCGCTGCACCAAAGACGGTTTATCGCGACGACGTCTACTACAGGAGTATCCTCAAAGACCAGTTTGCCTGGCTGGCCAGATTTGGCACTGAACGAAAGCCCAACAGGGAGTTGGTCATGGTGCTGCGCAACATTGCGTTTACTTACCAGCAGCTGGCTGTCTATGATTCGACATTGATCTATTTCAGTCTGTCAGACAAAATAGCCAGGCGTTCCGGGATCATTCCTCACCTGATCGACCATGGCAACGCATTCAGGGTGGCCGGAAATCCCGATTCAGCGATTTTTTATTATCAGCTCGCGGTGAAGGAAACGGCGCTGAGGGGCACCCGGATACATTACCATTGGGCACACCAGATGATGAGCGATGCCTACTACGACAAAGAACAGTACGATCCCGCACTGCAGTTTGCCCTGGTATCGCTCAATGTTAACAAGGAGATGAACAACAGGTATTCAGTCGTGGGGGACTTGATACGTGTTGCCCGGATCAATTTTCTCATTGGTCATATTGATGAGGCCCACAAGGCGATCATTGAGGGATTGGACTTGTCGAGAAGGATAAAGTCGCACGCTCATACCAGCACACTGCTGAAGCTGATGTCGCAGGTAGCGGATGCGAAGGGCTTGTATCGCCAGGCGTACGAGTATCAGCAACGTTACGAGCTGCTTTCAGATAGCATTGCTTCCGGTGAGTCTGATCTGACGCTCGCCGAGTTGCAGATCGCGTACGAAGTAAATAAGACAACAGTTGAAATTGCCCAGCTTAATGCAGCCAACAAGGTGCAGGAGGCACAGCTCAGGAACAGGAACGTGATGATCATCAGCGGCATCGTCGGCCTTGTCCTGACGACGGCGCTGGCGATCGTGGCTTACCTGGGGTATCAGAACAAGCAGAAGACCAACAAGACGCTGCAGCAGAGCAACCGGGAGAAGGATCTTTTGCTGGGGGAGATTCATCATCGCGTGAAAAACAACCTGCAGGTGATCAGCAGTATACTGAATCTGCAATCGCGGAAGCTGTCCGACCTGGGCGCCAAGGACGCGATCCTGGATGGCCGGAACCGTGTCAAGGCTATGGCATTGATCCACCAGCAACTATACCAAAGCGATCGTTTTGCCTCCATCCAGGTGGAAGACTATCTCAAGATCCTGATCAATACCATTTCCGAGAGCTTCGGTTATCAACCTGGCGAGTATGCTCTTGATTACAGGGTCGACAACATCGAACTCGATGTTGACTCGGCCATTCACATCGGGCTGATCGTGAACGAAGTGGTTGCAAATGTTTTCAAACACGCGTTTCATCCCGGGGCGGGTAATACCATGATGTTGCGGCTGGAGGAGAAAGACAATATGATCCGGATCGAGATTGCCGACAATGGCAGCGGAAAGGTTAAGCTTGAAGAGGATAAGTCGGGCGGGTTCGGCATGTACCTGGTGGAGAACCTGGTGAATGATATGGATGGAGAGATCAGGATCGAGAAGAAAAATGGCACAAGGGTAATACTCAAGCTGCGCACTTACAAAAAGGCGCCATCCAATGCTTTGCAATCCAATTGATGTAACGAAATGACAGTCTAATAATTCCTATGTCCGCAATTCGCATATTAGTAGTAGAAGATAATTCCATCGTAGCCGAAGATATTGTCCTTTCGCTCAAAGACCTTGGCTATGAAGTCGTAGAGCACGTGAAGACAGGAGAAGCGGCGATACAGGCTGCGCAGTCACACCGCCCTGACCTGATCATGATGGATATCAACCTGAAAGGCCAGCTTGATGGGATCCAGGCAGTGGAAAAGATCAACGCGGAGTCCCCAACACCAGTCATTTACCTTACTGCATATTCAGACTCAAAAACATTCGAGCGCGCGAAAGTAACCGGCCCGGCGGCTTACCTCGTGAAACCTTTTGTTGAGAAGGACCTGAGAATATCCATTGAGCTTGCTATTCATAATTTCGCCGTTGCTTCCAGGGTGGGTTCCACCAGCCCATCAGCTGAGCACGTGATCAAGGATGCAATTTTTCTGAAGATCAACAAGAAGTTCATCAAGATCACGGTTTCTGAAACCACGCTTATCGAGGCGGACGGCAGCTACTGCACCGTGCACACTGATCATCACAAACACCTGCTGACCATGAACCTGCGCTCGTTTGAAACGCACATCCGGCACCCGGACCTCATGCGTGTGAGCAGGTCCTGTATTGTCAACATCCGCCGCGTGGACTCATTCGAGAAGGACTGCCTGCAGATCGGCAACAAGCAGGTAAGTATCAGTAAGACGTACCAGGAAGGTTTCATGAAACGATTCCTTACAACATAACATCCTCTATGCTTCGAAGGGACGAGTTGGCAATTGGCAGTTGACAGTTGGCAGCGAGCGTAGTTCTTGACGATGGTAGGAGCAAGCAAAGACGCAGAAACGCTGCCAACTGCCACTGTCAACTGTCAACTGTCTCACTTTCGCACATCATCATCCAGTTGTGAACAAGCGTTGACGGTCACCCCGCGCAAGGGAACGCCGGAACGCTGTTTCCCCGCGGCATACATGTTGTCATGTGTTGGTCCTGAACCCTGACCGTTATGATAAGAAACTACCTGAAGATTGCTTTCCGCGGCATCACCCGTAGCGTGGGATACTCCTTTATCAACATCGCGGGACTTGCTGTTGGCATGGGCGTGACCATGTTGATCGGCATGTGGGTATACGACGAGCTTTCATTCAACAAATACCACAAGAACTTCGAGCGGATAGGTGAGATATACCAACACCAGGCTTCCAGCAATGGTGGAGTCAATACAGTCATGGCCGGTTGCGGTCCGCTCGGCGGCGAGCTTAAAGCCAGCTTCGGCAGCGACTTCAAACATGTGGTGAGGATGTGGTGGCAAAGCAATCACACGCTTGCTCTCGGTGATCACAAAGTATCGCAGAACGGAACATTCATGGACGGCGATGTGCTGGAAATGTTGTCGTTGGACATGCAGCGCGGCGACTGGTCCGCACTGAAGGATCAGGCGTCGGTCGTACTCTCATCGTCGGCAGCGACCGCTCTGTTCGGTACCGAAGATCCCATGGGGAAGATGATCAGGATGGACAATGAACTTGATCTGAAAGTGACAGGTGTTTATGATGACATACCCGCTAACTCGAGTTTTCACGCTCTTCATTTCATTGGAAACTGGGAGTACTGGGTATCGGCGAACTTCTGGATGAAGGAAGAGGAAAAAAACTGGGGAAATACCTTGGTCACTCTCGTTGAGCTACAGCCCAACACTGCTTTCGAATCGGTTTCAGCGAAGATCCAGGACGTCAAGATCAACCACCTGCCAAAAGAAGTTGCTCTTAAGGAAAACCCAAAGCTATTTATTCAACCTATGAGCCGGTGGCGCCTGTACTCCGAGTGGGAGAACGGAAAGGAAGTAAGAGGAAGGATCCAGTTCGTGTGGCTGTTCGCGGTTATCGGAATATTTGTGTTGCTGCTCGCCTGTATCAATTTCATGAACCTCAGCACTGCGCGGTCCGAGAAGCGTGCCAGGGAAGTGGGAATACGCAAGTCGATTGGTTCTGCAAGAACGCAGCTCATCTGGCAGTTCCTTACGGAATCATTCATGGTAGTGGTGTTCTCGTGGTTCATCGCGCTTGCGATGGTGAGCTTCATGCTGCCGTGGTTCAACGAGTTGGCCGGCAAGAAGATGGATCTGCCATGGGAGAACGTTGTGTTTTGGGTCGTGAGCCTCGGCTTCATCGTGATGACAAGCCTGTTGTCAGGAAGTTATCCTGCTTTGTTCCTTTCATCTTTTCAGCCGGTCAAGGTCCTGAAGGGCACCTTCAGGGCCGGGCGCCTGGCGTCTCTTCCGCGGAAAGTGCTTGTCGTGCTGCAATTCACCGTCTCCATCACGTTGATCATCGGCACCACAGTCGTCTGGCAACAGATCCAATACGCGAAAGACCGTCCCATCGGTTATTCACGTGAAGGTTTGATCATGGTGCGGAAGACTGCCCCGGAGCATTGGCGCAATGCCGAGACGTTGAGAATAGAGCTTGTGGCGAAAGGTGCAGCTGCGCACGCGGCCGAGTCCGCAGGGCCGCCAACAGCTGTGTGGTTCGAGAACTCAGGGTTCACGTGGAGAGGCAAGGATCCTAACATGATCGATGACTTCGCGAATATTCCGGTATCACACGACTACGGAAAGACAATGGGATGGGAATTTGTGCAGGGAAGGGACTTCTCCCGTGACTATGGAACGGATTCAACCGCGCTCATTCTCAACGAAGCCGCTGTCAAGTTCATGAACCTGAAAAACCCGGTCGATGAAGAGGTCACCTGGCAGGGCAAAAAGTACCACGTAATTGGTGTGATCAAAGACATGGTCATGACATCGCCATACGAACAGGTGAAGCAGACAATTTTCCGACTCATCCCATATCAGGGATTGTGGATCAACATCAAGTTGAATCCCGAGTTGAGCGCCAGTGAATCGCTTGCGCGGACAGCGAAGGTGTTTGAAACAATGGTACCCGGCGTTCCATTCGAGTACAAATTTGTCGACCAGGAGTACGCGCTGAAGTTTGCCGCCGAGGAACGCATTGGCAAGCTGGCCAGTTTCTTTGCGTCGCTGGCCATTTTCATCAGCTGCCTGGGCTTGTTCGGTATGGCTTCGTTTGTTGCCGAGCAAAGAAAGAAGGAGGTCGGGATACGTAAAATTCTCGGCGCCTCCGTTGCCAACCTGTGGAGGATGCTGTCGATGGAATTTGTAATGCTCGTCGGGATCTCATGCCTGATCGGCATACCGATCGCGTGGACTTACCTGGCCGATTGGCTCGCCAAGTACGAATACCACACTGAAATTTCCATCTGGGTTTTCGTGGCGGCCAGCGCAGGAGCATTGATCATCACGTTGTTGACGGTGAGTTTTCAGACAATCAAGGCGTCAATTGTCAACCCGATTAATTCGTTGAGATCAGAATAGACACGAACTCACCAGAAGCGCAGAGTCTCCAGTCTCCAGTTTCCGGTTTCCAGTCTCCAGCGGCTACGCCCGGGAACCGGAAACTGGAAACATATTTAAAGTCCACTCAGGTACACACTCGGCAACCTCCCAAACTTCTCCGTAAAACACTTCGCAAAGTAGGAGGGGTTATTGAAGCCGACCTTGAATGCGATCTCTGACACGTTACCTGTCTTGCGCTTTAGCATCGACATTGCTTTTTCAAGACGGAGGTCCCGAATGAGGTTGTTTGGCGACCTGCCGGTCAGTCCGTGGATCTTGCGATATAGTTGCGGCCTGCTTATACCCATGTCCCTGACCAGTGATTCGATGGTAAGGCCCTCGTCAAAAAGTCTCTTGTCGATTATACTGAACAGGTCAGACAGAAATGCCTCTTCTGTTGGTGTTAATACCTTGACGCTATCTTTTTTCTTTAGATCCTTGTCGCCTGCAGAAAGTTCGCCTGCAAGCGAAGACATGATGATGTGACCATCGGCGGCGAGATAACAAAGATTCTTTGCCATACGAATGGCTGCCTCGATGAACCCATTGCCTTCCGTCACAGGTTCGCCGGCACTTAGCCCGATGCTGAATGACAGTTCCTTGCTTCCATCCAGGTTCCTGGCGATTGCCTGGGCACAGTGCAGGGCGCGTGATGCTGAATCAAACACTCCGGCCAGGCGGTCGTCGCCGGCCAGTTCGATGGTGCGGCCATCATGTTTCAGGATCGCATCATGCACCAGCCCGCGTATCGTCCCAGTATCCACTTGTGTTTCCTGGAGATCTTGCACGGCCACCACAACAATGCTCCTGTACCCGAGATCCACGTCACCCGAATTGCTTCGAACGACCCCTTCGTCAATCAGGATGTTGTTGCCCATGATGAGTGAGTAGTATTGCGGATCGACTTCAACTACCGCACATGCTACGTGTCCGTGAGCCAACCGGTGAACTTCCTCAACTGTCTTCTTGTCCGGTCCCTCAACAAGGCAGAACAAGCTCCCGGCCTGCTCGTTGCACCAGAACTGCAGGTACTTCACGCCATACTTATTCTGTATCGCTTCATCTGCGACATGCGCTTTCTTTGCCTCATCAATGGTGATGCTCGGAATCCGGTGCAGGTCCATGTACAGTGGCACGACTATGATTTATTTGTTAGATGCGATTTGATTGACTCTCGTGGCTTGATTCATCATGTTAATCACAGCTCATCAGGTGATGCACCTACCCCTTAGCAACGGATACGGGGATCTTGTTTGCAGTCACAAGAGTCTGATAGACCACGCAATATCTTTCTGTGAGCCGGATAAGGTTGGCCGTACGTTCCTCTGTTTCGTTTGACTTGATCTCAAAGCGGAGCCTTATGTCCTTAAACCCAACCGGTGCAGTCTTGTCGACGGACAATGTCCCGCGGAAATCCAAATCACCTTCAACGTGCACGTGCGCATCGGTCATGGCAAATCCGGTAGCCGTTGCCACAGCGTTGAGGGTTACACCGGCGCAAGCTGCCAGCGCTTCGAGGAGCATGTCGCCGGAGCAAACAGAGAGTCCGTCGCCACCGGTGGCCCAATGCAAGCCCGCTTCAGCCATCATCTTGCCGGTTTCGATTTTGCAGGTAATCCCTTCACCTACCCGCGACCGCGCCTTGAGTGTGATAAGCGCTGTCTCCGGTTCAGCTTTGTATTTGGCCTTGAGCGGCTCCTGGAGTTTCTTGAGTGAGGTTGCGTCCATAAGATTTAGGTACCGACGAAGTTAGTAATTGATTGCGAGCGGCGTTACCAGCATGCAGACAATATAATTTGCCGGCTGAACAGTTTGTTGCATGATTTGAGCAATACGTGGTAGTCGAGGCACGAAGGTCTGACACGAAGACACGAAGACGCTAAGAAAGGCACAAAAGCTTCTTTTTGAATTCAAAAAAGGCTTCGAGTCTTCCTTTGTGTCTTCGTGTCTTCGTGTCAAACTCCGTGTCTTGGTAATGCGAACAGTTTATTGCATGCTTTGATCAATCCGTGGTGGCATAACCATCCTGAGAGTTCCTCCTTTACAGGATAGACACCAAAAACTTAAATGATCAAGACATGAAAACAATTATCAGCGTACTTCTTGCCGGCGTACTCTTGTGGGTATCCTGCAATACAAAGAAGAATGAGCCCGTTGAAGGAACACCTGTAACGCAGGTGAAGAATCGCCAGCTCTACCTCGATGTTCACAACCTCGAACCTGGGAAAGTCACATTTGATGCTGTCGCAGGTGCGCACGAGAAAGACCTTGCAACACAGGACAAGTATGGTGTGAGTTTTATCAAGTACTGGGTCGATGAAGAACAGGGTAAAGTCTACTGCCTGGCAGAAGCGCCGGACTCTGCCTCCGTCTATCATACGCACAAGGAGGCCCATGGCCTGACTCCGGATCTTGTAAGCCTCGTCACTGACGGCATTGAGGCCGGCATTAGCGACCGCGATAACCTGTATGTGGATATTCACTACCTCGGCGCAGGAAAAGTAACAGCAGCCGATGTGGCTGGTGCCCACGAGAAAGACCTGGCCATGCAAGGCAAATACGACGTGAGCTTTGTGAACTACTGGGTCGACGAGCGATCCGGCATGGTCGTCTGTCTTGCAGAAGCGCCCAATTCACAAGCAGTGATCAATA
>JADMIO011411948.1_pt1 | contig 15005 bp, 12 predicted proteins | sample 8958161 | NCBI WGS metagenome assembly JADMIO01 (sample SAMN16585339, study PRJNA669376) | soil metagenome | isolation source: Crop rotation soil | place: USA: Cullars Rotation, Alabama | collected 2011 | reverse complement strand
GGCCGCGACTTCAAGTCACGTGAATTCCAAGCTTCGGATCCCACTGTGCTGGAAAGCGCGGAAGAGGGCCTCCGTCTTCAGCGGCCGGTTCGGGCCGGACATTTCGAGGACCTTCTTTGCCGCCTGGGTGGCGTTGTGGCCGAAGAACTGGCCGGTGTTGATCCACGTCTCCGGGTCTCCCTTGAAGTCGCTGCCCGAGGGTGTCTCGGGGACGGCGCCCGCGCCGTCGAGCTCAGGGATCGGTTCGCCTAGATGGACGCTCAAGGTCTTGAGGGTCGAGTCGATCTCCTGCCGCTTCGCGAGGAGCATCGCCATAGTCGTCCTAATCGCCTGCCGCTCTGTCTCATTCATCGCACATGTCTCCTTAGATCGCGGCCCATTAAAGCACACGAGGTGGCGGCCTGACGCGATTTTTGGGACAAGTTGGCAGGATGCGGCCAAAATGAGACAGGAACCGCCAGAACGCACACGTTCAGACGCGTTTGAACATCGCTCGCAGGGCCGCAGAGGCGACCTAGGGGTGCCTACCTGTCCTAAGAATCGGCGCGGAGACTGGACTGGTTCTAAAGTCTTCTACGCGCTACGTGTCGTGAAGGGATACTTCCCCCTAAAGGTGAACAATATCAGGCTTCGCCGGCGGCGTCCTCCAGCAGGCGCCCGAACTCCGGGCCGTCGAACTCCGCGAGCGCGCGCTCGTAGCGCTCCATCGCCCAGCCCCAGAAGTCGAAGTCGATGTCGGAGATCGAGTCCTGGATCGAGCCCCAGAGCGTCCAGCCGTACTTCGACATCAGCCCCCACAGGCGCGCACGTGCGACCTTCGCGCGCGACGGCGTGCCGTAGTAGTGCGCGACGAGCTCCTCGAGCTGCTCGAGTGAGAGGCTCGACTCGCTCCAGATGTTCCCGAGCTCGAACGACGGCTCGTTGTTCCCGGAGTACTCGTAGTCGATCAGCCGCATGGCGCCGTCGACCTCGATGAAGTTCTCGGCCAGTAGGTCGTTGTTGCACGGGACCGTCTGCTCCGAGCCGACACGCATCGCGCGCTCGAGCTCGCGCACCTTCGGCTCGAGCTCGAGGTAGCGGTCGGGAAGACGAAAGCCGCGCTCCTGCACGACGCGCAGGTAGCCGCGCTGGATCTCGAACATGTCGAAGTCGTGCAGGAAGCGGGGGCCGGAGTGCAGCCGCCGGCACGACTCCGCGATCGCACCGAGCCGGTCGCCGCGGCGGAGGGTCTCGGCGTCCATCACCTGCCCGTCGAGGAACTCGAGGACGAGCGCGTCGTGCTCGGGCAGGTACGCGACGAACGGCGCGCCGACGCCCGTCTCGGCAGCGCAGCGCGTGTTGTGCGCCTCGTTCTCGCGGTCGATCGCGAGCAGGCCGGTGTCCTTGCCCGAGATGCGCACGACGTAGGCGCCGGTCGGGGTGCTCACCTTGTAGTTCGTGTTCGTGAGGCCGCCGGAGAGCGGCTCCGCCTCGCCGCCGCGGAGCTCCGCCACCGCGTCGAGGACGTCGTCGAGCGCCATTCGCGCGATCCTATTTATCGTCCCGACGTGGAGGTCACTGCCGAGGCGGCGCGTCGCTTCCTCGTCGCGCGGCACTTTCTGTCGCCGGCCCGGTCTCTCGAGGGGCTCGAGGGCGTGCTGGAGGTCTTTCGGAGGCTCGGGTCGATCCAGTTCGACCCCATCGCGGTCGCCGGGCGCAACCACGACCTCGTGCTGCATGCCCGCGTTGCCGGCTACGAGCCCGCATGGTGCGACGTGCTGTACGCACGCCGCGACATCTTCGAGACGACGAACAAGGCGCTCTCGTTCATCCCGGCGGGCGAGTTTCCGTACTACCGCGCGAACAGCGGCCGCAAGGGACGGGCGTTCCACGCCGCGGCGCTCGGCGAGAACGCCGCCGTCGCCGAGCGCGTGCTCGAGCGCATCCGAGCGGAGGGCCCGCTGTCGTCCTCCGACTTCGAGCGGCAGAGCGGCGCGACGAAGAACTGGTTCGGCGCACCGGAGAACGCCGTGCGATCGGTGCTCGAGGCGTACACCGTCGCCGGCGCGATCGGCCTCGCGCGGCGGGACGGCAACGTCCGCTATTACGACCTCCTCGAACGGCTGCTTCCCGCCGAGCTTCTCGAGCGCGAAGTGCCGGAGGCGGAGCAGCTTCGCCACAAGCTCCTCTCGCGGTATCGCGCGCACGGACTGCTCGGCCCCGGCGGCGCCGGCGGAACGTTCGCGCGCATCGCCGCCCCGGCGCAGCGCAACGAGCTGCGGAAGGAGCTGGTCGAGCGCGGCGAGCTCGTGGCAGTCGAGGTCGAGGGTGTCCGGGGCAAGCGCCTCGTCCTCGCGGAGGAGCTCGCGCTGCTGGAGGAACCGCCGGAGCCGACGACGAGCGTCGCGTTCATCGCTCCGTTCGACTCGCTGCTGTGGGACACCGCCCTGCTCGCGAGCCTGTTCGACTTCGAGTACGTGTGGGAGGGTTTCTTCGCGCCGGCGAAGCGGCGCTGGGGCTACTACGTGCTCCCGATCCTCTTCGGCGGCCGCTTCGTCGGCCGGATCGAGCCGCGCCTCGACCGGGAGGGAGGCTGCGTCGAGGTGCTCGACCTCTGGTGGGAGGACGGCTTTGCGCCTCGCCGCGCCGACGGCTTTGTCGACGCGATGCGCGCCGCGCTCCGCGCGTACCTGCGCTTCGCAGGGGCGGACCGGCTCGCGTGGCCCGCGAGCCTCCGCGCGGAGAAGCGGCTCTTCGAAATGGCCTAGACCGAATGCGGCGGCTGTGATGTACTCACGCTCGTGCTCCCCGAGCGTGCGCGTGCGGTCGTCGTCGGCGGCGGCGTCATCGGCTGCTCGGTGCTCTACCACCTCGCACGGCAGGGCTGGACCGACTCGCTCCTTCTCGAGCAGTACCAGCTGACGCACGGCTCGACCTGGCATTCGGCAGGCCTCGTCGGCCAGCTGCGCTCGTCGATCTCGCTGACGCGGATGATGCAGTACTCGGTCGGCCTGTACGCCGAGCTGAAGGAGCTGACGGGCAACGATCCCGGCTGGCACCAGCTCGGCGGACTGCGCCTCGCGAGCTCGCAGGCGCGGCTCGAGGAGATCCGCCGGCAGGCGGCGTGGGCGAAGACGTTCGGCCTGCCGATGGAGATCGTCTCGGCCCAGGAGGCGCAGGCGCTCTTTCCGCCGCTGTCGACCGACGGCGTGCTCGCCGCCGCGTTCATCCCCGACGACGGCTACCTCGACCCGTCGCAGCTCACCTTCGCCCTCGCGGACGCCGCGCGCCGGCTCGGCGCGCAGATCGAGACACGCGTTCGCGTCACGGACGTCGAGACGCGCGACGGCCGTGTGTGCGCCGTCCAGACGGATCGCGGCCGCGTCGAGTGCGAGGTTGTCGTCAACGCCGCCGGCATGTACGCACCGCAGGTCGCGCAGCTCGTCGGCGTGGAGCTGCCGATCATCGCGTACGGGCACCAGTACCTGATCACCGAGCCGTTCGACCCGCCGCTCGAGCCCTTGCCGACCCTCCGCGATCCCGACAACCTCGTCTACTTCCGCACCGAGGTCGGCGGCCTCGTCATGGGCGGCTACGAGCGCAGGCCGGCGGCGCTCGACGCCGTTCCCGACGACTTCGAGGCGAAGCTCCTGCCGGAGGAGTGGGATCGCATGGAGGAGCTGTTCGCGAACGCGATGGCCCGCGTCCCGGCGCTCGAGGACGCGCAGATCAAGATGTTCTTCAACGGGCCCGAGGCATTCACGCCCGACGCCGACTTCCTGCTCGGCGAGACGGACGTTCCCGGCTTCTGGGTCGCGGCCGGCGGGTGCGCGCACGGCCTCGCAGGGGCAGGCGGCATCGGCAAGACGATGGGCGAGTGGATCGTCGACGGCCGTCCCGAGTGGGACGTTTGGCCGCTCGATCTCCGGCGCTTCGGGCGCCAGTACCGCAGCCGGGCGTACACGCTCGCACGCTCGTACGAGGCCCTCTCCAAGTACTACGACATCAAGTATCCGGGTGAGGAGCGGCTCGCCGGCCGACCGTTGCGCGTCTCGCCCGTGTACGACCGGCACGTCGCGCTGCGCGCGGAGTTCGGCGAGAAGGGTGGCTGGGAGCGCGTCAACTGGTACGCGTCGAACGCGAACGGCGACGAGTCGCTGCGCCCGCGCGGCTGGGCAGGCGAGAACTGGTCGCCGGCGATCGAGGTCGAGGCGCTCGCCGCCCGCAACGCGATCGCGCTCTTCGACCAGTCGAGCTTCTCGAAGCTCGAGGTGCTCGGCCCCGGCGCGCTCGCACTGCTCGAGCGCCTGTGCGCGAACCGCATCGACCGTCCGGTCGGCACCGTCGTCTACACGCAGCTGCTGAATCCGCGCGGCGGCATCGAGGCCGACCTCTCCGTCATGCGCCGCGCAGACGACCGCTTCCTCGTGGTGACGGGAACCGCATTCGGCAACCACGACCGCGCGTGGATCGAGAAGAACGCGCCGCGCGACGGCAGCGTGTACGTCAACGACGTCACGTCCGCCTACGCGTGCTTCTGCCTGTGGGGCCCCAGGGTGCGCGACGTGCTCGACCTCGACTTCCCGTACATGCAGGCGCGCGAGGTCTCGATCGGCAACGTCCCCGTCGTCGCGTCGCGCGTGACCTACGTCGGCGAGCTCGGCTGGGAGCTCTACTGCCCGGTCGAGTACGCGGCGACGCTGTGGGACTCGCTGCACGTCGACAGCGTCACGCCCGGCGGCTATCGCGCGATCGACTCGCTGCGCCTCGAGAAGGGCTATCGGGCATGGGCGAGCGACCTGAACGCCGAGACGACGCCGTACGAGGCGGGCCTCGGCTTCGCGGTCAAGCACGACAAGGGCGAGTTCGTCGGCCGCGACGCGCTCGATCCCGAGCCCGCGCAGAAGCTCGTGTGCCTCGTCCTCGACGACCCGCGCGCGATCGCCCTCGGCTCCGAGCCGGTGCGCGCCGGTGACTCGATCGTCGGCCGGGTGACGAGCGGCGGCTACGGCTACACGGTGGGCGCGAGCATCGCGTACGCGTACGTGCCCGTCGCGCATGGGGATGTCGGAACGCGGCTCGCGGTCGACATCTTCGGCGACTGGGTCGATGCGGAGGTGCGCGCGGAGCCGCTGTACGACCCGAAGGGCGAGCGGGTGCGCGCGTGAAGCACGTCCAGATCAGCGCCGAGATCGAGGCCGCGATCGAGGGCGGCGAGCTCGCGCCCGGCGACCGCCTGCCGGCCGAGCGCGCGCTCGCGGAGGGCTACGGCGTCTCGCGGATGACCGTCCGCCAGGCGTTGCAGACGCTAGAGTCGCGCGGGCTCCTGCGGCGCGTGATCGGCCGCAACGGCGGCGCGTTCGTCGCCGAGCCGAAGCTCGAGCGGGCGCTCGGCACGAGCCTCTCCGCGCAGCTCGCCGAGCAGGGCCGGGCCGCCGGCGCCCGCGTCCTCTCCGCGAGCGACGACGGCGACGCGGTCGAGATCGTCCGCGTCCGCCTCGCCGACGGCGAGCCGTTCGCGCTCGAGCGCTCGCGCTTTCCGTCAGACCGCTTCTGCGGCCTGCTGCAGCTCGATCTCACGCGTTCGCTGTACGAGCTCCTCGCGGAGCACTTCGAGGCCGCGCCCGTGCGCGCCGTCGAGCGGCTCGAGCCCGTGCTCGCGGACGCCGGCGAGGCGGTTGCGCTCGGCATCGACGTCGGTGCGCCCTTGATGCTCGTGGACCGCGTCGCCTACGACGAGGCTGGGCTCGTCGTCGAGACGGCGCGCGACGTCTTCCGCGGCGACCGCACGCGCATCGTCGCGTGGACGTCGGAGCTCGTGCGAGCGTGAGCACCGTCGTGATCGGCGGCGGCATCGCCGGCGTGTCCTGTGCGTACCACCTCGCGACGGCGGGCGTGCGTGACGTCGTGCTCGTCGAGAAGGGCGAGCTGACGAGCGGCTCGACGCACCACGCCGCCGGGCTCGTGACGCAGTTCAACCCCTCGCCGACGATGATGCGCTTCCGTCGCTACAGCGTCGAGCTCTACAAGGAGCTCGGCGTCTTCGAGACGGTCGGCTCGCTGCGGATCGCGTCGAGCCCGGAGAGCCTGCTCGAGCTGCGACGCGGCGTCAGCCGTGCGCACGGCATCGGCCTCGACGCGGAGCTCGTCGGCGCGGAGGAGGTCGCGCGGCTGATGCCGGAGGCGAGCGGCGTGTCGCTCTACGGCGCCGTCTGGATGCCGGGCGACGGCTACGTCGATCCACACATCGCGACGCACACGCTTGCGAACGCGGCGCGAGAGCGCGGCGTCGAGATCCGCCTGCACACGCGCGTCACGGGCATCGCGACCCGTGACGGCGGTGTCGTCGCCGTCGAGACGGAGGACGGCCCGATCGCGGCGGAGACGGTCGTGAACGCGACGGGTATGTGGGCGCCGCGCGTCGCAGCGATGGTCGGCGAGCTCGTCTGCTCGATTCCGGTCGATCACCAGCACATCGCCTTGCACGCGGTGGAGGGCCACGAGCTCTCGCGCGACACGCCGTGCTTCCGCGACACCGACAACCTGATCTACGGCAAGGCCGAGAGCGGCGGCGTGCTCTTCGGCGGCTACGAGCCCAACCCCGTCTCGCGCTGGCACGACGGCGTGCCGTGGGAGCACGGCTCGCGTGCGCTGCCGGCCGACCATGCGCGCTTCCAGCAGCTCATGGACGGCGCCGTCCGTCGCTTTCCGTTCCTCGACGACGCCGGCGTGATCGCGCTCATCTGCCATCCGGACGCGATGACGCCGGACGGGAACCCGCTGCTCGGGCCGTCGGCGAAGGTGCGCGGCCTCTGGCATGCCGCCGGTCTCTCGCTGAACGGCTTCGGCGGTGCGGGCGGACTCGGCAAGGCGCTCGCGGAGCTCGTCGTCTCGGGAGAGGCCGAGGTCGACGTGCAGCCGTACCGCCCGTGGCGCTTCGGCGGCCCGTACCGGGATGCCGACTTCGCGGCGGCCGCCGCACGCGAGGTCTACAGGTACTACTACCGGCTGAAGTACCCGCTGGACGTGTCCGAAGCGGGGAGGCCGAGGCGGCTGTCGCCGCTCCACGGGCGGCTCGAGGCGCTCGGAGCGGTGTTCGGCACGAAGAACGGGTGGGAGCGCGCCGACTGGTTCGAGCCGGGCCGCGCGGCGCGGCGCGCGGGGGAGGAGCAGCGCGCGTTCGGCTGGTCGCGGCCGCCCTTCCACGACCGCGTCGCGGTCGAGCACCGGGCGATCCGCGAGCGACTCGGGATCATCGACATGACCTCGTTCGGCAAGCTCGAGACGCCGGACCTGGACGTCCTCGAGCGCGTGTGCGACGCCCGCATCGACAGGCCCGTCGGGTCCGTCGTCTACACGCAGCTCCTCGACGAGCGTGGCGGCATCGTGGGCGACGTCACCGTCACGCGGGTCGCAGAGGACCGGTTCCGCGTCGTCACCGGCGCGGGCGCCGTCGACTCCGATCGCGGCTTCCTCGAGCGGCGCGGTGCGCGTGTCGACGACGTGACCGACGACTATGCCGTCATCGGCATCTGGGGGCCCGAGGCGCGCGCGGCCCTCGCAGCGGTCACCGACGCCGACGTCTCGAACGACGCGTTCCCGTTCCGCACGGCGAAGGACGTGGGCTTCGGGCTCGCACAGCGCATCACGTACGTCGGCGAGCTCGGCTACGAGCTCTACGTGCCGCGCGAGGGGGCGGTGCGCGTGTGGGACGCGCTCGTCGAGGCTGCGTCGCCCGAGCCCGTGGGCTATCTCGCGCTCGATTCGCTGCGGATCGAGAAGGGCTATCGCTACTTCGGCAGCGACATGACGTCGCTCGACACGCCGTTCGAGGCCGGCGTCGGCTTCTGTGTCGCGAAGGGGAAGTGGCCGCAGCTCGACCGCGACCCGTCCCAGCGCGTGCGGACGGTCGTCGTCGGCGGTGCGGACTACCTCACGCTCTACGGCGGGGAGGCCGTGTACCGCGACGGCGAGGTGATCGGCCGCGTGCGCAGCGCGGCGTACGGCTTCACCGTCCGGCGCAACGTGGCGCTCGCGAAGCTGCCGAGCGAGTTGCGCGAGGGCGACGAGCTGCAGGTCGACGTGCTCGGCGAGCTCGCGCCGGCGCACGTCGCCGCCGACGCCCTCTACGACCCCGCCAACGAGCGCGTCAGGTCATGACGAGCAGTGGGCTCGCATACGCGAGCTGCGGCGAGAAGAGCCGCACCTTCGTGCCCTTGCGGAGGGTCACGCGCGTCTCGAACGTGCCGCCGGCACCGGTCCGCTTGACGCCGCCGACATTCACCCAGCGGCGGCCCGTCCAGCGCTGGACGACGTACTGCCGCTTGCCGGAGCCCGGCCTCACCTGGCCCCAGAGCACCGAGCGCGAGACCTGCACGAACGGCAATGCGAATGCGCGGCGCGACGGCTTGGCCGCGCCGCGCGCGGTGAAGAGCCCGCTCTGCCAGCCGCCGAGCGACGGCTCGTCCTTGACGAGGAACTGGATGAGCATCGTCACGCCCGGCGTGCGCCACACCCGGTAGGCGGCCTCGCCGACGAACGCCGCCTGCCGTGCGGGAGAGATGCCCGCGAGGCGGTCCGGTGGGTTCGTCTGGTAGCCGTACTCGGTCAGCCAGAGCGGCTTGCGGGCGCCGAAGAGGCGCGTCACGAGGGAGCGGATGGCGGAGAGGCGCGCCATCGTCAGCGTCTCGCACTCGGCGCACGGGTCGAACGACGGCGTCTCGCGCTTCGAGGACGGGTACGGATTCGCGGCGTAGGCGTCGAGCTTCGCGTGCGCGGCGCGCATCCCGACCATGAACGAGACCGGCGACATCCCGCTCGGTGTACGGCGCGGCGACGTCACGCCGCCGGCGACGACGTTCGCGCGGTTCGCCTTGTGCAGCCACGCGTAGCCCGTGTTGAGCAGCCGCTGCGTGTACAGCTTGGGCGAGACCGGCACCGAGAAGGTGCGCGTGTTCGGCTCGTTCCAGATCGTCCAGAGCCGAACCCACGGGTAGCGCTTCGCGGCCGCGTACGCGAACGTGCCGAACCCCGCCCTCGGGAGCACGTTCGGCCCGCGGCCGCCGTTCGCCCACTTCGGCGACCCGTACAGCGTCAGCACCGGCGTGATCCGGTGCGCGCGCAGTCCCGCGAGGACCGGGTCGAACTGCGACCAGTCGTACGCCGGGTCGTCCGGGTTCGTCGGCGACGCGGGCTTTCTCGGCGCGACCTCGCTCCAGAGGAGGGTGAAGCGCATCGTCTCGACGCCGAGCGAGTCGAGCGTGTCGAGGCGCTCTGCGAGCGTGCCGGGCCCCCAGCGGAGCCACGCGTCGTCCTGGACGCCCATGCGCGCCGTCGGCGACGCGGCGGCGCTCGCGGCCGTCGCGACGAATGCGACGACCGCCGTCAGCAGGAAGCGCCTCATGGCGTCCACGGTAGGAGCGGCGCCGTTACGGCCGTGTAAGAGCTCACTTCCGGACGGTCGGGTCCGGCGGCTACGACGGCCAGTTCTACTGGGCGATCGCGCTCGACCCCCTCGCGACGAACGACGTGCACCGCGGCGTCGACCGCCCGGAGTACCGCTACGGCCATCCGCTGCTCGGCTGGCTCGCGTGGGCGGCGAGCGGCGGGCAGTCGGCAGCGGCCGCCGCCGCGCTGCTCGCGATCGGGCTCGCGGCGCTCGCGGCCGCCGCCGCCGCGGCGGCGGCGCTCGCCCGCAACCTCGCCGCCGCCCTGTTCGTCGCAGGCAACGCCGGCCTCCTGTACTCGTCCGTGCACGCGCTGGCGGAGCCGCTGGCCGCGGCGCTGCTGCTCGGCGGGCTCGCCGCGTATGCGGCGGCGCGGCGCAATCTCGCTTTCGCGTGCTTCGCGCTGGGGCCGCTGGCACGCGAGCAGCTCGTCCTCCTGCCGCTTGCGGTCGTCGCGTTCGAGCTCGTGCTCGCGCGCGGTGTCCGTCGGCAGTCGGCGCGCTGGCTCGCGGCGCTCCTGCCGGCCGTCGCGTGGTGGATCTACCTGCGCGTCCACCTCGGTGGGTGGTTCACGAGCGGGAGCAGCGCGCTCGGCGCGCCGCTCGCCGGCTGGCGTCGCGCCGTGCTCGACGCCGGCGTCGCGACCTACGCGCCGCGGGGCATCGACGCCGAGCTCGTCCTTCTCGTCGCCCTGCTCGCGCTGCTCACGGCGGCCGGCATCGCCGCATTCCGGCTGCGCGCACCGGTCGATCTGTTCTACCTCGCGCTCGCGGCCGTGACGTTGTGCCTCGCTCCGAACGCGACCGTGCGCATGGTCGACGCGCTTCGGAACACGGCGCTCCTCGTCGCGCTCGTGCCGTTCGTGCTCACGCAAGCCGGCAGCGCAGCAGCGTCCGCAATACGCGAACGCCGTCCTGCGCCGTGAGCTTCTTGCCCTCGTCGCGGCCGCGCGCGACGTACTCGATGGGCACCTCGAAGATGCGCACGCCGCGCCGCAGCAGCCGGGCGGTGATCTCGGCCTCGATCGCGAAGCCGCGCTCGCGCAGGTCGAGCGAGCGAAGGATCTCCGTCTCGACGGCCTTCTGGCCCGTCATCAGATCCGAGATCCAGCTGTTGTAGAGCAGGTTCGCGGCGAAAGTCACCGCGCGGTTGCCGACCACGTACCAGAAGCTGTAGGCCGAGTGGGACTTGAAGGCGCGCGTGCCGTACACCGCAGTCGCACGCCCCGAGCGCAACGGGTCGAGGAGCAGCGAGATGTCGGCGGCGTTGTACTCGAGGTCGGCGTCCATGACCGTCGTCCAGCGCCCGCGCGCGGCCGCGAAGCCCGTGCGCAGCGCGGCGCCCTTGCCGCGATTCACGTCGTGGAAGTGCAGCACCACGGTGTCCGGCCATCCGCGCTCACGCAGGAGCTCGCGCGTCCCGTCGGTCGAGCCGTCGTCGACGACGAGAAGCTCGAGCGAGCTCGAGACGCCCGCGTCGAGGACGGCCGCGATCGCGCGCTCGACCGTCGCCCGCTCGTTGTACACGGGCATGACCACGGTCACTTCCACGCTCACCGGGTCCCTTCCGCGGCATCCCACGTCGTCGGCACGCCTCGCCGCAGGTAGTTGACGAGCGCGACGACCGTCGCCCAGGTCACGAGCACGTAGTAGCGCGCGACCCCGACCCCGACGAGCGCAGCGAGCAGCAGCCCGAGCTGGAGACCGAGCGTGACGCCGTAGAGCGCGCTCTGGCCGAGCAGCGCGACGTTCAGGCCGAGCGCGACGAGGTGCAGGACTCCGCTCGCGTAGCGGAGATGACGGTGCGACAGGACCTCGAGCAGGTAGAGCGGCCGCAGCCCGCGCAGCATCTTCCCCTCGAGGACGATCGCCCAGCAGTGCTCGAACATCCGGACCTTGCGCCGGTACTCGTCCTCGGTCGTCGGCGTCGCCTTCTCGTACGCGTTCGCCTCGGGCTCGTACACCGCACGCTTGCCGCGCTGCACCATCACGTACGGCAACGAAAGGTCGTGGCCGAAGCGCGGATCGACGACGACGTAGTCGCTCCGCCGCACCGCGTAGATCGAGCCGTTGCCGCCGGTGACGGAGTCGATGCGTGACTCGTCGCCGCGCAGCGCGAGCTCGTACCGCCAGTAGAGGCCTTCCTTGTTGCGTCCGTCCTCGTTCGTGAGGTTCAGCCGGCCGCAGACGTACGCGACGCGCGGATCCGCGAAGTTGCGCACGAGCTTGCGCAGCGCGTCGGGAGCCCAGGTGCAGTTCGCATCCGAGAACGCGAGGATCTCCGCGTCCGTCTGGCGGACGGCGCTGTCCTGCGCCGCGACCTTGCCGCCGCGGGGGTTGCGAATCACCCGCGCACCGGCGGTCGCAGCGATCTCCTCGGACGCATCGGTCGAGGCATCGGAGCTGACGACCAGCTCGAGGCGGTCGCGCGGATAGTCGAGCGCAAGCAAGTTCTCGATCCGGCGGCCGATCACCGACTCCTCGTTGTGCGCCGCCACGACGACGGCAACCGGCGGGGTGTATGCGTCGTCGCTGGAGACGCGCGCGTTGCGAAGCCGCGCGAGCAGGCGTGCCGCGAGCGGATAGCCGACGTGCGTCCAGACGACGAGCGCGACCGCGATCCAGAACAGGACGACGACGGCCGTCAGCGCGCGACCTCGAGCAGCAGGTCGCGGTACCGGGCGACGGCGACGGTGCGATCGGCGTCACCGACGACGTACGCGCGGCCGCGCTCGCCCATCGCCCGCAGCTCGTCCGGCGACTCGCGCGCGGAGCGGATCGCCGCCGCGAGCTCGACCTCGTGGCCCGGCGGAACGACGACGCCGCAGCCGACGTCGTGCACGAGCCGCGCCGTCTCGCTCTCGCCGTCGGCGGCTGCGATCACGGGACGTCCCGCCGCGAGCACGCCGTACAGCCGGCTCGGAACGACGAAGCCGGCGAGCCCGCGCGCGAGGCCGACGACGTGCACGTCGGCGCTCGAGAGCGAGTCCGACAGCCGCTCGCGCGGCTGGTAGGGCAGGAACGAGACGCGGTCGGTCTCGAGCCGCTCGGCGAGCGCGACGAGCTCGGCGTGGCGCGCGCCGGCGCCGACGATGACGACGCGCAGGTCGTCGAGGTCGCGCAGCAGCGCCGCGGCCCGGATGAGCGTGTCGAGGTCCTGCGCGTGGCCGACGTTCCCCGAGTGCATGACGACGAACGAATCGGCGAGGCCCTGCTCCTCGGACCACGCGTTGCGCTTCGACGACGGCACGATCGCGTGCGCGTCGACCCAGTTCGGGATCACGCGCAGGCGGCCCGGCGGCGTGCCCTTCTCCTCGAGGCGCTCGCGCATCCGCTCCCCGATCGCGACGACGCGGTCGGCGCGCTGCAGGTACAGGTTGACCAGTAGGCGCAGCAGCTCCACCGCAACGCCGTTCTTCAGCCGCTTCAGGCGCACGGCGATCTCCGGGAAGACGTCCTGGCTCACGATCACGAGCGGGACACGGTGCTTGCGTGCGACGAGTAGCGCGAGCGCGCCGAGCATCGGCGGGTCGGTCATCGCGAGCACGACGTCCGGGCGACGGGCGCTCAGCCCCTCGGCGAGCGCGCCGGCGAGGTATGTGACGTAGTTGGACGCGCGCAGGGGCAGCCGCGCGCGGTCGAACGCCGTCGACCGGACGCGGACGATGCGAACGGAGCCGCGCGTCTCTTCCGCCGGCAGGTCGGGCGCCGTCCGTAGCCGGCCGGTGACGACCGTTACGTCGAAGTCGGCGGCGAGGGCCTCGCACAGTTCCGAGAGCAGGTGCGCGGTCGCCTCGATGCCCGGCCAGTAGTACTGGTTGAGGACGAGGAGCCGGGGGCGAGACGGTGTCTTGTCCGACACGGGCGACAAAGTACCGTTCGCGCGTGCGCATCCTGTTCGCGATGCCGGCGTACTACCCCGCGCTCGCGTTCGGCGGCCCGATCTGGATGGCGCGCGAGCTGAACGAGGGCATGATCGCGCGAGGGCACTCCGTCCGCGTCCTGACGACCACACTCAGCGACGTCCGGAGCGGGCTCAGCCTGCACGGCCGGGAGGCGGACGTCTTCGGCGTTCGCGTCGACTATCTCGCGACGCCGCTGCGCTACCGCTGGATGGGGATCACGCCGACGCTGCCGCTGCGCCTGCGCTCGCTCGACCGGCCCGACATCGCGCATGTATTCGGCTTCCGGGACGTCGTGACGACGACGGTCGCCCGGTGGTGCAGGCGCAACGACGTCCCGTACGTCTTCGAGCCGCTCGGGATGTTCATGCCGCGCGTGCGCAAGGTCCGCTTCAAGCGCGCCTTCGACCGCACGGTGGCGCGGCACGTCGCCGACGCGGCGCGCGTCGTCGTCGCCACGTCCGAGCATGAACGCGAGCAGATCGTCGCTGCGGGCGTCGCGCGCGAGCGTGTCGCGATCCGCTACAACGGCTTTCCGCGTCCTGAGGAGATGCCGCCGGCGACGGGCGCGCTGCGCGCACGCCTCGGCATCGACGGCGCGCCGCTCGTGCTCTACGTCGGCCGCATCGCATCGGGCAAGGGCATCGAGTTCCTGCTGCACGCGGCGCGCGAGCTGCCGGACGTGCACGTCGTGCTCGCCGGCCCGGACGATGGTCATGGTGTGATCGACCTCGTGCGCGCAGCGGGCGAGCGCGTCCATCGCGTCGAGCCGAAGACGCGGCCGCTCGAGCTGTATGCGGAGGCGGACGTCTTCGCGCTGCCCTCGGCCGGGGAGAGCTTCGGCATGGTCGCGGCCGAGGCGGCCGCGGCAGGCACCGCCGTGGTCGTCACCGACCGCTGCGGCGTCGCCGAGGTCCTGCGCGACGGCGGCGCGCTCGTCGTGCCGTACGAACGCGACGAGGTCACCGGCGCGATCGAGCGGTTGCTTCGAGACGAGGAGCTGCGCCGCCGCACGGGCGACCGTGCGCGAGACATCGCGCGCGACCTCTCGTGGGCGAAGATGGTCGAGCGGCAGGAAGAGCTGTACCGGCGGGCGCTCGGATGATCGACGTCGCCGTCGTCGGTCAGGACCCGCGGCTGCGCGGCGGGGTGAGCGCGCTGGCGGACGCGTTCGTCGACGGGTGCGACGCGCTCGGCCGCCGTGCAGAGGTGTTTCACCTGTCGTACTTCGCCGGCGACTCCGGCGCGCACGGCGTTGCGCCGCTGCTGCGCGGGCTCGACGGCGTCAACCACCTCGCGGCGGCGAGACGGATCGAGCGCGCGGTTACGGACGCCCGCTCGCTCTGGGTCGTCTCGACCGTCGCCCCTCACGGCTACGCCGCGGCCCGCAGCGGCCGCCGCTACGCGTGCTGGGTCGCGAGCGACCTCGAGAGCGAATGGGCGTCGCGGCGCGGCCGCCTGCCGGTCTCGCGCCGCGCCGCCCTCGCCGTCAACGCGCCCGTGCTGCGCAGGCTCGAGCGGATCGTGCTGCGAAGCGCGGCGCTCGTCTACGTGACCTCGGCGTTCACACGCGAGCGCATAGCCGAACCGGGCCTTCTCGACGCGAAGCGCGTCCGGATCCTCCCGATCTTTCCAGCACATTGGGATCCTAAGCTTAGAATTCCACGTGGACAAGTTGT
>JADMIO011302024.1_pt1 | contig 15007 bp, 11 predicted proteins | sample 8958161 | NCBI WGS metagenome assembly JADMIO01 (sample SAMN16585339, study PRJNA669376) | soil metagenome | isolation source: Crop rotation soil | place: USA: Cullars Rotation, Alabama | collected 2011 | reverse complement strand
CGATCCTGTCGCGCGTGGCCGCGGTGATCGCCGAGCGGCGGCGTTCGTCGTCGTCGGAGAAGTCCTACGTGAAGTCGCTGCTCGACGGCGGCTTCCCGAAGATCAACGCGAAGATCGTCGAGGAGGCGCGCGAGGTGACCGAGTCGTTGCCAGGGGCCGACAAGGCGCACACGGCGCACGAGGCGGCCGACGTGATCTTCCACGTCATGGTGGGCCTCGAGGCCGCGGGCGTTCCGATCGACGACGTCTTCGCCGAGCTCGGCCGCAGGTTCGGCACGTCCGGACACGCCGAGAAGGCCAGCCGATCGCCCAAATAGGGTTCGCCCGATGTTAGTCGACAGGGTCAGACAGGCGCTCGCACCTGACGGCCCCATCGCGAAGATGTTGCCGGGTTGGGAGCCGCGCGCCGGTCAGCTGGCGATGGCCGAGCGGATCGCGGAGGCCTTCGATCGCGACGAGCGCGTGCTGATCGAGGCGGGCACGGGCACAGGCAAGACGCTGGCGTACCTGGTGCCGGCGATCCTGTCGGGGCGCAAGGTCGTCGTGTCGACGGGGACGAAGACGCTGCAGGATCAAATCGCGCGCATCGATCTGCCGCGGCTGGCGGAGGCGTTCAGGGGCCAGCTGGAAGAGCCGGTCACGTACGCGGTGATGAAGGGTCTCAACAACTACGTCTGTCTGCGACGCTTGGCCGAGCACGGCAGGCAGTCCGTCCTGACCGGCATGGAGGACCCCATGCTGGCCCGCGTGCGCGCGTGGGTCGACGAGACGCCGAGCGGTGACCGCGCGGACCTGATCGACGTGGCCGAGGAAGCGCCGGTCTGGCGCGAGGTGAACGCCACGCCCGAGACGCGCGTCGGCGCGCGCTGCGCGTACTTCGAGCGCTGTTTCGTCACGCAGATGCGCCGGCGCGCGGTCGAGGCGCGCGTGGTGCTGACGAATCACCACCTGTTCCTGGCGGACCTGGCGCTGCGCACGCGCTGGCCCGAAGCGCAGGTGCTGCCTCCCTACGACGCCGTCATCTTCGACGAAGCCCACCAGCTGGAGGAAGTCGCGACCGAGTTCTTCGGGATGAACGTGTCGTCGCAGCGGTTGTTCGCGCTGGCGCGGGACGTGGGGCGCGCGCCGCTGCCGCCGTCGATGCAGGATCGCGCGCAGTCGATGGCGAGGCGGATCCTGGGCGCGACCGAGACGCTGGCGGACGCTCTCAGAAACCGGCTCCCGGCGCCGCGCGAAGGCATGGACGAGGTGCGCGTGCCGCTGGCGCCGGATCTGTTCGCCGACGGGCGCACGGGGGGACCGCGGGCCAGCTACCACGGGCTCGACGCCGTGCTGGAGGAGACGTCGGCGTTCCTCGCGCGCATGGCGCAGGAGGGGTCACAAGGCTTCGACGGGATCCCGGTCGGCGCGCCGGCGCCCGAGATCGGCGCCGTCCTGAGCGGCCTCGGGCGCCGCGCCGGGGCCCTGCGTGACGATCTGGGCGTCATGGTGGACAGCGATCGCCGCGATCAGGTCCGCTGGGTGACGGCTTCGCCACGCAACGTGAGCCTGCGCAGCTCGCCCGTCGACGTGGCGCCCCTGCTCACGCGGGCCTTCGACGCGCACCCGGGGCCGCTGGTGTTCACGTCCGCGACGCTGTCGGTGGCGGATTCCTTTTCTTATGTACGCGAGCGTCTGGGCCTGGCCGACACCGCCGACGAAGCCGTGTTCCTGTCGCCGTTTCGTTATTCCACGCAGGCGCTGGTGTACCTGCCGGCGGACCTGCCCGATCCCGGCGACGAGCGTTTTCCCGTGGCCGCCGCCGAGCGCGCCCTGGCGCTCTGCCGGGCCAGCGGCGGACGCGCGCTCTTGCTCTTCACGAGCTTTCGCAACCTGCGCGTGGCCGAGCAGCGCTTCCGTGCCGACGGGAGGTTCCCGCTGCTGGTCCAGGGGTCGCGCCCGCGCCACGCGCTCCTGCAGGAGCTGCGCGACAACGTGGGCTCCGTCCTGCTGGCGTCGCAGAGCTTCTGGGAAGGCGTGGACGTCCCCGGCGAGGCGCTGTCGCTGGTCGTGATGGATCGGTTGCCCTTTGCCGTTCCCGACGAGCCGCTGCTTGCCGCGCGCATCGGCCGCATCCGGGACGCGGGCGGCGATCCGTTCGCGTCGTTCCAGCTGCCGCAGGCCGCGCTGGCGCTTCGGCAGGGCTTCGGCCGCCTGGTGCGGACCAGCGCCGATCGCGGCGTGGTCGCCGTTCTCGACGGGCGCCTGTCACGCCGCGCGTACGGCGCCGCGCTCATCGGAAGCCTCCCGCGAGAAGCGCCGCGCACGGAAGATCTGGTCGACGTGGAGAGCTTCTTCGCGGCCGGGCTTCCCTCCGCCGCTCACGGGCAGCGTTCGTAGACCGGATCGCAGCCGCCCCACGGCGGAGGCACGAGCTCCGGCCGGCCGTCGTCGGGATCGGCTTCGCGAAACCAGCCGTCGCCGTCGGCGTCGACGCGGCGGGGATCGGTCGCGGTGAAGGATTCGCCGGCCACGTCGTAGGTCCATCCGTCGGTGTGTATGACCACGTCGCCCACCACGCGGGCGTCTCCCAGACGCGTCCAGCGCTGGCCCCGGCCGGTCAGGAACACCCGCGTCCCGACGGCGGCCAGGCGATCGAGGGTGGCCTGGCTCGGGTGGCCGAAAGGGTTCGCGTCGCCGACGGAGATGACCGTCACCCGCGGCGCGAGCTGGGCCAGGAACGCGGCGCTGGACGCGTGGAAGCTGCCATGGTGGTTCGCGCGGTAGACGTCCACGTCGCCCACCCGCGGCGCGATCGCGTGCTCGACGTCGTGATACGAGTAGCCCTGGTCGGACGCGAAACGGTGGCCCGAGAGATCGCCGCCGATGAAATAGTCGAAGGCTCCGAAGCGCAGCACGGCCGCGATCGAGTAGTCGTCCTCGTCCGGCGGCTGGGGATCGTCGTCGTGACGGCCGGGCAGGATCGGGCCGCCTTCGTCGGTCGCGACGACGCGAAAGACGACGCCGGGTCCCAGATCCACCGTCGTTCCCACGCGGGCGATCTCGGGCGCCAGCTTCTCCCGACCCTCGCCCATCAGATAGGCGCGCCACGCGGAGGCGGTCGCGCTGGTCCTGCCCAGGTACGCATCCGTGTCCCGGTGCAAGGTCCGTCCGACGGTGAAGCCTTGTTCCTCGACCAGGTGCCAGAGGCCGCCGATCCCGACGGCGCCGGTGTGATCCACGTGAAAATGCGTGAGCAGAACCGTGTCCAGGTGGCGCCGGCCGGTCAGCGCTTCCACATAGGCGCCGATCCGCAGCGCCCCCGAGGCGCCGTCCCATCGCGGCTCACCGGCATCGACCAGCAGGGTCTTTCCCGTCGGTCCGACGATCAACGTGGCGTCGGCCTGGCCCATCGCCAGGTGGTGGATCTCCAGGCGCCCGGAACCCGGACGGATGCCGGACGAACAGGCAGCCCAGAGCATGAACAGGGGCACGAGAAACCAGCGAGGGGCCATTCCTCGTCCTCGGCAAGCGCCTCGTCCAAGGTGCGCGCCGGCCCCTCTCCCTAACCCTCTCCCCGCTACGCGAGACGAGGGGACCGGATCAGACTTCTGCTTTGCCTGGGGAGGGCCCGCGGGAGGGGCCATCGGGCCCCTTCCGCGCTCAGGCGTGACCGGCGCGCCGCCGCAGGGCCCACTCGAGCGCCAGCAGCGCCAGCGCCACCAGCATGAGCGCCGGGTGCGACCAGAGCGGGATGCTGCGCTGGCTGCCGATGCGTTCCTCCCGTAGAGGCAGGACCCGCACGTCGCCCAGACTTCCGCGCGTGAACTCGCCGCCCGACACCGAAGCCAGCTCGCGCAGCACGCCCTCGCGCCCGACGACGTCCTCGAGCTCGCGTCCCTGGGGCCGCGCCACGAACGTCTTGGCCTCCGTCAGCGAGCGGCCGTCCACCGTCGCCCGCGCGTCCAGCCGCCAGGCACCCGGCTGGGGCGGGGGGATCGACACCTGGGCCTCGCCTTCCTTGTTGGTGGTCGCGGTGACCAGGGTGGGCGGCGCCGGCGCCGCGGTCTGAACGCCGCCGGCCGCCCGGTCGGCGGCGTCCAGCTCCAGCGTGATCTCGATGCCCGCCGCGGGGGTGTAGTCGGGATGCAGCGCCCGGATGCGCGCGCCGACGGCCTGGCCACGCTGGTACTCCACGCGGTCGAGCTCGAGGCGCAGCAGCGAGAGCGCGGGATCGTGGACCAGCCAGTTGATGGCGCCCTCCCAGAAGCGCTGGAAGGCGCGGCCGTCGTCGCCCGCGCCGGCCGCCGGCAGGCTCCAGTGCCAGGTGGTGTCCGTCAGCACCGCCAGCGTGCGCCCTTTGCCTGCCTCGGCCACGGCGACGACGGGCGCGGGCTTGCCGTCCGCGGACTTCGCGCTCGGGTGGACCAGCAAGGCCGAGGCGCCCGCACGCAGGCCCGCGACGTGGTTGATCCCGTCGAGCGCCGGCAGGGCCGCCCAGCGGGCCTCGTTGGCCTTGGCGTCGAGGGTCAGGGCCGTCGCCGGGTGCCCGGCTCCCTCGGCCGTCAGGCGCGGCTTGAACCGGTCGGACGTCGTCGACGCGGGCCCCGTGGGAGGAATCCCCCCGAGCTCGACCGGCAAGACGTCGTGCAACGGGCTGCCCGCGTAGCCGCCGCTGGCGAACGACAGATCGCCGCCGATCATCGCCAGCGCGCCGCCTTCCTCGACGTAGTCGCGCACGCCGGGCAGGTAAGGCCTCACGTTGTAAGGCTCGTAGTTGAAGTTGTGGAAGATGAGGAGATCGAACGACTTCAGCTGCTCCTGGAAGATCTCGCGATCCGGGAACGGAATCAGCGACATCTCCGACCGGTTCCACGGCTGCTCGTCGAACTCCGTGCGCAAGATGAAGAACGAGACCAGATCGACGTTGGGGTTGAGCCGCAGCAGCGAGCGCAGGAAGCGTTCGTCCCAGGACGGCCGGCCGCAGACGTGCAACACGCGGATGCGATCGCGGATCACCTTGATGGTGAAGACCTGCCGGTTGTTGGTGGTCAGTGCCTCGCCGGTCAGGACGGGCGTCTCCATCGTGAACACGAAGTTCCCGGGGCGATCGGGCGTGTACGGGAAGCTCACCTTGGACTCCGAGTGATCGCCCGTCAGGTGCGCCGTCGTCGATCCCAGCAGGCGGCCGTCCCTGCTCAGCGTCACCTCGACGTCGCGGTTGGGCAGACCGCTCTGCCGCACGACCGCCTCGAGCGTGATCGGCGTCCGCACGAACGCGAAGTCGTCGGCCAGGACCGTCGCGATCGACAGGTCCTTCAACTTCGGTTCGTCGATGAGCACCGTGTGCACGGGCGCGCCGCCCAGCGCGGCCAGCGTCGTGCGCGTCTCGCCGTCGAGGGGACCTTGCCCGATCCGCCCGGTGTCGATCCCGTCCGAGACGACGACGACCGCGCCGATGTCACGGCCCGCGTAGCGCCCGCGCAGCTCCGAGAGCGCCTCGCCGATGCGCGTGGCCTCGCCCTTCGGCGCCTCGGCCAGCACCTGGGGCGACGTGGGGGCCAGGGCCTCGTCGAAGCTCAGGAGCTCGACCTTGTGCCCTTCCTGCCGCCAGCGCTCGAAGAGCGGCGCGGACTTCTCCATCAGATGCGCGGCCCGCACGTTGCGCGCTTCGCCGCCGCTCGGAGGCTTCACCGACATCGATCGCGAATGGTCCACGAGGACGGCGACGTGGTTCGGCACGCGCGTCATCTGGCGCAGCTCGAGCGACGGCTCGAGCGCGACGAAGAGGCAAGCGCCGATGGCCAGCGCACGCAGCAGCACCAGCAGCGCCGTGCGCCCGTGGCGCCGGTCCGACGCCAGCGACCAGGCCGACGCCACCAGCGCCAGCGCCGCCGCGGCCAGGAGCAGCACGACCAGCCGCCGATCCAGGTGGCCGCCGGTCGCGAAGCGCCAGTCGGTGAAGGCAGGCAGCTTCATCCCGCGCATGTCAGGGCCTCGACCGCCGGGTGCGCAGGATGAACTCGATGTGCGCCTGCTCGTTCTTGTAGTCGAGGCAGAGCGCGTACATGAGGACGTTGATCGCGAACCGGAACGCCTGCTCGCGCTGGACCTCGCCGCCGGGGATGACCTCGTGCTCCCAGCGGCCGAACCCGTCGCGCGCCATCGCGCCGCAGACGTCGTTCTGCGTGTACACGACCACCACGCGCCGATCGCGCTCGACCGCCTCGACGTAGGGCGCGGCCAGGATCCGGCCCGCCGGCTCGTGCAGCATGTAGAACGATTTCCACAGCACGTGTCCGTCGGGGACGCGCACGGGGAGATCGCCCGGCAGGATCCGCCCCAGCAGCTTGCGCACCGATTCGTCGAAGCCGCCGCCCGCGTGCCCCTCGGCGGAATCGACGAACAGGAAGCCGCCGTAGGTCAGGTAGCGCCGCAAGCGGGTCACGTCGCCATCGGGCAGCGGGGCGAACGCGCGATCGCCCGTCAGCATGACGAAGGGATGCCGGAAGAGCTCGGGGTCCGAAGGCTTGATCGCCAGCGTCTCGGGCACCGTGACCAGGCTCGTGCGCCGCTCGAGCTCCCACGCCAGGCGCGGAACGGCGTCGGGGCGCGGGTCGGGCAGGTCCGCAAGATGCAACCGGGCCAGGCGAAGCTTCGACGACTCACCGAGCGCCCACGCCGATCGCGTCGCGAGCAGCGCCGGCGCGGCGACGGCCGCGGTCAGGAACGCTCGCCGTCCTGAAGGCGAGAGGCCGCGGGGCGGTGAAGGGGTGTCGGGCATCGACCGGGCGACAGTATGACCCGGCCCGGGGTCAGGGTGCGCGCGCTTGCCGCCGGGCAAGCAAGATCGTCGCGAGGAGCGAGAGCAGGGTCCCGGCTTCCAGGAACCTCAGGATCCCCTTGCCCAGCCCCGGAACGGCCACTTCCCAGTCCAGGTACCACCAGTCGAGGCGCGCGCGCCCATAGTCCTTGCGTACGTCGAGCGCGACCGACGTGTAGTGGGTCCACGGCGCGTCCTGGATGCCCACCTCGTAAGGATCGTGCTTGGGGATGTGCCGCAGGAACCAGAGATGCCCCCCCAGAGGCGAGAAGGGCGGCAGCCATTGCATCGGGTACATTTCTTCGAAGCACGCGCCGCAGTTGACCGGGATGCTGAACGTCGACGAGCCCGCCAGGTTCGGCCGTCCCAGCCAGTCGCGCGCGGCCATGCGGCTCATGCGGATCCAGTGATCCCAGTAGAACGAATTGCCGAGCACGTTCACGAAGAGCCCGGCCGCCACCGCGGCGCCGAGCGCGGCGATCGCGAGCGCGCGGGCCGTGCGCCGTCCCTCCCTGATCAGATCGTCGAAGACCACCACCGCCGGCAGCAGCAGGACCGGCACCGCGAACACGTGGTAGCGCGGCCCCCACGCCCAGTCCCCGCTCCAGAATCGAAAGCGCGCGTAGAGCAGGAAGACCGGCAGGACGGTCAAGCCGATGGCCAGCAGCAGGTCCGGGCAGCGGCGCCAGGCGCGCGGCAGCGCCAGCACTGCCAGCACCAGCGGCGGCGCGTACAGGAAGAGGCTCTTGCCGGGCGAGAAGAGGGGTCCCCAGATCCCCGAGAACAGGCTGCCGTCGAACACCGAGCGAACCTCGCCGTAGCCGGCCTCGGTCGACGCCGCCCAGCGGTAGTCGTTGTAAAGCGGGATCACCGCCAGCAGAGGCAGGAACGTCAGCAGCGCCCACGCGCCGAAGATCAGGATCCGCCGCGGCTCGCGCCTCCACGTCCAGACCAGGAACAGCCCCCCGCCCGCGACCGCCAGCAGGAAGAGCAGCTTGGCGTTGACCAGGAACCCGGCCCACGCGCCCAGCGCCAGCGCACGTTCGCGGCCGGGCTCCTTCGCAAGACGGAGCATCGACGCGAAGAAGCCGGTGAAGCACGCGGTCTGCAGGATCTCGGAGTACGGGTAGCGGCCGTAGAGCGCAACGTAGCTGCCGAGCACGACGGCCGCCGTCGCCCACCACGCGAGCGCCGCCGAGACGCCGAGCCGCAAGCACATCCCCAGCGTCAGCACCGCGATCAACCCCGCCAGCGCGGCGGGTCCGGTGTGACAGGCGAACGAGCGGGAGAGATCGAAGAGCTCGGGGCGACGTTTGAGGACGACTTTTCGCAGGTACGCTCCGGGCACGTGCACGAGCGACTGCAAGAGCGGAGCGCTGGCGTAGAGCTGCCCGTCGCGGCCGATGGGCAGGTTGACCGGCCAGCGCGTCTGGATGGACAGCTCGCCGTGCTCCGCCAGGGACTCGGCGACCTCGTAGATCGGCTTGGCGTCGTTCCAGGGCTTCTCGCGGCTGCTGAAGAGCAGGAAGAAGCAGAAGACGGTGGAGAAGAGACAGACCCGCACGAGAACGGGCGAGAGCCGTGGATCGTCGACGAACCTCACGGCTTTCGCATCACGTAGGCTTCGACCGCCAGCCGCGGCGGCGTGAGATGTTTTCCGAGCAGCCGCCGCGCCCGTTCGCTCTGGGCCGCGACCTGCATCAGCCGCGGCAGGTCCGGCAGCGCGTAGGGGCCGGTCACCGAGCGCAGCATGTCGGTGGGGTGAATCGTGACGTCCGGGTGCACGAACCGGAAGCGCCCCTCGAGATCGGCGCGCAGCTTCGCCCGTCCCTCGCGGCCGATGGCGCCGTCGCCCTGCAGGATGAGATCGATGGTGACGACCAGAAGCCCACCGGGCTTGAGCACGCGTTCGGTCTCGGCGATGACCCGATCGAAACGCGGCATGTGCTCGAGCACGCTGATGCAGTAGAGGCCGTCCAGCGACGCGTCCTCGAACGGCAGCGAGTCCCCGTCGGTGAGCTTGAAGTCGATCTTGCCCGGCGCGTGCTCGACCACCGGCACCGCGCGTCCGAGGTCACGCTCGACGACGGGATCCACGTCGACGCACGTGACGTGAAAGCCCAGGCGGGCGAGGGCGAAGGGAAAGAAGGTCACGCCGCTGCCCAGATCGGCGACGTGCGCGCCGGTCGTCCCCCCGGCCGCGAATTGCGTGCGCAGGTGGTGGAACGCGTAGGGGTACTCCCAGCAACGGCTCCACGTGTGCAGCGGATCCTTCGGCCAGGGATAGTCGCCGGTGCCGCGGAAGCGGGCCTCTTCCTTCAGGAAGCGGGCCTGCTCGCCTTCCAGATGCGCGAACAGCGCCTTGGCCTCGCGCGAGTCGAGGTCACTCAGGGCGGCCAGGCCGCTGCGATCGAAGACATGGTCCGGCACGGTTCGGTTCTCTTTACCTCAAGCGTCCGCGCCGGGATACTCTCTCGCCTCTTGGACGCCTCGGGCAAACGGCTGCCGCCGGCGCGGGTTCACGTCGGGGTCGTCCCCGGCTGGGACCTGGCCGATCTCGTCACCCGGCCCTGTCCCGTGTGCGGCGCGGACGCCGGCGACGCCGCGGCGATCTGCCGGCGGGCGGATGGCCTGGTCGTTCATGCCTGCCGGACGTGCACCATGATGTTCGTCCGCGACCTGCCCTCGGAGCGCCAGGTCGCCGCTTTTTACCAGACCTACTCGACCTTCAAGGGCTACGCGGGTCAGGCCGATTTCGGCGAACCGACGTCGTGGTGGCGCCTGGCCTTCCAGAGTTCGCAGAGCCTGTACGTCGAGACGCTGGAACAGACGGGCGGCATCGCGGGAAGGTCCGTGCTGGATCTCGGCTGCTCCACGGGACGCTTCCTCGAGCTCATCCGCTGGAAGGGCGGGCTGGGCGAAGGCGTCGAGATCGACGCGGGCGCGCGATCCCACGCGCAGGCCCTGGGGTTCTCGGTGGCGGAGCACGCGCCGGGCGCAGCCGCCGACGGGAAATTCGACGTCACCTGCTGCCTGCAGGTGCTCGAGCACCTGGCTGCCCCCGGCGAGCTGGTCGACGTCATGGCGCGCCTGACGAAGCCCTCGGGACGGGTGGTGGTGGCGACGCCGAACGCGGGCGAGGTCGCGCAGCTGGGCCCCGACTGGATCGGCTTCCGGGTCGACCTCGAACACTTCAACTACTTCACGCCCGCCACCCTGACGGCTCTGCTGCGCCGGTCGGGCTTGCTGGTCGAGCACTTCTGGGAACACCGGCAGCCCGCCCTCGTCCGCACCGATCTGGAACCAGGCGGCGCGCCCGTGCAGAGCATCTTCGCGCGCATCGCCGAGCTGGCGTTTCGCACCCTCAGCCCGGCGCCGGAGCGTTTCGTCCAGGGCTCGTTCGTGCTGTCGATCCTCGCCCGCAAGGCGTGACGAGGCCGGTCAGCGAGGGCGGCCGAGCACGAAGCGGTACGCGGCCAGCGTCGTCTCGGCGGCGCGCGTCCACGTGAATTCCGTGCGGATGCGCTCCTTCAGGCGGCCCTCGTTGGGCGCTTCCCACGCCGCCTTGACCGCTTCGCCGATGGAATCGACGTCGATCGGGTCGCAGATCCAGGCGTCCTGGCCGAAGTACTCCTGCACCGGCGCATGCACGCCCACCACGCAGTTGCAGCCCGCCAGCGCCGCCTCCAGCGTCGACAGCCCCGGGCTCTCGCGCAGGCTGGGCAACGCATGGACCTGCGCGCGCGCGTAGAACGCCGGCAGCTCCTCATGGGGGATGAGTCCCAGGAAGCGCGCGTTCGGCCGGCGCTCGATCGCTTTTAGAAACGCGGTCGAGTAACGGCTCGGCCGCAGCCCTCCGACGAACACGAGCGGCACCTCGGGGCAATGCCTGGCGGTGCCACGCAAGAGCTGCAGCTGACCCTTGATGCTCTCGATGCGTGCCGATTCCATCACGAACCGTGCGGGCAGGGACGCCAGCAGCTCGGCGTTCTTCGGAGAGAGCTTCACCTCGGCCGGCGTGGGTTTCACCGCGTTGACGACGACGAACGACTTGCTCCGCGCCATCACGTAATCGAAGTCGCGGACCACGATCTCGAGCTCGGCCACCGAGTTGGGCAGGAGGACGTCCGCCTCGACCAGCATCTGCCGGACCTTGCGCGCGAAGCCCGAACGAAATTCGATGGCCCACGAGAGGAAGGTTCCCGTGGCGTCGGGCATCCGGGACCCGACCTTCGACATCACCCCGTCGAGATCGTAAGCGAGCACGTCCGGCGATCGGCGGATCGCCCGCACGTCCCAGTACACCGTCGACAGCGCCACCGGAACGCCCTGCCGCTTGATCGCCCGCAGCTGAGGCAGCCCCAGGTCCGGGAACTGCGTGTTGAAGATGTGAACCAGGTCGTAACCGCGCGCGTTCGGCTCGGCCTCCTCGGCGATCGTCACCTCGACGCCCAGGCGCTCGAGCGCCGCCTTGGTCTCCAGCATCTGGATCGTGTCGCCGCCCAGCACGGTCAGGACGTCGAGCCGGCTCGCGAACAGGACCTTCACGAGGCCAGCACCTCGGCGATGCGCCGGGCCGCCTGGCCGTCACCGTACGGGTTGGCGACGAGAGCCATCTTCCGGTACGCGGCCGGATCGTCCAGCAGGATCGTCGCCCGCTCGACGATCGCCGCCGTGTCGGTCCCGACCAGCTTCACCGTCCCGGCGGCCACCGCCTCGGTGCGCTCGGTGACCTCTCTCATCACCAGCACGGGTTTGCCCAGCGACGGCGCCTCTTCCTGCACGCCGCCCGAGTCCGTGAGGATGAGGTGCGACCGGTTCATGAGGAACACGAACGCGAGGTAGTCGAGGGGTTCCACCAGGTGCACGGACGGCTTGCCCGCGAGCTCGCGCTGGACGGCCGACCGGACCACGGGGTTGGGGTGCATGGGCAGCATCACCTCGACGTCGGGGCGCGCGGCCAGCGTGGCGATCGCGCGGCAGATGCGATCCATCGGCTCACCGAAGCTCTCGCGGCGGTGGGTCGTCACCAGCACCAGGCGCTTGTCGAGTCCCACGCGCCCGAAGCGCGCCTCCAGCGGCCGCGCCACCTCGGGCGTGTCGCGCAGCCGAGCGATGGTGCGCAGAAGGGCGTCCACCACGGTGTTGCCCGTCACGTGAATGCGATCGGCCAGCACGTGCTCGCGCAACAGGTTGTCCCGCGCGGTCGTCGTGGGCGCGAAGTGCCAGGTCGCCAGGCGTCCCGCCATCTGCCGGTTCATCTCTTCAGGCCACGGCTGCAAAACGTCGTAGGTGCGCAGCCCCGCCTCGACATGTCCCACCGCGACCTTCTGGTAAAAAGCCGCCAGCGCGCCCACGAACGCGGTCGTCGTGTCGCCCTGGACCAGGACGGCGTCCGGCTTCTCGACGGCGATCACCTGATCGAGACGCTCGAGGAGGCGCGAGGTCAGCGTGCCGAGCGACTGGTTCGGCTGCATCACGTTCAGATCGTGATCGGGCCGGATGCCGTAGAGGTCCAGCACCTGGTCGAGCAGCTCGCGATGCTGACCGGTCACGCAGACCCGGCTCGTCACGTTCGGCGTGGCGCCCAGGGCCTCGATCACCGGCGCCATCTTGATGGCCTCGGGCCGCGTTCCAAACACCGACAGGATGCGCATGTGTTTCTGCTTCGTTCAGCGACGGATCACGAGCCCATTCGCGCCCCGGCCCAGCACCGCACGAAGGTACAACAGCGACCATACCGCGTGAAAGCCGTACGCGGTCAGCCGCGCCGTCGCCAGCCCGAAGGCTCCCTTGCCCAGAAGGACGAGGAAGACGTAAGCGCCGCCCAGATACGCCACCGCCCAGCCCAGGTTCATGAGGCTGGCCCACCACAATTCGCCCGTCGCCGTGAGCGCATAGCCCGCCGGCGCGAGGGACGACGCGAGGCAGGCGGCGGCGATCATCATGACCATGGTCGGCCAGGCCTCGACGTAGGTCGTTCCGTAGAGCCTCAGCAAGAAAGGTCCGAGCGGCGCCAGCACGAGGAGGGGCAGCCACGACACGACGCCGTTCAACAGGAACGTCTTGCGGAGGATCCGGCGCGAGGCTTGCGCGTCGTTGGCGGCGAACACGTTGGTCAAGACCGGAAGGATCACGCCGCCCATCACCATGGGCAGCATGAGGATGAGGTTGAACCACTGCTCGGTCGCCGCGAACGCGGCCATCTCGCCGTAGCCGCCGTGGTTCACCAGCAGGGCAGAGCAGATCCAGCTCGTCGGCATGAAAAGCGACGCGCTGACCGTCGCCGGAATGCCCACCGCGAACGCCCGCGAGAGCTCGCTCCGCGCGTGGCGGTACCCGAACGGAATGCCTTCGCGTTTCAGCGCCCGGCGCAGCGCCGCTTCCTGGAACACGCACTGCAACCCGGCGGCAATGGGCAGCGCGGCCACGGCGCCGTTGAAACCGAAGCGAAGCGCGCCCGCGATCGTGAACGCCACCGACACCAGCCCGGACAGAACGCTGATGCGCGCGACCGATGCGAAGTCCTCCAGACCCGAGAGGCCTCCGGTCTGCGCCGTCGACCACGACGTGAAGAACACGGCGCAGGCGCCCAGGCGCAACGCCGTCGTCAACCCGGCGTCGTCTAGGACGTGGGCCGCGAGCCATGGCGCGCCGAGCGCGAGCCCCAACGCCACGACGCCTCCCGTGACCACCGCGGTCGCGATGGTGCTCGCCAGGGCGCGGCCCGCCAGCTCGGGAGCGAGGCGGCGGTTCTGCGCGACCAGCTTGGTCGCGGCCACGCCCATGCCCAGGGTTCCGAGGACGTTGAAGCTGAGCAACGTCGCGTTGATGATCCCGAAGCGCCCGAAGGCCTCGCGTCCCAGCACGCGCGCGACGACGATGGTGGCGACGAAGGCGATGGCGCGCGTGAGGAAGGTCGCCGCCGTCGACCAGGCCGCACCCGTCAGGATGCGCCGGCCCACGGAACCCGGCCCGCTCCACCCCGCCGTCAGATCACCGAATCGCAATGGGGCCGACTATATCGTGGTATCGACGTCCCTGGATGCGCGTGTCCATCGCCCTTTGCACCTTCGACGGTGCCAAGCACCTCGGCGAGCAGCTCGCGAGCTACCTCGCGCAGACGCGCCTGCCCGACGAGCTGGTCGTGGCCGACGACGGATCGACCGACGAGACGCAGGCGATCCTCCAGGGCTTCGCCGCGAGCGCGCCGTTCCCGGTGCGCCTCTTGCCGCCGTCCGAACGGCCCCTCGGCGTCACGGCCAACTTCGAAAGGGCTCTCGCGGCCTGTGACGGCGACGTTCTCTTTCCCTCCGATCAGGACGACGTCTGGTTGCCCGGGAAGCTGGAACGCATGCTTCGTCCGTTCGCGACGCCCGGGGTGGGCCTCGTGTGCGGCGACGCCGAGCTCGTCGACGGCGCCGGCCGCCCGCTCGGTGCCGGCCTGTGGAGCACGCTCGGATTCAGCGCGCGCCGCCGGCGGCAGGTCCAGGAGGGCAGGGCGTTCGAGGTGCTGCTGAAGGCGCCCTTCGTCTCCGGCATGTCCTCGGCCGTGCGCCGATCCCTCGTGGATCGCGCGCGCCCGTTCCCGGCCGCCTGGGTGTTCGATGGCTGGCTGGGCCTGTGGGCGGCGGCGATCTCGTCCGTCGCGATCGTGGAAGGCCCCGTCGTCCGCTACCGGCAGCACGGCGCCAACCAGATCGGCGCCCGACAGCGCTCCTGGCTCGAGGCCACGCGCCACGCACTCGAGCTGCCGCGCGAGCGCTACCGCGCCGTCGCCGTACAGATGTCCATCGCAGCCGATCGCCTGGGACCCGCACTCGATCCCGCGCGCCGTGCGGCCCTGGCTGACTGCGCACGGCATTTCGAAGCCAGGAGCGCTCTCGCCCCGTCACGCCCCGGCCGCCTGCGCCCGATCGTGAACGAGCTCGCCAGGGGGCGCTACGCGCGCTTCTCTCAAGGCATTGCGAGCGCCGCGCGCGATCTTCTCGGCTAGGGCATACTCGCCGTCATGAGGAGCGCTCATCGCCTGGGCCCAGGATCTCCGGCGGCAGCCGTCGCCTTCGCGTTCGCGATCCTCCTCGCCGTCGAGATGCCGGCCGAGGCGAAGAAGCCGAAGGCGCCCGCGCGTCCTGCCCCCGCGGCCGCCGCCCCGACGCCGATACCCACGCCCACCCCGGCCCCCCGTCCCGTCCCCATCGCCGA
>JADMIO010823528.1_pt1 | contig 15007 bp, 13 predicted proteins | sample 8958161 | NCBI WGS metagenome assembly JADMIO01 (sample SAMN16585339, study PRJNA669376) | soil metagenome | isolation source: Crop rotation soil | place: USA: Cullars Rotation, Alabama | collected 2011 | reverse complement strand
GCGCCCGCCGCGGCGGGTGACGCAGTGGCGGTCGAGGTCGTCACGGTGGTCGAGGTCGCGGAGGTCGCGGAGGTCGCGGAGGTCGCGGAGGTCGCGCTGCTCGCCGTGGTCGAGGACGCCGAAGACGGGGGCGTGCCGCCCGACGTGCGCGCCCGGTCGCCGCGGGTGGCCGAGTTCGCGCCCGTTTCGTCCGCATCGGCGCCCGAGCCCGAGCCGGCCACCGAACCGGCCGCCGTCTCCGAGCCCGAGCCAGAGCCCGAGCACGCGGCGGAGGCCGAGCACGCGGCGGAGGCCGAGCACGTGGCGGAGGCCGAGGCGGAGCCCGTCGTCGAGCCCGCCCCCGAACCGGTGGCCGAGCACGAACCTGAGCCGGTCGCGGTGTCCGAGACCGAAGCGGAGGCCGAGGTCGCGAGCGGCGAGTCGCCACCCGTGGCGGTCGACGACGTCTTCGCCCGCATCCGTCGCACCCGCGAGGAGAAGGTGGCGCGCGCCGAGGAGGTGCTGCGCTCCGCGCTCTTCCCGTCCGCCGACGCCGCGACGGCCGTGGCCGAACCCGAACCCGTGCCCGAGCCGGTGGCGGCCGCCGAGTCGCTCACCATCTCCGGTGATCGCCTCGGTGCGGTCCAGGCCGACGACGCCGAGCGGTTCGCCGAGCGCGATCGCGTGCTCGCCCCGTTGCAGGCGCAGATCGCCCGCAAGATCAAGCGGTTGCTGGCCGACGAGCAGAACGACGTGCTCGACCTCGTGCGCAGGTCGCACGGTCGGGTCGAGCACGACGACGTGCTGCCCGCCGCGGCCGATCACGCAGGGCGGTACGTGGCGGCCATCGGGGGCGAGCTCCTCTCGGCGGTCGGCGCGGGCGCATCGTTCTTCGGCGGTGGCGCCGGCGCAGAGGGGGCCGACCTCGACGCGCTCGACGCGTGCGTGGCCGACGAGCTCGTGACGCCGCTGCGGTCGTTGCTCGAACGAGCGCTCACGGGTGATCCGGTGGAGGACGAGGTGCTCGACCGCATGCGCACCGCGTACCGCGAGGTCAAGAGCCAGCACGTGGACGACGCGGCGCGCACGGTCGCTCTCGCGAGCTTCAACGCAGGCGTCGAGGCGGCCCACGCCGGCCACCTCGTGCGGTGGGCGGTCGACCCGGTCCACGGGTGCAGCCCCGACTGCGACGACAACGCGCTCGAAGGGCCGATCGAGGTCGGCACGCCGTTCCCCACCGGGGTGAAACGACCGCCCGGCCACTCCGGCTGCCGCTGCCTGCTCGTTCCGGTGCACCAGTAGGCTCCCGCGCATGGCCACACCCATCGACGCGCGCCGTCGCGGCAGGTTCGGCGGTCGCGGGCGAACCATCGGTCTGGTCGTGGTGATCGCGCTCGTCGTGCTGGCGATGTCGCTGAAGGGGATCGCGACCTTCTACACCGACTTCTTGTGGTTCCGGTCGCTCGGGCTCACGTCGGTGTGGCGCAAGGTGCTCGGTGCGCGCATCGTGCTGGCGCTCATCTTCATCAGCCTCTTCTTCGTGTTGTGCTGGGTCAACCTGCTCGTGGCCGATCGCATCGCGCCCAGCCGTCGGCCGGCCGGCCCCGAGGAGGACCTCCTCGAGGCGTGGCACGCGTTCGTGGATCGACGCGCTCGCATCGTGCGTGTCGCAGTGGCCGGGGTGCTCGCGCTCATCGCAGGCGCAGGCGTGTCGAGCCAGTGGAACGAGTGGTTGCTGTTCACGCACCCCGTCAAGTTCGATCAGGTCGACCCGTTGTTCCACAAGGACATCGGGTTCTACGTCTTCCGCTTGCCGTTCCTCACCTTCCTCACCAACTGGCTGTTCTTCTCGTTCGTGATGATCCTGTTGATCACCGCGGTGCAGCACTACCTGAACGGCGGCATCCGCCTGCAGGTCGAACGGGACTACGTCACCCCACAGGTCAAGGCGCACCTGTCGTTGCTGCTGGGCGTGCTCGCGCTGGTGAAGGCGGCCGACTACTGGCTGCAGCGCTACGAGCTCGTCTTCTCCAACCGCGGTGTGGTCGACGGTGCCACCTACACCGACGTGCACGTGCAGCGCCCGGCCATCTACCTCCTGCTGCTCATCTCGGTGCTGTCGTTCGGGTTGCTGGTCACGAACATCTTCCGGCGTGGTTGGCAGCTGCCCGCGGTCACGGTGGGGCTGTGGGCGTTCTGCGCGATCGCGGCGGGCAACGTGTATCCCGCGTTCGTGCAGCGGTTCCGGGTCGAACCCGCGCAGTCCACCAAGGAACGGGTGTACGTCCAGCGCAACATCGACGCCACGCGCGCGGCCTACGGCCTCGACGACGTCACGGAGCGCCAGTTCTCCTACGAGGCCGAACCCAGCACCGAGGAGGTCAAGGCCTCCATCGACAACTTGTCCAACACGCGGCTGGTCACCCCCATCCGCATCGCCTCCACGCTCACCGCGCTGCAGGGCGTCAAGGAGTTCTACAAGTTCGGTGTGCCCGACCTTGACCGCTACACGATCGACGGCCAGCAGAAGCAAGTGGTCATCGGCGTGCGCGAGCTCAACGAGAACAACAGCCAGAGCTGGGAGAACTCGCACCTTGCGTACACCCACGGCGACGGCGTGGTCGTGGCGCCGGCCGACGAGGTGGATCGCGGGCTGCCCGACTTCTTGGTGAGCGGCCTGCCCCCGCAGGTCAAGCCCAACCTCGACGTCACCATCAACCGGTCGCAGGTGTACTTCGGCGAGAACCTGGGCGGCTACGCCATCATCAACACCAAGCGCGACGAGATCGGCATCGATTCGCGCACCGGCGCGACCACCGCGGCGAACTACGCCGACACGAGCTCCGGTGAGTCGGCGGGCGTCAAGATCGGCTCGTTCGTGCGCCGCGCCGCGTTCGCACTGCGCTTCGGCAGCGTCGACCCGCTCATCTCCGACTTCGTCACCAGCGATTCGCAGGTCATCTTCAAGCGCGACGTCCGCGAGCGGGTCAAGGCCATCGCGCCGTTCCTCACGTTCGACTCCGATCCGTACCCGGTGCTGGTCGACGGCCGCACCGTCTACGTCATCGACGGCTACACCACCACCGACAAGTACCCGTACTCACAGCGGGTGGGCGGCGTGCTGTCGCACAACGACCTCGGTGGCATCAACTACGTGCGCAACTCGGTGAAGGCCGTGGTCGACGCCTACAACGGCTCGGTCACCTTGTACGCGATGCCCGGCAAGGACCCGCTGCTCGAGTCCTACAAGAAGGCGTTCCCGAAGCTGTTCACCAACTTCGCCGAGATGCCGCAGACGCTCAAGGAGCACCTGCGCTACCCGACCGACCTGTTCGACGTGCAGACCGCGATGTGGGGCCGCTACCACGTCAACGATCCCACGGTGCTGCTCGAGAACAGCCAGCGATGGGACGTGGCGAGCGATCCGGGTTCGGAGCCGCAGGCCAACAACAGCTCCACGGCGGCCACCGGCGTGTCGGGCGCCGCGACCACCTCGACCAACCAGCGCATGGCGCCCTACTACACGCAGACGAAGCTGCCGGGCGAGGACAAGCAGTCGTTCGTGATCACGCGCAGCTTCAGCCCGGCGTCGGCCGACAACCGCACGCCGTTGCTCACCGGGTTCATGGTGGGCAAGAGCGATCTCGACGAGTACGGCAAGCTCGTCGTCTACAACGTCACGGGCGGCAGCCCGCGCGCGCCCTCGGGCGTCATGAACCGCATCGCGAGCTCCGACGACGTGTCCGAGGCCATCACGCTCCTCAACGCGCGCGGCCAGGGATCCAAGGTGTACTACGGCGACCTCGTCGCGGTGCCGGTGGGCAACTCGTTGGTGTACGTGCGGTCGCTGTACGTGCAGCCCGAGGACGACCGCACGGCCGCGGTCATCCAGAAGGTCATCGTCGCGGTCGGCGATCGCGTCGAGATGGGCGACACGTTCGGCGACGCGCTCGACCTCGCGTTCCCCGCGGCGAAGATCGGCAGCCAGGTCAACGGCGGCACCGCGCCCTCGAGCAACGGCCCGGCCCCCAGCACCGGGAACGGATCGAGCTCGGGGGCCACCGGTCCCGGTGCCACCGGCGCCACCGGGTCGAGCGGTTCGGGCTCGGGCACCTCGGGCGCGACCGGCGCGACGGGCAGCGGTGGGCCGGTGTCGAACGGCCAGCAGCTGTCGGCCATCCTCGACCAGATCAAGCAGAAGCGCGAACAGGCGAACAAGGCCTTCGGCGAAGGGCGCTTCGCCGACTACGGACAGCTCCAGTCCGACATCGATGCGCTGCTCAACCAGATGCAGGCCCTCTTGACCGCACCGGCCACGCCTTCGGGTGCCACGACCACCACGGCGGTGGTCAACAACAGCGCCAACGGTCCGACCACCACGGCCGGGACCGCCGCGTCGGGTGCCACCGGCGCCGGCGGGGCGGGTGCGTCGATCACCCCGTCGAGCACCACCGGTGCCGCGGGCATCACGCCGACGTCCACGGTCACCACCACCACGCGCAAGCTCACGTCCGCCTGATCGGCCGTCCGCGCCCGACGGGCGCGCCGTCGCGGCTCGTGTCAGCGGCGTCAGTCGTGGGGATCGTGCGGCGGCGTGGTGCTGCGCACGGGCTTCCACCCACCGGTGCGTCGTGGGCGCACGCGGGGGAGCGGCTCGCGCGCCTCAGCGACGAGGTCGTCGACGCGGCGGTGGGGCAGCGTGCTCAACGGCGAGGTCGCGGTGGACTCGTCGGTCTCGGTGCCGGCGATGTCGTTGATCACCGTGAGGTCGATCACGTCGTCGGTGCGCTTGGCTGCCAGGTCGTTGATCTCGGCCCGCAGCTCGATGGTGACGCGCGACAGCTCGGCCGCCAAGCGGGCCGAGTGCAGGCGCAGTTCCAGCAGATCCTGTTGGTCGGGCTGGGCCATCGAGTCGCGCACGCTCGCCTCGAAGCGCTCTTCGAGTCGGGTGAGCCGGTCGTTGATCTGCTGGGACTGCATGGCCAGCATCACGAGGATCTTCTCGTCGCGGAGGGCGAGGCCGCTCCCGGCCGCGGCGCGCGCGGCGAGCGATGAGCCCGCGGCGCGTTGACGGTCCGTGCGTTTCCTGAGGGCCACGGCCGCGGAGCGTACTTATCCGCGTTGTTCGCCCGGTGGATGGTGACGCGGGCTCACCAGGCGTCTTCGGGCGGCAGTTCGCTCGGTCCGACGTTCGTGTCGAGCCACGCCAGCAACGGTGCGCACGCGCGCCAGGTGTCGGTGATGCGGTCGAGCGCGGCACGCGTTGCGAGCCACTTGGCCGGCGCGAACTGGCGCCCGCCGATGAGGCCCTTGCGGCGCAGCAGCTCGATGCGCTCGTGGTCGCGGGGGTAGCCACGCGGCGCGGTCTTCAGCGCGTCGCCGCCGATCTCAAGCCCGGCACGCTCCACGTCGGCGACCGCGCGTGGCAGGTCGACGCCCTCGTCGCCCGCCACGGCGGCGCGGTAGCGCACCAGCTGATCGGTGGCCATGTGGTAGTAGCCCGCGCCCACGTAGAGCCCGTCGGCCCCGATGTGCAAGTAGTACGACGCGCCGCCCTCGCCTTCGGTGACCGCGCCCAGATGCGTCTTGTACGGCGTCTTGTCCTTGGCGAAGCGCGTGTCGCGGAACGGGCGGAAGATGTGCAGCGGCCCGAACTCGTCGCGGATCTCTTCCGCGAAGCGCTCCATGGGGCCGCGCACGTTCGCGTCGTAGCGCGCTTTGTTCTCGTGCCACCACACCTTGGTGTTGTCGGCCGCCAGCTCGTCGTAGAACGCGAGCGCGTCGGCCGGCCACCCGCGGAACCCGTTCGTCGCCATGGTGCGCATTCTCGCGAACTCTGCTGCCTGCGCCTACGGTGACGCGGCCCTATTCTTCGCGGCCATGACAGCACAGGCCGGGCTCGAGTTCGACGCGATGATCAGCGGCATCCCGCTGCGGGAGGCGTACCGCTTCGGTGTCGACGTCGAGGCCAACGGTTTCAGCGGGCTGTGGTTCACCGAGGGCGGGCGCACCGCGTACCTCGGCTGCGGCGCGGTGGCGCTGGCCACGTCGACCATCAGCATCGGCACCGCGGTGGCCGTCGCGTTCCCACGCAGCCCCATGATCACCGCCAAGACCGCGTGGGAGCTGGCCGACGCGACCGGCGGCAACTTCGTGCTCGGGCTCGGCACGCAGGTGAAGGCCCACGTGGAGCGGCGCTACTCGTCGGCATACGCGCAGCCCGGGCCTCGGTTGCGCGAGTACGTGCTCGCCCTGCGCGCCATCTTCGACTCGTTCCAGAACGGCACGCCGCTCGACTTCTCGGGCGAGTTCTACAACTTCACCATCGGCAACCTCGGCGTGTGGACCGGCGGACCGATCGCCACGCCCGACGTGCCGATCTACCTCGCGGCCGTGCGGCCGTGGATGTTGCGCATGACCGGTGAGGTGGCCGACGGCCTGCACGTGCACCCGTTCCACTCGCGTCGCTACCTCGACGAGGTGATCCGCCCCAACGTGGCCGCGGGCGCGGAGGCCGCGGGGCGCGAGCCCGACGACGTGAAGCTGGTGTGCCCGGTGCTCACGATCGTGGGCGACACCGAGGAGGAGCGCGAGCACTGGCGCAAGCGGGCGCGCTTCCAGATCGCGTTCTACGGGTCCACGCGCACCTACGCCGGTGTGTTCGAGACGCACGGTTGGCACGGCGTGGCCGAGCACCTGCACGCGCTGCAGCGCGCCGGTGATGTGGCGGGCATGGCCGAGGCGGTCACCGACGACATGCTCGACGTCTTCGCCGTCACCGCGTCGTGGGACGAGCTCGCGGGGAAGGTGCTCGAGCGCTACGCAGGCGCCGCGGATCGCGTGGTGATGTACTTCTCGGGGTCGGGTTGGCGCGAGGACGCGACGGCCTTCGACCGCTGGGCCGAGGTGGCTGCCGCGGTGCGCAGCGGCACGGCGTGATCGTCTCGTGTGACGAGCCGGCGACGCCTGTGCCATCCGGACCGGGCCCGAAGGCCCGATCTTGGTGAACTCCGCGTTTCCGTGCCGTTTCTCGCTGTCCGGAACATCGGCGGGCATCGTAAGGTTGTACGCACTATGAGCACGCAGTTCGAGACCCTCATCGAAGAGCTGATCACCGCCATCAACGGCGAGGTCATCGACAAGTCGCGAGTGGCCGATCGTCTCCTCGATCTCCGCAACGAGGCCGAGTCGCCCGTTCTGGTCGACGCGGTCGACGAGCTGTTGCGCAGCATGCCGGGTCGCACCATGGTCGTAACCACGTGGTGGCGCGAGGCGCTCGAAGGGCTGCGCTTCGCGGCGGTCATCGAGCGCGAAGAGACCGCCTCGATCTGAGGACGCCTCCCGCGCCGCACACCCGCGGCGCGCCACGTGCGATGCGCCTACGCTGCCCGCGTGGCCGACATCACACGTCAACGAAACCTCGACACCGTGCGCCGCGCGTTCGCAGGCATCGCCGCGGGCAGCGCCGAGCAGATGCTCGTCGACAACTACACCGACGACATGGTGCTCGAGCTGCCGTACTCGTCGCCGCCCACGACCATCGAGTCGAAGGCGACCGCGCTGAAGTACCTCACGGCCGCGTTCGGCGCGCTCCGCTTCAGCCTCGACATCACCGAGGTGCACGAGTGCGTCGATCCCGACCTGCTGGTGCTCGAGTACACGAGTGACGGCACGGTGCTGGCCAGTGGCAAGCAGTACGCCAACCGCTACATCGGCGTGTACTGGTTCCGCGACGGGCGCATCGCCCGCGTGCGCGAGTTCTACAACCCGGTGATCTCCGCCGAAGCGATGCGGTAGTCCACGAGCTGCTCGCACGTGGCACCTGGGTTCACCGGCGCGTCAGCAAGTGGACATCGTCCTTTCGCGGTGCGGTAACTCGCAGGTCAAGAGCCGCCTTCATACTGCTCCTCATGACAACCATCTCCGTCACCCAGAAGGCTTGCCTCGAAGGTTTCATCGCCGAGTGCGCCCGGGCCGGTGAGCTCGCCCGCACTGCGGCGGGGATGCGCCTGCTCGAGGCCCAACGTGCGCTCGACAACTGCGACGACCCCGTGGAGCTCGTCGCGGTGCGGCACTGGTACAGCGCGGCGTGGGACGCCTACGCCATCAGCCGGGGCTGGCTGACGGCCGAACCTGTGGCGGCTCTGGCCGACGCAGGGGTGTCCCTCGCCGCCTGAACCACCTGCGGTGTGCGCGGTGCTCGCCGTCACGCGGCCACGAGGTTGGCAGCGGACGCCGGCGACGCTAGGTTTACGACCACACCGCGGGGTGGAGCAGTTCGGTAGCTCGTCGGGCTCATAACCCGAAGGTCGTGGGTTCAAATCCCACCCCCGCCACTCAGGTAATGCGAGTCAGGCCCGGTCCGAGAGGACCGGGCCTGATGCGTTTTCGGGCCATCGCCGACATCTTCTCCGACGCGACCGCGGATCGGGGGCCGCGGGTCGCCCGGTCGTCACGCGCGCCCACCACCGGAATATACCCAGGGGGGTATTGGTTGACGGTGGGTGACTGTGTTTCGACAGAACCGGACAGAGAGGTCATCACATGGCAACCGTGATCAAGGCTGACGACCAGGCCAGCTTCCAACGAGAGGTGCTCGATTCCACCGTCCCCGTGGTCGTCGACTTCTGGGCCGCGTGGTGCGGGCCGTGCCGGGCGGTGGCCCCCGAGGTCGAGGCGCTCGCGGCCAAGTACGGGTCGGCGATCAAAGTGGTCAAGGTCGACGTCGATGCCAACCAGCACGCGGCAGCCCGCTTCGGAATCAGAGGGATCCCGACGATCGGTCTGTTCGAGCACGGCCAACTCGTCAAGCAGGCCGTCGGCGCACGTCCACGCGACGCGATCGAATCGGAGCTGGGTCTCAGCCGATTCGCGGTTGCGGTGAGCTGACGGTGCGCGCGGTGGAGAAGACCACGAGACTGTCGATGGCCGATGCTGAGGCAGCGGTGCGCGAAGCACTCGCGTCCCAGGGATTCGGCGTGCTGACGGAGATCGACCTGGCCGCCACGCTGAAGGCGAAGATCGGCGTCGAACGCGCTCCGTTGAAGATCCTCGGTGCGTGCAACCCGACGTTCGCCAACCGAGCCTTGGAGCTCGATGAGTCGGTCAGCTTGCTGTTGCCCTGCAACGTGGTGCTCGCCGACGCCGGTGACGGCACGAGGATCAGCACGGTCGACCCACGCGAGCTGATGACCGTGACGCGTTCCAGGAGCGTGGTTCGGAGCGAGCACGAACGGGTACGTACGACTCATGACCATCGTGCTCATCATCATCGCTGTACTGGTCGTCCTCGCGGCCATCGTCCTGTTCGTCCAGCGCCGGGCCAAGGCACGCGCCGATGCCCTGCGTGCGGAGGCTCTTGACCACCGTGCCGAGGCCCAGGCGGTCGAGGACGCGGCGGCTGCGCAAGAAGCACAGGCTGCTGCGGCGGCCGAGACCGCACGTCGCAACCTCGCGGCTGCCGAGCGAGAACGGCAGGCCGCGTTCGCCAAGCGCGAAGTGGTTGCCGACCTCAACGACCGAGCAGATCGCATCGACCCGGACGTGCCGGCCTCATCGAACTGAGCCGCTTCGGCTGCTGTCGACGGGCCTCGAACGGTGGCTCGCTCGATGGAGCCACCGTTCGCACGTCCCCTGCCCCAGGGGCGACGCGAGTCAGGTCCGATCCTGTCCGAGCACCTGCGCGAGGATCGCGTCCAGGGTCTCCTGGCCGGGCGGCGGCACGTTGGGGGCGCCCGCCATCGCACGGACCCGGTCGAAGGCGCCGGGGATGAACGAGTTGCGCAGGATCGGGCCGTGCGCCGACGCGATGGTCGTGGGGGCGATCGCTTCGATCGAGTCGACGTGGCGCCGGTAGACGCGCTGGTCGAGCCACTCGTGCCACGGCGAGACCAGGCTGTTGAACAACCGGAACGACTCGTCGTACAGCTCGGAGGGCAGGTCGACCGCCTCGTAGACGGCACCGGTGGTGAGGGCGGCGAACGAGTCGACGGCCCACATGACGCCGGTGCGCTCGTCGTAGAGGCCACGGGTGGTCGGTCCGTCGAAGATCGGCGGCCGGAACAGGTGCAGTCGACGGTCGCCGGCGTCGAAGCTGCTGCCGGCCTCCAGCCACACCTGGCGTTCGATGGGCATCACCCCCGGGTGGTCCGAGCGGGCGCGCTCGTTGCTGAAGAAGTTCGTGACGACGGTGGCGTTGGGCGCCAGCTCGAGGATCTCGGCCAGGTTGCCGATGTGATCGCCGTCGTCGTGGGAGAGGAACACCCAGCGAACATCGGCGGGTTCGACGACGGAGCTGACCCCGTCCAACCACCGTTCCCGGAAGAACGGGGCACCGGTGTCCACCACGACCGGCTCGGCCGCGAGGATCACGAGCGAGTTCATGAAGACGTAGGTGCCGGGCTGGGCGGAGGTCAGGTTGGGGATCAGGAAGGTGTCGGGCGCGATGCGCTGCGGCACCACGACGGGGACGTCGGGCACTGCGGGAGCGAGATCGAGGGTGGTCATGATGGGTCCTTTCGGTCGATGTGGATTGCTGTGCCCACTGTTCGCGCGGCCCGCCTGAACGACGCTTGACGCGGCGGCTGCAAGCGCCCGACCCGCACGGGTGACCTCGGTACGCTGGGGCGGTGCGGTTCGGGGTGCTGGGGCCTCTCGAGGTCATCGGTGACGACGGGGTTCCGGTGGACGTGGGCGGGCGCCAAGCGCGCGTCGTGCTCGCGGCGCTCGTGGCCGCAGGTGGCCGACCGGTGAACGTCGATGCGTTGCTCGAGGCGGTGTGGGGCGACCGGCCGCCGGCCACGGCCGCCGGCACGCTGCAGAGCTACATCTCCCGCTTGCGACGTGCGTTGCCCGGCGCGCCCCTCGTGCTCGACCACGCCGGCTACTGCCTCGACCTGACGGAGCACACCGTGGACCTGCAGCGCTTCGAGCAGCTGGCGGCCGCGGGACACCGCGAGCTCGCCGCCGGGCGTCCCGTCGCGGCCCGTCGAGCGCTTACCGACGCGCTGGCGTTGTGGCGTGGGCCGGCGCTGCTCGAGCTCGTGGAGCAGGGCGCCTCGCGGGCCGAGGCAGCAAGCATCGACGAGCAGCGGCTGGCCGTGCTCGAGGCGCGCGTCGACGCCGACCTCGCCCTCGGCCGGCACACCCATGTGATCGGCGAGCTGCAGGCGCTCGCGGCCGAGCATCCGTTGCGCGAAGGGGTGCACGCCAGGCTCGCGCTCTCCCTGTACCGCAGCGGGCGCCAGGCCGAGGCGCTGCGTGCCCTGGCCGATGCGAGCCGGATGCTGCGCGACGAGCTCGGTCTCGAGCCCGGTCGCGCGCTGCGCGAGCTCGAGCGGAACATCCTCGACCACGACCCGTCGCTCGACCCGCCGGTCATGGCCATCGTGCGTCCGGATGATCCACTCGGGAGCCTCTTCGTAGGGCGCGAACGCGAGCTGCACGAGATGCTCGGCGTGCACGCGCGGGCCGCGGACGAGGCCCAGTTCCTCGTGCTCGAGGGTGAACCGGGCATCGGCAAGACCCGCCTCGCCGAGGAGTTCGCCGCGTCGGCCGCGAGCCGTGGCTCGCTCGTCGTGTGGGCGCGCGCCAACGAGCTCGGCGCCACGCAGGCGCTGTGGCCATGGCTCGAGGCGCTGCGCACGCTGATCGCAGCGGTCGGCGAAGCACCCGATGTGCTGGGTGCGTTGCTCGCCGGCGATGCTCGACCGGTTCCCGGACGCGGCGGTTCGAACCAGTTCGAACGCTTCGAGGCACTGGCCGCGTTGTTCGAGCGCGCCGGTGCTGTGACGCCGCTGGTGATCGTGCTCGACGATCTGCAATGGTGCGATCCGGCATCGCTCGAGCTCTTGCAGTTCCTCGTGACCCGGCTGCGGCGCGGGGTCGTCGTGGTCGTCACCGTGCGCACGATCGAGATCGGTCGCCGGGACGAGGTGACCGACGCACTCGGTGCGATCGCCCGCCGCCCGGGTGGCCGCCGCCTGCGGCTCGACGGTCTCTCGCTGGCCGCCACCGGCGCGATGCTCGAGGCGCGGTCCGCCGAGCACGTCGACGCCGAGCTGCCGGAACGGATCTACGGCCGCGCGGAGGGCAACCCGTTCTACACGCTCGAGCTGGCGCGCCTGCTCGACGAGCCCGGTCGCCGTGAGGACGAGGTGCCGGCCACGGTGCGCGACGCGATCCGTCGTCGACTCGGGTTGCTGCCGGCGGCAACGGTCGACCTGCTCGCCGTCGCGGCGATCCTGGGTCGCGAGGTCGATCTGCCGACGGTTGCCGCGACGGCGCGGATCGAGCTCGACGAGTGCGTCGATCGCCTCGAGCCGGCGGCCGAATGTCGCATGCTCGTGGCCGACCCGGTCGCGGCCACGTCGCTCCGCTTCAGCCACGCTCTCGTGCGCGAGGTGCTCGTCGACGACCTCAGCCCGCTCCGCCAGGCTCGGCTGCACCTGCAGGCCGCCGACGTGATGGAGCAACACGTCGGCGGCAACGACCACATCGAGCTGGTGGCCGACCATCTGTGGCGGGCGGCTGCGCTGGGTGTGGGGGAGCGGGCGGCGACTGCGCTCGAGCGTGCGGCCGACGTGGCCATCGGGCGATTCGCGTACACCTCTGCGGAGGTGCTCATCCGCCGAGCGGTGCAGCTTCGTCGCACCGTCGCCGCGTCCACCGCGACGCAGCAGTCGCTGTTGGACTCCTACCTGCGCCTGCTCCAGGTGGTGCAGACGACCCGCTACTTCTCGGGCACCGACCGCGACCTGCTCCACACGACCCAGGAGCTCGCCGTGCAGCTCGGTCGGGAGGGCGTGCACCGCGAGTTGAGCTGGGCCGAGTGGGCGGCCTCGTCGCGACGAGCCGACGTGGCCGAGGCCGTGGCGATCGCACAGCGCTACGTGGCGCAGTGGGGCGGCGACCGCGACCCCAACGTCCGAGCGAGCGCGGCGATCGTCGCGGGCGTCACGGCGTGGAGCCAAGGCCAGATCCCTGACGCCATCGCCCACCTCGATCGCGCTGCGTCACTCCTGCAGGACGCACCCTCGCCGTCGAGCCCGCTCGAGCGCGAGCAACCGTTGATCGCCCAGTCGTTCCGTCTGTACAGCCACGCGGCTCACGGCACGCTGTCACCAGAGACGGCGCTGGACGGGTTCCGCGAGCTGCTGGACGCGCTCCCACCCGCGGCCGTCGACGGCCGCCACCAACTGGTGCTGGCCCTGGCATGCCGAGCTGCCGCGGTGCATGCCCGATGGGAGGCGCTCGACCGCCTGGTCCACCGGGCGCTCGAGCTGGACCCTGCCGCGCAGTTCGCGTTCTTCGGCGGCCAGCTGCTGCTGTACCGGGCGCTGCTCGAAGCCCGACGCGGCGAGCTCGATGCAGCGCGCACCACGTTCACCGATGGCCGGGCGCGCTACCGGAGCGTCGGCGGCCGCACCGGTCTCGCGACGTGCCAGGCGCTGCTCGCCGAACAGCTCGCAACCGGCGGGCGCGTGAACGAAGCGGCCGAGCTCGCCGCCGGCGCGCGTCAGCAGATCGTCGAGACGGGTGAGGTCGTCGACGAGGTGCCCGTGCGCATCGCCGAAGGCGTCGTGGCCTTCGCGGCGGGCGACACCGGGCGCGCCGCCGAGCACCTGAGCGCCGCCGTCGCTATAGGCAAGACGCAGGGCGCGCACGCGCTCGCCCGACGGGCCGCCGAGGTGGCCGCCGACCTCGCCGTGGACCTCGTCGCCGAGACGTGACGACGCGTTGCCCGGTGGCCGGGACGTTGGCCTCTACAGCCGTCGTGGAGGGTGGTTCAGACTGTCTCGCAGGCGCCGACACCTGGAGATCGATGATGACGACTGAACCCAGCGGTACGACAGCAGCGACGGTCCTCGAGAACATCCGCGCGACCCGAGACGCGTTGTCGGTTCGTCGCGTGTTCGGCGATCCGGTCGAGACGGACGGTGTCACCATCATCCCGGTCGCTCGGATCGCCGGCGGGGGAGGCGGCGGAGGCGGCGAGGGCACCGCCGAGCAGCAGACCGGGAGCGGGTTCGGCACCGGGTTCGGTGTCCGAGCCGAACCGGTCGGCATCTACAGCATCCGCAACGGCGAGGTCAGCTGGAAGCCCACCATCGACGCGACCCGACTCGCACGAGGGTGTCAGGTGCTGGCCGGCATCGTCGCGGTGTGCCTTGCACTCGTTGCCATCCGTCGCGCTCGCACCACGCGGTCGACCACGCCTCGCTCGCGCTGATCTCGACGAGTCTCCGAGAGAGGGGAGGCGGGTGTGTCGACCAGCTGCCGCTGGGCTGCCGGCGCGGTCGGGGCCGTCGCGCTGGCCGACGCCGCGCTGATCCATCTCGGCCGGACCTACGGGTCCACGGCGGAGGAGCGCGACGAGTTGTTGCCCGGCGACGGCATCGTCAGCGATCCGAAGGTGACGACCGATCACGCGATCACGATCGATGCACCTCCATCGGCCGTGTGGCCGTGGCTGGTGCAGATGGGGTGGGGGCGTGCGGGGTGGTACACGGCGCGCTGGGTGGACCGGCTGCTGTTCCCGGCCAACGGCCCGAGCGCCGACCGGATCATCCCCGAGCTCCAAGAGATCCAGGTCGGTACGTTCATCCCTGATGGCCCGCCCCGCACCGAGTGCGGACTCGTCGTCGAAGAGCTCGGCCGCGAACGGTCGTTGGTCCTGCGCTCCAACAGCCACCTGCCCATGAGCTGGCGGGCGCATGCGACACTCGACTGGTCGTGGGCCTTCGTGCTGACACCGCTCGACGAAGGTCGCCGCACGCGGTTCCACTTCCGGTCGCGCTGGACGACCAGCCCGTGGTGGTTGACCCTCGGCGGCTGGGTCGCGATCGTTCCCGCCGACTTCGTCATGTCGCGGGACATGCTTCGAGGGGTGAAGGTGCGCGCTGAGCGCACCCGAGGCCAAAGCTGGTGACGATCGGAAGCTCTCGTCGGTGCTTCCCCGCCGTCACCAGCCGAGGCTTTCCAGCACAGTGGGATCCGAAGCTTGGAATTCACGTGACTTGAAGTCGCG
>JADMIO010909348.1_pt1 | contig 15008 bp, 15 predicted proteins | sample 8958161 | NCBI WGS metagenome assembly JADMIO01 (sample SAMN16585339, study PRJNA669376) | soil metagenome | isolation source: Crop rotation soil | place: USA: Cullars Rotation, Alabama | collected 2011 | reverse complement strand
CAGGAAGTGCGCTTATTGGCACCGTCAGTGGGCAATCGTTAATGAACATCGAATATGACTCACATGGAAACTGGACAAGGAAAACCCGCCTAATCCAATCTGAAAAGGGTGGCCCACCCCAGGCTTATCACGCGGAGCTGCGGGTAATCACTTACTAACGAAAAGGAGAGACGATGGGCTCGATCCTAAACGAGGGCGACAGAGACGAAATCGTTCGAAGAATGCGCTCACTGTCAGTTTCGTCCGACCGAAGATGGGGCACCATGGACGTAACGGGCATGTTGCAGCATCTTCGCTTGTCGGCACGCATGACACTGGGCGAGTTGACGCTGCCCTCCTCGAACAAGCGCGCATTCCAGCTATTCCCCCTGAAGCACCTCATCCTCTATGTCTTGCCGTTCCCGAGGGGAGCGCCGACTGCGCCCGGGTTGAAGCCCAGCGATGCGACATCGTTTGAAGAGGAGCGTGCGGCATTGCTGGAATTGCTGGAACGAATTGCGACTGGTCCCAGTGAGGGTGCTGGGCCGGAGCATCCGCTGTTTGGACCACTCACCTGGCGGGAATGGGGCGTGGTCACATACAAGCACGCCGACCACCATCTCAAGCAGTTCGGAGCCTAGAAACAGATGACTACATTGAATCCCAAAGTCGATAGATACCTGGAAAAATCAGACAAGTGGCAGGAAGAGTTGGAGAAGTTGAGAGCGATAATTCTCGACTGTGGGCTGACCGAGGAATTTAAGTGGGGTTGTCCTTGTTACAGGTTTCAGGAAACTAACATCGTCTTAATCCATGTGTTCAAAGAGTACTGTGCCCTTTTGTTTTTCAAAGGCGCCTTACTAAATGATGCTAAGCACATCCTGGTCCAACAAACGGAGAATGTGCAGGCGGCGCGCCAGGTGCGGTTCACCACCTTGCGAGAAATAGTGAAGTTGGAACCCGTCCTGAAGAACTATATTCATGAAGCAATTGAAGTAGAACAAGCCGGATTGAAAGTGAGTTTTAAGAAGACGGCAGAATTCAAAATGCCGGAAGAGTTTAAAAAGAAACTAGCTAAAAGCCCTAAGTTGAAAACAGCATTTGAGGCACTAACGCCGGGACGGCAAAGGGCATACCTTCTCTATTTTTCTTCTGCCAAGCAATCCAAAACTCGAGAGTCAAGGGTGGAAAGATATACGCCGCAAATCCTGAAAGGAAAGGGATTGGACGATGATTAAGATCACCCAACGTTCGGTTCTTCGGTTGATCCACCTTGTCTTTGCTATTCCGATTGCGGGTTATGTTTATAGTCCTTTCGACCAAATTCCAAACTATGCTCCCGCTGTTCGGTTTTTCTTCCTTCCTGTAATTGTCGTTTCGGGACTTTGGATGTGGAAGGGTCACGTCCTGCTACGACTTGTTTCGAAACGAAAGGTCTAACACCACGCTGCAGTTATCAGCCTACAAGACCTTGTCGCTCGCTGGCTTGAACGTTATGCAGCAGATTTGAACTATGACCGCGATCACCGTCAATGATCTCGCGTTAGCAGCGCAGAATGAGTTTGCTTTTCTTGAGTCGTTAGGATTTCCCTTGGCTGAGTGGTCCGAGATCTTTCCAGAATCCTTCCAAAGCGGCTTCAAACTCATATTTCGAAATTCATCTGGAACGAAGGTGACTATCATCTATACAAATCATGAATTCCAGGTTCGTGCTGGCTCCAAAGAAATTTTCGGCGCCTTGAAGCATGAGTCATTTGTTGGAAACACATTTAACCGTGAACATTTGATTCCGGCGTTACCTAAAATACGTGAAGCTGTGGAACCCGTGTTACGTTCCTTTGCGGTTAAGATGGGATCCTAGTTGAGGCAAGAAGATGGCAAAGAAGCGTCCGACCACTATCGCCGAATATATCAGTGCTGCACCACTCGAGGGCCAGCCGCATTTGCGAAAGCTGTACGCGATCCTCAAGGGCGTCGCGCCGAAAGCCGCAGAGGAGATCAAGTGGGGTAACCCGTTCTTCGTCGAGCCACGATTCCTCTTCGCTTTCTCCGCGCACAAGACTCACTGCAACTTCTCCGCAACACCGGCGGCACTTGAGCCATTTCGCAAGGAACTCGAAGAGTTCAAGGTTACGAGCGCCGGTCTCGTTCAGCTTCCCTATAACAAACCACTGCCAGAGGTTCTGATTCGCAAGATCGCAAAATACCGACTCCGAAACATGGGTGACGGCGACGACTTCTGGGCAGGTATGAAGGGTTAGCTATGCCGGTCTTGATATGAAAGTTCTGAATCCCTTGCTCTTGTGTCGACTCGCAATCGCGTTAATAGCTTTCCTCAGCTATCCAGCGGTTGATAACTCTTTCGCCCAAACGCCTCAACCTCAAGGGCCAGTCGCCAATATCCCAATTGAGGTCGACGGTGACAATAAAATCTTTCTCAAAGCTCGCGTCAACAATTCTGCGCCATTAACGTTTCTTCTCGATTCGGGCGCCGGATCAGGACTGGTGTTCTACTCCAAAGCCGCACAATTGCTTGGCCTTACCGTCCAGGGAAAAGGGAAGGGCAGTGGCGGAGGAGAAGGCACATTCGAAACTAGAACTGGGAAGGGAATTTCGCTGCAGCTTTCCGGAGTCCAAATGAACGATCAAAAGTTCGTGGTGTTTCCTCCCGAAAAGACAGATATTGGTTTCGGCAAACCTGTTGACGGCGTGATCGGCTACTCGCTATTCAGTCGCTATGTCGTCGAACTCGACTACCAAACCAAAATCGTCAATCTGTACGAACCTGGGACCTACCAATACAGCGGTTCGGGCGAGAGCGTGCCGATAAAAATCATGAGTAACGTACCCTTCGCACGCGTGAAGATTCCGATCGCTGGACGAAAACCAATCGAAGGTGAGTTCATCGTTGATTTGGGAGCATCCCGATTCGCGATAATTTTGAATACACCCCTGGTCGCGTCAAGTAAATTATTAACCATTCAAAAGACGATGAAGGATCTTGGAGCAGAGGGGGTGGGCGGAGAGGTAAAGCTGTTTGTTGGCCGTCTACCTCAGTTGCAACTGGGACGTTTCACTTTGACGGATCCCGTGGTCCACTTCGCTCAGGACCAAAAGGGAGTGTTTGCCAGTGATGAGTTCGACGGCGTGATCGGGGGAGAGTTATTGCGCAGGTTCAAACTAATCTTCGATTACTCACGTAAGCGACTCATTCTGGAAGCGAAAGAAGGTCTCTCAGAACCCTTTGAATACAACATGGTTGGTATCCGTCTCCGCGCTGAAAGCGACGACTTCAAAATCCTTAAAGTCCGACGAGTTGGCGAGAATTCACCAGCAGAAGAAGCTGGAGTGCGCGAAGGCGATGTGATCTCGGCCATCAACGGCACACCCGCAACCGAACTTACCATTCCCGAAATTAACAAAATGTTTCGGCAGGAGAGTAAAGAGTATTCGTTGGAGATTATCAGAGGCGTAGAAAAGATACAGATTAAGTTAAAGTCGAGAAGGTTAATCTGACGCTTCACATGATCGTGAACCAAGGCGGGCGGGGGCGACCCGCTCACCCCCGCCCAACTGTACTCTTTAACGAACAACTAATTGCCTGCCAGGTACTGGGCGACGGCTTTCGAGATTGGTTGGCCCGTGTTCGACTCGTAGTAACTAAACGCAGGACTCGGATTGACCTCGAAACAGTAAACCCTATTCTCAGGTGTTACTTTCAGATCGATCCCCGCAAAAGCCAAACCCAAACCCTCTGCTAGCTTCACGCACATCTCAGACAATTCGTCACACAAATCAACTTCTCGTAACTCAGCGTGATCGCCACTCTGACGCTGCGCATAGCGATAGTCAGTTGCCTCTGTGCTGATCGCAGTTGCGAAGACTTTGTCTCCAACTGTGTGCACGCGAACGTTTGTTCCTTCGACAAACGCCTGAAACTGGGTCGGACACCAACGAATGTTGTCGAGACGGTCCATATCTTCGTCAGTTAGTGTTTGCACTATAGAACGAACGCCGCTGATCGACTTGTAGATCACACGGCCGTGTTTTGCTCGAAACGCGCGCACCAGTTCCGGATCGTTTGTGATCAACGTCTCGGGCACTTCGAACCCATACCGACTGATTAACTGTGCCTGGAATGGCTTCGAGAAATTCGAGCCCATCGGCGCAATTCGATTGACGACTCGAGCCGGAGTTACCTCCGCCCAACGAGTCAGCGTGTCGAAAAGGTTCCTGCTTAGTTGACGCTCCGGAGCATTGTCAGGCGAATTTTTCACCTCGGGAAGAAAGCGATAGTCCATCATTCTCGAAAAGACACCGGTGAAGTCTTCAAGTCGATAGCTGTCGCCATTAAGTTGCAACTTGCCACCAGCGCGACCATCTGAGATGTCTAACGACATTCGCATGATTGGAAACTGTCGCTGATTCAACATCACGTACGGCGTGCCACATTCGTCAAGCGCTTCACGCACGAGAGCCATTGGCGACTCACTGGGAATTCCACAAAGTAGAATCATGATCTGTTACTCCCTTCGCGCCGAAATAGGTTTACGGCAAGCGCGTCAAGCAACGGTTCGCCACCAAGACGCAAATCAGGCATCGGTGTCGCTCCGGCAAATACTAGTGAGTTGGAACCAGGCTTAACCCCGAATTCGATTCCCAGCAAGGGTGTTTTGGAAATGCGAGCAAGCTCCGCACACCCTTTGCGAAATGTGGTGGGAAGCGTTGGACCAAAGACGCGATCGCGTACCGTAATCGCCATCATCGTTTTTGTCGTCTCCGGTACTAGCCGGCGAAGTTCGACGCTTTCGTCGATCTGGTCGTGACTTGTTTGGACGTAATCGGGCGTCGGCAGTCCTGCCTGTGCAGCGAGCCATACCCATTCCGAAGCATGACGCCACGCTCCCGACAGTCCTTGTGTATCCACACCGTTGAAGACGGGTTCGGGTAAGACATTTAGCCAACTCATGAACAACGCTGTGTATTCCTGGACTGCGTAGTCGTAGTCGGAAGCCCCGGCAAGATGTTCCAGGGGGACGTGCGTCATTCTGTTGACCACGCCACGCACCTGCCGATTGTTGATGACACGTCCATCAGCGAGGGTGATATTGATTTGAGCTCCGTCCACCCCAACTGTGTGTTCCCACTTGGTGCTTCGCGTCAGCATTTCGGTGGTAACCAGATGAAATGGCTGTAGACCTCGAGCTTGTAAGCCCTGGAACGCCCAGAGCGCTGAAGAATCATTTTCTGAACAGATCATTAACCACATGATTAGTCCTTAGTCCTTTGCGTGGCGGGAGTTGACTGGAGTGGTCCACTCCCGCCCTCGATTCGTAACGTTAATTGAATGGTTCACAGACACCAGGTCTGTTCCATTAACTTATCGACCGCCCGACTTCTTACCTTTGTCTTCGGTTTTGGTGTCACCAGTACCACCGCCACCGGCTACGTCGGGTTCACCCTTCAACGCGCCGCCACTTAGATCAGGACGTAGATCAACGCCGATGAAGTGTGAAAGCCTCGTTACGGCTTCTTCCAATTCCTGCAGTCGTTCAGCTGGCGTGCCCGTTGCGGTGAACAGAGGACCTCGCTTGGCTGGGTCGAAGACCTGCCCACCCGGAGGATTCTCAACGATCCCTTTCGGGTCATTCTCGAAGACTTGTTTGTCAGGGAGGAAATCCTTTTGATGATGTTTCTCGATGATTTCGACTTTGAGATCTTTGATCTCGTTCTTTTCAAACTTGAACTCTTTGTGCTCGATCTTTTCGATCTTGTGGTCCTTGAGTTCATGTTTGAAGTGTTCCTTTTCAGGTTTTACTTTCTCGATGTCCTTCTGAATTTTCTCAACCTGCTCCTTCTCGGGTTTCACCTTTTCGATGTCTTTGACCGGCGCCTTGTCCGTCTCCTTCGGTTTGGTGGCGTCGACCTCCTTTGGCTTTGCGGCGCTGGCAGCAGACATATCTGAGAAAGCTTCCGAAAAAGCTGCTCCGCCTCCGAATCCGCCTTCGATTCCGCCTCCGGCGGCGCGTGGGTTTAAGACTTCGCCTCCCAGATCGATGTTCTCGACTAGTTCCTTTCCACCCTTTTCAAAAACTTGCTTTTCGAGTTCCTTGACCTCTTTGCTTTCGATCTTCTCCTTGATGCCATCTTTGAACTCTTTGCGTTCAGGCTTTTCCTTGTGCTCCTGTTTGAGTTCCTTGGTTTCCTTCTGCTCGAATTTTTCCAGTTTCTCTTTCCAGGGTTCTTTGATCTCTTTGTGTTCCCGCTTTTCGGGCTTCTCTTTTAGCTCAGGCTTTTCAATCTTTTCGATTTTGAAGTCCTTATGCTTTTCGATGTTGGGCTTTTCGATGTCTTTGTTCTTACTCATTAACTAAGCTCCTTGATGGTTTGGTGAGTTGAGGTTCAAGGTCTGAAACGGCGAGGCTCAACGCGTACTCAGTTGAGAGGGGGGATTGCATTGATAGACGGTCAAACCACATTGCGATACCCGAGAATGCCAACTTCGAAAGCATCACGGGGTCCGGGATTGGACCTTTCCGAGTGGGGAGCTTGTTGGATGGTGGACGGTGAGTTCGGTCCTATGTCGGGAGAAAACGTGTGCATTCCGAACAACCGCTGAGTCACCAAGCTGACATCTCAGGCTGATGCGAGTTCGCAATGTCTATGCCAACGAAGTGCAAGCGTTTTCTTAAGGAAAAGGACGGTGTGTGAACAGTATTGCTGTCAGCGACTAACACTTAGGATAGTACGCTGTCTTCAATTGAGGACTTTTTGTGCAAGACCCTATCTCAATAAAAAAGAAGCCTGGCTTTCACCAGGCTTCTCTTGTTTGCGAGGGTATAACTTGGACTTAGCGGCTTTAGTGTCCGTTCGACAGTTTGCCGATAAGGGTGAACAGCGGAAGGTACATCGCAATTACGATTGAACCGATTGTCACACCCAGGAAACCGATCAGGAGTGGCTCAATCAGCGTCAGCAGGTTTGCGATCGCCGAGTCAACTTCCTGTTCATAGAAGTCGGCAATCTTTCCAAGCATTGAATCGAGGGCGCCAGTCTGTTCGCCGATACCAATCATCTGCGCCACCATGTGCGGAAAGACTTCAGTTGCTTTTAGCGGCTCCACGAAGCTTTCGCCGCGTTCGACTCCCATACGAACCTTGGTAATGGCTGACTCAATAACCACGTTACCTGACGTGCGTGCTGTGATGTCGAGTGACTGGAGGATCGGAACACCAGAAGAAAGCAGGGTTGACAGCGTTCGCGAGAAACGAGCGACCGCGATCTTGCGGAAGATGTCGCCGAGAATCGGCACATGCAGCAGCAACTTGTCGATGTTCCAGCGACCGCCTGGTGTTTTGTAATAGAAGTGAATACTAACTGCCGACCCGATTATCGTGAGCAGGATAGCTATACCGCCCCAGCCGGCGAGGAAGTTACTGATACCAACCACAATTCTTGTTGGCAGTGGCAACTGTTCGCCAGGTCCCAATAGACCAAGGAAGATATTCTGAAACTGCGGAATAACCACGATCATGATGACCGCAACTGCAGCGATAGCCATCAACACCACCGCCGACGGATAGATCATCGCAGAGATAATGTCTCGTTTTAGTTTGACCAGCTTTTCGATGAATGTCGAAAGTCGCTGTAGGATCAGGTCGAGAATACCGCCGGTCTCACCCGCTTCCACCATGTTTGAGTAGAGCTGGTCAAACACTTTCGGATGCCGGGACATTGCGGTTGCCAATGTCGAGCCTTCTTCAACGTCTTGTCGGACCTGCAGCAGAACCTGTTGGAAATACTTGTTGTCCTGTTGCTGGGCAAGAATTTCCAAACACTGAACGAGTGGCAGACCAGCGTCGATCATCACTGAGAACTGTCGAGTGAAGATCGATAGGTCTTTAGATTTCACCTTCTTCCTCCCGCCAATTTTTGGGATACCGATCTCTCGGCCCTTCTCTTTGACAGAGGTAAGTGTGACCTGTTCGCGCCGCAATATCTGACGGAGCGCTTCGCGGTTATCCGCGACGCGCTCCCCCACGACAACTTCATTCATTCGGTTGCGGCCTTTAAAGACGTAGGTAGGCATGGCAGTGAGCTCCAGAGGTTAGTCTATCTTTGTGTCGATGGCCGTGCGCCTATCGGACGGGGCTGGGCGTAAGGACTTGGATGTTGCTTATTGCCCTGACCGGTGTTGAGTCCTGCACCACGGTCAATCAACTCCCGCAGTTCATCGACGTTGGAAGAACGTTGAAGTGCGGTGTCCAAAGTGATCTTGCGGGTGTGATAAAGCGTAGCCAGGGCCTGGTTGAAAGTCTGCATCCCGTACTTGTCTTGTCCGGTCTGCATCATTGAATAGATTTGGTGAACTTTGTCTTCGCGAATGAGGTTACGGATAGCGCTATTGGGCACCATGATCTCTAGTGCCATTGCACGTCCGCTTCCTTCAGCACGCGGTAGCAATGCCTGACAAAGAATTCCTTCGAGCACCAGGGACAGCTGTGCGCGAATCTGCGATTGTTGGTCTGCAGGGAAAACGTCGATGATACGGTTGATGGTCGACGATGCTGAGTTTGTATGCAGTGTTGCGAGCGTAAGGTGACCCGTCTCAGCGATTCGTAGTGCTGATTCGATCGTTTCAAGGTCACGCATTTCACCGACTAGCACAACGTCAGGATCCTGGCGAAGTGCAGTTCTTAGCGCCGCCCCAAAACCGTGTGTGTCGGCATTAACTTCACGTTGGTTGATCAAACAACCTTTGTGGTTGTGCAGAAACTCGATGGGGTCTTCAATGGTCAGGATGTGTTCGTGACGGTCGCGGTTGATCTTGTCGATCATTGCCGCCAGCGTCGTTGATTTACCTGAACCTGTTGGTCCAGTTACGAGAATCAGACCGCGTGGTTTGTCGCAGAGTTGCTTGATTACCGCAGGCAGGCCCAGGTCTTCAAACGCCTTAATTTCGTAAGGAATCGCGCGAAATACCGCTCCCACAGCACCACGTTGATTGAACAAGTTGGCACGAAACCGCGAAAGACCCTTAACGCCAAACGAGAAATCGAGTTCGAGATTTTCTTCGAACCGATGTTTTTGAGCGTCGGTCAAAACTGAATACGCGAGTTGTTTTGTATCCGCCGAAGTCAATACTCGGTAAGCCTCGAGTGGACGAAGATGTCCGTCGACCCGAACCTGTGGTGGTGAACCCGTAGTGATATGGAGATCCGAACCGCCGAGTTCGGAAAGCTTCCTCAGCAGTTCGGATAATGAAATTTGCGGAACGTTTTCGTTCAGTCGCATTAGGTTAGTCGCTCCTGATCAAAATGTTTACGCCGTTTCCGAAAAACTAACGGTCGTTTGGTTGCGAGTTGGTGTGCAACTTGTTGATGAAGCGATCTGCTTCAGTTGACATGCGTTCTGCCGACTCTACCGGTGCGTCTGTTGTCAGACCGTAAATGCGGCCGTCAGCTTCGGTGAAATAGAACGTCCATGCTTTTTCAGGAGACTTGCTGTCCCTTGGAGTACGGGCCGTCACAACAAAGACACGCGCTCCGTTAACTTCGCGTACGAAATCGTTTGTTACCCAGCCGCCCGAGACGACCATTTTGTCGATGACAATCCGACGTAGCTCGGTAACGTCTGTTCCACCCAGCATGCGGTTTTGCTCCCGCGTGGTTAAAAACGCCGGGTTGGGCCTACTCAAAGCAACGACCGAAACATTCATCTGACCAGGTAGCGTGCGGGCCACGCTCTTCACTGTCGCCTTGGTATCGCTGTACTTCGCTGCGGCGGGAGCTGCAGTACCAGCATGTGCTGTAGCTGTTGGAACTGTTGTTGCCGTGGTTGACGCTTCAGGTGCTGCAGCTGGTGCTGGTGCTGGCCCGAGTGTCGTTGTTGTCGTCACGTTCGGAAAAGAGGGAAGTGAAGCAAGTGCGGCGTCGCCAACCGGAATACTTTGAGATTGGCCCAACTGCGCATTCCGATGAGCGAGTGCGGCGGTCGCGGCTGCGCGCTTCTTGCGCAAGCGAGCACGATAGCGACGCCACCAGGCACGCGAATGGTGACGATTTTGGCGTACTCCAATTTGTGAACTTTGCCTTACTCCATGCGCTGAGTTTGCAAAGGGCAACATTACTCCTACTGAAATCAGGAGCATCAGGAATATTGCTATTGTTCTAAACATGTCATTTCTCCTCGATTAGGCAACCGTTTCGCGGACTACTTCCTCGATCGTTGTAACGCCTGCGCGGATCTTGTGTAAGCCAGAGCCACGCAATGTGATCATGCCGTCGTCAACTGCCTTTTTTCTGAGTTCAAGTGAAGAGGCTCCGATCAGAATCAACTCGCGAATCTCATCGGTAACTTCCAACACTTCATAGAGACCAATTCGCCCTTTGTAACCCGTGTTGTTGCAGGTGGAGCAGCCTTTACCTTTGTAAGTCTTTAGCGTCTTCGCTTCTTCAGCAGAGAAACCAACTTCAATAAGCGCTTCCGCAGGTGTCGGTTGTTCCTGTTTACAGTCTTTACAAACGCGACGAATAAGTCGTTGTGCCTGGATGAGGTTTACGCTGGTGGCAACGAGGAAGGGCTCAATACCCATATTCATTAGGCGGGATATGGTCGACGGCGCGTCATTCGTGTGGAGGGTGGATAGAACAAGGTGACCTGTGAGTGCGGCTTTGATTGCGATTTCTGCAGTTTCAAAGTCACGGATTTCGCCGACGAGTACGATGTTGGGATCCTGGCGGAGGAAAGAGCGTAGAGCAGCGGCGAAGTTCAAGCCGATTTGCTCTTTCATTTGAACCTGGTTGACACCCATTAGGTTGAACTCAACCGGGTCCTCGGCAGTCATGATATTTGTTTCTACCGTATTCAATGACTGCAAAGCTGAGTAGAGAGTGTTTGTCTTACCGCTTCCCGTTGGTCCTGTTACCAGCACCATGCCGTAGGGCTTCGATATGTTTCGCTGAAACTTGGCGAGCGACTCGGGTTCGAAACCGAGTTTGGTCATATCGAGCATCAGGTTTTCTTTGTCGAGGAGACGCAGAACGACCTTCTCACCAAACAAGGTAGGAAGTGTAGAAACACGAAAGTCGAGTTCACGCGAACGGGAATCAACTTTCACTTTGATCTTGATGCGACCGTCTTGCGGGAGACGCTTCTCTGAGATGTCAAGTTTCGACATGATCTTCACGCGCGAAATCAAAGCGTCGCGAAGTTTCAAAGGCGGATGCATGACGTCGTAAAGCACTCCGTCTATACGGAACCGAATGCGCAGTTCTTTCTCGTAAGGTTCAACGTGAATGTCGGAAGCGCCGCGGCGGAGAGCGTCGACGAGAAGTACGTTTACCAGTCGAACCACTGGAGCGTCTTCACTCATTCGCGAAAGCGTTGAAAGATCGATTTCCTCGTTGTCTTCTACGACTTCTACGTCTTCAGCGTGCCCGGTTTCAAAGTCGATACTGTCGAGTGAAACGAGGTCGTCACGTGTAATAGCGCCGTGTCCGTTCGAACTTCTGCTGCTGCTGCCGTTGCTGCTGCTACTGCTGCTGGATGTTTCGAACACGACTTCGTCGTTCGTTACTGCCAGTTCGATTTCTCGGGAAGTGCCGTAGTACTTCGCGATTGACGTTTGAATGCTTGCTTCAGCTACTACAACCGGTTCCACGTTCAAGCCCGTCATGAACTTGACGTCGTCCATGGCAAAGACATTGGTGGGATCGACCATGGCGAGGGTGAGAGTTGCTCCGACGCGTGAGAGGGGAAGCACGGAGTGTTTTTGCGCAACTTCCTGAGGGATGAGCCGGAGGACAGCCTCATCAATCTGGAATAGTTCGAGGTTTACGGAGGGAATTCCATATTGTCTCGAAAGGACGGCAGTAATCATGTCGTCGCTGACGAGACCCAATTTCACGAGATTGAAACCCAGCCTACCACCGTGCTCACGTTGGTAGTCGAGGGCCTCTCTCAGATGCTGAGGGCTGATCAGATTTTCACGAACAAGAATTTCGCCTAATTTGGCTGACATTTTGCAGGTATGTTTCCGCTCGAGATGGTTCCCGAACCTGGGATGGAAAGAGGTGACTTACGAAGCGCGGGGCAGACAATAATCCTAATCCGACGGCGGCGCAAAACACCGTTGGCCAATGCATAGTACAGTTTGAACAAAGTGAGTGTCAAGAATCAATTCCAGCTGATAACGTGCAAAAGTTCACCAGGATTGGAGTGCGCAGTTTAATCGCTATGAATTGGGTGGAATCTAGTGAGAGGTAAGAGGACTGACCCGACGCCAAAAAGTTAAAAGACCGCTTCGGAAGTGTCGAAGCGGTCTTTTATGTTGAACTAATGCTAAAACTACGGACGTTTGCGTTTGGGTGGGGTCTTTTCAGGAACCACGTTCTCAGACGCTTTGAGCGCAGCGAGTATTTCCTTTGCGGAAGCTTTGAACTTATGGGCATCGGGAGCGACATCTACAAAGTGCTGTAGGTAGTTAGCCGCTTCCTGAAACTTAGCCTTGTCATTCAGCGTGTACATGGCCAATCCAGCGCCAAGGTTAGCGTCAGGATTGTCTGGTTGGGTTGCCAAAATACTCTGATATTCAGCGAGTGCCCTGGCGCCGTCGCCGGCATCGAGCAACATTTGGGCGGCGTCTAACTGGGCCTTGGCTTTCTTCACAGGGTCAGTTTCGGCAGCGATGTATTCCTTGAAAGCGGCCAACCCCTCTTCGCCCTTACTGAAGTCGGCTTTGCTGACAAACAGTCGCATCGCTTCGGCATTGGTTAAGAGGGCGGCGTACTTGTTGGCATTGTAGCGTTGCAGCTCCGCGGGATCCGTCGGTACTGGGGCGGCCTTAATTAATTGCACTGCTTTCACCGACGACTCAGAAGCGGCTTTGAAGTCGGCCTTTGCGGTTTCTAACGCTGCGTTCCGGGCTGCATCGTCCGTTTCTTTGATTGATGCGTTGTATTTCTCGACGCCACGACCTTTTAGAGCGATTGCTCGATTGGTGAGCAGCGCAGGTTGATCAGGGTCTGCCGTAAGACCTTCGTTGTATTGGGTGATCGCTTCTGTGTACTTAGCTATTCCTTCGGCGGAGTTACTTGCCTTAATCGCGATGTTTGCAGCATTCAGCGCCTCGTTACCGGCCTTGAAGGTCCTGGCAATTGTGGCGTTAGTCGCTTCAATCTTTTTATTACCTTCTTCGATCTCTTTGTTCTTCCTGATGAGTTCTTCGCGCTTTGCTTTCTCTTCGGCGCTCTCTCCACCGGAGTTTCCAGCCTTAGCCGGATCTGCTGGCTTCGCACTTCCGCCGCCAGCACTCTTTATTTCGTCAAGCGTAAATCTCTTTCCGTCGCCGGGAGTCACAACGATTTCGTAAGTAATGTCGCGACCTACCTTAACGCCGGGAACGAAATTGGGCTGTGCCGTCGGGTGGCTCGCGGCAACAGTGTAGGTACCCACGAAAGGCAGACCTGCGAACACGAACTCGCCCTTCTTGTTAGCCTTGGTGGTGTAGGGCTTGTTCATTGTCATGTCGGTCCTAAAGACGTCGATGTTTGCCTCGCCGAGAGGAACCTTCTGACCATCGGCCTGCTGCATAAACACTTTGCCACGCATTTCTCCGGTTTGAGCGACGCCGATCGCGGTGGACATTAGAATAAGAACGGCAACCGCAAGAACTCCAAATAAGCTTTTATAAATCATCGAACGATTCCTCCAATTAGGTCGGACATTGAGCCAGACTGAGCGCTAGGATGCGCCTTAACCTTTCGCTGGTTGTAATGTAAATCTGTAGAGAAGCGCCCTAAACTTAATAAGCTAAACGACTACTGTCAAGCAGGTAGGGGATGGGGTCTTTAACTCCAGCCTCGCGAAATGCGCGAAGTCGTAAAGCGCAGGAGTCGCAGTTTCCGCATGCACGTTCCGACTCTCGATAACAGGACCACGTTAACTCCAGCGGAGCCGACAATGACAAACCTCTTTGGATGATCTCCGACTTTCGCAGTCCGATTACTGGTGTTCGTATTTCGATACTGGTTTCCGGTTTTGTGCCGATATCAATTACACGCTGAAACGCGTCGTAAAACTCTGGACGGCAGTCGGGATAGCCCGATGAGTCTTCGGCAACGGCGCCTATATAGATACTGCCAGCGTTTATCACTTCGGCCCAACTAACTGCCGCTGCGAGTAGGTGAGCGTTTCTAAAAGGTACGTAACTAGCTGGAATGCCCGGTGCCGCGATATTGGCGTCACTGACGGGAATACCCCTATCGGTTAAAGAAGAACCTCCGATTCGGGCGAGTTGTTCCAGGGAAACCATCAGGCGTGATTCGACTCGATAATGATCAGCTATGCGTTCGAAGCTCTCACGTTCTCGAATTTCAGTACGCTGGCCGTACGAGACGTGAAGGAAAGCGAGTGCCGAATTCTCTTCGTTAGCTATAGCAGCAGTGACACACGAATCCATTCCTCCGGATACCAGGCAAACCGCCGGACGATCCCCGTCGATTTCAACCAGACTTTGCGCTTCTTCTACGAGTTCTTCTGTTCCACCCATCACACACCATGTACGTCCGGACCCCAAATATACTTGTGCAGTTGCAACTGCATTCGAACTTTGAGTCCACTCGCTGCTATCCAATCTGCAAGTTCTTTTAACTCAACCTGACCCCATGCAGGGGAAATCAAAATTGCATGGGCGCGTTCCTCAAGCGAATAGTCCTTAATGATCTTTTTCGTGTATTCCCAGTCTCCCCTGTCAACAACAACGAATTTCACTTCATCCTTATCGGATCGCAGCCGTCCCATGTTGGACCAGTCGTTTCGAGCTTCTTCGCCAGAGGCCGGACACTTAACGTCGAGAATTACTTTTGCTCGATGATCCACGGCGTCAGTAGAAACATAACCGCCCGTTTCCACGAGCACTTCGTACCCTGCGTCGCAGAGTGACGAGATCAAGGTGAAGCCGGACTTTTGTGCCAGCGGCTCGCCTCCAGTGACCTCAACCAGATTGCAACCGAACGCGCTCACCTGGT
>JADMIO011875276.1_pt1 | contig 15010 bp, 8 predicted proteins | sample 8958161 | NCBI WGS metagenome assembly JADMIO01 (sample SAMN16585339, study PRJNA669376) | soil metagenome | isolation source: Crop rotation soil | place: USA: Cullars Rotation, Alabama | collected 2011 | reverse complement strand
CCGCGACAACTTGTCCACGTGGAATTCTAAGCTTAGGATCCCAATGTGCTGGAAAGAGGTCCGACGGCTGGTTTCGTGGCGGTCGTGCAATGCAGCTTGATGGTCTGGCTCGGCTACCTCCTCGGCCAATGGTTTGGCTGGGGAAAACTTCCCAGCTTCTACGCCGGAGCCGCGATCGCCATCTCCAGTACTACGATCATCGTCAAAGCATTCGAAGAACAAGGTATCAAAGGCCATTTCACGAACGTCGTCTTCGGTATCCTAATCGTTGAAGACCTGATCGCGATCCTGCTGATCACGATGCTCACCGCCCTTTCGCTGGGAAAAGAACTAACTTCCAGTGACGTCGCGATCGCTGCGGGCCGACTGGGCGCCTTTCTAACGGCGCTCGTGGTGATCGGCTTATTGACCGTGCCAAGACTAATGCGGGCGGTGGTGAAAACCGATCGCTCGGAAATGATCGTCGTGGCCAGCGTCGGCCTAGCATTCGGCGCCGCTTACTTGGCGCTTTACTTCAACTATTCCGTCGCTTTGGGGGCATTCATCGCCGGCAGCTTGGTCGCGGAGTCGGGCGTTGAAAAAAAGGTCGAACATCTTGTCCAGCCGGTGCGAGATATTTTCGCGGCCATCTTCTTCGTGTCGGTCGGAATGCTGATCAACCCGGAAACGATTGTCGACAACTGGGGTCTCGTATTGGTCTTCTTCACTGCGGTTGTGCTCGGCAAAGTTCTGTCGGTCACGACCAGCGCTTTTCTCACCGGCCAGAGTGTGCAGACGAGCGTCAAGACCGGCATGAGCCTGGCGCAAATCGGCGAGTTCTCGTTTATCATTGCTGGCCTAGGAATCGCCACCAAGGCAACCGATGAACTATTGTATTCGGTTGCCGTAGCCGTGTCGGGCATGACCACGTTGCTCACGCCTTGGTTCATTCGCGCCGCGCCACCGGCTGCCGCCTGGGTTGATCGAAAGCTGCCACGATCGATGCAGACCTTTGTCACTCTTTATAGTTCGTGGCTTGAGCAGCTCCACACCGGTGGGGATACGCCGCGGTCGCGAATCCGCGCCCGTTTACGATGGTTGCTCGTCGATGCCTTCATCCTGGGGGCCGTCGTCATTGGCGCTTCGATCGAAATGGAACGGCTGGTCAAAATTGCGCTGCGACTCGGCGCGCCCGAGCGATTCTGTCGAATTGCGGTCGTGGTCACCGCGGCGATCGTCTCGTTGCCCTTTGCGGCTGGCATGGTGCGTGTCGCTCATGAGCTTGGCATGGAACTGGGCAATCGTGCACTGCCAAAAAAAGCAGAGGGCATCGATACCGCCGACGCGCCGCGCAAGCTGTTGATCGTCACGCTGCAGTTGGCGATTTGCGTCGTGGTGGGCATTCCCTTGGTCGCTATCACACAGCCGTTTATTCCGCCGCTGGAAGGTGCCTTGATACTAATCGCCTTGTTTTCTCTCCTGGCAATCTCGTTCTGGCGCAACGCATTGAACCTACACGGCCATACACGGGCAGCGACGCAAGCAATCGCCGAGGCGTTAGCGCGCCGCACGCGCGACGGTCGCGAATCGATCCAGCACAATGAACTGGAAGAGGCAAATCAGATTTTTACTGGCATTGGCTCGCCCATCACGATCGCCTTGGAGCCAGGCAGTCCGGCACTTGGCAAGACGCTGGCCGAAATCGATCTGCGCGGCATGACTGGCGCCAGTGTACTGGCGATTCGGCGGCGCGATGGTACGATCGTAGTTCCTACCGCTCAAGATCGTCTATTCATGGGCGACGTACTGGCGATCGCGGGTTCGACCGAAGCCGTCGAATGTGTTCGGCATTACTTGGGTCTCTCCCTTGATAGCGACCCACAGGAAGAAGCGTCGGCGGTTTAAGCTAAACCAATAAGGCGGACTCGCCAGTGTTAAACATGATATTGACTGTCAGAGAAATGTCGTATGACTCGTAACCTATTAATCGCCCTGCTCTGTGCCACCGTGCTCGCGTCGAGAGCCTTCGCCGAGCCGGTTCACGACGCTGCCATTGGCCCAGGATCCGACGGGCATAGCACCTTGTATTTGGTGCTGGGCCTCGCTGTCCTGGCGGCGGCGGCAATTGTTTACGTCGGTGCGGCAGCAACCTGTTACAAACGTGATACTCGCCCAAAGCACGAGCCTTCCGATGATTCAGGTTCGACTGTTCGACCGAAAAGGTAAATTCCTCAGCCACAGGTTCAAAGCAATGCGTCTACTGCGATGGCTCGTCTGTATCGGCGTGGCGTTTATAACGACCGCGACCAACGCTGCCGAGCGAACGCATGAGCAGCCAAATATTGTGCTGATCATCTCCGACGATCAGGCCTGGACCGATTATTCGTTCATGGGCCATCAGCACATTCGCACGCCGAACCTCGATCGCTTGGCGGCCGAGAGCCTGACGTTCCGTCGCGGTTACGTTCCCTCGAGCGTCTGTTGCCCGAGCTTGGCGACGATCATCACGGGACTCTATCCGCATCAACACAAGGTGACCAGCAACGATCCGCCGCGTCCGGCTGGAGTTGAAACGCGTAGCTTAGCGACGACTGCGGCATTCGCCGCCGGGCGTGAAGTGATGGACCGATACATGGACGCCGTGCCGACGCTGCCCCGCATGTTGGCCGAGGCCGGCTATGTCAGCTTCCAAAGCGGCAAATGGTGGCAGGGCAATTTCGCCCGTGGCGGTTTTACTAAAGGAATGACTCATGGCTCGCGCCATGGCGACGCAGGGCTCGACATCGGCCGCAAGACGATGCAACCAGTCTACGATTTCATCGATCGCTCACGTGCCGACAAAAAGCCATTCTTCGTTTGGTATGCGCCGATGATGCCGCACAATCCCCATACGCCACCAGAACGGCTATTGGCAAAGTACCGCAAGGTCGCTCCGTCGGAGTCAGTCGCACGCTACTGGGCAATGTGCGAGTGGTTCGACGAAACAGTCGGCGATCTGCTTCATCACTTACAGCAGCAAGGGTTGGAAAAAAATACGATCGTCGTATTTCTTGCCGACAACGGCTGGATTCAACAGGTCGAGGGTCCAGGATTTGATCCGCGCTCGAAACTTTCGCAGTACGACGGCGGGCTGCGAACTCCGATCCTGATTCGCTGGCCAAACAAGATTGCGCCGCAAGTGAGCGACGACCTGGCAATCTCGATCGATCTAATGCCGACGTTGCTGCACGCGCTCGGCAAATCTCCCACGCTTCGGATGCAGGGGATCGATCTGCTCGATGCGCCTCGCCGCCATCAGCGTCAGACAATTTACGGCGAATGTTATACGCACAATGCAGTCGATTTGAATAATCCGGCGGCAAGTCTTTGCTGGCGTTGGACAATCGATGGTACATGGAAATTGATCGTGCCCGAGCTGCGAAACGAGCCGCATGCCAAAGTAGAGCTATACAATCTCGCGGACGACCCAGATGAAAAGAAGAACATGGCGACAGCCAAACCGGATCGCGTCACAGCGCTGAGGGCGAAGCTTGATGCGTGGTGGAATCCAGCGACCCAATCGAGTATTCCATGAGCAGGTGCGCTGTCGGTTTATCGCACCTGTGTTGTTTGCCAGGACTTGAGAAGCTTTTGCTCGCCAGGTCCTTTTACCGCGCGAGCTTGCAGTGCTGCACCCAGCCCGTGATAGAGCTTCGTCGCAGTCGAGAGATATAGCTGATCGGCCGCAGCCCGCGAAGACTCGGCCACGTTGAGACCCGACCAACGTGCATCCCCGAGCTGCCACCGCTTGAGCGTCACTTGAATCATCTGTCTCGCCAGCCGCGCATGCGATGCTTCATACGAACGCTGGTCCTGCCTGCCGAAAGTCTTGAGAAATGCGTCCAAATGCAGGGCCTGTTTTAACAGTGGCTGTAGATCCTTAGGCAACTCGTCAGCTCGGAAACAATCGAGGCTTATTTCTTCGATTGGCAGCTCAAGCGGCGGGAACATCTGCGGCGCGCCGCGCGAAATCTGCACGACGGCCTTCTGCGGCAAATCTTTTTCAAGCAGCGCGACCTCCGATTCATTGAACTGCGGGCACGGCCTGCCATTGACGCTGACCGCCACGATTGGTCCGCTGCCAGCGATCATCAAGTAAATCTGCTTTGTGCCGAAGCGAACCGGATACTTCTGCTCGAGGCTCCGAATGGTCGGCGGAATGTGCGGCACGATCGTCAGCCGATCATGGGCATAGCGATATTCGAACAACCCTCGCAGAAAGCCAGCCGGCACGCCCCAACTGTCGTACACGGTGTTGACTGGCTCCTTCGGTTGATAAACATCGCCCCCGAAATCAGTGAGATTGTTATCCAACCGAAATCGATTGGCGTATTTCAGTATCGCCTTCATCGAGCGCCGCGCATCGTCGTACGCGCCCAAACGGTAATACGCCATCTGCGCTCGTGCTTCGACCGTCGACCAGTGGCCACCGTTGATCCAGTGTCCAAACTTCCAGATTCCTTGCGGCGGCGAATACATATCGTCGAGACCGGGATAGTTCGTAATCAGCAGATCGTGCGGACGTAGTCCGGAAATCGCCCGAATCTTTGCCAGGATTTGCACCGCTTGCCGGTCGTTGGCCACACGATGTGCCACTGCGTCGATGTTGGCCACCGCTTCGAAGTAGCCATATTTCGGCGCACCATAAACGCCATGTCGCGTGCCGTCAGGATCGAGCGACTTGATCAGATAGCCCTCGGGCGTAAATAGCTGCTGCAGTCCCACGATGGTTAGTCTGCGGCGCTCGTTCATCTGCTGCGCGGCCGCCTGATTGCCGACGAGCTTCTCAATTTCTTCCATCCGTCCCAGCGCCGCGGCCATCGTGACCGACAAACCCGCGAGATAGGCTTTGTCTCGTTTGCCGTCGGGCCGTAGATAGCCGCCATAGCTCGGCGCGAGCAAATTTGCCGCTGGTCCCGCCAGATACAGATTGTTCTTCGGATCGCGCCGCGACCAAACGAAGTTGACCGACCGCTCAAGCAGCGGCACATACTTCGCCAGTAACTGCGGATCGCGACTCACCAACAGCAGTTCGGACTGAATCACGACGGCGGCAGCGGTAAACTCGAGCCCCCAATCGTGCGAAGCAACATCGCCGTCCCCCTGCTTATAGAAGATATTGTCTGGCGAAGCAGCGTCGCAGAGGCAGCCGTCGGGCCCGACGTTCTTCCAGTAATCGAGCCGCTTGCCGTCTCCCATTTTCGCGAACCAGAGGTCGTTCGCGTTCAGCAAAAAGGTGAAGTACGGCTCCTCGAGCATCGGCAGCGCGGCGAGCGATGGGCCGTAGGTGTTCTGCACCCACCACATGTTCCAGGTCGGGCCGAGTGTAAAGCCATTCCACAGCGGTTGGTAGAGCATCGGCAAGCTCTGCCGCTTTGCGTCGGGCTCGAACATCTGCCGCGCGGTGTTGAGCAGCTCGAGGTATTCGTGATCGCCCTCACCGGCAAAGTATTTGCCGTCGAAGTGGCTCTGGTCGGCTGCTACCGCGCGCGAAGAAGACTGTGACGCGAACAAAAGCAAAAATAGCAAACAATAGCGGACAAGAAGCAGCATCGTAAAACTCCGGCGGGATCGTCGAAAATGGCGCGGCCTGCTAAGGGCTGCTCATCAGGCACATTTTCGCTCCCGCGGTAGCGATTTTACGCTCAATCGCCTGGGAAATGTTCGTGACATGTGACGAACGGGCAGGCACGACGGAAGCCGAAACGTCCACTTACCCCCTGCACGAGTGGCGGAAAAGGTAAGAAGCCTATTAAGGATCAGGGGTCACTGTTGGACCGCCGAGACTGCCTCTGTGGCACAATCAAGCTGCAGTCGACTAAGGGGCTTACCGCCTGAACTTTTTTTGCATTTTTCTTGACACGTATTTGTATGTACGTAATACTCCGTACCTGTTTTGAGGTAACAGTCGGCGTTTTCTGCGGCCGAGACACCTGCATTTCGCGTTAAGGCGGGTTCTCGACGGATTGCAACTACGATACGCGAACGGACGACTGATAGTTCAGCTCTTTCGCCGCGACCGCATACCGCGATCGCCTCGTCTATATACATTTCCACGTAAGTTGCAGCCCGAGCCGAGTGCTCCTTTTTTTAAAAGGGTTAGTAGAATGCGATGTGCCGGACCCCTCTCAAGCCGCTTTGCATTATCGGTCCGCGGATTCCTCCTTGTCGCCGCAATAACTCTAGGATTTGCCGGTGCACTGGCTCGAGCACAGTTTACAACTGATCCCGATGATCAACCAACGCTAGAGCCAACGTTTCCAGATCCAAGCACAACAGACCCGGGAACGATTAACGGTGCTGATAGTGGCGAATCAGTCGAAGCCGTCTCCGACACCAATATTTACAGCCCGGGCCCTAACGGGGCGGCTCGAATTGGCGCACACACGCTCTGTGTTTACGGCCGACATAATCCCGACAACCACATATGGGTGCGAATCACTGACGGTCCCTATCACGGCGGCTGGCAGAATAACTTGCCCGCTAGCACACCGTCGGGATTCCCGATGGTTACGTTGAGTTATCCCGCTGCGACCACGGTTTGGAACTCAGCAGGCGCAACAAAGATCTCTGTATTCGCTCGAATCAACTCAGTCGATCCTACCACGAACAACAAGCTCTTCGTGACACAAACATCGGCCGGCAACACCGCTTTCCAGCCCTGGAAAAATCTGAATGTCAGTACAGACGCGGCCCCGGCCGCCGTTTGTTGGAAGAACGGCACAAACTACCACACTATGGTCTTTTGGCGCGATATTCCAACTCACAAAATATATTACATGTGGTCAACCAACGATGGATATAACGTCTGGAGTCCTCCATGCACTGCCATTCCGACCTTCATTGCAACATCCGGCCCGACCGCAGTCATCCTTAACGAACGCCCCAACGTCTTCCCTCAGCCTACGTCTCCATGCGTCGGCCTCTTTTTTCGCATTAACGCCGCGCCGAAGACAAACATCGTCTTGGCACTCGTCAATATGGAATCGCTTACTTCGTGGGGCTACCCTTCAGACATTAACGGACTACCCACCGGCGACTCCTATACGCAACAAACGACAGCCAGTCCGACAGCGAGCATGGACCCCTGCATAAGCTCAACCGTAGGCGGATGTATCATTTCCGGCCACCCGAGCACACCTGCAGGTTTCACGGAATGGGGCAATTATGCAAAGCCAGAGTTTCTTAGCATGCGAGCCGGCATTATTAAGTTCCAAATGGATTACGACAATCGTTGGTACGACTCCGGCGGAAATCCGGTCGGGCCGCACGAATATATATGTAACTATGGTGATGTCACGAGCGCACTCAATACGGCCAACTTCAATGGATTAAACGTCCCGGTCGTCATCTTTCGCACGGCCGAGTCAATGACTACCCCGGAGATGGTCAAGCACTTTATGGGACAAACAACCGCTGGCCTTGGCCCAGGGATGGTTTTTAGCGATGGCGGCAACATCCAGGACCTTGCCAACTATTATGTTAATACAAAGTTCATCATCGAAATCGGCAACGAGCCTGACAATGTTCCGGCGCAGCCGCTATGGGGGGTTCCCAGCGATTTGACACAACGAATGACTTTGCTTCGTGATCGCGCAATTGCAACCGCAAATCAGTTGCAAAGCCAGTTTCCGAGATTCCAGTTTGTCGTGTCCCTGCCGACGCTTGGCCACGGGCAGGCGGCCGTAGACCAGTTTTGCTCGAGCGCACTTCTGGCAGCGTATCCGGCCTATGGTGTGCATGCTTATGGCGATAACGGATTTGCTTGGAACTCCAGCGCCGATAATCCGCTGGGTATGCTCGACTACACTCTTGCTCGGCTGCCATACGGCAAGCAGATCCTCATGACGGAAGCGGGAATTCACAGCACGGCGCCCTGGTCGACTAAGGGCTCGCTGATGAGGGGCGCCTGGTGGACCGCGCCGGCAAGCGTGCGAGCGTGGACATATTTTGCGGTCGACTCCCATCCGGAATGGAATATGTACCTTCACTATTGTGTCGATAAGACTGACAACTCGCACAATATTACAGATATACAGAAGACGGTCGATCTTGGAACGGGTGCGCGATATCTTTATATCGCTTTCAACAGATCTACGCCAAGTAGCCAACCGGTCGTCCCACCAACCATTGCGATTAGAGGCGTTACGAACGTGACGGCGGCTAATGGTGTGCGACCAATAAACTCTGATTGGCCGATTACTGCCGCCGATATTGGAGATGGGTGGGTACGCTTGAACGTCGGGGCGAATCAGGATTACTACGGTGTTCCATTTTTGGTACCACCAAATACATATGCAGGAGGGGGACGAGTTGCGTCGGTTCCCTGTCCAACGACACAGGGGTTCCCCTGTGGCGCAGTCTTGGGAGCGCGGTAAGAGAGCACGCCCTGGATGGATGAGCTACGGCCGACCATGCGGCTCAACAACGTTTTTAGAGTGCGTCCAACTGTAGGGCGTGCGGCAGCAGCGACTGTAGCTCGGCCGGCAATTGGTTCGCCGGGAACCAATCGAGGCTGAGTTTTTCGGTCGGCACATCCACCGGCAAAACCTTTGCAGCGCGTCGGCGGAAATCCGCACGACCGCCTTGACCGGCAAATCATCGTGGAGCAACGCTCAACAGCGCAGCCGAATGCCCAGCCATTGGTGATCGGCAACGGCCGAAAGTAAACAGAAGCCGACAAGTTGGGGCATTTTCGAAAAACGCCCTCCCGTGAATTGCCGGGAGCCTTACGGGCAAGGTGCTCGCGCGTCGAGCCGCACCAGGTGGCTTCAAGCGTCTGCCGGGAACTCCTTCCTGCCGCATGAGGCCAGTGGCGCAACTTCGGCTGAATTGCTTTTGATCGGCACGCAAGTGTCAACTTCGATGCGAAGTCACGTGGCAACGGATGGTTCTGCCACCGTCTCGGGCAGCAAGCGATGGGGTCTCGGCACTGGCTTGCCAACCAGCGCTGCCTGTTGTTCATTCCGCGCATCGGTTTCAGCTTCACGACTGAAGCGAACACCGAATGCGAGGAACGAAATCGACGCAACGGCGGCCCCCAACATCAAGAGGCAAGTCGACCATTCGATGCTGCTCTTGAAAAGAAACCCTGCCGCCACTGCGCCCAGATTACCACCCGCGCCAACAATGCCGGCGACCGCGCCTAGTGCGTTGCGATTGATGAACGGCGTAACGGAGTAGGTGGCGCCATTTGACATTTTTACGAACAAGCCAAATCCCATCAGCATCGGGATCGCAAACCCGAGTGATCGGGTCTGCGAGAACATCATCAGCGTGAGTCCCTCGCAGAACAGCACTACGAAGAGCCAAGTAGTGCGCCCCTGCAGACCCCAGCGGCCTCCAAACCTGTCGCCGACAATTCCTCCGAGCATGCGGGCAAAGAGGTTCATCATTCCGAACGCAGCGGCGGCAAAGCCTGCTGCCGCTAATCCCAGGCCGAAGTAGTCGGTGAAATAGATCGCGGCGATGTTATCGATTGTCAATTCGACGCCGAAGCAAGCGCCGTAGATGACTGCCAACAACCAGACTCGGTAATCTTTGCACGCGTTCCAAAACGCTTCCGCGGCATGTTTCCCGTGCGGTAGCTTGTTAGCGGCGCGCAGCTCCTTGAAATTCCCCTCAGGCGTATCTTGTGTCAGGAAGTAGTAGGCGACGCCAGTCAAACAGCAGACGATTCCGGCGACCAACATCGACAGCCGCCAACCCATTGCCTGGCTGAATCCGAGCAGCGTGACGAACATCGCAAACAATAGCGGCATTACAAACTGTGTGACACCGCCGCCCAAATTTCCCCAGCCAGCTGCAGTTGCATTTGCGGTACCGACACAATTGGGAGCAAACATGATCGACGTGTGATACTGCGTAATGACGAACGACGCACCGATGGCGCCAATCAGCAGTCGGAAGATCAGAAACGTCGTGAAGTCGTGAGAAAGCCCGATCATCATCACCGGTAGCGATCCGAGCACCAGTAGCCATGCGTATGTCAAGCGCGGCCCAAAGCGATCGCACAGCCAACCGACGATAAGTCGTGCCACAATTGTGATTGAGACCGAGGCGATGATGGTCCAACCGACCTGCTCTTTGGTGAGCGCCAATTCTTTGCGCACGATTGGCATTAGCGGAGCGATGCCGAACCAAGCGAAAAAGCAGAGAAAAAAAGCAAACCACGCCATGTGAAACGCGCGGATCTGCGGCATGTCCCACCGCCAAAAGTTCCTCCAAAGCGAGTTGGCCTTATTTTCAATCTTCATGCGTTGACCTCGGGGTGGGCTGAGCGTGGCTGTGGGCGGCAGTTGCCACCACAGGAGCGGCGCGTGGGCCCACTTGCAAAAAGCGTGCCTCGTCGGAAAGCCGTTGTGTGTTCGCCTTTATTAACGAATCCTTATGAAAGCTGCCGCAAATGTGGGCATTCACCGCGACTCTCTTTAGCAACAAAGGCTTGTCGAACTAGTGCAGTTTCGATTTTGAAGGTCGCCAAGGTACGCGAAACTCTGAAAACGTCGGTACTTCTGCTTACTTCCCTGATTCGGCGCGTTGACCACCGCATTGGCACGATGGTTGCAAAACAGAAGCAGCTGCGTTGAATAGACTGCCCGCAACTTCTTGGAATATATTCGCGACGCATACGCGATTGTGAACTGCCTTCAAATGTTAGCTGACGCCAAGTCGCACGGTTCCTACTCGCCGCTGCCTGTCCTCGACGCCTTGCTCGTGGAGCAGCAGCAATTGACCGTCGTCGAGCGGTTCGCGCAGCGCCATGCGTCGGTGACGGAACCGTTACTCACCAGCCAGTACGAAGAGCTGATTCCACTCTCCGCGCCCGGACCTGGTGAACAATATGCCTTTGAAGTCGACCTCGATGCGTGCTCAGGTTGCAAGGCCTGCGTGGCCGCTTGCCATAATCTCAATGGCCTGGAAGAACATGAATTATGGAGAAATGTCGGCGTGTTGTACGGCGGCACCGAAGCCCAACCCTATATTCAGCATGTAACGACAGCTTGCCATCACTGCGTCGATCCCGCTTGTTTGTCGGGCTGCCCAGTAATGGCCTACGATAAAGACCCGCTCACCGGAATCGTTCGTCATCTCGACGATCAATGCATCGGTTGCCAATACTGCGTCTTCATGTGCCCGTTCGACGTGCCGCGTTACAGTGCTTCCAAGGGAATTGTTCGCAAGTGTGACATGTGTCACGACCGGCTGGCGGTCGGAGAAGCGCCGGCCTGTGTCCAGGCATGTCCGAACAAAGCGATTCGCATTCGCAACGTGGCCGTTGCCGCGGCTGTCGATCACAGCGAGTCGGGACAGTTTCTCCCGACGGCACCCGACCCAGCGATCACGATACCGACAACGGTTTACAAAACACGCCGCTCGATGCCGAGTAACGTGTTGCCGGCGGAGTATTATTCGACGCATGTCCAGCACAGTCATTTGCCGCTGGTGTTGATGTTGGTGCTCACGCAACTGTCGGTCGGGGCGTTCGTTGTAGGTCAAGCACTGGTCTGGGGTCCGTGGACAAATCCCGTTCTGAATGCCGCGATTCGTCCAGCCTTCGCAACCGCTAGCGTCCTGTTGGGCCTGTTGGGCGTGAATGTCGCAGTGTTGCATCTAGGCCGACCACGTTATGCCTTTCGCGCGCTCCTCGGCGTGCGCACATCTTGGCTCAGTCGCGAGATTCTTGCCTTTGGCGCCTTCGGCGGATTGGCAGTGATGTATGCCGCAACCGTTTGGCTTTCGCTTCGCTACCCGACGCTGGCGCAGTATGCCAACATCCTCGGCCCGCTCACTTCGCTCGTGGGCCTTGCTGCGGTCGGCTGCTCAGTGATGGTCTATGCTAAGACTCGGCGCCCCTTTTGGAGTTTGCATCGCACAACCACTAAGTTTCTTCTCACCTGTCTCGTACTTGGGTTGCCGATTGCATTACTGATTTCGCTGCTGGCCTGCAGTTGGCAGCCAGACCTCACCGCTGCCTCGATCATGAATCAATACGGTCAGCAGTTGTGCTGCTGGCTGATGGCAATAGTTGTCGTGAAACTTTTGTTCGAATCGGCAGTGTTTCTCGAGCTCGGGCGTCGACAGCTCACGCCGATGAAACGAACCGCGGTGTTGCTATCGGATGATCTGAGTATCGGCACGATGCTGCGCTACTTCTTTGGCCTGGTTGGCGGCCTCCTATTGCCGGCGGTCCTGCTGTCGCACAGTGCGACCGTGGAAGGAGTTAAGGGGTTTCATCCCTTCTTCCTGTGCGCAATCGTGTCCCTGATCTTCGTCACGTTACTGATCGGTGAGTTCATCGAGCGCCATTTGTTCTTCGCTGCTTCGTCGTCGGCGAGAATGCCCGGAGCGCCAACCTGATGCCACTCCACTCCGACAACCTGACTGAAATTGCAAACGCGTCATTACTAACGCGCGTGAAACCGTTGATCCGAGCTTGGGACGGTCCATTGACCGCCGACCTGCTGCGCGCTCCGGGGAAGTTTGGGCTTGGTCAAGTGCCGGTTGAGCTTGCGCCCGATGCGACAACGACAATGGTCTGTGGTTATTGTTCCACAGGGTGCAGCCTGAATGTTCATTTGCAGGATGGCCAGGCGGTAAATCTCACGCCCGACGTTTCCTATCCAGTGAATCTCGGAATGGCGTGTCCTAAAGGTTGGGAAGCATTGTCGGTGCTCAGTTCACCCGATCGAGCCGTCACACCACTAGCCCGCGATGCTCGCGGAAAGCTCACGCCGATCGATTGGGATGCGGCGATGCGTTTGTTCTGCGGCCGCTTCCAAGAGATCCAAAAGAAGCATGGTCCTGCGTCGATCGCGTTCTTGGGAACAGGCCAGCTCCCGACCGAAGAACTAGCCTACCTCGGCAGTCTAGCCAAGTTCGGCATGGGGATGGTACATGGCGACGGCAACACGCGACAGTGCATGGCCACCGCGGTGGTGGCTTACAAGCAATCGTTCGGCTTCGATGCGCCGCCATACACCTATCAAGATTTCGAAGAATCGGACGTGATCGTCCTGGTAGGATCGAACCTCTGCATCGCCCACCCGATCATGTGGCAACGTATTCTTCGCAATCCAAGGCGTCCCGAGATCGTCGTGATCGATCCTCGCAAGACAGAAACGGCGATGGCTGCGACGCAGCACTTGGCGTTGCAGCCCAAATCGGACCTGACGCTGCTGTATGGCCTGGCGCATATTTTGATCCAGGAAGGCTGGATTGACGAGTCGTTCATCGCCGAGCACACGACCGACTTTGATAAGTTCCGCGAGCATGTCGCGTCCTTCACTCCGCAGCGCACAGCGACGGCGACTGGAATCAGTGTCGAGCGGCTTCACTATCTCGCCCACACAATTCACAAGTCCGAGCGGACATCGTTCTGGTGGACGATGGGAGTCAACCAAAGCTACGAGGGGGTGCGAACGGCGCAGGCGATCATCAATCTGGCCCTGATGACGGGCAACATCGGCCGTCCGGGGACCGGCGCCAACTCGATCACCGGCCAGTGCAACGCCATGGGATCGCGGCTATTCAGCAACACCACCAATTTGCTAGGTGGGCGCGATTTTACCAGCGCCATCGATCGGCAAAAGGTCGCGGGCATTCTTGGCATTGATGAAAGCAAGATTCCCACTCAAAACAGTTGGTCGTACGATCGAATCATCGAAGGTATCCTCCGCGACGAAATCAAAGGACTCTGGGTCGTCTGCACCAACCCGGCGCATTCGTGGATCAATCAAAACACCTGTCGCGAGATTCTCGATCGCCTGGACTTCCTCGTGGTGCAGGACATGTATCACAGCACCGAGACCGCACAACTCGCCGATCTAGTATTACCAGCCGCCGGTTGGGGCGAGAAAGACGGAACGTTCATCAACTCGGAGCGGCGAATCGGCCTGCTGAAAAAAGTAGCCCGCGCCCCCGGGCAGGCACTTTCCGATCTGTCGATCTTCCGCCTTGTCGCGGAGTATTGGGGCTGCGGCGAAATGTTCTCGCGCTGGCAGACGGTCGAAGACGTCTTCAATTCCATGAAGGACCTCTCGCGCGGACAACCTTGTGACATCTCCGGCGTCGAGGGCTACCGAATGCTCGACAAACGCGGAGGTATCCAATGGCCCTACCCTGCCGACGGCGCCGATGAATCTCAGCAACGGCGCCTGTTTGCCGACGGACAGTTCTATCATGCCGACGGCCGGGCGAAGTTCATCTTCGAACAGCCACGGCAAATGCCTGAGCCGCCCACGGCCAAGTATCCCTACCTCCTACTCACCGGGCGCGGCACGGCCTCGCAGTGGCACACCCAAACGCGAACATCGAAGTCTGCCGTTCTACGTCGCCTTTATCCCGACGAGCCCTATGTCGAAATCCATCCCGACGATGCTCGCCAGGAACATATCCGTCCGCATCAACAAGTTGTCGTGGAATCGCAGCGCGGGGAATTAGTCGCGCGGGCCTTGGTCACACCAACGGTGCAACGGGGGCAGGTATTCATGTCGATGCATTATGAAGTTACTAATCAATTAACGTTTGCGCACTTCGACCCCTATTCGCGACAGCCTTCTTACAAGTGTTGTGCCGTGCGAATTGCACCGGTCGGTGTGCGGCGTTACTAGGACGACGCCATGGCCGATCCACAACCATTCACCGCCGAACAGCAGTACTATCTGCAGGGTTTTGCGCTCGGGGCTGATGTCGCCCGCAAAGTGCAAGGCTTGCCGGTGATCGCCGGTGCGGCTGCAGCCGGCACTCCGTCGGCCGCCGGCACGACGTTGACGCTCGGCACGACCGCCAATGTCGGCACAGCATCGGGGCCGGATCGAAGTTATCTCGACGCTCAAGACCGGCAAGTCGCGGCGGGTGGCAAGCTCTGCCCCGAAGAGCAAGCGAAGCGCGAAAAGAATCCATTGGACCGCTGGGATGAGGTCTGCTCGCGCGCCCTTTCCAGCACAGTGGGATCCGAAGCTTGGAATTCACGTGACTTGAAGTCGCGGCC
>JADMIO011621160.1_pt1 | contig 15014 bp, 4 predicted proteins | sample 8958161 | NCBI WGS metagenome assembly JADMIO01 (sample SAMN16585339, study PRJNA669376) | soil metagenome | isolation source: Crop rotation soil | place: USA: Cullars Rotation, Alabama | collected 2011 | reverse complement strand
AAATCATAGGTGCGCGGCGCATCGTCCTCCGTAATCGCCCCTTCGTCGATCGGGCTCGCTACCGGCGCGTCGTTGACTGAGTCCACTGTCAAGTGCACCGTCTGGGTCGAGCTCTCGCCCGAGGCTGCATCGGTCACCGTGTAGGTGAAGCTGTCGCCGCCGTGGAAGTTGGCATTCGGCGCATAGGTGAAGCTGCCGTCGGCATTCACCGCCGCGCTGCCGTTGCTGGCGGCCGACGCCAGCGCATAGCTCAGCGTCCCGCCCGACGTCGTCGTGTCGTTGCCAGCCACGCTGGCGGTCAGCACCGTGTCCTCGGCGGTGCTGAAGCTGTCGTCCGCCGCCGACAGGTCGGCCACCGCATATATTCCGATTGATGCACTTGCGGGAGTACCATCCTGTGCGCCGTTGTTATCGATCGCCGCATATTGGAAAGATGTCGAGCCGTTGAAATTGGCCGCGGGCTTGAAATAGACCGTCCCCGCGTTGCCGGATGCGGCAACCGTGCCGTTCAGCGAAATGGCGTTGTTCATTGCCGCATCGCTGTAGAGCGTGCCATTGGCCGGCAGAGCGGTGATCCGGAACGACGCGACTGTGCCGTCAACATCGGAGCCTGACAGCGTCACCGCGATGGGGCTGTCCTCATTGCCGCTGGCAGATGTATTATTCGTCTCAGCAGCATCATTCACCGACGCCACCGCGATGGAGGCATTGGCCGGGGTGGCATCTTGTGCGCCGTTGTTATCGATCGCCGCATATTGGAAAGATGTCGAGCCGTTGAAATTGGCCGCGGGCTTGAAATAGACCGTCCCCGCGTTGCCGGATGCGGCAACCGTGCCGTTCAGCGAAATGGCGTTGTTCATTGCCGCATCGCTGTAGAGCGTGCCATTGGCCGGCAGAGCAGTGATCCGGAACGACGCGACTGTGCCGTCAACATCGGAGCCCGACAGCGTCACCGCGATGAGGCTGTCCTCATTGCCGCTGGCAGATGTGTTATTCGTCTCAGCAGCATCATTCACCGAGGCCACCGCGATGGAGGCATTGGCCGGGGTGGCATCCTGCGCGCCGTTGTTATCGATCGCCGCATATTGGAAAGATGTCGAGCCGTTGAAGTTGGCCGCGGGCTTGAAATAGACCGTCCCCGCGTTGCCGGATGCGGCAACCGTGCCGTTCAGCGAAATGGCGTTGTTCATTGCCGCATCGCTGTAGAGCGTGCCATTGGCCGGCAGAGCAGTGATCCGGAACGACGCGACTGTGCCGTCAACATCGGAGCCCGACAGCGTCACCGCGATGAGGCTGTCCTCATTGCCGCTGGCAGACACAACATTGGTTTGTGGCGATTGATTCAGAATAAAAAAAATGTCGTTGGCGACGTCATAAATCGCATCATTGAACTGCAAAAATTCAACGTTTTTCAGCGAATCAACGCCATCGCGATTCGCAATCAGATCTTTGACAGTCCCTTTCAGATTGCCGTTTTGCGCAAAGTCCAGCAGATACTGCTGGTACGATCCGGAGTAGGTCGCGATGTCAATGCCCTTCCCTCCATCAATATCGTCGTTCCCTCCGCCTCCTTGGAGCGTGTCGTCTCCATCATTGCCCTTGAGCTTATCGCTACCTACCCCACCGCTGATGCGATCGTTACCCGCCTTCCCCTTTAACTTGTCTTTTAAAACGCTACCGACGATTACATCATCAAGCTTCGTGCCGTTAATATTCACATAGGTGGTCATTTCAAACTCCAGAGTGGAGGTTGTAGTGATGGACGAATGGCGAAACGGAAGCTGGCGAGCGCGTCGCGCTCAAGCTCTGAACTCGCGCCAAGACATCGACGCGCGTTGTCGCAGCCAGTTGGACGATCTTTGCTGCGGGACCTAAGCGAACCCGCTTCCGCGGCTCGCAAAATGACGGTTTATGAGCGGCCGACTCGGCGTGTGAGTCGACTCGCAACCAATCTGATTTCGTCAAAATAACAGCCCCGTAATTCGGGACCCAATCGAGAAAGTATTGGTGTCGCCTTTTTCGCCCGGTGCGCCTTCACAGCAAAAGCAAATTTCCTAGGCGTCACGATCAATAAATCAGCCAGCGACTTGCAGACCCCCTCGTGGCGCCCCCCCGTTAACCATTTTTATTGGCCTGGAGCATAGCGTTTTTCTCTCCTGCAGCAAGACTGCTCAACTCGCTTCGCAAAAAAATTTTCACATGAAACTTTTTTCAAAAGTTCCAACACCGCTCCACCACCGCGGTGCCCTCCACGTTCTCATTACCCACACCCGTTAGACTCTCGCCTTGCATTCGTTGCGGGACCCGGTGTCACAAATCAGCCCAGCACAAAGATAAAAACAGCCCCCGCCCTTGAGAACACCGTCTTGTGGTGCGGAGCTGACCCACCTTTGCATTAAGTCTCGAGTATGTTTTTTGACATCACGCAGGGTATCGCAGCGCTTAGTGAGTAAGTTCCTCAACTTGAACAAAACTAAGAATCCCCACCGGCCGTGAAAAATCCTGGACTCTGAATTTTTTCCAAGGAAAATAATTGGGCCATTAATGGGGGCCTAAATGTTTTCTCTGCTGCTCAAGCGTCTTGTAACCTTCCTATGCATGTTTCTGATTACAGTCGCGCTTGCCGTCCCGCGGCCAGCGGCCGCTTACACCATCCTCGGCGGCACCGGCGGCGGCCACGGGAAAACTAGCAGCGGGTTTTTAATTCCCGTCCTCGCTCTCATCCCAATTTTAGTGGGAATGATGAGTTCGGCTTCCGCTGGGGCACCGCCGCCAAGGTTGCCACTTGCACCGGAAAACGATGGGCTCGAGGATTTGGAAGGATTGACGGCGATTGCGAGTTATGCCGGCGGTCCGGGTTATACCAAGGCGCCAATTCGCGCCCCGCAAAATGTCAGCCGTGGGTACGTTGGGCTCAGCATTGGCGCCGGCAATAACTTTCACAAATGGACCGACACATTTGGCGACTTGGCCGGCGTACCAGGCGACACACTAGGCACTTCGGGAACGGGCGTGGTCGGCGGAATTCTTGCAGGATATGAATGGCATGTTGGCCGGTTCGCGTAGGGGATTGAAGGCGAATTCAATGGCAGCGGCATGACTGGCACTTCGACGCTCAATCTGCCCCCGGCGATTGGCACTTTCCAGAGCCGATCGAACTGGTTTGCCAGCATTACACCTCGTGTGGGCCTAATTGCCTCCGACCCGATATTCCATCGCAGTTCGCTCGCCTATATTCGAGGCGGTGTGGCTTTTGCCGAGTTCAGCCATTCGTTCGTGTTGAATGGTGCGTTGGGTCCATTCGTTTTCCCAACGCAATCCAGCGCTCCGATCGGCTGGACCGTTGGCACCGGGGTCGAAGTTTCGCTCGGCAATCCCTGGACTGCCCGAATGGACGTTTCGTATTACGACTTCGGCTCGGACCGGTACACGTTCTCGCATCCGACCTTCGGCCCAGCTCGCATGGATATCTCCAACCGCGCGGTGGTGTCGAAGGTGGGTGTGACCTACTGGTTTCAATAAGCAAGGCACTTGCGACTTTTCCTGCGGTCTTCGCAAGTTGCGGACCGCAACCGCGCCGACGAGGTGATCGAATAAATTATTGTTGTTGCGGGCGAATGTCGCCTCGCGGCACGTTTCGAACTTCAGGAATATCCGCTGTTCAGTCGCGATGGGGTGGAAGACCGCCCCTCCCGTGCCCGAACTGCTCGCATCAGATGACGCTGCAAGGCATAAGGAGCGAGACAACGAAACCGTCATCGAACGTCTTTGATGTAGACCCTGCAAGCTTTCCATATCTGAGGCGATTGCCGAGGACACTGGCGAACAAACTTATGCGTAAAATAAGCGCTCCCTGATCACCAAGGCGATGATTGGGTGACCCGCTGGTTATGTCGGCGTTTGCCCAATGAGCACAATAGAACCGCTCAATAAATCAACTCATCATACCTCTTGCTCTGGACCTGGACTTGAGTAGGATTTGCAAAGCTGCCGCAGAGCAGGACCGTGCCGAATGGTCCATTCGGAATTAAGTGCAGCCACAATGCCATCGGCGGGCGCGTATACTGAGACCTCGTTTTTCGGGTCACAAGGCGCTTCTGCATTGAACGGTAGCTTTTGCTCGCGTTGTTTTTGCGCCCATTGGGCTGTTTTGAAGTTCGATTCGCGTGATCTGCAAAGGTCAATTGCGGGAAATTAATTGCGCTGAGATTTCGTCAGATGATTGCGCGGGTAGCAGTTCTATTCCTCATTACGAGTTTCGGTTACGGCTATTGCGAAGAGGAAGCGGCATACGCTTATGCACGTGAAGATTACAGCCGGGCGTTAAACCTATTCTTGCCTTTAGCACAGCGCGGTGATCCTCGGGCGCAAACATCCGTTGGGATCATATTTGCTAACGCGTTAGGCACCGCAGTCGATTACTCCCAGGCGCTCCGCTGGCTAACGAAGGCAGCGGACCAGCAAGTTGGCGAGGCCCAACTTGAACTCGGGAAAATGCACCGGGATGGACTTGGAGTGCCGGTTGACTCCGATACAGCGCTAAAATTGTTTGAAAGCGCGTCAGATAAAGACACCCCCAACTCGTATAGCGCGGTGGGTTCGCTTCTGTTGAGCAAGAGGCAAATCGCAGCAGCGTCGGTTTGGTTTCACCGTGGGACCGAAATTTATGAGCCGGAGGCATTCTACTATTTGGGGTGGTGCGCGCTTAAAGGACAAGGCGTGCCACAGGACGACATCGAAGCTCACATGTGGCTCTCGCTTGCTGTTCATGCATCAGACCATGAGCAATTTCCGCTTGCGGCGAATGACCTTCTCTTAGTTCGAGAGCGTATGACTCCAGCGCAAACCGCAAACGCTAACCGCAAATTCCACGCTTGGTTGCTTGCTCATCCCCGCAGGCCGAATCGACACGACTAATCGCTGGTTCGACCGATGCTTTTTGACGCCCTAACCGAACAATTGGCTCAACTGATTGTTCTGCCCGCGTCAGGTACCTTGGCAGGTATTCTCAACGCTGTCGTTGGAGGAGCAGGCATCATTACAATACCGGCCATGCTCTGGGCCGGACTATTACCCAACATCGCTGTTGCATCCAACACCGCCGCTCTGGTGCCCAGTAACTTCGTTACCGTTCACGCGCTGCGAGCTGAATTGCCGGAGACCAACTTTCCGATGTTTTTAGTATCGGCCACGTCTCTGATAGCGTCTATCGCCGGTGCTGCTTTGTTGCTCAGCACTCCGCCAAGCGTTTATGCAAAGCTCACACCCCTGTTGCTGGGATCGGCCACTGTACTTTTCGCATTTGGTCACCAACTCAATAGCCGGATCAAAGCGTTTGAGAACACGCGAACTGGCCAACGTTTGGACTACTCGGCCCTAACGTTATTGATACCCGCCGGCCTCTATCAGGGGTATTTTGGAGTCGGGGCGGGCATCATTTTTCTAGCTGCCCTGTCGATAATTCTCGGTGGCAATTACAAGGTCGCGGCTGTTTTAAGGAACCTGTTAAATGGACTGAATGGACTTGCGATAAGCATCTATTGTGCAGTGTTGGGCGCGATTGAATGGAAAGTTACAGTTCTCGTCGCAGTTGGCACAGTGCTCGGTGGCTACATTGGAGCGCGTTTGATCCAGAGCGTACCTAAAGAAGCCATGCGCATCTGCGTTATCTTTACCGGTGGCGGGCTATCCATTATGTATGCCGCTCGCTTTTGGTGGCACTAGTTGGCAACCCGTCGGCGCAGCTCGTCTAGCGAACCCAACACAGTGACTCGGTCCAGTCCTATGCGAGATGAAGCATCCTTTGCTCGCACGAGCCAAATCCGTGACTGCTTCTCTGATATCGGGAGGATCAACGTCCTTAAAATGGTCATCACGACTAATTTCAGCCGCCAACAAAAGGACACCGGCCGACCCGGTGACACCGAGCGCCTTGGCGGTCTTGAGATTGGTCACCAATTCAGACTTGGTCGGTCCCTGCACCGGTAGGTCGGCCGGCTTCTCGCCCTTAAGGATGCGATCGGCATGGCCGGCGGCGCGTCGGTGCCACCTCACACCACGTGGAAGTCCGACGGCAGCAGCGTGCTGACACCGTTCAGCGTCGCAAAGGGAATGGCATCGGAACCGTTGCCACCGTTCGCATCCCAATACAGCGTGGTCTGGTTTGCTCCGGCGGCATCGAAGATGAAGGCGCCGCCAGCCGGGCCCACGTAGGTGGCGGCATCGGCGACGTTGACCACGGCGGCCGCTGCGCCGGCAACGAGCCCTCCGCCGAAGCCCGCTGCGGAGACTTCGAGATGATCTGCCGCCAACAGGCCAGGGGTGCTATTAAAGTCGGTGATCGTGTCAATGCCCTCCGTCGGCGCGTTGAATACGAACACGTCGGCGCCGAAGCCCCCGGTGAGCGTATCGTTGGCGTCGCCTCCGACAAGCCGATCGTTGCCATTACCACCGTTGAGCGTATCGGCGCCGGCGAAGGCGAACAGAGAATCGTCGCCGATCGTTCCGCCCAGGGTCTCGCCGCTGGCAGTGCCGGAAATCGTCTGGCCGAAGACGCCGCTCCCGTCCGGCGGGTAGGCGGGAATGAAATTGCCCGCCGTGATGGGCGTCGCACCGAGATCGAGGTTCTGCAGCGTGATCAGGGTGGTGTAGCTGTTGGCCCCTCCCCCACCATCGCGGTCGACCTGCAGCAGCGCGTCGCCGCCGCTCTGGATCAATCGGATGAAGCCCGACCCGAACGGGTTTGAGCTGCCGTCCCAGCCGGTCAGGGTGTTGAGCAAGGTAGTAATGTCGATCTTGTCCTCAGCCACCGCGAAGGCGGTCACAGTGGCCATCGCGGAACCGTTCCAGTTGTCGAAGATGACGGTGTCGGCGCCGGTGCCAAGCGTCATCGTAACGGCGTTGTTGAGGCTGAGCCGGATCGTGTCGGCGCCGTCGCCGGCATCGATGCTGGAGTTCGGGCCGTTGCCGATGCCGCTGATGGTGTCGTTGCCGATGCCCCCGTTCACCGTCGTGGTGACGAACGACTGACTGATGTCGATGGTATCGTTGCCATCGCCGCCGACGATCTGCAGCACGGAACCGGCGTTGCCATAAGCACCGTTGATCGAGATCGTGTCGTTGCCGGTGCCGCCGTCCAGCACGGTGGTGCCGACCGCGCCGTAATACTGGAAGAGGCGCAGATTATCGTTGCCGTCGCCGCCGCTCAGCACCGAGCCATATCCCGCGTTCTCGCTGTCGACGTAAAGCGTGTCGTCGCCGGCGCCACCCTCCAGCGTATCGACGCCGGGATTGGACTGCCAATTGAAATCGCCTGAGCTAAGGTTATCGTTACCGTCGCCGCCGCGCAGGATGTCGCTGCCGCCGCCGAAATCGTTCAGATAGTCATTGCCAGTGCCGCCCTGCAACAGATCGTTGCCGGCGCCGCCATCGAGATAGTTGCCGTCGTTGCCGCCCTGCAGCACGTCGTTGCCCGCGCCGCCATCCAGGCTGTTGTAGCCCGCGCCGCCGTAAAGCTGATCGTTGCCCTCGTTGCCCTGCAAGTTGTCGTTGCTGTCCTGGCCGTAGAGAATGTCGTTGCCGGAACCGCCGATCAACTGGTCGTCGCCGGTGCCGCCGTCCAGCACGTCGTCGCCGGCCTCGCCGTAGAGCGTGTCGTTGCCGTCGCCGCCCTCTAGCAGGTCCGCACCCGGCCCGCCCGACAGCGTGTCGTTGCCGCCAAATCCGCGGATGCGGTCGCCGTTGATCGTTCCGATCAGCGTATCGTCGTTGGGGGTTCCGTCGATGACTGTACCATCCAGAACGCTCAGTGGAATGTTGAGAGTTGCGGATGCGCCTGCGAGATCGGTCGCTATCACCTGCAACTCCACAAGGCCGGCGTCAGTTAAAGCGGGCGTGCCGGAGAAGGTCTGTGTGCCGCTGTCATACGACAGCCACGCGGGCAAGCTGCCGGTGTCGACCGAGAGGGTCAGGACGTCGCCCTGGTCGACATCCGAAAACAAGCCGGCCGGAAGAGTGAACGAGAACGCCTGGTTGATCAGGGTCGCCTGCGGCAGGGCCGAATGCGCCACCGGCGCGTCATTGACCGCGGTGATGGCGATATTGCTGTTCGCGGTGAATGATAGCGCGCCACCCACGCCGGTGTGGCCGTTGTCGTTGATGGTCAGGGACAGCGTCGTGTTTGGCGCGGGCGTGTCGCTGTTGTCGATATAGATGAGGCTGCTGGTGCCGCCGCTGCCGAGGAAGGCGTTGAGCTGCGCGATGGTGCCGGACACCTGCAGCGTCGAGCTGCCGTTGCCGCTATCGATGCTGACGCCGCTGTCACCGGCTGCCGCGGTCAGTGTGCCTTCGACGACCGAGATGGTGGCGGTCTCGATGCCGCCCTGGGCATCGATGTCGCTCACCGACAGGCCGGTATCCTTGAGCGAAAGGCCGGTCTGCTCAGTCGCTTGATAGCCTACGCCGAACACCCGTGCCTTGACGGCATTGCCGCTGCTGTCTCCGGTGGCCCCGCCGACGCCGAGGCTGCCATTAGGCTGGCTGGCCAAGATGCCGTCCTGCCAAGTCACCACGAAGCCGCCGTTCGGCAGTGCCGTGATCTGCTCGATAGCCTGGTGACCGGTAGTGGCCACGTTGACCAGGATTTCGCCGCCGTGCTTGGCGCCGGAGGCATCGAAGAGCTGCGCCTTGACGGCGCTCCCACTGTTGTCCCCGCTGGCCCCGCCCACACCCATGCTGCCATTACTTGAGCTGGCTAGACCGTCCTGCCAAGTCACCACGAAACCGCCGTTCGGTAGCGCCCTGATCTGCTCGAAAGCCTGATGGCCGGCGGTGGCGGTGTTGACCAGGATTTCGCCGCCTTGCTTGACGCCGAGCGCATCGAACACCTGCGCCTTGACGGCGCTGCCGCTATTGTCACCGGTGGCACCGCCGATACCCAGACTGCCATTTTGGCCGAACGCAGGGTCGCCATCCTGCCAGGTCACCGCGAAGCCACCGTTCGACAGCGCCGTGATCTGCTCGCCATTCTGGGTGCCTGCAGTGGCGGTGTTGACCAGGATTGCGCCACCTTGCTTCGCTCCGGAAGCATCGAACACCTGCGCGCGAACGTCACCGCCATCCTGCCACGTCACCACAAAGCCGCCGTTCGACAGCGCCGTGATCTGCTCGCTCGCGCCGACGTTGACCAGGATTTCGCTGCCTTGCTTCGCGCCGGAGGCATCGAACACCTGCGCTTTGACTTGGCTACCGCTTATGCCATCCACCCACGTCACCACGAAGCCGCCGTTCGACAGCGCTGTGATCTGCTCGCCATTCTGGTTGCCGGGAAGAACGGAGTTAACCGTTCTTTCGCCGCCCTGCTTCACACCGGAAGCATCGAACACCTGTGCCTTGACGCCCGTGCCACCATTAATGCCGACATCGACTCCCACCCACGTCACCACGAAGCCGCCGTTCGACAGCGCCGTGATCTGCTCGGCATTTTGGGTGCCTGCGGTGACGGTGTTGACCAGGATTTCGTCACCCTGCTTCGCGCCGGAGGCATCGAATACCTGCGCCTTGACGTCGCTGCCGGTGAAGCCATCCAACCACGTCACCACGAAGCCGCCGTTCGACAGCGCCGTGATCTGCTCGCCTTGTTGGTAGCCAGTGGTCGCGGTGTTGACCAGGATTTCGCTCCCCTGCTCCACCCCAAAGGCGTCGAACATCTGCGCCTTGATGGCATCGCCGCTGATGTCGCCGGTAGCCCCGCCGACGCCCAGGCTGCTGTCCTGCCAGGTCACCACGAAGCCGCCACCCGCCAGTGTGGTGATCTGCTCGCCTTGTTGGTCGCCTGCCGTGGCCGTGTTGACCAGGATTTCGCCACCGACGCGTAACGCCACTGCCGGTGCGTCGTTCACCGGGTTGATGGTGAGATTGACTGTTGCTGTGCTGCTGTCGGCCGAGCCATCTGTGGCTTTGTAACTGAAGCTGTCGCTGCCGTCGTAGTTGGCAGCCGGCGTGTAGGTAAACGCACCATTTACCGTGAGATTGAGCGTGCCATGACTCGGCCCGCTCACCAGGACGGCGGACAGACTCGCGCTGTCGACGTCGCTGTCGTTGTTGAGCATGCCCGCCGCGGATCCGATGATGAGCGGGGTGTCTTCATTAATGCTGTAGCTGTCATTCTGCGCCACCGGCGCGTCATTGACCGCGGTGATGGCGATATTGCTGTTCGCGGTGAATGATAGCGCGCCACCCACGCCGGTGTGGCCGTTGTCGTTGATGGTCAGGGACAGCGTCGTGTTTGGCGCGGGCGTGTCGCTGTTGTCGATATAGATGAGGCTGCTGGTGCCGCCGCTGCCGAGGAAGGCGTTGAGCTGCGCGATGGTGCCGGACACCTGCAGCGTCGAGCTGCCGTTGCCGCTATCGATGCTGACGCCGCTGTCACCGGCTGCCGCGGTCAGTGTGCCTTCGACGACCGAGATGGTGGCGGTCTCGATGCCGCCCTGGGCATCGATGTCGCTCACCGACAGGCCGGTATCCTTGAGCGAAAGGCCGGTCTGCTCAGTCGCTTGATAGCCTACGCCGAACACCCGTGCCTTGACGGCATTGCCGCTGCTGTCTCCGGTGGCCCCGCCGACGCCGAGGCTGCCATTAGGCTGGCTGGCCAAGATGCCGTCCTGCCAAGTCACCACGAAGCCGCCGTTCGGCAGTGCCGTGATCTGCTCGATAGCCTGGTGACCGGTAGTGGCCACGTTGACCAGGATTTCGCCGCCGTGCTTGGCGCCGGAGGCATCGAAGAGCTGCGCCTTGACGGCGCTCCCACTGTTGTCCCCGCTGGCCCCGCCCACACCCATGCTGCCATTACTTGAGCTGGCTAGACCGTCCTGCCAAGTCACCACGAAACCGCCGTTCGGTAGCGCCCTGATCTGCTCGAAAGCCTGATGGCCGGCGGTGGCGGTGTTGACCAGGATTTCGCCGCCTTGCTTGACGCCGAGCGCATCGAACACCTGCGCCTTGACGGCGCTGCCGCTATTGTCACCGGTGGCACCGCCGATACCCAGACTGCCATTTTGGCCGAACGCAGGGTCGCCATCCTGCCAGGTCACCGCGAAGCCACCGTTCGACAGCGCCGTGATCTGCTCGCCATTCTGGGTGCCTGCAGTGGCGGTGTTGACCAGGATTGCGCCACCTTGCTTCGCTCCGGAAGCATCGAACACCTGCGCGCGAACGTCACCGCCATCCTGCCACGTCACCACAAAGCCGCCGTTCGACAGCGCCGTGATCTGCTCGCTCGCGCCGACGTTGACCAGGATTTCGCTGCCTTGCTTCGCGCCGGAGGCATCGAACACCTGCGCTTTGACTTGGCTACCGCTTATGCCATCCACCCACGTCACCACGAAGCCGCCGTTCGACAGCGCTGTGATCTGCTCGCCATTCTGGTTGCCGGGAAGAACGGAGTTAACCGTTCTTTCGCCGCCCTGCTTCACACCGGAAGCATCGAACACCTGTGCCTTGACGCCCGTGCCACCATTAATGCCGACATCGACTCCCACCCACGTCACCACGAAGCCGCCGTTCGACAGCGCCGTGATCTGCTCGGCATTTTGGGTGCCTGCGGTGACGGTGTTGACCAGGATTTCGTCACCCTGCTTCGCGCCGGAGGCATCGAATACCTGCGCCTTGACGTCGCTGCCGGTGAAGCCATCCAACCACGTCACCACGAAGCCGCCGTTCGACAGCGCCGTGATCTGCTCGCCTTGTTGGTAGCCAGTGGTCGCGGTGTTGACCAGGATTTCGCTCCCCTGCTCCACCCCAAAGGCGTCGAACATCTGCGCCTTGATGGCATCGCCGCTGATGTCGCCGGTAGCCCCGCCGACGCCCAGGCTGCTGTCCTGCCAGGTCACCACGAAGCCGCCACCCGCCAGTGTGGTGATCTGCTCGCCTTGTTGGTCGCCTGCCGTGGCCGTGTTGACCAGGATTTCGCCACCGACAGGTGATCTCGGCGAGATCGCCATGGGCGCGTCGTTCACCGCGTTGACCGTGACATGCACAGTTGCAGTCGAATTCAATTCGCCGTCGCTGATTGTGTAGGTGAAGCTGTCGCTGCCGTTGAAGTTCTGCGCGGGCATGTAAGTGAAACTGCCGTCGCCGTTGTCGCTCACGGAACCATGCGTGCCCTGCGCGAAAGCGCTGATGCTCGTAGGATTGGCGAGGTGGCTGTCGTTTGCCAGCACATTGCCGGTCAAGATCGCGGTGTCTTCGTTCCCCGCCGCGCTGTCGTCCATCGCAACTGGGACGTCGTTGATCCCGGTGATGGTGACGTCGATTTGCTTGGTGATGACGCCGCCGTGCTGATCGTCGAGCGTGATGGTGAAGCTCTCGACCTTGGTTTGGCCCGCGGCCAGATAATCGACCGCCGACGAAGCAACCGTATAGGTCCACGTCAAATGTCCGCCTATGCCGGTGCCGGTGGTGTCACTGTCCTTCACGACGGTTAGGCTGCCGAGCGTGCTGCCGATGGGCGCGCCGTTCGGCGAAACCAGATGCACGTCGGTGAGATCGACGTCAGTGAATGTTATAGCCCCGCTGACGCTGTCATTGGCCGGAGAACCCGGGGTGTTGGCGAGTTCGCTGATCATCCCACTGGTTGTAGATGCGCTGCCAAACAGTTCAACGACTGGGCCAACCCCGCCCAGGGAAAAGGGGCCCTGCGAATAGGATTTGTCGCCATTATCTTGATACCAGACCAGACTTGTCGGGCCGTTCACGGTCAAATTGGTCAGCAGGTCGCCGACATTTTCAAACGCCAGAAAATACGTGGTGCCGCCGGTCAAATAGACCGGAGAGATTGATGCGGAAACAAAAGTATCCGCAATCGGAACGAGTCCGCCCGAGCTCAACAGCGTCAGATTGCCGGGCAGCCCAGAGTATATGGCAGCGGTAACGATGCGACCGTCGGAGGAGCCGAACTGGGTCGCGATCTCATCCAGCATATAAGAAACTGCCGGCGTGTATAAAAAGCCAATATCCTGAGTGTTATACGAACCTCGGATCGTAGGTGAAGCAGCGTCGATGGAATCGTTCAGCACCCGACCAACGCTGATGACGGGCGCATCGTTGGTGCCGGTGATGGTGACGGTGACGGCCTGGACCGCCGTGGCTCCGTGGCTGTCGGTGACGCGGGCGTCATAGATCTCTTGCACGCTCTGGTCCTGGGCCAAGCCCTGCACGTCGGACGAGTTAGTGTTGAGCGTGTAGCTCCACTCGCCGCCGGCATCGACCATGAATGCGCCGAGCTGACTTGGGATGTGCGGATCGAGCGACCAGGTCGCGGTGGCGTCGTCGTCGACGTCGGTCGCGCTGAGCTGGCCGCTGACGATAAGGGTCGTATCCTCGATTGAGCTGCCCGCGGTGTCGCCGCCGGCGATGACGGGGGCGTCATTCTGCCCGGTGATGTTGACGGTGACGGAGGTGAGCGTGCCGTCGGCGCTGGCGACGCTGAACGTGTCGGTGTGGGTGGAGCCTGCGGCGAACTCGTTGTGAGCGTCGCTTGCCGTATAGGTCCAGGCGCCGGCGGCGTCGATGTCGAAGCTGCCGTAGGTTCCCGGCGTGCCGGCCTGCGGCACGAAGGTCTGCGGCGAGTCGATGTCGCTGATCGTCAGCGTGCCACTGGTCGAAATGTCGGCGGCAAGGTCGCCCTCGGTCAGATTGCGCACGTCCGCCGACAGTAGCGCGGCGTCATTGGTGCCGTTGACGTTGATCACGACAGACGTGGTCGAGCTCGCGCCGAACTCATCGGTGACCGTGACAGTGAATGGGTCCGTGGCCGGCTGGCCATTCAATGCTTGGGTCGCCGGCCGGCTGTTGTCGAGCGTGTATGTCCAGTTGCCGTCCTGGGCGATGTCGAGCGTGCCGTAGATACCGTTGAGATCCGAATTGGAGTGTTGCGGCGCGAAGGCGACGATGCCCGCGCGCGCCCAGGTCTGAGTATCGACGAGATCGGCCGCAAACATCGGCGCGGTCGCATTGAACGAGTGGACACCGCCGATGGCAGAATTGGTGCCGCTGGACCAATACTGGAATGACGCATGCAGATCGGTATCGCCGGCGGCGTGATCCAGCACGAGACGGACCTGGTCCGCGCCCACCGGCGGCGCCAGCACGATGCTCTCGAGCCTGGTGGTCAGGTCGGCGGCGTAATCGACATGCCGCAGGTCGACGACGTCCTGCCCGCTGGTGTTTTTGCGCACCACGACTTCATAGGTGTCGTCACCCGGCTGGTCGGGCACGGGAACGCCGCCACCGCCCACCTGCCGATCGGTTGCGCGGATGCCATAGCTCTCGCGCACGCTATCAGGCAGGATCAGGTCGAACACGCCCGCGATCGTGAATTGAGCGTTGGCCTTTAGACCCGCATTGTGGGTCGGATCGATGTCGGTGCGCAGGAGCGCGCCCTGGCCGACCAGCGGATCGGGCGATCCCGGCGCCACCACCAGGTTCGCATTGCCGCTATCGAGCAGCAGCTTGCCGCCGGCCTCGCCAAATCCGTTCACGGTTATATAGGACGAAACCGGTGCTGAAGGCGGCGGAACACCGTCGGCGAAGCCGTCGGTGAAGGATGCGGCACCGGCCGGTGAGAAAAGCCCGCCTGGCGTACCGCGGCTGACAAAGAACGAGTCAGCGCGGAAATGGTAGTCGGCGGCAACGCTCGCGCTCCCGCCGTCAGCCGTCCATGACGCACTGGCGCCATCGTCGGGATCGACGAAATCGATCTTCCCGGTGGCCAGATTGTTGGCCGCATCCTCGGTGACAGCCCCGGTCGTCGTGCCACCTGAGATGACCGGCCTGTCGTTCGTTCCGTTGATGTTGATAGTGACCGAGGTCAGCGTGCCGTCGGCGCTGGCGACGCTGAATGTGTCAGTGTGAGTCGTGCCGGCGGCGAACTCGTTGTGGGCGGAGCTTGCGGTGTAGGTCCAGGCGCCGGCGGCGTCGATGTCGAAGCTGCCGTAGGTTCCGGGCGTGCCGGCCTG
>JADMIO011246952.1_pt1 | contig 15016 bp, 14 predicted proteins | sample 8958161 | NCBI WGS metagenome assembly JADMIO01 (sample SAMN16585339, study PRJNA669376) | soil metagenome | isolation source: Crop rotation soil | place: USA: Cullars Rotation, Alabama | collected 2011 | reverse complement strand
CACCCCGCGCGCCGCCTCGAGTCCGCCGTCCAGGTACACGGCCGCGAGGGTGGCTTCGAGCGCGTCCGCCAGGAGCGAGGGCTTGGTGCGCCCGCCCGTGCGGGCCTCGCCGCGCCCGAGGCGGAGGGTGTCGCCGAGGCCGAGGTTGGTGCCGAGGCGGGCGAGCGTGGTCTCGTTGACCACGGCCGCGCGCAGCCGGGTGAGCTCGCCCTCGCGCGCCTGCGGGAGCCTCCGCCAGAGCAGCTCGCTCACGCACAGTGAGAGCACCGCGTCGCCCAGGAACTCCATCCGCTCGTTGTCCGCGGCCCCGTGCCCGCGCCGCGCGGCGCGGCCCTCGTGCGCGGCCGACCGGTGGGTCATCGCGGTCTCGAGCAGCGTCGGGTCGCGGAGGGTGACGCCGAGCGCCGCCTGGAGGGCGATGAGGAGGTCCTTGTCCACGCGCCCGCCGTCTACCACCGCTTGGGCGGATGGTTCCAGTGCCCGCGGAGCGTTCGCTCCGGGGGGCCCCGGTGCTATCCATCGGGGCCATGTCTCCGCTGCTGCTCACGCTCGCCGCGCTCGCGCTGCTCGCCCTCTGCGTCGTCGGCCTCGCGCTCTGGGTGACGGTCTGGTCGCGGGTGCTCCGCCGGGGGTTCCCCTTCGACGCGGTCGAGACGGTGACGACCTCCGACGGCGCGCAGATCGTCCTCGGGCACCTCAAGCCCCGCGGCGAGGCGTCGCACCTGCCGCCGGTGATCCTCTGCCACGGGCTCGCGATGAACCGCCACGCCTTCGCGCTCGACCCCGAGCGCTCGCTCGCCGCGCGCCTCGCCGGGGCGGGACGGGACGTGTGGGTCCTCGAGCTCCGCGGCGCGCACCCCGAGACCCGCAGCGCGGCCACCCGCTTCAGCACCTTCGACAGCTACGTCGAGGTCGACCTCCCCGAGGCGATCGCCTTCGTGTGCGCCGCGACGGGCGCCGCCCAGGTCGACTGGATCGGCTTCAGCATGGGCGGCATGCTCGCCTACGCCTACCTCGGCGCGGGGCGCGGCGAGCGCGTCCGCCGCCTCGTCACCATCGGCTCGCCGGTGCGCTTCGCCGACCACCCCCACGGGCGCCAGCTCATCCCGCCGCGGCCCGTCGTCGCGCTCGCGCGGCGCCTCCGGTACACGCCGTTTCGCGCCCTCGCCCTGCTGGTCGCGCCGCTGATGCTCCGGCGCGTCCCCTACCGCATCACCCGCGCCGTTCGACCCTGGAACTACAGCAACTCGATGCTCCGCGCCGTGATGGCCAACAGCTTCGGCGACGTGCCCACCGGCGTCACGATGCAGTTCATCCGCTGGATCAACGAGGGCACCTTCAACAGCAACGACGGCCGCCGCGACTACGACGCCGGCCTCGCGGACATCCGCACCCCGATGCTCGTGATCGTGGGCTCGCGCGACCGGCTCGCGCCCCCGATCGTGGCCCGCCACGCCTTCGCGCTCAGCGGGTCGCCGGAGAAGGAGTTCCTCGAGGTCGGCCGCGCGACGGGGGCCGGGCGCGAGTACGACCACCTCGACCTGGTGCTCGGCGAGCACGCGCCCGACGAGGTGTTTCCGCCGGCGATCGAGTGGGTCTCGCGGGCGTGACCGACTACCGCGGCACCGCGAGCACGTAGACCACGAACACCGAGTTGGGCGGCGAGTCGGGGCGGTCGCCCTGGGTCACGCCCACGCCGACGAAGCGCGACGCCTCGTCGAGCAGCGGCTCGAGGCGCTCGGCGCCGTCGATGCGCGGCCCGAACGCCGCCGCCACGCTGATGCGTCGGTACAGCAGCCCCTCGCGCTGCATCCGCGAGCTCGCGTCCTGGAGCGCCTGCTGCTGGGTGCGCGCCGGGTCGCGGAAGAACCCCGCCGACGCCTCGCGCGCCGCGTTGGTCAGGGCCGGGCGCTCCTCGAGGGGGTTCAACCCGCGGCCGCGCCGCGCGAGGTTGACGGCCCGCAGGAGCGACTGCGCCGCCGCGCCGGTGTCGATGGAGGTGGCGACGGCGACGAAGTCCTGCGTGACGAGGAGGCCGTTGCCGGAGGGGTCGCGCACGACGCCGACGCCGACGTGGGTGACGTCGGGGTTGAGGATGTTCGCGCGGTGCCCCGGGCTCGCCATGAGCCCGTCGAAGATCTCCGTCGGCCCGTAGCCGCGGGCGACGTTCTCGAGGGTGAGGCCGCTGCGCAGGCCGGCCCGCTGGAGGCGCTCGGAGGTCGTCCCCTGCGTGGGCGAGTTGTGGGCGACGAAGCGGTGCTCGGCCATGTCCTGGCAGTGCGCCCGGGCGGCCTCGGCCAGCGCCGGGAGCACGGCGAGCGGCGGCAGGTGGGCCCGGACGCGCGCCTCGTTGAGGAGGCGGAAGAGCGCGGCCTCGACCTCCACCGGGTCGCCCACCTGCTCGGGGGCGCCGTCCTCGGGCGTCGCCGGGGGGGCGGTGTCGACGTACACGGGGAAGTTCGCGAGGACGGTGTTGCCCTCCGCGCCGGTGGCCTCGAGCTCGACCTGCCACACGCCCGCGGCGTCGAGCGGAACCCGCGCGAGGAAGTCCGGCCCCTCCCCCAGCGGCTGGTCCTCGACGCGCCCGTCGGGGTGCGCGAGCGAGAGCGTCGGCGCCCGCAGGCCCGCCTCGACGGCGCCCTGCAGCACCAGCCGCTCGCCCCGCGCGAGCCGCCGCGGCACCGCCCCGAGCCGCAGCCGCCGGCGCGACAGCGCGATGACCATCCAGCGCTCGCCCCCGCGCTGCACCTCGGCGACGCCCAGGTGGGTCGGGTGATCCTGCGCGGCGATCTCGCGCAGGCCCGCCGCGGTCTCGTCGCCCAGCGCCCCGTCGCCGCGGTGCACCGTCACGATGCTCGGGATCGGGTCGGTGAGCCCGGCGTGCCACGCGAGCCCCTGCACCAGTCGGGCGCTGGGCGGCCGGTGCGCCGGGTCGTCGCCCACCCGCTGCACGATCGCCCGCGCGGTGTCGGTGAGCGCCGGGTCGACGACGAGCGACGCCCCGTCGGGCCCCAGGGCCGTGCGCACCACGTCGGCGAGCCCGGCCGTCTCCGGCGGCGCCGTCCACGCCGCGGCCTGCACGTAGCGGGTCGCCGCGACCGTGCCGCCGGGCGTCGGGCGCGGCGCCGTCGAGCACCCCACCAGGCAGGCCAGCGCGGCGACCGTCGGCGCCCTCACCGCGTCACGCGCCCGCGGGGGTTGGGAGCTCGGCGAGGCCGTCGCCGTCGCGGGTGTAGCCCCGCGCGCAGGCCTTGCACTTGAGGGTGGTGTCGAGGCGCTCGCCGCAGCGGCACATCCAGCCCATGAAGCGCGCGGGCACGCCGCCGACCATCGCGAAGGGCGGCACGTGCCGGGTGACCACCGCGCCGGCGGCCACGAAGGCCCCCTCGCCGATGTCGTGGCCGCACACGATGGTGGCGTTGGCGCCGATGCTGGCGCCGCGGCCCACGCGGGTCTCGCGGTACTCGTCCTTGCGGGGGAACGCCGACCGCGGGTTGACCACGTTGGTGAACACCGCGCTCGGGCCGACGAACACGTCGTCCTCGAGGTGCACGCCGTCGTAGAGCGAGACGTTGTTCTGCACGCGGGCGTTGTTGCCCACGGTGACGCGGTTGCCGACGTAGCAGTTCTGCCCGAACGAGCTGCCGCGGCCGATGCGCGCGCCCGCCATCACGTGGCAGAAGTGCCAGACCTTGGTGCCCTCGCCGAGCGTGGCGCCGTCGTCGACGATGGCGCTGGGGTGGACGTAGTAGGACGGTTTCGTATCAGCCATTGGGTGCAGACGCCTCCTGCGGTGGGGCCTTCGGGGGACGAGCGCTCAGAGCATGATGGGCGCGCCGCCGCGCCGAAGCGAGGCCTCGGCCGCCGCGAGCGCCTCGACGACGCGGACCGCCTCGGGGCCGCCGGTGCGTGGGGCCTTGCGGTCGCGCACGCACTCGATGAAGTGCCGCACCTCCAGCCGCAGCGGCTCCTCCATGGGCACGCTCGGGATGAGGATGTCCCCGTCCCGCAGCGTCAGGAACGCGTCGTACGTGTGGTACTCCTGCGGCCGGTCGAAGCCCTTGTCGTGGATGCGGATCTTCTCCGTCGGGTGCGTGTCGTCGAACACCAGCATCTTCTTGGAGCCGACCACCGTCAGCGAGCGGTGCTTGTGCGGGTCGAGCCACGAGAGCTGCACGTTGGCCATCACGCCCGACTTGAACGCGACGTTGACGAACACCACGTCCTCGGTGCCCGGCCGGAGGTACGCGTGCCCGCGCGCCGACACCGACTCCATGGGCTCGCCGACGAGCTCGAAGATCATCGAGAAGTCGTGCGGCCCGAGCGACCAGAGGGCGTTCTCGTCGGTGCGGATCTTCCCGAGGTTGACCCGCTGCGCGTAGATGTAGAGCACGTCGCCGAGCGCGCCCGAGCGCACCAGCTCGACCACCCGCTGGAACGCCGGGTGGAACACCATCAGGTGGCCGCACATCAGCACGCGCCCGAGCCGCGCGGCCTCCTCGGTGACCGCCTTCGCGTCGGCCACGGTCTGCGCGAGCGGCTTCTCCACGAAGACGTCCTTGCCCGCGACCAGCGCCTGGCGCGCGAGGCCCGCGTGGGTCGACCCGGGGGTGGCGAGCACCACCGCGTCGACGTCCGCCATCGCGAGCAGCTCGTCGTACGAGCCCGTGACCGCGGCGCCCGGGTACTCCCGGCGCACGCGGGCCTGCACCTTGGGGTCGGCGTCGCACACGGCGGCGAGCTCGGCGCCCTCGGCCGTGGCGAAGTTGCGCACGAGGTTCTTGCCCCAGTAGCCGGCGCCGACGCAGCCGATGCGCACCTTGCCGCTCACGCCGAGGTCCCTTCGACGGCGCGCACCGCGTCGCGCAGGGCGTGGCCGACGGCCTCGACGTCCGCGACCTCGAGCTCGCTGTGCACCGGGATCGACAGCACCTCCGCGCACGCCCGCTCGGCGTGGGGGAACTCCCCGGGGCGGTGGCCCAGCGACGCGAACACCTTCTGGTAGGGCATCGGCATCGGGTAGTAGACCTCGCTCCCGACGCCCTTCGCGCGCAGCGCCGCGGAGATGGCGTCGCGCCGCGGGTGGCGGATGGTGAATTGCGCGTACACGTGGCGGCCGTCGGCGTCGTCGGCGGGGAGCACGAGCTCGGCCGAGACGTCCTTGAGGGCGGCGCGCAGGCGGTCGGCGTGGTCGCGGCGGCGCGCGAGGCGGGCCTCGTAGTGGGGGAGCTTGGCGCGCAGGACGGCGGCCTGGAGCGGGTCGAGGCGGAAGTTGCCGCCCGGGAGGTCGTGGACGTTCTTCGCGGTGGCGCCCGTGACGCGCACCTTCTTCATGAGGTCGGCGAGGGTGGGGTCGTTGGTGACGCACGCCCCGCCGTCCCCGGCGCCGCCGAGCGGCTTCGCGGGGAAGAAGCTGAAGCACCCGATCACCCCGAGGGTGCCGGTGCGGCGCCCGTGGCGCTCGCCGCCGGCGGCCTGGGCGACGTCCTCGACGAGGTGGATGTTGCGGTCGCGCACGACGGCGGCGAGGCCGTCCATGTCGGCGACGCGGCCGAAGAGGTGCACCGCGAGGACGGCGCGGGTCTTCGGGGTGATGCGCTCGGCGACGCGGGCCGGGTCGAGGTTGAAGGTCGCGAGGTCGATGTCGGCGAAGACGGGCGTGGCGCCGACGCGGTGGATGGCGCTGGCCGTCGCGAGGTAGCTGAACGCCGTGGTGATGACCTCGTCGCCGGCGCCGATGCCGAGCGCCTGGAGCGCGACGACGATGGCGTCGGAGCCGTTGGAGACGCCGACCGCCGCGGCGGCGCCGCAGTAGGCGGCGAACTCGCTCTGGAAGGCGTCGACCTCGGCGCCGAGGATGTACCCCCCGGAGCGGAGGACCCGCAGCGCGGCCTCCTCGATCGGACCTTGGAGCTGGCGGTGTTCACGGGCGGGATCGGCGAGGTTGATCACGGCAGGAAAGGCCTCCTCGGGGGGGTCGACAGGCCGCGCCGTCTAGCATGAAGCGTGGGGGGAGTGAAACGCTCCGCGCTCAGCGCGAACGGCGGGCCGTCGCGGCGTCGGCGGACACCCCGCCGTCGAAGCCCGACATCACGGCGGGGATCACCTCGCGGCGGATCTTGGTGGCCACGCGATCGCCCGCGGTGCGGAGGTCGTCGCCGAGGTCGTGGGCCTCCTGGGTGCCGAGGACGCGGCGGGTGTGGTCCCAGAGCGTGCGGGTGCCGGTGATGGGCACGAAGAAGTACACGTAGAGCGCGAGCAGGGTGACCAGGCTCGACAGGATCCAGCGGGTCGCTCTGAACATTCCACCGGCCAGGAGAGCGCAGCGCGCCCCCGCGGCGCAAGATTCCCGCGCGCTTGACACGTCCGTCGCGCCGGTGGTGCTGTCCGCCGTCCACTGCTCAGGAGAGCCCACTCGATGCCCGATCGTCCCGCCCGCAAAGGTTCGCCGCGCCCCGCCCCGACCGCCGCCGCGCGCCCCGGCCCCAACGACCCCAAGGGCTACCGCGGCCCCGGGTTTCGCGACGCCCCCACGTACGATTACAAGATCGACTATGCCGGGCTCCCCAAGGACGAGGACGAGGACCCCTCGCTCCCTCCGCTCCCCCCGCCGGACCAGTCGCTGCCGAGCGCGGTGCTCACCTCCCACGAGTCGCACCGCCGCGGCGGTCAGTCGCCGCGCGGCATGGGCGGCCGGCGGCACGACCGCAGCGGCACCGACCCCAACGCCTACCGCAGCCCCGGGTTCATCGAGCAGCGCGACGCCCGCTTCCGGGGCAACCCGATGACCCGCGGCGACATCGGCCCGGCGCCCGCCGCCGAGGGCGCGGGCGAGGCCGACGAGGCCGACGACCCGAAGCCCCCCACGACCTGACCGGCTCCCCCCCTCTCCCCGCCCTACTCCTCGCGCAGGAAGCGCTCGGCCGCGGCCACGTCGTCGCGGCTGCCGATGTACAGCGGCACCCGCTGGTGCAGCGACGTGGGCGCCACGTCGAGGATGCGCTTCGTCCCGTCGGACGCCGCCCCGCCCGCGGCCTCGCAGAGGAACGCCATCGGCGCGGCCTCGTAGAGCAGCCGCAGCTTGCCCTGCGGGCTCTTCTTGTCGGCCGGGTACGCGAACACCCCGCCCTTGAGCAGCGTGCGGTGGAAGTCGGCCACGAGCGAGCCCACGTAGCGGGCGGAGTACGGCGTCCCCATGGTGCCGTCCTCCTTCATCTTCGGGGTCTGCATGTCGACGATCCAGCGGCGCAGGCCGGCGGGCCAGAGCTGCGCGTTGCCCTCGTTGACCGAGTAGATCTTGCCCTTCTGGGGGATGCGGATGTTCTCGTGGGAGAGGAAGAACTCGCCCACCGCGGGGTCGAGCGTGAACCCGTGGACGCTGTCGCCCATCGAGTACACGAGCACGGTGCTGGAGCCGTAGATGACGTAGCCCGCGGCGACCTGCGACGCGCCCCGCTGGAGGCAGTCGGCCTCGGTGCCGTGGCGCCCCACCGTGATGCGCCGGTGGATCGAGAAGATGGTGCCGATGTTGATGTCGACGTCGATGTTGGAGCTGCCGTCGAGCGGGTCGAACATCAGCACGTACTTGCCGGTGGGGAACTGGTCGGGGATGCGGACGATGCCCTCGTTCTCCTCGCTGGCCATCACGCAGAGGTGGCCGCCCGCCTCGACCGAGCGGATGAGGACGTTGTTGGCGAACTCGTCCAGCTTCTGGACCTCCTCGCCCTGCACGTTCTTCTCGCCGGTGAGCCCGAGGATGCCCGCGAGGCCCGCCGAGCGGACTCGCGAGTTGATCACCTTCGCGGCCAGCGCGATCTGCTGGAAGAGCCCCGTGAAATCCCCGGTGGCGCCCGGGATCGCGAGCTGCTGCTCCAGGATGTGCCGCTCCAGCGTGATGCCCTGCGTCGAGAGTACCGAACCTGAGTACATCGCTACCGCTGCTCCTCTTCGTGGGGTCCTTCGGGACCTCAAGCGCCCCGCGAGTTCTTGCACGCCCCGCAGTCCCCCATCAATGGGTGTCGGGGGTCTCTTCCGCCAGTCGTCGCGCCGCCTCGATCGTCTCGGGGCGCACCCGCCCGCTCCGCTCCAGCGGGACCAGCACCCGCAGGAGCACCGCCCGGTAGAGGGCCCGCACCGTGGGGTCGTCGCCCATCACCGCCAGGTGCCGGGCCACGGTCGCGGTGTCGTCGCGCAGCAGCGGCGACGCGAGCGCGGCGTCGGGCCCCACGTGCTGGACGTTGCGGGCCACGCTCACCAGCAGCGAGGCCGTGGCGGCCCGGAGGTCGTCCTCGGACGGCGACGGCCGGAGGGCCGCCCCGAAGAGCAGCGCCGCCCCCTGCGCGAGCGCGACGGCCCCGGAGGCCACGAGCGCGGCCCCCGCGTGGTAGCGCGCCCGGTCGACCGCGTCGGCCACGACGAGGTGCCCGCCCGCCAGCGCGGCGACGTCGCGCGCGGCCTCGACCGCGGCCGGATCGCCCTCGACGAGGAACGCCGCCCCCGCGAGGGAGCCCGCCGGCTCGGTGGTGGCGACGGCGGCCAGCGGGTGCAGGGCGCCCACCGAGGCGCCGGCGGCGCGGGCCGGGGCGAGCACGTCGAGGCCCTGGGCGCCCGCGAGGTGCAGCACCGCGTCGCCGGGGCGCAGCGCGGGCGCGACGGCTTTACACACGTCGGTAATGGCCCGGTCGCTCACGGCGAGGATCCACACCACGGGCCCGTCGCGCAGCCGCTCGGGGGCGCCGCCGCGCGAGGGGCAGGCCGCCGCCGGGCGGGCGTGGGTGCGGGCGAGCGCGAGGAAGGCGCGGCCCATGCGGCCGAGGCCCACGACCATCCACGGGGCGGTCACGGGGCCCCGTAGAGGTGATTCTCGCGGGCGTAGCGGGTGACCGCGAGCGGCACCGAGTCGTCGACGGGGAGGCCGCGGGCGAGCCGGGCGCGGATGTCGGTCGAGGAGATCTGCGGCACGACCGCGAGCGGCGCGTTGGGGTGCGGGTGGCCGAGGCGCCCGAGCACGATGGGCGGCGCGAGGGCGGCGATGTCCGACCAGCCGAACCAGCGGTCGGTCTCGTTGAGGATGTCGGCGCCGATGACCAGCCGGAGCGACCAGTCGGGGTGCGCGGCCTGGAGCGCCCGCAGGGTGTAGAGGGTGCGCGAGGTCTCGCCCATCTCCTGCTCGATGGAGGAGATCTCCACGTCGCGGAGGTGGGCGAACGCCCGCTCGCACATCGCGCGGCGGTGGACGAAGGGCGCGAGCTCCTTGCCGAGCGGGTGGTCGAAGCACGGGACCACCAGGACGCGGTCGACCGGCTGCGTCGCGAGGACGTAGGACACCGCGAGGACGTGGGAGACGTGGGGCGGGTTGAAGCTGCCGCCGTAGAAGCCGACGTTCATGCGACGGGCAGCCTAAGCCCAAACGGAGGATCGGGCAGTGCCGGTGCGTGATAGAACCGCCGGCCTCACGAACCACCCAACAGGAGTCCACATGAACGGTCGTTGCACGATCGTCCTGGCCGCCGGCCAGGGCACCCGCATGAAGAGCGCGCTCCCCAAGGTGCTGCACCGGGTCGCGGGGGTCGCGATGGTCCACTGGTCGGTCGAGGCCGCGCTCGCGGCGGGGTCCGACCACGTGGTGCTGGTCGTCGGGCACGGCCGCGAGGCGGTCACCGAGGCCGTGACGGCGCGCTTCGGCGACAAGGTGCGCTTCGCCGTGCAGACCGAGCAGCGCGGGACGGCCGACGCGGTGCGCGCGGGGATGACCGAGGTCCCGGCCGACGCGACCGAGGTGCTCATCACCTACGGCGACGTGCCGTGCGTGCCCGCCGAGGCGCTGAAGCAGCTCATCGAGGCGCGCGTCCGGTCGGGCGCCCCGCTCGCGATGATCACCACCGAGGTGGCCGACCCGACGGGCTACGGCCGCATCCTGCGCGACGAGGGCGGCCGCATCCGGGCCATCCGCGAGCACAAGGACTGCTCCGCCGACGAGCGCGCCGTGCGCTGCGTCAACCCGGGGCTCTACGTCGCGGGGCGGGACTTCCTCGCGGCCTCGCTCGGGAAGATCGGCTCGGCCAACGCGCAGGGCGAGTTCTACCTCACCGACCTCGTGGAGATCGCCGCGCGCGAGGGCGGCGTGGGCGAGCTCGCCTGGGAGCCCGTCGCGCTGCGCGGCGTCAACGACCGCGCCGAGCTCGCGGCCACCGAGGCCTACCTCTGGCAGCGCATCGCCGACGGGCACCGCCGCGCGGGGAGCAGCATCGCCCCGGGGGTCTGCATCGACCGCGACGTCACCGTGGAGGCCGGCGTGACCATCGGTCCCAACGTGGTGCTGCGCGGGAAGACGTCGCTCGGCGGCGGCACCACCGTCGACGCGGGCTGCGTGCTGGAGGACGCCGCCATCGGCCGCGACGTGCTGCTCAAGCCCTACACGCTGGTCACGCGGTGCGAGGTGCACGAGGGGGCGCAGCTGGGTCCGTTCGCCCACCTGCGGCCGGACAGCGTGGTCGAGGCGGGGGCGCACGTCGGCAACTTCGTCGAGCTGAAGAAGACCCGGCTGGGCAAGGGGGCGAAGGCCAACCACCTCGCGTACCTCGGCGACGGCGTGGTGGGCGCGAAGGCCAACGTCGGCGCCGGGACGATCTTCTGCAACTACGACGGCTTCCGGAAGCACGTGACCACCATCGAGGAGGGCGCGTTCATCGGGTCCAACAGCTCGCTCGTGGCGCCCGTCACCATCGGGAAGAACGCCTACGTGGGCTCCGGGTCGGTGGTCACGCGCGACGTCCCCGAGGACGCCCTCGCCATCGGCCGCGCCAAGCAGGAGAACAAGGAGGGCTACGGCAAGCGGCTCCGCGAGCGCTTCTCCCCGAAGCGCTGACGCCGGCGCCGCGCGAGCGCCGCGCACAGCCCCGCGAGCGCGACGGCCCCTCCCCCGGGGGTCGTCGCCGCCCCCGCCCGACAGCCGCACCCGTCGCGCGGCTCGTTGATCACCCGCAGCCCCTCGTCGGTCGTCGCGTCGAGCGCTCCCCCGTCGGGATCCTCCGGGGGGACGTCCCTCGCGCCCAGGTCGAAGAACCCCACGTCCGCGAGCGACGGCGCGTCCCGCGGAACGCCCCCGTCGGGCACCGGGATCGCCACGCAGCGCCCCACCTCGCAGCGTTCGCCCGTCGGGCAGCGCGCGCCCATGCACGCGTCCACGCAGCGCCCCTCCAGGCACGTCGTCCCGTCGGCGCAGGTCGTCGTCGCGCACGCCGTCGCGCGGCACCGACCGTCGCTCCCGCACGTCTGCCCCGTGGCGCATCCCCGGCACTCGCAGCGCGGCACGCACACCCCGTCGACGCACGCCTGGTCGCCGTCGCAGGTCACGCCCGCGCACCCGTCGACGCAGCGGCCCGCGCGGCAGAGCGTTCCCGCGGGGCACGTGATGCCCTCGCACGCGCCGACGCAGCGTCCGCCCTCGCAGCGCTGGTTGGCCCCGCAGCTCACGGCCTCGCAGGCCGCCTCGACGCAGGTGCCTCGGTCGGTGCAGCGCAGGCCCGGGAAGCAGCCGAGCTCGCTCAGGCAGCGGTCGACGCAGCGGCCCCGGTCGCACACCTGCATGGCGCCGCAGAGCGCGTCGCCCTCGTCCACGGCGCCGTTGCAGTTGTTGTCGACGCCGTCGCAGCGCTCGGCCGACGTGCTCGCGGCGCTCAGGCACACGAGGGCGCCCGCGCGGCACTGGAGCGTCCCGGCGCCGCACGCGCCCGGCATCTCGGTGGTGCAGCTCGCGCCGCCGCCGGTGCAGACGATCTCGTCGACGAGCGCGATGAAGTCGGTGAAGTTGTTGTCGCCGCCCGAGTAGAGGTCCTCCCAGGCGAAGTAGAACGAACGCGGCCGCACCCGCGAGTCGTAGGTCAGCAGGTGGATGTACGACGACGTCGCGCCCGTGTTGTCGGGGTTGTAGGCGCGCTCCGAGTAGAACGACGAGCCGGTGCGCGAGAGATCGGCGCAGCAGGCGCCCTCGGGGCACGTCCCCGTCATGCCGACCTCGGGCGTGCGCAGGAAGAACCCGATCTCGCCGCCGAGGTACTGCGGGTTGCCGCGGAGGTTGAGGGTGAAGCGCTCGCCGGGCAGCGCGCCGCAGGGGATGAGCACCTGCTCGGGCCGCACCGGGGGCGGGTTGTCCCGGGCGGGGGTCACGCCGGGGCGCACGTTGTACCAGCCGAACACGTTGCGGAACCGCGCGTTGCCGCGGGTCACCAGGGTGAACGTCAGGGTGCAGCCCGGGACGAAGCGCTCGGGGACGATGGCCGCGTCCTCGCGCACCCGGATGGCCGACTCCCCGCGGCCGTTGAAGACGTCCTGGAGCTGGTTGCCGACCGGGATCTGGACGCCGCCGGGTTGGGTGATGGCGAGGGCTGAGGAGGAGAGCAGGAGAGAGCTGAGGAAGAAGGGCGCGGCGCGCATGAGGCCTCCCGATCGGCGGATGCGGGAGGTTGTACCGCGGGGGGCGTCCGGGCCGCGAGGCGATCAGGCGGCGGCGACGCGGCCGCTGACCAGCGACTTGAGCGCGGCGGTCATCGCGGGGTCGGGGCGCTGCGGGAGGCCGCGGAGGCGGTCGTGCGTGATGGCCAGCTGCTCCATCACGGCGAGGGCCTTCGGGTCGCGCCGGGCCGGAACGTCGAGCGACTGCACCCACGCCACCAGCGCCATCGCACCGGCGTAGGCGCCCTCACGGTGGGGGCGGCAGGTCGCCCGGGTCACCCAGTAACGCTCCGACGCGTCGGCCGACTCGCGCCACATCTCGAGCGTCGCCTTGCGACCCCCCTCGGACGGCGCCCAGGTGAACAGGTACCCGGCGGCGCGGAAGAAGCGTTCGGTGTCGGTCATGGCGTGGGACCTCCGAGGGGTGATGGTCGGCAAACCGGTTGGAGCTCTGCGCCATTCTGGCCAGCAATGCCCGGGCCAGGGGGTCGCGGGGCGTCCGACCCGCTGTGCCGGGACGACCGCGCCGCGGATCTCCGCGGGAATCGCGCGTGGTTCGCCGACACAGCCCCCGCTGACACGGTGTGCTGTGTCGTCGCACGCGTGGCAGATGTGCACAATCCGTCACACACGCATCGACTGCGCGGAGCCGGGGAGACCTCGCAAGGAATGCACGTCGGGGTGCACGTTTGACGGACGCTCTCCCGAGGGTGCAACCCTCTGGCCGATGCGAAGGTACGTCGGGGCGCTCTGGCTCCTGATCGGATGTGCGGGGGCCAGCGCGACGAACCCGGTCGTCGACGCGGGCATCCCCGCGGTGGACGTGGCGCCCGAGGCCGCCGTGCCGCTCGACGCCATCGACGTGCCCGCGTTCGACGTGGCCGATGTGCCCGCGGTCGATACCCTCGACGCGCCCGCGCTCGATGCCACGCGCGACGCGGGCACGGTCGACCTGGGCGCCGACCTCGGGATCGACGTCGCGACGGGCCGCACGGTGCTGCGCGTGCACTACCCCGTGAGGGCGCGGTCGCTCAGCCTCCGGGGCGACCTCGCCGGCCTCTCGTGGGACCGCGGGGTCGCCCTCACCCGCCTCACGGCCGACCTGTGGGAGTGGTCCTCCGGCGACGTCGCGCGGGCCTTCGAGTGGAAGCCGCTGCTCGACGATCGGGAGTGGTCGATCGGGACCAACTACCGTGCGACACCCGGTGCCACCTTGGACATCTACCCCCGCTTCGTGAACCGCTCGGGCCGCTGGTCCCGCGCGATCGCCGCGTTCCACTCGACGCTGCTCGGCAACGACCGCGGCGTCTGGATCTACCTCCCGCCCTCCTACGACGAGAACCCCGCCGCCCGCTTCCCCGTCGTCTACATGCACGACGGCCAGAACCTCTTCAACCCGGCGACCTCCTTCGGCGGTCAGCCCTGGTACGCGCAGGACGCGATGAACCAGGGCGCCGAGAGCGGCGCCATCCGCGAGGCCATCGTCGTCGGCGTCGAGAACACCGGCGACCGCATCAACGAGTACACCCCGACCCGCGACGCGGGCCGCATGACCGGGGGCCGCGGCGAGCTGTACCTCCGCGCGCTCATCGAGGAGGTGAAGCCCCTCATCGACCGCACCTACCGCACGCATCCCGGCCGCGCCGACACGGTGCTCGTGGGCTCGTCCCTGGGCGGGCTCATCTCGGCCTGGGCGGGCATCCACCACGGCGACGTCTTCGGCCACGTCGGCGCCATGTCTCCGTCCACGTGGTGGGACAACCGCGTGCTGCTCCGCGAGGCCGCGATGCTCACCGGGCTCGCGAGCCGCCCGCTGCGCATCTACGTCGACAGCGGCGACGCGGGCGACAGCAGCGACGGGGTCGCCGACACCGCGATGCTGGCCGACGTCGTGCGCGCCGCGGGCTACCGCGAGGGCGTCGACCTCCGCTACGTGGTGCAGCGCGGCGCCGCGCACAACGAGGTGTACTGGGCGCAGCGCCTGCCGGGCGCGCTGGCGTTCCTGCTGGGCCGGCGCGACCCCTGACGATCAGGCGGTGAGCAGCACCTTGCCGACGTTCTTGCGGTCGATGAGGCGCTGGTGGGCGCCGCCCGCGTCCTCGAGCTTGAACGTCGAGTCGATGACCGGGGAGATGGCGCCCTCCTCGTAGAGCGCGAGGAGCTGCTTGAGCTGGCGCAGCAGGATGGGGGCCTCGTCCCAGAGGTGGCCCATGTTGACGCCGAAGACGCCGCGGTTGTCGTTCATGAGGTTGAACGGCAGGAGGTCGAGCAGGGGCATCTGCATCACGCCCTTCACCATCGAGAACACGTCGCGGGTGCCGTCGGGCGAGAGCGACGCGGCGCCGAACGCGAAGAGGCGGCCGGTGGGCGCGAGCGAGCGGAGGCTCTTCTTCAGCGACTCGCCGCCCTGGGCGTCGAGCGCGATGTCGACCCCGCGGCCGTTGGTGATGCGGCGCACCTCCTCGGCGAAGTCCTGGGTGTTGTAGTCGATCGCGTGGTCGAGCCCCGCCGACCGCAGGTACTCGTGCTTGCCCGCGGAGGCGGTGCCGATGGTGACCGCGCC
>JADMIO010306741.1_pt1 | contig 15016 bp, 10 predicted proteins | sample 8958161 | NCBI WGS metagenome assembly JADMIO01 (sample SAMN16585339, study PRJNA669376) | soil metagenome | isolation source: Crop rotation soil | place: USA: Cullars Rotation, Alabama | collected 2011 | reverse complement strand
AGGCGGGAGTGCCGGCCGTTTTTTCCGCGGCGCGAGCCTGCAGTTTCTCGTAAGCCGACTCGCGATCGACAGCTTTCTCGTAGTGTCCGGCGATCGCGGATGAGTCGATGATTTGCTTGCGTTGCTCCGGAGTGATCGCGCCGAGCTGACCGCGCGGCGGAACGATTCTGGCGCGCTCAACAACCGCGGGTTTGCCGTCCTCCTCCAGCATCGAGACGAGGGCCTCGCCCACCGCTAGTTCAGTCAGCACCTTCTCCACATTTACCTTCGGATTCTGGCGAAAGGTCTGCGCCGCGGCGCTGACGGCCTTCTGATCGCGCGGCGTGAACGCGCGCAAGGCATGCTGGACGCGATTGCCTAGCTGGCCCAGGACTACATCGGGAAGATCGAGCGGGTTCTGACTGACGAAATAAACGCCGACACCTTTCGAACGAATCAACCGGACCATTTGCTCGATCTTCTCTTCGACTGCCTTTTCGATATCGGCGAAAAGCAGGTGCGCTTCGTCAAAAAAGAAGACCAGCTTCGGCTTTTCGGGGTCGCCGATCTCCGGAAGATTCTCGAACAATTCCGAAAGCAACCAGAGCAGGAACGTCGCGTAAACCTTCGGCGATTTTTGCATTAGTTTTTCCGCCGCCAGGATGTTGACGACCCCTTTCCCGCCCTGGGTCTGAATCAGGTCTTCCAGGTTGAGCGCCGGTTCGCCAAAAAATTTGTCAGCCCCCTGCGACTCGAGCGCGAGGAGGTTCCGTTGAATGGCCCCGGCGCTGGCTGCGGAAACGTTGCCGAATTCCGTCTTGTACTCGTCGGCATGATCCGCCACATGTTGAACCATCGAACGCAGATCCTTGAGATCGAGCAGGAGATACCCTGCCTGGTCGGCGATTCGGAAGACCATGTTCAAGACACCTTCCTGGGTCTCATTCAGATCAAGAAGACGCCCCAGAAGCAGCGGCCCCATCTCCGACACCGTCGCGCGAACGGGGTGTCCGTTTTCGCCAAAGACATCCCAGAAAACAACCGGGGACGCTTCGCCTTTGAAGTCTGTGATTCCAAGCTCCTTCGCTCGCTCAATCACTTTTGGATTGTTTCCGCCCGCCTGACTCATCCCGGCGAGATCCCCTTTCACATCGGCCATGAAAACCGGAATGCCGCGGGCGCTGAAGTTCTCCGCCAGCGTCTGCAACGTGACCGTTTTCCCAGTCCCAGTCGCGCCGGCGATCAGGCCATGCCGATTCGCCATTTTCGGAAGCAAATAGAGAGGCTCCTTCGCCTGGGCAATGTGGATGGGCTCACTCATGGTGCCTCATCAAAACAGCTTCCCGTCCGCTGAGACAAGCCCATTCCAGATGGGCGACCGTTCTCGCGAAGACTGCGATTACGAAACCGCCACGCCTTCGGGCGCAATCGCCTCCGCGGAGCTATCCGCAGACTCAGCCGGCATCACGTCAATCGGCGCTGGCTCGATCTTTACGACGGTGAAATGGCCGGAACCGTGATCGGTGTTCAATGTCACAACATCGCCCACCTTGTGTCCCAGCAACGCCTGACCGATCGCGGTCTGATAGGAAATTATTCCGTGCTCTGGATCGCTGTCCCAGGCCCCGAGGATCGAATACGTCTCCTCCTTGCCAGAATCGGTTTCGCGCAAGGTCACGACCGTGCCGATTGAAACCTGCGATGTGTCAGGATTCTCGAAGCTTGTTCCACGAGCCCGATGGAGAGCGGCCTCCAGTTCCGACTTTCGTCGCATCAGGACCGCTTGCATCTCCTTCGCGGCTTTGAATTCAAAATTCTCGCGCAAATCACCGTAGGAACGGGCGATCCCGATTTCCTTGCTGTTCTCGGGGATCTTCTTGTTGATCAATTCTTCGAATTCGGCTTTGCGCTTATCGAGACTGCTCCAGGAAACGACTAGCGATTCCGTCTTCTCTTCCTTTTGCTCGCCGGTGATCACACTCTCGAGCTGCGGGAAAAGCTTAATGATGCGCGCCAGGAGCGAGCGTTTCGTCAGCTCGTCAAAAACGGGTGTCAGCATCAACCGGCGCATCCCATCGCGCGCCACGCTCGTTTCTGCACCGGAGAACATGTCCGGGATTAATTCGCGATCATCAAGAACGAGATCGCGCAGCTTACTGCCACGGCTGTTCTCGTTATGCTGGTCGCGCTCCAGCGCGGAGAGAATCGCCCCGAGCAGGTCCGGGGTAATGAGGTCGCGCCATTCGCCATCGCGCTCCTTGCACAACCAGGTCAGCGCTTCACTCGTGACCGAGTGCTCACGAATGCCGCGATACAAATAGGCGCGCAATTCCGCCTGTTGTCCCGCCTCTGCAAAAACGCGCGGGACCTGGGAAACGGCGCGGGCGTGGTTCGATTGCATCAATTGCAATGCACGAACCGTCCATTGCGGACCGAGCGCGGCCGGCATTGCCGACAGGAGGCGCTTCTCTTTTGCAGAAGGAATCTTGGGCAGGATCGCGATCAGGCGTGGCTCTTCATCCGCGATCAAGCGCGCCAGCGTGAGCGAGGCATCATTGGTTCGGAGTTGCGGGCAACGCTCGCGCAAATCGTCCCGCGCCATGACCAGCTCAAAGGAAAACGCCGGATTGAATTTCTGATTGCGCGTCGCTGCTTCCTCAATGGCATCCACCACCGGCTGCAACTGCGCCACAGGATCGGCGAACTCGTTGTGGTGCTTGATGATTTGGTCGAGCGCCGCGGTTTGTTCCTTGGGCTGGCGAGCCTGATTGAAAAACGCGACCAACTCGTCGGCCCGCGAGACTTTTTCTCCGCGTAATTGAATCGGTTCGGTCTTCTTGGCCGGGATATGAAAGAACCCTTCTTTCTTCAGCGCCTTCGTAGTGGAGGTCCACCAACGCTTCCACTCCGCCTCGTTGAACAAATCGCCGATCATCCATTGGCTGATCTGCGTTGGAGTGGCGGCACCGCCGAGACTTTCCAAGATGTTGCGGACGATCGCCGCGGGATCCTTTTTCAGGAGTTCCTTAATCGAAGCCAGGTCAGTCGCCTTCTTCGCGAGAAAATGCTCTGGCGGAATCACGGTTAGATTGTCCGCGGCGTAGGAAAGCTGCATCGGATGTCCCTTTTTGCCGGGGAAATCGATCACGATTTGGTTCAGGAGAAGATTCCATTCGGCGACCCGGCCGAAACCCCAGCTCTTGTGCAGGCAGTAAGTGCCGGGACTCAGTTTTTCCAGTTGGTCAGCCGACTTCGCGGTCAGCTTTCCCGATTCGACGAGCTTCTCCAGTTCGGCATCCATGCAGGGACGGAGAAGTTAGCCTGAGGGAGCCGGTTCGCCAGAGGAAATCTGGTCGATCGTTTGACGCCCGAACTGAACTGTCTCTGACTAAGTCTGCGTTTCGGTTTGCGGCAATCAAGTCGGCATGGAACGCTACGCCCGCGTGCCTGTCTGGTTCTGGATCGCGTTTCACATCGGGGTCTTCGTCGTGCTCGCGATTGACCTCTTTGGCTTCAATCGCAAAGACCACGTCATCAGCATCCGCGAGGCGACGATCTGGAGCATCGTCTGGGTAATTCTTTCGCTGAGCTTCAACCTCTTGGTCTGGCATCTCAAAGGTGTCGACGCAGCGTTGGATTTCTTCACCGGCTACGTCATCGAGTACTCGCTCAGCGTCGATAACATTTTTGTTTTCGTCCTGATCTTCACCTACTTCCAGGTCCGTCGGAAGTATCAGCATCGCGTTCTCGTCTGGGGAATTATCGGTGCCCTCGTCATGCGCGGGCTGATGATCTGGCTCGGCGTCGCGCTGGTCGATCGCTTCCACTGGATTCTCTACATCTTCGGCGCCTTCCTGCTCGTCACCGGTATTCGCATGCTCGTGAGCCACGGCGAGGAGATTGATCTCGAGAGCAATTTCGTACTTCGGCTTTGCCGGCGCTGGATGCGGGTCACGCCGGAATACCACGAGCAGAAGTTCGCCGTCAAAGTGGATGGCCACTGGATGCTGACTCCCCTCGCCCTCGTCCTGATTGTGATCGACATCATGGATCTCGTCTTCGCGGTCGATTCCATCCCTGCCGTCTTCGCGATCACCCAGGACGAGTTCATCATCTATACCTCCAACATCTGCGCCATCCTCGGGTTGCGTTCGCTCTATTTTGTCCTCGCCCACATCATCGATCGCTTCGTTTATCTGAAGACTGGTCTGGCCTTTGTCTTGGGCTTTGTTGGATTGAAAATGATCCTCGCGGATATTTTTCATGTTCCGAACTGGGGCTCACTCGCGATCATTGTGACGACCTTGTTTGTCACAATTGCTCTTTCCATGCGCGCCACGCGCGGCCAGCAGAAAGCGAAGGGACCGAAAAAGAGGAAAGCCGGCTCGAAATGAAGGATTGCCTCCCTCCCCCGAAAGTTCTTAGCTGTCTTCAGCCATGAACAAGCTTTGTGTCATCCTCCTCCTGGCCGGGCTCGCTTCGGTTTGCCGCGCCGATATTCATGATCCGCCTTCCAACCGGTACGGCCCGACCCGGAAACTCGGGCGCGGCGTTTCGAATCTCCTCTATGGCTGGTCGGAACTGCCCTACGAGCTCGATAAAGTTAACCGCACCGAAGGCAATTCCGCAGCCGGGGGTTATGGCGTTGTGCGCGGTGTAGGTCGGAGTGTCTTCCGCGTAGCGACGGGGGTGGTGGATATCCTTACCTTCCCGTTCCCAATGGTGCGGGGCACTTATTACCCCTTTCTCGATGACGACACTCATTGGATCCACGCCGGCTACAAGGAGTTTCCTCCTGAACTTGGAAACGAATCCAAGTATCCCTACGTTCGCCAATACTAGGAGGCGGTTTTCTTAGCCACGCCTCGGCGATAACGCCCGTTTCCGGCGATCAGAAATCGCCGCCCATTTCTGCCGAGGATGCGCGCCATTGAACTCGAGATCGAGGATGTCGCCTTTGGCGGCAAAGGCGTGGGCCGTTCTGACGGCAAGGCTGTTTTTGTTCCGTACACGATCGAGGGGGAACGCGTCTCCGCCCGGATCACCCGCGAGAAGAAGCAATTCACCGAAGCCGAGCTGGAACGAGTTCTCAACGTATCCACGAAACGGACCACGCCGGAATGTCCTTACTTCGGGCGCTGTGGCGGCTGCAGTTATCAGCACATCGAATACGCCCACCAGCTCGCACTCAAGGGGCGGCAGGTCGCGCAGGCTTTGCGCCGAATCGGACATCTCGCCGATCCACCCATGCAACCAATCGTCCCCTCGCCCAAGCCGTACGCTTATCGCAATCGCATCACTGTTCACGCGGATCGTGGCGTGGTCGGCTATTATCGGCGTGATGTTCACGAGCTGATCGACGTCGAATCTTGTCCGATCGCGAAACCGGAAGTGAACCAGGCTCTCGGGGAATTGCGCGCGCGTCAGCCGCGCGAAGGACACTTCACTCTGCGCATGCATCCGGGCCCGCGCGTCTTCACGCAAACGAACGACGAGGTCGCCGACGAACTGGTGAGATTAATCGAGAGCTTCTTTCCCTCCGGTCACCACCTGCTCATCGACGCCTTCTGCGGTGCAGGCTTTTTCACCAAACACCTCGTCCACAAATTCGATCGGCTCATTGGAATCGAGTGGGACCAGTTTGCCATCGCCGCGGCCGAAGCCACCGCGACCGAGAAAGAAAACTACATCGCTGGTGATGTAGAGATTGAACTGGCACGTTCGCTCGCCGGGGTGGATCTCGAGACGACATGCCTGCTCCTTGATCCACCCGCCACTGGCCTGTCGCCGGCCACACGCCAAATCCTCGCGGAACATCCTGTCCACACGCTCGTTTATGTCTCGTGCAACCCGGCAACGCTGGCTCGCGATCTCCGCGAATTGGAAACAGCGTTCAAGATCATGTCGGTGACGCCACTAGATATGTTTCCGCAAACGGCTGAGATCGAAGTGGCCGTTCATATGCAAACCAGGCGGCCAACAGGTTAAGGGAGGACGTGGCGGCGCCCGGCCGCCACCCGAGAAAGTCCTTGCCAGCGCGCGACGAGCCACTCGACAGTCCTCTCCTTCATCGATGGCTGAAATAATTCCTGCCGAGAGCGGCGTTCACCGCCCGCGCAACGTCGACTGGAAACGCGCGGCCGCCCTGCTTTACGGCGATTGGGGCACGAGCAAGGCGTACGTCATCGGCCTCGCGTTCGTCGCCGCCGGGTTTTCCTCCTTTCCGATCATCCTCGCGGTGTGCGTGCTGACCGCGGTCGTCGCCTACAACTACATCATCATCTGCGCGCATTTTCCGGATGGGGGCGGTGTCTATTCCGCCGCGCGACAGCAAAGCCGCTTCCTTGCCTCAACCGGCGCGCTTCTACTCATCGCCAACTTCATGGTCACGGCAGCCCTGAGCGGTTGGGCGGCGGTGAGCTACTTCGGGATCCCGAGCCAATACGCGCAGGTCGCGACGATGGGACTGATTCTCGTCGTCGGAGTTCTCAATTTCTTCGGACCGAAACATAGCGGGAGCGTTTCGCTCTGGCTCGCCATCCCCGCCATCCTGGTGGTGATCCTGATCATCGGTCTCAGCGCACCACATCTCACCTCGACGCATCTCGAGCCGCGACACGAAAATCTCGGCCAATTCTGGCTCGCCTTTGTCGGGGTAATCCTCGCACTCAGCGGTGTGGAAGCGGTCGCCAACATCACCGGTGTGATGAAGACGGATTCCGATTCGACTCCGGAAAAACCGAAGGTCACCCGCACCGCCACCAAGGCCATCGTGCCAGTCGCGTTTGAAGTGGTCGTGGGGACCGCGCTCCTCGGTTGGGCCATGCTTTCGCTGCCAACCAGCTTCGCGCCCGAACTGCAGTCGCACAAAGAGGACATGCTGCGCTTTTTGGCGGAGCACTATGGCTCGCTGGTCATCGGACCGGCGGCCGGACAAATTTTCGGCATCGTCGTTGGAGCAATCTTCGGCCTGCTCCTTTTCAGCGCAGTGAACACCGCCGTCGTCGCCCTGATCGGTGTGATCTACATGATGGCGCAGGATGGCGAGATGCCGCGACAGCTGGCGCGCCTCAATCGCCACGGCGTTCCGAAAATTCCGCTCTTCATCGCGGTCGGAATTCCTGTCCTGATCCTGGCGGTAACAAAGCAATTCGAAGGCTTGGCCGGGCTTTATGCGATCGGCGTGGTGGGCGCGATCGCGGTCAACCTCGGTGCCTGCACTTTCAATAAACGACTCGATCTGCGCTGGTACGAACGCGGCGTGATGGGCCTGACCTTCGTCGTCCTGGCGGCAGTCGAATTGACCATCGCCTTCAGCAAACCCGACGCGCTTCGCTTCGCCGTCTGCGTGCTCGGTGTTGGCTACGGGCTGCGCGCTTATTCGCACAAGCTGTCCGGATTGAAAACCGTCACCGTCAGCCGCGGCGTCGCGGCGATGGTAAATCCAGAATTAGCCGACGCGGTCCAACCGCGCATGGAGGAAGGCCAGAAAATCATGGTCGCAGCGCGCGGGATCACACCGGTTCTCGGCTACGCCATGGACGAAGCGCAGTTGCGCAAAGCCGTCCTTTGCGTGCTTTTCGTGAAAGAGATCGCCGTTTATTTCTCGGCAACCGCCGCGACCAGCCCGGGTCGGGCAAAATGGCAGGACGATCCAGAAGCGAACGCCATCATGTCGCTAATGCTAAAACTGGGAAAAGAACGCGGCGTTTGCGTCCTGCCAGTTTATGCCGTGAGCGAGAACGCGGCCGCGACGATCCTGGACCTTTCAGCCACCATGGGTGTCGACTACCTGCTGATTGGCGCGTCGCAACGCACCGCCCTCGCGCACTTACTGCGCGGCAGCGTTGTCACCAGCGTGGCGGCGGAATTGCCCGACCAGATCCGTCTGGTCATCTACGGCTAACGAGCGCTGATCATGCAAAGTCCCAGGATTCTCATCGCCGATCCGATTTCCTCCCGCGGAATCGACGAACTCAAGCTGGACGGCGCGCTCGATGTTTCGGTGCAACTCGGTTTGGCGGAAGCCGACCTGATCAAGGTCATTCCAGATTTCAGCGGCCTCGTTGTGCGGAGTGAAACAAAAGTCACCGCCGCGGTGCTGGAAGCCGGAAGCCGATTGCGTGTCGTCGGACGCGCCGGCGTTGGAGTCGACAATGTGGATGTCGAGACAGCCACGCGACGCGGCGTGATTGTCATGAACGCGCCCGGCGGCAACACCGTGTCCACCGCCGAGCATGCCTTCTCGCTCCTGCTCTGCGCTGCGCGCAAACTTCCGCAAGCCGACGCCATGGTTCGCACCGGGAAATGGAGCCGCAAAGAATTCCAGGGTGTCGAACTTTACAACAAGTCGTTAGGCATCATTGGCATGGGCCGCATCGGCAGCGAACTCAGCCGGCGCGCGCTCGCCTTTGGCATGCGCGTGTTGGCGTTTGATCCGTATCTTTCCGCCACCCGCGCACGCGCGTTGCAGGTCGAACTGGTGGACGATCTGACAGACCTGCTCCGCGATGCCGACTTCATCACACTGCACACGCCTCTCACCCCGGAAACCCATCATCTTCTCGGTCCGCAGCGACTGAGCCAGACGAAACGCGGTGTCCGCATCATCAATTGCGCGCGCGGTGGATTGATCGACGAAGCGGCATTGGCTGATGCTCTCCGCACCGGTCAGGTGGCGGCGGCCGCGCTGGATGTTTTCGAAACCGAACCGCTCCCGGCCGATTCCCCGCTGCGCGACCTGCCGAACCTCGTCCTCACTCCGCACCTCGGCGCCTCTACCGCGGAGGCGCAGGAAAGCGTGGGGATCGAGATTGCGCAATCGATCCGTTCCGCACTGCTCGATGGCACCATCCGCAACGCGGTCAACATGCCGAACCTCGATGCGAAGACTTTGGCCATCGTCGGCCCGCATCTTCGTTTCGGCGAAAAGCTCGGACGCTTCCTTTCCCAGCTCGCACCGAATCGAGTCGAGCATCTCAACATCAACTACAGCGGCAAGGTCAACGAAGTCGACACCGCCGCCATCACCCGCTCCGTTTTGAAAGGCTTCCTGCGAAAAGCGGGCGGAATCGAAGTGAACGAAGTCAACGCGCCCGCCTACGCCGAAAGCCTCGGCCTCCGCATCACCGAGACGCGCCTGAGCGCAGTCGGCGACTACACCGATCTGCTCGAACTTTCGGTCGCCGCCGAAGGCAAGAATGTCTCCGTGGCAGGTGCGTTCTTCGGCGTGACTCCGCGCATCGTCAGCGTCAACAACCGTCCGGTCGAAGCCCGTCCTCAAGGCGTCGTGTTGGTCCTCGAGAACAGCGATCGCCCCGGCATCGTGGGCCGCATCGGGACCTTGCTCGGCGATCATGGCGTGAACATCGCCACCATGTCCCTGAGCCGAAATCAAGCCGGCGGAACCGCCCTCACCGTCCTTAACCTGGACACAGCCCCTGACGAGGAACTGCTCGCACTCATCCGCGGCAGCGAAGATATCAAAGCCGCGCAGGTGATCGAGCTATAGTGTCCGGACTGTCGCCGCTCTCCGTCTTTCGTCGCCCGCGCTCCCTCTTTCCTCGAATTGGGCACATGTCACGCCGCCGTCTTTTCCCTCAGCATCCCCAAATGAAAGGACGCTGGGGCGTGGGGTTCGATGCTTGTTGATATCGCACGGCATGCCTCCAAGGCGTACGCGAGCGAGGGCCAGGATCCGGAGGTCGTCCTGGCCCGCATCCGTGAGTTTTTTGACGCAGAATGGGAGAAACCGAGATGACTTCCACATTTTCACTCCGAGCCACACGCCCCTTCGCCTCCCCTCGCTCATCTTGTTCTCGCTAGGCCTCATGGAAGCGTCGATGATCCGAGTTCTATTCGCGCTGTGCGTTCTCCTGCTATGGGAGTCTCGTCACAGTCTACGGCTACTCTCTCGTTTGGCTCGCAGATGCCGATCCCGGGCTATCCGGCACTCCGGCTCTACACGCGTGGGCGTATGTATGTATCGCCGCGTTTTTCGTTGGACCGCTGATGTTCTTTTGGTGGATCGCGCGGAGGACTAGACGCGGCGCGCGCTCACTTCCCGAAGACGACGAACGCAAAAAGGCCTAACTAGGCGATGCAGCCAACGACTCTTTCGAGGAGTTGAAGGTCCAGTTGTAAATCGGAACGGCCAACACCCGCCGGCGAGCGATTTAGATTCCGAAATTAATCGCCGCCTTGTAGCCTCGCCCACATGACAGCACTCCTCTGGACCATTCTCATCGGCGCCGTCATCGGCGTTGTCGCCAAACTCCTCATGCCTGGACGCGACCCGGGCGGTTGCATCATCACCATCCTCCTTGGTATCGCCGGCTCGTTTGTGGCGGGGTATCTCGGGAAAATGATGGGGTGGTATGCGGAGGGAGAGCCCGCTGGATTCATCTTTTCGGTGATCGGTGCAATGATCCTGCTCCTGATCTACCGGATGATTTTCGGCAAGCGGGCCTAGCTGTGCTGTAGCCACGGTTCCGGCAACTGCCGGATCGCCGTGCCAACGACGTGAGAACGCCCCGACAAGCGGGGCGGCTACAGTTTAGCGCACGGGCCGCGCGACGAGGATGCCGGTATGGCTTCCGTAGCGGTAGAGATACTTGGAGAGCTCCGAGTCGATCGTGACCCTGCCGTAGTTGGACGGCGAGGAGGCGTGCATGAAATGGAGCACGCCATCCGAGCCGCGTAGCGCCAGGCCGACGTGCGACGTGCCGACCATGTGGCCGTCGCGTGAGATGATCCCGATGATGTCGCCGCTCTGCAGGCGAGATTCGATCGCGGCCACACGACTCTTCGGAATCTGGTAGAGCGTCCGGCTGGAGACACGTGCCTCCATTTGCCGCAACGGGCCGAGCAGCGCGCGGTTGTTGCGAAGGTAACGATAATTTTTCCAACCCAGTGTCATTTCCCGGGCGGCGTGGGGGGCCGGCACTCCGCCGAGACTTCGCGTCAGGTCGTTGACCAATCCGCGGCTGTCGTTGTCTGCCAGCCAATCCTCCAGGTAATGCAGGCGCGAAAGGTAATCGCCGGTGCATCGTCCGCCACGATAGCGATCGAGTTCGATGTAATGAAGGAGCCGCTCGGGCGTCCAATTCTCCGGCGGGTCATTCAGCATCCGCGCGAACGCGAGGGAGATCTCGAAGAACGTCCAGCAATCCTGGCCGTCGAAATTAACCGACGGCGCCTCGACGTGATCGTCGATCTCCAGGGTGTAGCTCTTATAGCGTGTCCCGACCATTGCCTTCCCGACCGTGGCGACGCGCTCACCGATGGGCAGCGCTGCCCAGTTGCCCTCCCGTGCCTCACTCACGAGGCGATCGAACTTGGCGCGTCCTTTGAAGACGGTCGAAAACGGCAAGGCCGCGTCGACCGAAGTAGTGGCGGCCACGATGAAAACAAGAAATGGAAGGAGGATTTTTCCAGAACGCATCTTTGCACCTTTCCGGCAGGATTCTTGATTCGCAAGCGACCCGGGACGCATGTGCCGATTCTGACGCCAGTTACCTCCCGAGCAGACGCCGGACTTCCGCCAGCGTTTTCTGGGCTTGAGCGAAATCGGGCGCCTGTGTCACCGCCAGCAGCAGGGCGGGCTCGGCCCTGGCGAATTCCCGCATGTCGGCCAGCGCCTGGCCCACATGAAAATGCGCGCGCGGAAAGAAGTGCGCCAGTTCTGTGGCGCGCAGCGCATGGCGTAATCCGTCCTGCGGACGGCCCAGCGCGATCGCGGCTGCGGCCAGGCCATCGTGAATCGGCGCGAGGTCGCCGCGCAGCGCGACGGCGCGATTCAAGACACGCGTGGCATCGGTGAATTGTCGTGCCTGCAGATGAACCTCGCCGAGACGCAACAAAACCTCGGCATCATTCGGTGAGTGTTCTTCCGCCTGGGAAAACCAACTCGCCGCCGCGGCGATGTTCCGTTCCGCCAATTCAATCCGACCGAGAAGCAGCCAGGCGCGCGGACAGGGCGGATTATCCTTCCGAGCGAGCGGCTCGATCAAGGCGCGCGCTTCCCAGCCGTCGCCGGCCGCGGCGTGCGCGAGCGCCAGTTGCAATCTCAGATCGTCGTCCTCCGGCGCACGCGCCGACAATTTGCGCAGGAGAATCACCGCGGCCGCCGGTTCGCGGGCATCGAGGTGCGCGATGGCGAGATGAAGTTCGGCTTGCGCCGTCGCGGATTCTGCGGCTTCCCGCCCATTCGCCGGAGGCTGCTCGAGATAACCGAGTGCGATTAACTGCGCCGTCGTCGCGGAAGCATCGTATGGGTCGACCCGCGCATCGGATGGATGCTGACCGTCAAAGCCTTCGATCTTTTCCCACGATTCAATCCGCGGTGGCGGAACGAAGGAGAAAATCTCGTTCCATGGACGGCCATCCATGTCACGCGCGGCCGGCAGACCGAGGAGACTCAAAACGCTCGGAGTGACATCGAGCACGCTGCCGCCGAAGAGCCGCGTGCCGGATTGAATGCCCGGACCGGCGAGACATGCCACGCCCATCGAGCGGTGCCATTCGAGCGGACCGGCGTCGAGCGCGGGTCGATTCTCGTCCTGATGATAACCGTGATCACTCACCAGGATGACGGTGGTTTCGGGACCAGCGAGGTCGAGCAAACGTTCCAGCATCATGTCATGAAAACGGTAGAACCCCGTCATGACTTCTCCGTAGAGTTCGGCGTCGCGCGCCGTGATTCCTGCCGAAATCGGCGGATGAAACGGCATGAAGTGATGTCCCGCCCGATCGACTCCTTCGTAGTAAACCGCGGTTAAATCCCACTCCGTTTTCTCAACCAGGTGAGTTGCGATGGCGTGGATGGAAATCGTCTGCGCGAGCAGGAAAGCCAATTGCCGCAATCGCGGATCCTGGCTCGCATCGATCTCCGCCGCCCGCGGGACAAACGGAAGCAAGGCGCCGGCGTCCAGCTCGGTCGGATGCACCCGCAAATTCGCTAACGTCTCCGCCAATCCAGGCGGATGGATCGAGCCTGGCGGGGTCGGGAACGGCTCTCCGCGGGGCGCGACCGGCGTTTCAAAACTGTTGGCCACCATCGTGCCCGCGATCGCTTCGGCCGGATGCGTGGCGAACCAGCCGACGACATTCGAGCGCAGATCGTTTTGCGTCAGGATATTCCAGAGCGCTTTGACCCGGCGGCTCAAACTGGACGCTGGCCGCGCGCCACTTCCATCCGGCATCGGCTCGATGAAGCCGAGGATGCCATGCTTGGTTGGCCGATGACCGGTGGCGATGCTGGTCCAAAGCATGGGCGAAAGGGGCGGTCGCAGAGTTGCAAGATTTCCCCATGCTCCTCGTTTCCGAAGGCTCGCCAGCGTTGGCATCAGTCCACGCTCGATCAACGGATCGATGAAGTGCCAGTCGGCCGCGTCCCAGCCGATGAGGAGAACGCGAACGGCCGGGCGCGGGACCGGCGGCGGAGAAGACATTGGTCCGCCTAACGACCCGCGCTAAGACTGCCGACGGCGGCGGTAACAGGCGAGGCCCGCGGCGCCCAAGGCGAGGAGTCCGAGCGAGGAGGGTTCTGGAATGGCGCCCGCCTGAATCCCAGTGCCCGGCGTCGATTCATAAGCCCAGTCCCGGATCGTGAAGGTGCCGGCGGTGTTGTTTATATCGACTCGCATCCACGCGAACAAAGTGTTCCCTCCGGAGGGGAAGGAGAACCCGAGAAACGCACCCATCACATTGTTGAATTGGGCGTTGGGATTGTTGGCGCCATAAGCCATCGATCCAAAGAAACTGGGACCGATGTTACTGGAACTGATCAACGTGCCGGCAGCCAGGTTTGAGACGTAGGTCAAGCCATTCGTGAAGCCCACGAGCTGGCCCGGCGCAAAAAGAACCGTCGCGCCTTGATAAGGGCCCCCGCTGAAACTGTAGTTTTTCAGCCGGATGTCGTTGAACGCATCTCCGTCCAAATTGACCAGCTGCGAATTCCCCAGCGTGATGCTGAGGTTCTGGGTTCCGCTGTAAACAATCGAGCCTTGGGCCGTGGAAACGGCGGCCGTGGCGGCAGCGGTGTAGGCGGAGAGGCGCGAGATCGAGAGCTTCATTGCGCGGGAAGATGGCAGAGAAGAAATGCAGGGCCAAGGTCAATCTTTCCGTCCGCGAAAGCAGATGCGGCATGGGTGCGCCTCCGTATTTTCCAGCGTGCAGGACTTGTTTGAAACGGAAACAACCAAGGCGGTCAAATCGCCCACCGCCGCCTCGCCCCTCGCTGCACGGATGCGGCCGCAATCATTGGAGGAATTCGTCGGGCAGCAGCACATCCTCGCGCCGGGAAAGCTACTCCGCCGCGCGATCGAAGCCGACCGCCTGCCATCCGTGATTCTGTCAGGCCCGCCCGGCACCGGAAAGACGACGCTGGCGCAAATCATCGCCGCCATGACGCAGGCGAAGTTCGAGCGCCTGAGCGGGGTCGAGAGCAACGTCGCCGACATGCGCAGGGTGGTCGCCGCCGCCGCCAATCGCATCCGAACCTCCGGCCAGAAAACGATCCTCTTCGTCGACGAGATTCATCACTTCAACAAAGCCCAGCAGGACATCCTGCTGCCCGATGTGGAGAGCGGGAATCTGCGCCTGATCGGGGCGACGACATACAATCCGTTCTTCTACGTGAACAGCGCGCTCGTTTCGCGCTCACAGGTCTTTCAGCTCGAGTCCCTCAAGGTCGAGCAACTCGAAGAGCTGATCGATCGTGCGCTCGCGGACAAAGAACGCGGCCTCGGAAAATACAATGTTCGGATCGACCCTGAGGCAAGAAAGCACCTGGCGAAAATTAGCGATGGTGATGCGCGAAAGTGCCTGAACGCGCTCGAGATTGGCGTCCTGACGACCGCACCGGACAAGGCCGGTGCGGTTCATTTCACGCTCACCGTCGCGGAACAGAGCATCCAGCAGAAGGCAATCGTCTACGACCGGGCGGGCGATGCGCATTACGATACCATCAGTGCCTTCATCAAGAGCATGCGCGCCTCGGATGAAAAAGGCGCGATCTATTGGCTCGCGAAAATGT
>JADMIO011628004.1_pt1 | contig 15019 bp, 13 predicted proteins | sample 8958161 | NCBI WGS metagenome assembly JADMIO01 (sample SAMN16585339, study PRJNA669376) | soil metagenome | isolation source: Crop rotation soil | place: USA: Cullars Rotation, Alabama | collected 2011 | reverse complement strand
GCGCATTACCGCCGCGGCGTGACGGTTCAGGTCAAGGCGGATGGGACCCCGGTGACGCCGGGGGACCGCGAAGCGGAGCGCGCTGCGCGTGAGTGGCTCGAGAAGCGGTTCCCTCAGGATGGGATTCTCGGGGAAGAAGAGGGGCTGACTCGGGCGGATGCGAAGCGCCGTTGGTTGATTGACCCGGTGGATGGAACGAAGTCGTTTCTGCGGCAGGTCCCGTTGTGGGGGACGCTCGTTGCCGTCGTTGAGGGAGAGGAGGTTCTCGCCGGGGTGGCTTACTTCCCCGCGCTGGGTGACCTCATTGGCGCTGCGCCGGGCGAGGGTTGTTTCCACAACGACAAGCGCGTGCGTGTGTCGGCGGTGAGCGACGTGAAGAGCGCCACGGTGCTCGCGACGGACGAGCGGTTCTTGGAGAAGCCGCAGTACCGCGAGCGGTGGAATGCGCTCGCGAAAGAGGCCGCGGTCAGCCGGACGTGGGGCGACTGTTATGGCTACCTGCTCGTTGCGACGGGCCGGGCGGAGGTGATGGTGGATGGCATCATGTCGCCGTGGGATGCCGCGTGCCTCAAGCCCATCATTGAAGAAGCGGGCGGGGCGCTGACGGATTGGACGGGGAAGCGGACCGCGTTTGGTGGGGACACCATTGCGACCAATGCTGCGCTTGCGGAGCGTGTGCGCGCGGTACTCGTGCGGTAGCGGTTTCACGGGTACGCAACAACTTGGGGTACGGCCACGGGGGCGCGACCGCGACCGTATACGGGGTGGGCTGCGGCTGCGGGAAGAGGCACGACGTATCGCAGTTGGTGCGTCACTGTGCACATACGCCTGCCAAGGTTGAGTGCCTGCGCATTGAGTCACCCGTTCCTAGGACCGCAGCCGACGCCGCCCCCGAATACGGTCGCGGTCGCGCCCCCGTGGCCGTGAACGCTTCCCGCCCAAAGCCGTCCCCGGAGCACCCGCTGGCCGCTCACCACCCCGTCCCCGGGGACCCCTCACATCCGCCCAGCCAAAAACTCAATGACATCAATCTTCGTCACAATGGCAATCACGCGGTCCTGTTCCTTCACCACCGCGACATTGTCCTGCGCGAACACATCCCTCAGCGCTCCAAGCGCCGTCCCCGACGACACCACGCCCTGCAACGGCGCCACAATTGGGTCGATGGGGTCATGGAACTTATGCGCGCCGGAGATGAGCGTGTTGAGCAAGTCGTACTCCGCCACCATCCCCACCGCCCGGCCCGAGCTATCCTCCACCGGCATCTGACTGATGCCGTGCTTGCGCATCGTCTCCACCACCTTGTCGATGCGTTCGCCCTTCTTCGCGCCAATGACACCGCGCTTCTGGAGGCGCACGAGGTCACCCACCGTGGGCGCGCCGCGCTCCTCCACCACGAAGCCGTTGTCCTTCATCCACTCGTCTGAATAGAACTTGCTGATGTAGCTGTTGCCGGTGTCCGGGAGGACCGTGACGATGGTCTTCCCTCGGCCCACCTCCTTCGCGAGCTCCACCGCGACGTGCACCGCTGCACCGGACGAGCCTCCACCGAAGATTCCCTCCTCGCGCGCAAGCCTCCTGGCCGCGGCGAAGGACTGCCGGTCATTCACCTGGCGAACGTCGTCCAGCACCTTGAAGTCCATCGCCTTGCACAGCATGTCCTCGCCAATGCCTTCCACCTTGTACACGTGCGGCTCGGGCAGCTTCCCCGTGCGGAAGTACTCCAGGTAGACGGAGCCCTCGGGGTCCACCCCCACGTTCTTGAGCGCGGGGTTCTTCTCCTTGAGGAACTTCCCCGCGCCGCTCATGGTGCCGCCGGTGCCCAAGCCCGCGACGAAGTAGTCGAACTTCCCTTGCGTCTGCTCCCAGATTTCCGGGCCGGTGGAGACGTAGTGCGCCTCGATGTTGTCCGGGTTGTGGTACTGGTTCAAATAGAAGCTGCCCGGCGTCTCGCGCGCGATGCGCTTCGCGGTTTCGTAGTAGCTCTGGGGACTGTCGGCCGGCACGTTCGTCGGCGTCACCACCACCTGCGCACCAAACGCCTTCAGCCGGTTGATTTTCTCCAGCGACATCTTGTCTGGCATGGTGAAGACGCAGCGGTAGCCCTTCACCGCCGCGGCCAACGCCACGCCCATGCCGGTGTTGCCGGAGGTGTTCTCGACAATCATCCCACCGGGCTTGAGCAGCCCTGCGCGCTCCGCCTTCTCGATGATGTGCAGCGCCATGCGGTCCTTGATGGAGCCGCCTGGGTTCATGAACTCACACTTCACGAGCACTGTTGCGTCGTTGGGCCCAACGAGCTTGTTCAGCTTGACGAGCGGGGTGTCACCGATGGCGGAAAGGATGTTCTCGTGAATGGCCATGACGTTTGAATGCCTCCCATAGGCGTTATAGCTCGCACGGAGGGAGCCTCAACGGGGCATTCGAGTGTAGGGGCTGGCCTTCATGAGGCTCTCCAGCCGTTCCAGCACCTCGGCCTTGTACACACGTGAGCCACACTGCGGGCAGCCGCCCTGGGGCACATTCGTAAGGACGACCTGCTTGCCCTTGACGTTCATCCGTACTTCGACGAACCGTCGCTGATACAGCCCGCTGCAAGGGCATCTCCCGTAGTCGGGCAGCATGTTTGCGCATAACATAGCGCCCCCCGTGGCAAAGTCTCCCTCCTCGAAGGGCCGTACGCGCGGCTCATCGAAAAAACAGGGCCGTGTCCATAAGAGGCTCCGCGCCAAAGAGGTCGCGGACGAGGACGACGCGCGTACGGAACCGGACACGGATGAGAGGGAGTTCGGCCAGGTGGACCCCTCGCTCGAAGCGTTGACGATGCCGCTCGCCTTGTCCGGCCACGCGCCCACACCCGCCGCTCGGCAGGCGGTGTCCCGCGTCTCGGCAGCGTCAGGGGAGCAGTCGAGCGGGGAGGAAGAGGCCTCGTCCTTGGATTCGCCAGCGCTCGAGGAGCCCTCCATTGGGAGCCAGGGGGAGCTTCGGCTTCCCGCACGCTCGGTGTCCGAGGCGCACGAGCACAACGTTCAAGCGGTGTTGGACCGCGCCAAGGCGCAAGGGACGTCGTACTCCCCCTACGGAAGTGGCAAGGCACCGCCTGCCCATCTGGTGGAGGCGGTTCGGGCGGCTGGGAAGATGCTCGCCGGGGTAAAGGGCGTCCACGAGGTGCTGGCGGGACGGGATGAGGACGGGCAAACGGTGGTGTTGGTGAAGGCGGACAAGGGGCTCACCGACGATGCGCTCGAGCGGATTCCTGAGCAGGTGAATGGCGTCCGCACGCTGGTCGTGCTGTCCTATGACTTGTTGCCGCTGCGCAAAGCGCGCTGAGGCGCTGAACGTCGTCGTTTCAAGTTTCAAGGAGAGGTATGGACTTCGAGGTCGCTCTTCGCGAGCAAGTGAGGCACGCCACCGGCCGGCCCACCGCCGGCGACCCGGTTTTGAAGCTGAAGGGCGACGCGAGCAACAGGTCCTACTACCGGGTTGGCCATTACCCCGAGAGCCACGTGGTGATGGTGATGCCGAAGGACGGCGCCACGAAGAGCGAAGAGGCGAGCAAGGGTGATGCTCCCAAGGAGCTGCCGTTCGTCAACGTGCACCGGTACCTGTCCCGGCTGGAGGTGAGGGTGCCTCGGATTCTCCGCTACGACGAGCCGGCGGGGATGATGGTGCTCGAGGATTTGGGTGATGTGACCTTTGAGCGCGCGCTGCAGACGGAGAGCAGGGATGTTCTCTACGGGCGGGCCATTGACCTTCTGGCGCGCCTGCGGGTTCAGGCAGAGCGGTACCCCGAGCCCAATGGTCTCGCGTTCACGCGTGCGTTTGATGAGGACCTGTACCTCTGGGAGCTTCACCATTTCCGCGAGTGGGGAATGGAGGCGTGGAGCGGGAGGAAGCCTGCGGGTGCGGAGCTCTCGGAGCTCGAGGGGATTTTCGGGAAGCTCGCGAAGGAGCTCGCTTCCGCGCCGCGAGGGTTGACCCATCGCGATTACCAGAGCCGAAACATCATGGTGAAGGACGGGGACCTCGTCGTCATCGACTTCCAGGATGCTCTGCAGGGGCCGCGGCAGTATGACTTGGTGGCGCTCTTGCGGGACAGCTATGTGGAGCTGGACTACCCGTTCGTGGAGAAGATGCTCGACAGGTACATGGACGTCTTCGAGAGTGATTCGGGCGTCCCCATCGACCGGGGGGCATTCAAGTCCTTCTTCGACCTGCTCACGGTTCAGAGAAAGCTGAAGGACGCGGCGCGGTTTGAGTTCATCCACCGCGTGAAGGGGAATCCGGGATTCCTCGTCTCCATCCCTGCGTCGCTTCGCTACGTGAAGACCGCTTTCGAGCGGAGGAAGGACGTTCCGGAGCTGGCGAAGCTTCGCGAGATTTCCGCGCGGTATGTGCCGGAGCTGGCGTGACGCCACCCGTTCATCCCGAGCGTAGCCGCAGGCGTAGTCGAGGCACCTTTCCTTCATGCTCAAAATTGAAGGCCCCTCGACTACGGCGTTTCACGCCTACGCTCGGGGTGAAGGGGGCATGAAGGCGATGGTCCTGGCCGCGGGCTTGGGGACGCGGCTTCGTCCGTTGACCGAGACTTGGCCAAAGCCGGCGATGCCGTTCCTCGGCCAGCCGCTCATTCGCTACACGTTTGCTGTTTTGCAGCGTGCGGGTATTCGCTCGGTTGGGCTGAACACCCACCACCTTCCCGAGGTGATGGAGCGCACCGCGCGAGCGGAAGCGGAGAAGCTGGGCATGACGAGCACCTTCGTTCACGAGCCCATCATCCAAGGCACGGGCGGCGGGATTCGCGGGTTGAAGGATTTTCTGCGGGATGAAGAGGTCTTCGTCGTTTTCAATGGCGACATCCTCTTCACGGTGGAGCTCGAAGCGCTCATCGCGGAGCACCGCGCGAGCAACGCCGCAGCGACGCTGCTTCTCTTGCCGATGCCGGAAGGTGAGAAGTACGCAGCAGTCGAGACGAGCGCTGCAGGCCACGTGCGCCGCATTGCGGGTCACGGCCCGGGCGGTGATGGCTTGAAGCCCTGGCACTTCACCGGTGTGCATCTCATGAGTCCTGTTGTCTTCGACTTCATGCGCCCTGGCGTCGTGGAGGACATCAACCGCGAGGTCTACCCGCGCATGATGGAGAAGGGGCTCGTCGTTCGCGGTGCGCTGGCGAATGGTTATTGGTCTGACCTCGGCACGCCCGCGCGCTACCTAGCGACGCAGGCGGATGTGTTGTTCAAGCGGGCATCGCTTTCGGGCTTGGGTGCGGCATCGCCTTTTTCGGGGAGCGCCGTAAGAGAAGGCGCGGGTGGATGGACTGCCATCTCGGCGACGGTGGAAGGCAGCGTGAGTGGGCCAGTCTTTGTGGACGCGAACGCCCACGTGAAATCAGGGGCGCGAGTGGATTCCGCGTCCTACGTTGGAGCCAAAGCATCCATCGGGTCTCGGGCCACCGTGCGGAGCGCCGCCGTGCTTGCGGATACGAATATCTCCGATGGAGAAACAGTCGAGCAGGTGATCGCCTGGGCGGACAAGCGCATGCGGTAATGCCGCGGCGAAGGTGCCGCGGCGACGGGATTTACGAGCCTGGTTACGAGTCAGACAAGGACAAACCCGGCACGCCCATCAAGGCATCCCCCGAGGCGCTTGCGCTCCAGGACGGCGTTCACGACGGGGCCTTCTGGTACCCCTTGAGCGACTTCCTCAAGCACTTCGCCGGGCTTCAGGCCGTTCCCTACGGCGAGTCCGTCGCGCAGCGCTGAGTTGCCCGCAGTCCAGCTCGGGGTAAAATTCCTACTCGACGGGGTACATCTTCGCGTCCACCGTCATGCTCTGCTTCGCGCCCTCCACCATCAGAGGCGTGAACACAGAAATCGCCTTCGCGTCCGCTGGAATGGAGATCTCCTTCTCCAAAGTGACGGACCCCTTGCCCTTCTTCACCACGCTCAGCTCCGAGCCCAATGGCCGGTTGTTTTGGTCCTGGAGGAGCAGGTTGACGGCGCCCTTTTCCGCGGACCCAAGCGTGTACTCGACGGTCACGTTGAACTTCACTTTGGAACCGCGCTTGAGGGTGACGCTCCCGGAGGGAGAGCTCTTGGTTATTTTCACCAAGTCTGCTCCGTCCGCCGCGTGACTCACGCTGGAAAAGAGAGCGAGGGCAGACCAGAGGAGGGAGACGCCAATTCGGTTCGAGCGCATGGACCCATCGTGGCACTTGAGCCCTGCTCGATGCGACTCACGCTCCTACGTCCGCGGGTACTAACCCACTGTGTCGTAGACCTGTCGACGCGTCGGCTCGCTCTGTCGACTGTGCTGTGCCGCCCGCGCTTCCTGACGATTCTCCCACAGCTTTTCGAACTTCCTATAGGCGAGCTCCACCATGAGGATGGTCACATTCCAGTACTGCCCAGCGTTGGCCTCCGTCTCGGAGAGGCCGGATTCCCGCGCTTCGGGCGGAAGGGTTGAGGGGTCTCCGTAAGGCACGGCCTCGCCGTTATCTCCCACGGCGCGGAGCTCGGATGTCGCGAGCTCGCCGGCCTCCGCCTGTGCGCGCCGCAGCTTCTGGAGCGCGGCATACATCCGGTCCACCAGAGGGTCGTACGTCGCGTCATTCATCTTCGACTCAATCTGCCGCATCAACCCGAGCTGGGCCATCTGCTCCGGCCACGCCCATGGGACAGCGCCGTGGTACCCGTTTCGCCCCAGCAGCTTGTGGAGAAGAGTCTTGATGCCCGTGCGGTCGGTGAAAGTCTTCCCGCTGCTCAGCGCGGCGTTGGCCACCACCATTCCGGATTTCGTCATCAACCCAAGCGGGTAGGGCAGCTCGATGAGCTTGAGAAAGTTTGAAATCTCCGAGGGCGTGGGCTCGCCGAGGAACATGCGCAGGACGAAGTCCGAATTCATCACTGGAATTGCGTTGCGGTTCTCATCCAGCGCGACGGCGAGGTAAGTGAGGCCGTCTTCGAGACGCGTGGGAGTTTTGAGACCGTCAGCAAACTCGCCCACTGTCACGTCAGGCTCAATCTCTTCACCTCGTAAGTAAGGCGCGAAGCTCTCGTTCTCAGGAAGCTCGAGATGCTCCCTCACCATCCGGCGAAGACTCTCGGTGTCCACATCCACCGTGTATTCCTTCTTCGCCGACATCCAGTTCAGCCTCGAGCGGTCTGAGACGGCGGGGAACGCGTATCCCGCGAGCCGCAGAGTATCGAGCGCGTCCAATGCATTGGAAACGAGGTCAATGTTGATGCTGCCCGGGTAGACGCCTCCGGCCAGACCGGCAATGGAGTCCCGCCAATCGCCGACGAAGAGCCCCTTCAAAATGCGGACGAGCTTGGGCCTGAGCCCTTCGGGGCCGGGCTCGGTCTTCTCCGTGGTCTCGCGGATGAACGCCGCGTTGCGCTGCGCCGCTTCGAGTCGCGTCAATCCGCTCGGCGTACGAGCGCGAAGAAAATCGTGGGCGTTCTGCGCATGGACGTTCTTCCCGATGAGGTACCTGGACAGAAGCACTGGCAGGATGAAGTCATCATCCACCATCTTCATGTCGTAGATGGGCTCCTGGGCCCGTGCCTTCTCGGCGTCTCCGGCTTGAAGGTGAAGCCTCTCCGCCCAGCTGCCGACGTCCTCTTCGTGGCAGACCTGTCCTGTCTTGGGGTCCACGCGGTCCAGCACGCTGCGCAAGGCAGACTCAATGGCCTTCGGCGTGAGGATGTCGAGCAGCATGAGCGTGGTGAGCAGCGTGTCGCGGCCGAAATAGGTTTGGAATCGCCATGAGCCCGCCAGCGCCTTCTCCTCGTAGACGAGGAACTGCAGGTGCTGGAGCGCACGCGCCATCGCGCGACCCCGCGGGGTCGACGTCAAGTCCATTTCGGTGAGCTTCTGCAAAGCCCCCGGCGTGACGAGGTCGCGCAGCGGCACCCGCGTCAACGAAGGGTAGGGCACTTCAGCCCGAGCCTTCATATTCAGAGGCTCACCGCTGGACCTTTCGAGAATATACTGAATGCCGTCCTTTCCCTCGCGCGTGGTGAGGACGGTGTCCTTGGGCAGCGAGAGCTCCAGCCGGTAGCTCTTCCCGTTGAGATTTCGCCGGCTGAACGCCAAGACGAAGCCGTCTGCCTGTTCAATCATCGTCGCCTGAAGTGAATGTTGGCCTTCGACGAGGGCATGAGGGCGGCCGCCCTGCTGCGGGTCCTCCATCACGTGGCGCGCCGCGCGTGAGCTGTCGAGCACGACATCGGTGATGCAGAACTTGGAGCTGTCGAGCGCGACGTCGAATTCAACCGCCTGTGATTCGCCGGGTGATTCCATCTCGCGAACGCCCGACGTCCTCAGCGTGACGCCCCTGTTCTCCGCCACCTTTCGGTCTCCATAGAAGGAGACGTTGGAGTTTCCGCCCGGGAAGGCAGCCACCGCGCGCAGGACCGGCTCGCTGGACGAGATGACGTGACAGGCGACGGCGTCGGTCTGGAGAAAGTGGTTGGTGTTGTAGCCCTCGAGCTGCGTGAAGTTGAGGTTCTTCGCGGCGAGCATTGTAGAGACGGGATGCGCGTCCAGCTCTTGCTGCTCCCGGATGATGTCCAACCGGTCCTTAAAGCTGTGCCCTCGGGTTTGGATGATTCCCCGGTTCTCCAACGTGCTCCGAAGAAAGTGAGCGGCCCGAGCGACAGTGCCGCGCCGAGGCCTCACAGGACCGCAACTCATGGACGTTTTCCTCTCCCTTGGGAGAGTTATCCGGTTGGGCATTCATAGTGTTGCCAAAAAGAGACATCGACCCGAGAAATCGCGCGGTTGGGTCCTACGGCCCCTCGCCTAGGAGAGAACGACCCGCGTCAGCACGCAGGTGACGTTGTCGGTCCCGCCGGCCGCGTTCGCGAAGTCAATCAGCTGTTGAACTGCCTTCTGCAGGTCGTGCCCCTGATTGATGAGGGTCGCCTGAATCTCCTCGTCCGACAGCATGGTGGAGAGGCCATCCGAGCACAGCAGGAAGATGTCCCCGTCCTGCGGCTCCACGCGGCCCAAATCCACCTGCACCGTGTCCTTCATCCCGAGCGCGCGGATGATGACGTTCTTGTACTTCTCCTGAAAGCTCTCGAGCTCCTCCTTCGAAAGCTTCCTCTGCTTCTTGTAGTCGTTGACCAGCGAGTGGTCCTCCGTCACCTGAAGCAGCTGCCCCTTCCGGAACAGGTACACCCGGCTGTCCCCCACGTGGCCCACCACGGCGGCGGTTCCGGTGAAGTGCACGCTCGCGATGGTGGTCCCCATGCCGCGGTACTTCACGTCGCTCACCTGACGTTCAAAGATGCGCCGGTTCGCGAGCTTGATTGCCGTGGCGAGCCGGTTCTCGTCGTAGGACTTCTCCTTGTCCATCTTGTACGGCCAGGTGGCGTCGTGGTCGAGCGCGGTCATGCGGAAGAACTCCGCGAGCTCGTCCACCGCAATGCGGGACGCGACTTCACCGGCGGAGTGGCCCCCCATGCCATCCGCGACGCAGAACAGCTGCTGCTCCGGCAGCAGCAGGTAGCTGTCCTCGTTGTGATTTCGCTTCATGCCGACGTGGGTGTTGCCGGCCACTTCGATGCGCATGCGTGACCAAAAAGGCTAACAAGCCATGAGGGGGGAAATCAAAGTGATGCTGAGCGGACGGCCATTCATGCGCCCGATGGTGGAATGAAGCGCAGCCGGTCGCCCCGCTGCACGGCGGCGGCCTTGCCCGGAGGAAGCTCAAGCACGCTTTTCGCCTCGTGAAAGACCCGCGTGACGCGCCATGGTTTCAGGGGAGATACCACGTCCAGCACCACGCCGTCCGGGCTGAGAATCACCACGTCAATGGCCGTCCTCATGAAGAAGGTATGCACCCCTGTGCAGGGGACGATGTGCAAGGCCTCACCGGGCTCGATGTGAGCCCTCCCCATCCAACCCACGAAGCGCGCCGCGAAGGTGCGCGCCTCTTTTCCCCGCGTGGCGAGCGTTTCGCCACGTGTGTCATTGACAACCGTCCAGCTGCCGTTGTGAGACGCCGCCTTGTCCATGCTCGAGCCCATCGACCCGCCGTTTCACCTCGTGCTCGTATCACCTCAGATTCCCCCCAACACGGGAAACGTCGCCCGGCTGTGCGCCGTCACCGGCTGCCGCCTGATTCTGGTGGAGCCGTTGGGCTTCGCCATCACCGACAAGGACCTACGGCGCGCCGGGTTGGACTATTGGGACAAGGTCTTCGTGCGGCTCTTTCCCAACTACACTGCCTACACCGAGGCCTACCCTGACGTGCGGCGCGTCCTCTTTTCCGCAAGGGCCAAGGAGCCCCTCTATCGGTTTCGGTTTCAGCCGGGTGACCACCTCGTCTTCGGCAGTGAAACCAAGGGGCTTGGGCCTGAGATTCTCGAGGGCGGGTCGGGCGCGCTCGCCTCCGTGCCCATGTTGGAGGGGACGCGCAGCCTGAACCTCGCGACCTCGGTGGGAATCGCCGCGTATGAGGCCATTCGACAGGTGCGCTTTTCCACGTAGACTTGGGCTCCGCACAGGATGGAGCTCACATCGACAGCGGAGGCGCTGTACCAGGCCCACAAAGGGCACGCCACCGGCACGCTGACGCTCACCGCGCGCGGACGCTCGTGCGAGCTGAAGTTTCAAGACGGGAACCTCGTCGGCGCGCAGGTTGGCTTCGGCCACCGCACGCTCGCTCAGGCGCTCTTGCAAGAGGGGCTGCTCGACGCAACTCAGCTCGACACGCTGTGGGCCAACGGCGACGGCGGTGGCGAGGCCAGCCTCGACGCTTTGCGGATTGCGCGTCAGGACGCCGACGCCGCCCAGTGGTTTGCCACCGTGAAGGTGCTCACCGCCATGGCCGAGGCGCGCACGTTCACCGCGGGCGCGGTGGATGCGTCCATGGGTGTGGTGTCCGGCATGCACCTCGTGCGTGCGGCGTATGAAGTCACCCCGCAGGAATTGGGCGATGGCTACTTCCGCTGCCGCGACTTCACGCTCTGCACGCCGTGGCTGAGGTCGCAGATGGAGACGATGCTCCTTACCAGCGCGATGGAGTTCACGCCGTTGGAGGGGCTCAACGAAGCGCAGCTCGGGCTCGTGTCGCTCCTGTTGCGCGAAGGCGCCGTCGAGCTCCTCTCCAAGGCTGGCTTCGAAGCGCGCGTGCAGGCGGAGGAGTTCGCACGCAAGGCGGAGGAGGCAGAGCGCCGCGCATTCGAGGAGGCTGCGAGGGCCGCCGCACAGCCGCCGCCCCTCGAGCCTCCGCCGCTTCCTCCGCTGCCGGAGGTGGAGGCGAATCCGCTCTTCGAAGCGGCCCCGGCTGCGCCGGCTGCTCCCGCGGAGGAGCCGTCGTGGGGTGACTTCGTCTCCGCCACCGAGATGCCGCCCGCTCAGGTCGTCCCCCCCGCGGCGCCTGTCTCAATGGAGGTGGCGGAGGCCGAACCCGAGGCGATGCTCGAGCTCGCCCCGACGGACATTGCCGACGGCCCCATCGACGTGGCGGGGGCGGTGGATGGAGAGGCGCTCGCGAAGGCGCGTGCGGATGCGCAGGCGCGGCTCATCGCGGAGATGAACGAGGCCCTGCGCAGGGCGGGCTCGCTCGGGAACGACGCGCAGAGCGGCTGGCTCAGCGAGTCCATGCCGCAGCCGACGAAAACCAACCCACCGCCCGTGCCGGTCAAGCCGCCCAAGCCCTCCACCCCTGCGCCGTGGATGGGCGAGTCCCGAAGGACCACCAAGCCGCCCCTCATCCTCGGCCCCACCGCAGCGCCCCGCGCAGAAGAGGACCTCTGGCGAATCGTCTCGAGTGATGAGGGTGTGTCTGCCGACGACGCACACTCCTTTGAAGAGGCGCTCGCCAAAGTCGACGCACAGTTGGAGGACTTGGTGGGACTAATCCCTTCAACCGGCACCTCCGAAGAGCCGCCGGTGGAGGCCATCGTCGAGGCGACGTTCGAGCCGCCCGGTTGGCCGAGTGACACAGTGGCAGATGCCGGTGACAATCTGGAGGAGTCGTGGCCGTTCGACGAGGAAGACTTGGCGACAGACCCGTCTGACCCAGCCGAAGCTGCTCGCCTGCGCCGACAGCGCTTGCTCAGGCGCGCCATGTCCAACATGGGAACCATGGGTCAGCGCGGTCCGGCCACCCCCGCGCCCATGGGAATCGCTGCGCCCGCTCTCACGCCAGCGCCTCCGCCGCAGCAGGGCGCGGATGAAGTGGCGTTCGCCGAGCGGATAGAGAAGCGGTACCACGAGATAGGTGCGGGGATGGACAAGTTCACCATTCTTGCGCTGGAGCCCAGCGCGACGAAGGAACAGGTGAAGTCCGCCTTCCTCGAGGCGGCGAAGCAGTACCACCCGGACCGGTTGCCGCTGACGCTGCAGCATCTGTCTCCGAAGATGACCGCCATCTTCGAAGCGGTGCGCGAGTCCTACGAGACGCTGTACGACGAGGCCCGTCGCAAGGCGTACATGGCAACGCTGCAGGCCGCCCAGGAAGACCCTCAGAAGGACCGACGGCAGAGGGCGGAAGAGGCGTTCAAGCGCGGGGAGCTCGCGTTCAAGAAGAAGGAGTTCGCGCTCGCGGAAGAGCAGTACAGCATCGCGCACGAGCTCGAGCCCAAGGCCATTCACCTCGCGGCGCAGGCTTGGGCCATGTACCAGGACCCCGCGCGCAAGGCGGACGTGGGCCGGGCGAAACAGCTGATGCAGGACGCGCTGAAGCTGGACCCCAAGTGCGACCGGGCGTTCTACCAGCTCGGCGTCATCGCGCGTGTCGAGGGCGACAACGACAAGGCCGAGCGCTACTTCCGCGAGGCGGTGAAGGCGAACCCCAAGCACCTCGAGGCGGGGCAAGAGCTGCGCCTCATCGAAATGCGACGGAAGAAGGAACCGCCCAAGAAAGGGCTGTTCCGGTAAGAACTTGGGTGCCGGACTTTCCAGACTTCCAAAGTCCCAGAGCGCACCCAGTTTGGAAGTTTGGAAAGTCCGGCACCTTTTTCAGGTGTTGAGGAAGTGCTCGAGCGTCTCGCGGTCAGGTTCCTGCATGGCGAGGAACGCGATGCCCATGCCCGCGGGCTCGGCGGCCTCGGGGAACCTTCGCACCCAAGCGACACGGGCTTGTGCCTTGAGCGGAGACGGTTGGCCAGGGACGGAAAACTCCACGGTGAGCACCTCGTCCTCCTCCAGGAGAAGGTCGCTCTTGAGAAAGGCGCCTCCGGCGGAGAGGTCCGCGGTTTCGAAGACGAGCTCACCTAGGCCGTGGGCGTCTCGTCCCTTGAAGTCGACGACGATGCCTCGGCGCGGGAAACGGCGTTGGTCAGGGTTGGACACAGGGGGCCAACAGACCTGCCCGAGGTGGGAGATGTCAAGCTTCCCAGGAGGTTGGACGGCCGAGCGGCGGGGGGCCCAAACGTTGACACCCCCCTTTTGACGACATGATCATTCCAGTTTTCCCCGCAGTCCTCTGCTGTTCGAAGTGAAAGGCGAGTCTTAAGTGGCCAAGCAGCACCTGCTCCTTGTCGACGGGGACGAGAAGAGTCTGCGCGTCATGGAGGTCAGCCTGAAGAAGGCGGGCTTTTCCGTGACCACAGCTGTTCACGGCCGCGACGCGTTGGAAAAGGTGCAGATCTCCTCACCGGACCTGGTGCTCGCGGACACCAAGATGCCGGAGATGGACGGCTTCGAGCTGTGCCGTGCGCTCAAGACCGACGAGCGCTTCAAGCACATCCCCTTCGTGTTCCTCACGAGCCAGAAGTCCGTGGAGTTCAAGGTGAAGGGGCTGGAGCTCGGCGGGGACGACTACCTCACCAAGCCCATCTACATCAAAGAGATCGTCACCCGGCTCAAGATGCTGCTCCAGAAGGCGGAGAAGGAGCGCATCGAGAAGAAGGAGACCAAGGGCGGCTTCTCCGGCAGCCTCGCGGACATGGGCGTCGTGGACCTGGTCCAGACGTTCGAGATGGGGCGGAAGACCGGCACCATCGCCATCGAAGGGGAGCGCAGCGCCAACATCTTTTTCAAGGATGGCCGCGTGGTGGACGCGGAGATGGGGCGCCTACGCGGCGAGAACGCCTTCTACCGAATCCTCAACGCCACGGACGGCAAGTTCGAGGTGCAGTTCGTTCCAGTGGACCGGCCGGAGGCCATCGAGGTTTCGACCCAAGGGCTGTTGATGGAGGGCATGCGGCGGCTGGACGAATGGGGCCGCATGCTCGAGCAGCTGCCGCCGGTGGAGACGGTCTTCGAAATCGACCATCGCCAACTGGCGGACCGTCTGGCGGAGATTCCGGACGAGGTGAACGGACTGTTGCGCCTATTCGACGGCCGTCGCTCACTCGCGCGGGTGGTGGACGATTCGGACTTTGAGGACCTCGCGGCGCTCGGCATCATCAGCAAGCTCTACTTCGAGGGGCTCATTCGCGAGCTCGGCTCGGCCCCAGGGGAAGCCCCCGCGGCGAAGCCGGAGCAGGCCTGGTTGAAGGGGCCCATGACGATGGACGAGCGCGAGAGCGCCGCCCCGCCGGCGCCGAAACCCGCCCCTCCACCGCCGCCGCCCAAACAGCCTACGCCCGCGCCGGCCGCCGCCCCTGAGGTTCGAGCGGAGCCGATACGCGTGGAGCCGCCGCGCAAGCAGCGCGTCCCAACGCCGCCACCGCCGGTGCCTGAGGTCGTCCCTGAGCCGCCGAAGCCACGGGTGGAGGTGCCGCCCGAGCCGCCGCCTCGCCAAAGGGCGCCGCTTCCCATGCCACAGGCTGCGCAGCCACCGCCCTCTGTTCCGGAGCCCGCCGCCCCAATTCGGCCCATCCCGCTGCTCACCATGCCCACGCGCGAGATTCCCGCGGCCGCCGCGGTGCGTGCCACGCAGGCGGTCCGTGAGTCAGCATTCCTCGTGGCACCACCTTCTCCCGCGCGCGCCATGGAGCAGGCAAAGCAGAAGCTGCTCACCGACTGGACGCAGGAGGAGGAGGGGCTTGGGGGCAATGGCACGTGGGGGACGCAGCCGGGGTGGACGCGTTCGCCGGACTCCGCGCCGAACCAG
>JADMIO011283474.1_pt1 | contig 15021 bp, 16 predicted proteins | sample 8958161 | NCBI WGS metagenome assembly JADMIO01 (sample SAMN16585339, study PRJNA669376) | soil metagenome | isolation source: Crop rotation soil | place: USA: Cullars Rotation, Alabama | collected 2011 | reverse complement strand
GCCGCGACTTCAAGTCACGTGAATTCCAAGCTTCGGATCCCACTGTGCTGGAAAGCCAAATCTCGCACGCCTTGGCGCCCGTCGTTTTCCAAAGCTTCGAGCAAACCCTTGGGCAGGGCTTCGCCGCTGTCCAGAAAGCTCGCTTTCAAAGCAGCGACCGATTGTTGCAGTATTTCCTCAATCAATGGCATGAAATCTGTAGTGGTTTGCAGAATCGTAATTACGAACGTGGATTATAGCTTGAAGCCGGGCTGTAAGAAGAAGCGGTCAAGGTGGCGAAGGGAATAAAATTTCCGAAGTGTGATATTCATCTTGTGGTTGCGGTGACGAAAACTGTCGCTGGTCCGAAACGAGGAAAAAAATGCTGATCAAAAATTCAGAAGACATAAAAAGCAGCGAGATAACGGATGAAAAAACGTACTGGAATCGCCGCAACTTCATTCGCGGTGGAATTCTGGCGGCGACAACCACAGCAACCGGATTGCTTTACAGAACGCTGAACACACCCGGACGTGAAGCCAGCAAACCTGATTCTGCCACGCTGCCAGCCAAAGGCAGTTATTTAACCCCCGAAGGCCAACCGACCACGGATCTTGCAGACATCACGAACTACAACAATTTCTACGAATTCTCGACCAGCAAACAGGATGTTGCTCGCCGCGCGAAAAACTTCGTTACTCGCCCGTGGACTGTGGAAGTCGGCGGAATGGTTCACAAACCGAAAACGTTTGACCTGGACGAAATCCTGAAGCTTGCACCGCTGGAAGATCGCGTTTACCGCTTTCGTTGCGTTGAAGCTTGGTCAATGGTCATTCCGTGGATGGGATTTCCGCTAGCTGAGTTGCTGAAACAAGTCGAACCCATGGGCGAAGCGAGTTTCGTCAAATTCATCACGCTGTTTGATCCGGAACGAATGCCCAATCAAAGCCGCGACGTATTGCCTTGGCCTTATGTCGAAGGCTTACGCTTGGACGAAGCAATGCATCCATTGACTCTGCTGGCTGCCGGGCTTTACGGCAAAATGTTGCCGCCTCAAAACGGCGCTCCGTTGCGATTGGTTGTGCCATGGAAATACGGCTTCAAAAGCATCAAATCCATCGTCAAGATTTTGCTGGTTAAAGATCAGCCGACTTCAACCTGGAGCGAAGTCGGTCCAGACGAATATGGCTTTTACTCGAACGTCAATCCCGAAGTTTCGCATCCTCGCTGGACGCAAGCGACTGAACGCCGAATTGGCGAGTTTGGATTGCGCGATACTCTGATGTTCAACGGTTATGGCGATCAAGTCGCCAGCTTGTATTCGGGTATGGATTTGAAAGCGAATTATTGAAAATTATGCCTGACATCAAATTTGCCAAAACCGCGGTCTTCGTGAATTCGGCAGTACCGGTTTCTTTGCTGGCTTGGGATGCTTATCACCACCGGCTGGGAACCAATCCTCAGGAATTTGTGCTGCACACGACAGGCACGCTGACGCTGGTTTTTCTGCTGTTGACGCTGGCTGTGACGCCCTTGCGAAAGGTTTTGGGATTGCCGTGGATGGTTCAATTTCGGAAGATGATGGGGCTGTATGCTTTCTTTTACGGATGCCTGCATTTGCTGGCCTACACTTGGTTCGATAAAGGATTTGCCTTTCGCGCAATTGCCGAAGACACATTGAAACGGCCGTTTATCTTTTTAGGGATGTTGGCCTTTGTACTGATGGTTCCGCTGGCGGTGACTTCAACCAGCAAGATGATCAAACGGCTGGGAGGACGAAAGTGGAATCGGCTGCATAAGCTGGTGTTTCCATCAGTAATTGCAGGCGTTCTGCATTATTACCTGCTGGTCAAAGCCGATAAGAGCTTGCCACTGGCTTTTGGCACAGTACTGGCTGTCTTGTTGGTTTACCGAATGTTGAACAAATTCTATCCTGCCGCAACGGAACGCCAGCCTAAAAGGTCGCCTGCCCAGGTTCCAGTGCAAAAAAATTGACATTTCCAACCGCCTGAACTACCTTTTTTCTCGAATAATGCAAAAGTCAGTAATCATTTTCCCCGCGCACTAATTCAGTGTTTTCCCCCAGTTCTTTCGTATTCAACCCTATGCTTCAACGTGCTTTCTTTTGGCACGCTTGTCCAAGGAAAGCGAAATAAAAATTATCAGCACCAGCGCTGAATGTTTTTACGGAGGACAGATCATGGAAAATAGCCTGGCTTTTAATAACAATGAAACATTCTATAAACAGCTCTTGGAGTTAGAGGCTCGCAACCAGGATTATTGCATTGACACCGGAATTTCAGAGGCAAAGGATTTGCCTCTCCGATTGATGCATCACGTCGGCATCAGCAAAGATGATGTCGCCCACGTTCAGCACAAAGTCGTTGAAGAAAGCGCCTTGATGCATGATTTTGTCGAACCCATGGTTGTGAAATTCAACGAAATGATCGGTAAGTATCGACCAGCGCGCAACTACGAATTTACTGTCGAAGCGGAAGACTACGACACCATCAAAATTCATGGTCGTCCGAAGGCGGGTGCGGCTGTAGCGGCTTAAACAAAAGTAAAGGCGGCAATTGATGATTGCATCAATTGCCGCCTTTATGCTTTTCAGCTCATTCCCGCTTATCTAACTTTTCGGTCAGTTTCTTCGATTGAGCTGCCGTAGTTTTGCCCGCCCCAATTTACGCCTTGCATATATCTTCCCACTGCTCCCACGCGTGCGCCTTTGCTGGGAGTGCCTCGCTTGGTCAGCACCCATATTTTCCCAGTTTCATCGCTTAGCTCGTAAGCGCCGAACCCCGCCGCGCCATAGCTGTTGGTAACTGTGCCAACAATCATCACTTCTTTGCCACGATAGCGTTCTGGATCTCCATTGATTTTGTTGATTGTGGTTTGGCTAGGACAAGCCATCAGAAAAAGCGCCGCGACCAACAACAGTGATGAAGCATAAATACGAGATTTCATAATTCCTCCTCCTCACCTTTTTCAGGTGGTTTCAATTTGTGAGTTGCAGTTTGTACAAAGGGGAGTGCTGGTTTCAGGTTGGGTTGCCTCGGAAGCAACTTCGCCTTCCGTCTCGCATCGGCATCCTGTCATGGAACGACGCAAATTATACACGTTGCATTTTGATTGGCGAACGGGAAATTTCTCCAGCTTGCTGGCTTTGAAGAGAATTGATCGGACATAATCCCGTCATGTTCCAAATCCCAAAACTGTATCCAATCACGGATTGCCAGTTATCCAACTGCACGCATGAAGAAATTGTACAAATGATGTTGGCAGGCGGTGCGAGGCTGATTCAATTGCGTGACAAAGACGCGAGTGCCAAGGAATTGCTCGACGCAGCACGATCCTGCCTGACCATAACGCGGGCTGCCGGAGCCAAGCTGATCATCAACGATCGGGTAGACGTGACGCTGACTTCCGGAGCTGATGGCGTTCACTTAGGGCAGGAAGATTTGTCGGTCGAAGAAGCCCGTGAAATTTTGGGCGAAGATAAAATCATTGGCATTTCCACTCACTCGCTGGAGCAGTTCAAAGCGGCGCTGGAAACTTCGGCAAACTACATTGCTATCGGCCCGGTTTTTCAAACCAAAACAAAGGAAAATGCCGATCCGGTTGTTGGTTTGGAATTGATTCGTCAGGCAAAGGCCATGGCTGATCGTCCCTTGGTCGCGATTGGCGGAATTACGGTCGAAAGCGCTGCCGAGGTAATGGCCGCCGGAGCAGACAGTGTCGCAGTCATTTCAGCGCTTTATCCGTTTGGCAATATCAGCGACTTTTTCACCAAACCTGATGTGACAGGCAGAGTAAAAGCTTTTCTCTCTACGCTTGGAACAACTGGCGAGAATTGAATCAGTCGGCCGAACTGAATTCTTCAATCTTCTTCAATCGGTAGCGAAGCTGATCGCGCGAGATTCCCAATAACTCAGCCGCACGAGTCTGATTGCCGCCGCTGCGTTCCATGGCTTGCCTGACAAAAGACAATTCTACCTGCTCCAACTCAATTCCTTTTTCGGGAAGAATAAAGTGGGGCAAGTTTTGCACTTCAGGTTGAATGTGAGATGCAGAAACTGCAGAGGGAATGGCGTCATCCTTTGTTCTTTCAATGTTGCCTTTGATTAAGTCGCGTGGCAGCCAGGCAGTGGTTACTCTGTCCGAATCTTCCAAAATCATTACGCGTTCGATGACGTTTCGCAGTTCACGCACATTTCCAGGCCAGTAGTAGTGGCGAAAAATGTCTTCTACTTCCGGCGACAATCCGCGCACCTGTTTCCGAAAACGCCCATTGAAATGAGCAATGTAGTAATTTGCCAGCAGCAAAACATCGTCGCCACGTTCGCTAAGCAAGGGCAGATCAATTTGAATGACAGAGAGTCTGTAGAAAAGATCAATCCTGAAGTGGCCGGCTTCGCCTTCAGCTTTCAAATCGCGATTTGACGCCGCAATTACACGCACGTTCAGTGGTAAATCCTTCAATCCACCAACGCGGCGAAACTTTCCTTCCTCCAGCACGCGCAAAAATTTCGCCTGCAACCCAAGTTCAAGCTCTCCGATTTCGTCCAGAAACAGCGTGCCGCCTTGCGCCTGTTCAAACAAACCTTCTTTGCGAACCTTGGCGTCTGTGAATGCGCCTTTTTCGTGGCCGAACAATTCGCTTTCCAGCAAGGTACCCGGAATTGCCGCACAGTTGATGGCGACGAACGGTTGATCTGCGCGGGATGAGCCGAAATGTATGGCTTTGGCGATGATGTCTTTTCCGGTTCCGCTTGCGCCTTGCAACAGCACGGACGAAGCTTCGCTGGTGGCGACTTTGCGCGCCAGTCGAATCGTTTCCATCATTGCCGGGGATTGCCCGATGATTTGGTCAAAGCTGAATTGTTGGGCCCGCTCACGCCGCAAACTGACGACTTCCTTGCGCAATTTTCCGGCTTCTATGCCGTTGCGAATGGTGACTTGCAATTCATTTAATCGGATGGGTTTGCTGATGAAATCGTACGCGCCGCCGCGCAATGCCGCGATGGTGTCTTCAAGCTGAACGTTGCCGGTGATCATAATTACGACGGCTTGAGGATGGCGATTTTTATACTCCTGCAAAGCCTCAATGCCTGAACCGTCGGGAAGATTGACATCTTGCAGAACCACTTGCGGTGATTCGGCGTCAAATAGTTCTCGCCCAGCAGCAATTGTGGCCGCTTCGATTGCTTCATAACCCCATCCGCGTAACGCTTCAAACAGGGTGAATCGAATATTTACGTCGTCGTCAACGATCAGGATTTTTTCTTTAACCATAGGTTCTCCAAACGACCGCCAAAACTGGAAAGGTATTGCCATCATAACTTTCATCGGCAATCATCACCAATCTTCGATAGTTTGTCGTGAGGACTAAAAGACTAAAAATGTTGGATCAAGTTTTTGATCGAATTTCCAAGGCAGTTTTATATGAAGGGTATTTGCTTTATGAGCAACAACGGCGTTCGCGCAACAATGATCAACCCTTCAAGGCCGGGATACTTGCGCCATTCGGTCAGACAGAAAACTGCCAAATGCGAACGGAATGTCTGGTGCAAGGCACCGAGCAAACCGTTGTTGATACACGGTTTCGTTTCTTCTGTTTGAAGGCAAATGATGGTATTGAACAACGCATGAATGTGCCGCGTTCGGTTTTGGGAGCTTTAACCGCCAAAGCCAGACAATTGGAATTCGCGCTGTTTCCTGAGCGAAAAATCGTTGCGAAGATTGAAGTTTCGGCCTCAAAACTTGCTGAGAAGTTGTTCAAAATTTCAGCGCAGGTTCAAAACCTGTCCACGCTGGAAACTGCACAACAGGCAAACATTGACGAAATGCTGCGGCATTCCATGTTCGCAATGCACACGTTTTTGCACCTGGAATCAGGCGAATTTGTTTCCTTGCTCAACCCGCCGGAAGATTTGCGGAAATCGGTTTTGCAATGTAACAGCTTTGGAACTCAGCCGGTGTTGTATGGAGAAAACGGCGAACAAAAAACGATGTTGTCATCGTCATTTGTTCGCCGCGATTATCCTGAAGTTATCGCCGAAAACTTGGACCAGTCAGTACTGCGTTTGCATCCTGACTGGCGGAAGTCTGATTTATGAAACTGATTGAGCGGCAGGCTTCTTCGGCTGTTTCAAAAACGTCGCCAACACTCCGGCGACCAAAATACAGACAACCAAAAACCATTGGCCAGAAGCGTAATTGCCCGTCTTAACACTCAGCCAGCCAACGACCTTCGGGCCGAAATATCCGCCAAGATTGCCGAAAGAATTTATCAATCCCACCGCCGCCGCCGCCGCTGAAGCCGCCAAAAAACGCGACGGCCAAGTCCAGAAAACCGGCAGGTAGGCGTGAACTCCTACACCGACCATGCACAAAAACGTGAACGCGAAAATCACATTGCTGCCCGAAAGAATGCTCAGTGCAAGCGCGACGCCACCAAACAAAATCGGCCAGGCAGTATGCCAACGGCGTTCGCCGGTTTTGTCAGAATGCGAACTGTTCAGCAGCATTCCAACCAAACCAAACAGATAAGGAACGGCGGGGATCAGATAATCCTTCAATAACTGATCCGTTTTTGAAGTGCCGGGAACCAGCTCTCTGGCAATCGAAGGCAGGAAAAAAGTCAGGCCGTAAAAGCCCGTCACGATACAAATATAAATCACCGCCAGCAGCAAAGTTTTCGGATTCGTCAGGCCGGTTTTCAAACCTTGCCAAATGTTGTCTTCGCCGGAACCCTGTTTTTCCTTTCGCTCGCGTTCCAGTTCATTTGTGATCCATTGCTTTTCGTCTTCTGGCAACCACTTGGCTTCGTGCGGCCAGTCAGTCAAATAGAAAATCGTGACGATTCCAAAAATGACCGACGGAATGCCTTCCAAGATGAAAACCCATCGCCAGCCTTCATAACCGGCCCAGTGAACGTGATCCATAATCAATCGCGACAAAGGAAAGCCAATCATCGTGGCAATCGGAATCCCGATCATAAAATTGGCTTTGGCTTTCGCGCGGTCTTCAGGGCGAAACCAGTGAGTCAGAAAAACGACTATGCCGGGAAAGAAACCGGCTTCAGCCATACCCAGAACGAATCGCAGCACGTAAAACTGTGTGACGTTATCGCCGAAATTCATCCAATGCGTGCCGATGAAACCCATACATGTGGCAATAATTCCCCACGAAATCATGATGCGAGCGATCCACTTTCGCGCGCTCCACTTTTCAACGATCAGCGTGCCTGGAATTTCCAGCAAGAAGTAACCGATGAAGAAAATGCCTGCGCCTGAGCCAATGATATTGTCGTTGAACCCAAGCCCGCCCGCGTCCAAAGACTTTTTCATGTTCAAAGCCGTAATGCTGACATTGGTGCGGTCAATGTAAGCCAGAAAATACAACAGCAACAAAAAAGGCATCAGTCGCCAAGTGATGCGTCGCCGCGCGCGTTCGGCAAGAGGCAGGGAAGAGTCAGCTACGCTAACCGCCATCTGGTTGATCTCCTTAGTTGTGTTGAGTGAAAGCGATGAGTGTCGGTGACGATTCGATAGCCTAAATCAGCTTCTTCGGCGTCACCGGTTCGTGATGCGGCGCGATGCTACTATCGAGGTGCAGGGATGGCAAGCTAATCCGCGGAATGACGTGAAGCTCCGTCGCCGATTGACTGTACGGTCTACTTTACAGGCTGAAATAAACTGGCTTCGTAGCTAACGCCAAAGCTGATCCCGCTTTTGGCGCTGTTGTTGTGAATGCCTTTGATTCCGGCGATATCCCAAATTAATCCGGCAGCTCGAATCCGAGCGCCCAATCTGGTGGAACCGTCAGATTCCGTGCCGAGCGGTGCCTGGCCGCGAGTGTTGTAACGTCCATTGACTTCACCAACCAGCGTCACCCGGTCGTTGTACAGGTAACTGATTCCCAAGCCATAAAGTAAAACGTCGTTTTGCGTAAACCGGTCAATAGGAGCAGTCAAAATCCCCAAGCCCAGATTGCCAACAACTCGAATTCGTTTCCCGAAATTTTTGCCCATAAGCGTTGTGGCAAAAAAATTGATTTGATTCAGGCCAATTCCGCGAGATTGATTCGAGTTTGGTAGTTCGGCTCCAAAACGGAAACCTACGCCGGGAAGTCGTTTGGTTTCAGGCCGCAGCTTGATTTTGGTGGCCAGGTAAAAATCGCCAGCGTCATGAGTTGAATTTGTAGATTGACTCAATTGCAGCGGCACAGCCGAGGGGCGATACGGGCGGTTAATGCTCAGAAAGTTCTGGATCACGCCGCCGGTTTCAAACTCAACGTTGGGAGCAAGTCCAAACGTGGCGGAAACAACTCCGAAACGGGTCAGGTCGCCATTCAGTCCGGACAAGGTGAAGTTTTTATCCTGCAAAAAATCAAAGCCAAACTCGAACCGAACTGAGCCAGGTTTTACGATCTCAACATCTTCGGTGACTAAGGGCCGTTGCTGGGCCAGGGCAGATGAAGAGATGAGCGACAGTGCCAGTGTTGCAAGAAGCAAGAGTTGACTGGAAATTGTTATGGAAAATATTCTCTTCACTTGCTTGCTCCTTGTTTGATTTCACGGACGATACGGAAGCCAATATCAAAACGGCTTTTATCCGGAAAGTACTGGCTTCGCTCGGCTGCGCGCGACAAAACCTGTCCCTTCCCAAAACCGCCTCCACGTAAAGATTTTGTTTGCCCCTCGAAGCCCATCAGCTTGATCTTTTTGCCCGTTACAGGCCCTTGTGGATTGATGCGATCACGGAGTTTGTAATAACCGGGATCATACCAATCAGAACACCATTCCCAAACTTTGCCTGCTGACAGAAATTTTTCGTTTGCCTGGTCTGCTGCTTCAGGCGTTGATCTCATTTTCGCTGCCTTTTCCCATTCCGCTTCTGTTGGTAACCGATAAGTGCTGCCGCTTTCTTGGGACATCCATTTGCAAAAAGCGACGGCATCGTTCCAGCTTACAAAAACAACCGGAAAATCGTCATGGCCAACAGGATATTGGTTGGCCCGCCATCCGTAACCCAATCCTTGCGGAGGAGGATGCCCCGCTTCGTCAACGAACTTTTTGTATAGACGATTGCTTATTTCAGTCCTGGAAATTTCAAAGGCTGAAACGAAAACCTGATGTTTGGGGCGTTGATCTCCGTCTCCGGCATTATTTCCCATTTCAAAAACACCCTCTTCGATAACCAGCATGTCCGGATCAATCAAAGGTTTTAGAACGATTTTTACGAGGGTGGTCTTGCCAAGTTCAACCGCGACTTCTTCATTCCAATCATAAAAGTTCTTTTTCTTGGCAACGATCTTATGCGTTCCCGTTGATAAACCCGATAACAAACTTTGTTCACCGGCTTTCGGACTTAGCTTCCCCAATCCATCAACTGTTACCAGTGCATCTGATTCATTGATTGTGATCGCGATCTTGCCAGGATCAGGTTTTTTCTTCATCGGAACTTCAAATCTGGTCGCAGAAGCCCCGACAGTAATAGGTCCGTTCCAATCCTCGTATCCAGTAAGCCTCGCCCTCAATTGGTGATTTCCGGCAGCAACTCCCAAAACGACAAGGTTGCCATCAATTCCTGCAAACCCTTTCGTTGAACCATCAATTTCGATCAAAGCTCCAGGAGGCGCAAGAATGGTGAAACGTCTGGTAGGGACGGGGGTAGGCTTGGTTATCGCAGATTTATGCTCAGGAGGCTTGCTGCTTTTTTTGATTGGCTTAGGAGCAGGTGTGGGCGATCTTTTCGCGGTTTTTGGGATCTCACGTCCGGTCGAATCCTGAGCGGAAAGCGGTTGCCAAAATGCCAGAGCAGCAATCAATAATAGCCCAATGCTACACAGCCAATGAGAGAAATGCCTGTGATAGAAGATTCCCACTCCATTCATGATAATTCGCTTTCAAAAATCCGACTGAGGGCATCAATCGGAAATTAGTGAGGTTTTGAAAGTTGAATCGCTTTTATTTCGCGTCCTTTACCAAGCGAAATCCTGTTTTATCGCGTAACCGATCAGAGGGTAAAACCCCTCTGTAAGTCGCTGTCGCTCGTTTACTTGGAGTATCGTATGCGCCGCCACGAATGACTTTTCCGGGAGCAATTTCTTTTTGGTCGGCGTAATTGACCAGGCTGCTTGATGTCCATTCCCAAACGTTGCCGCACATATCCAACACGCCAAATTGGCTAGCTCCATTGGGAAAGCTTCCAACCTTACTGATGCTTCCACCAGTTTCTTTGCCTGCATTGGCATTCGTTGCGTTCCAAGAATTGCCCCAAGGATAAATTCGGCTCTCAGAACCGCGCGCGGCAAATTCCCATTCCGTTTCTGTTGGCAACCGCTTGCCAATCCATTGAGCATAAGCGTTGGCATCATCCCAGGAAACATTCACGACAGGAACTTTGGCTTCATTCGATGGAAACTTGCCGTCTCGCCAATGAGGAGGAGGTCTGTGTCGAGTTGCGGAAACAAACTGTAGATACTCTTCATTCGTAACTTCTGTACGATCCATATAAAAAGGGCTGACTGTTACAGCATGGACAGGTATTTCGTACTCATCGCCATTATCTCGCCCCATATCCAATTTTCCGCCTGGAATGTAAACCATGCCATCGAAACCGTTTTTAAGTGTTGCATTGGCAGGCTGGTTTCCAACAGAAGGTGCCGAAGCCAGTTGTCCTGATGGCGACGCAGAAGATTGTGATGAAGAATTGTTGCCCACTCCTGAGCGGGAGTCTCTGGTAAACCACCACCATACAAACAAACCCAACAATGCTAACGCAACCAACGCAAAAACCTGTACGAGCGTACGCTGGTTTGGTTTGTTGTTCTCTGCAAGAGCGCCAGATTGTTTGTTTCGAAATCCTCCACCAAAAGGGGGGAGAGGAGTTACTACAGTTTTAGCCTGTGCGCCATTTTCCTCAGAAGAGTGCATTGCGGTGATTGCAAATCCAGACGTTTCAGGAGCTTCTGCGATCACCGCGACAGCAGAAGAAACAGGCTCTGGAACCAAAGCGCCAGAATCGGGGAATTCCGTTAAGGAAGGATTGTTGGAACTCTGGCCAGCAGAGCTAGGGATTCTAGACTCTTCAATAGAAAGTTTTTTGTCTGACTCTGAAAGCGCGCGCGGCTCAAAAATCGTTGGTGAAGGTTGGTGGGAATGTTCAGTTTTCCTGCGATTTAAAGGCAGCGGCTCCTGCTGATTTTGCATGGATAATGCAGAGGCCACTGTTTCTACTGCTTTCGCCTTAGTGCCAACCAGATTGTTGCCGCATGCTTCGCAAAACCGCGAATACGGCTTGGCTTCAGCCCCACAAGATTTGCACTGAATCTTCGTTAGTTCGGGAACTTCTTCTGGTGGCGGTGGGGCTGCAGCATTAACTCCGCTTGGCGAAGGAGTTGAGGTTGAAAGCAAAAGCGCTCGCTTCCGATCAAGGCCGCAATTTTTGCAATAAATCCAACCGCTGCGCCAGGATGTTCCGCAATGATAACAAGCTCCAATGACTGTTTCCTGCAAGGCAACGCCGACTCTATTTCCGCAGTGTTGACAGAAATTTTCTCCGCGAACAACGCGCGCTCCGCATCGCGTGCAACATTGGGATTCCACGGATGTTTCAGCGTTTGAATGCACCAGCGATTGGCCGCAGCGACGGCAGAAGCTTAAATGATCAGGGTAATGCAGGCTGCATTTTTGGCAAAACATAAAGGACGACCACTTCAAAAGCCTGAGATTGTTTGAATTCCCACGAACACTGACGCAGAAGAATACGTCATAAAGCTGGATAATCATATGGCAGCAACAATTTACTCCGCAAGCGAGGATAAACTGATAGCAAGTTTGGAAATTTCCCCATCAAAAATGTTCCTTACAAAGGTGGCACAGCCCCAATTGCGCAAAGCGGTAAAAGCCTTTCTGCTTCCTCGAAAATTTTTAAGCAAAACCTGTTTTATGATTGACACTTTCGGTCGCTTTCGGTAAAGTTTCGGTTGTCGCAAGGAAGAAACAAAAACCACTTAAATAGGGAACTCGGAGTAATATGGCGCTGACACCACGTCAACAAGAATTCTTCAATCACCTTGTCAGTTTTCAGCGAGAACATGGTTTCGCGCCGACCATTGCTGAAATTCAAGTTTATTTTGCTCTGAGCTCGCCAGCGAGTGTTCATCAGAAACTTACAGAGCTTGAAGATCAAGGTTTTATTCGACGTCACAAAAATGTTCATCGAGGTATTGAAATTACCCAAAGGGAAAGTGACCAATTTTCTTTTGTAGTGGCAAATTCAGATGGAGTGGAAAAATTGGGCATCCCTTTGCTTGGAGTTATTGCGGCAGGTTTTCCGATACAAGCTGTTACACAGTCTGAAGTCTTGTTGGTTCCACCTGATATGTATGCCTTAAACAGATTTGCTTTAAGGGTTAGGGGAGAATCCATGAGGGACGAGCAAATTTCTGATGGTGATTACATCGTCGCTGAGCCTCCTCAAAACAAACCTTTCAATGGGAAATCGGTCGTTGCTTTGATTGATGATAGCGAAGCGACAGTAAAAAAGTTTTACGATGAGCGCACTCAGATTCGCTTGCAACCTGCAAACGACGCTTTTGAGCCAATTCTGATTAGTCCGCCTGATCGAGTCAAAATTCAGGGTCTAGTTTGCGGTCTAATTCGCAAATATAGATAAATAATATTTTCGACCGTCCAATATCCAGAATATATGTGCGGTCTTTTTTAGAAGCATTTTGTTTTATCTATGAAACAAAATGCAGGTTCTTTTATTGTAATAACAGGAAATCCGCAGTGTAGCGGTCACAAGTAATCCATTTGTGATTGCTCTCTGAAAGAAATTGCTCAGGCGTTCTGTACTGAGCATCGCTTACCCGCCTGCACCACTTGAACCGAATAAGCTCAGCCTGGGGCGTTCATCCGGTTTGACTGCCCGCGTCAAACCGGATGAGCCAGCGCCCTTTGAAAAGCTGCCTGACCAACATGCCGCAATGGCATGAGCATCAGTGCTGCTTTCCAAGTGGAATAAAAGCGGAACGCAAGCGATTTTTATCTCGAACCTAACATCAATTTGTAACTTTCCGTCAGGATAAAAAAGGTCTGCACTGACTCCATGACCGGCTGGGAAAAGTGTGTCTTGATCTTACTTTTCGGAAGTGAATAGCCAAAAAAGGAGGCAAAAATGAACAGTGTTCAAGACGCATTTAAGCATAACCGAGCGCGTAGAAATGTGATTGTGGCAGGCGGACTAATTCTGGTTTGCATTACCTTATTGAGTTGCGTGTCCTCATTCATGATCTATCGCGAAGGTTTTGGCGATACGCCCTGGTTCGTTCAGCAATCTTTGTCTCTGTTTGCTGTGATCGTTGTGGAAGGCGCATTTATTTGGTTGGTTTATGGGTTCACGCGCGCGTTTTCCTCGTTTAGTGAAAGAATCATTTCCTTGTTGGGAATGGGTTTTTTAGTTTGCGTGATGTTAACCAACATCATTACTCACTTCATGATGGTCAAACACTTGCAGCTTTCACCATTCCAGGAAGCCTGGCTAAGCTGGGGCGCAGTAAGCGTGTTTATTGCAGTCTTGATTTTTGTCTTATTGATTACGCTTTCTGATCCAGTGACGCGGTTGATTCGCCTGGAAATGCGCTATTTGGGTAAACAGCAGGAAACGATTTTACACGCAAAAAGTGACGGTCTGGATAGCGAGCATATTCAACAGGCAATGGTTGAACGCGCGGAGATCGAAGCCAGAGAACTGGCAGAGCGGATCATTGGCGAAGGTCGCCAATTAACGCGAGGAAACACGACACGCCTTCAACAGCAATCCTTGCAAGCTCCGTATCGATATAAATCAAAGGGAAAAGGCTAACGCCACAGACTGGCGCGGAGCCTGTGGCGCAATTAGAAGTAGCGCAGTCAAACCTGGTTCCAGGTACTTCTTCAGTTCCCCATTCACAGAAATCCAAGTTGAATAAACATGGTCAATTGGTTGACCAACCGATTAAGCCGGAAGACGAAGAGAATGTCTTCCAGCAGGAAGAGTTTTTGGAGTTACCGGTTTTGCCCGAAGAAGTTGATTGGCAATTACCATCCAAGAAAAGAAAGAAAGCGCCTCGTTCGAACGCTAAAGAACCAGCTTCGGATTCAATTTTGAAAGGATTGAAAAAGCGCAGCCTGAAGAAAGCCAAAGAGACAGATATGCCGCCTACACCAATTGGGCATAACTGGCATATTAGCGATGGGGGATGGAATCTGGTCAAAAGCTGGTCCGAAAAGGATGGTTTGTTGGGGCAAAAAATCAAGAAAGAGCGTTACGCCGGTTACCTGAGCCGTGAAGCTTGGCAGGTGATGAAGGAATATGAGTACGAAAAGATTATCGCGAAGATCGGGCAATAGCTTGGCAGATACGGCGGGAGCAGATCCCTTTGCTGTATTTGAAATCATTGCCAATGCCAGAAAAATCAGTGACTTGTCACCCGGCAGCGAGGCGTCTGAATGCGCACGGCGAATCGAAAAACATGCAGACGTAATGGTGAAAACGGCGCTTGGCACCGCCGATCTTTCCATCGTTGAAGTGCCATCGAATGTAATTGAACAAATCGTCGAACTGATACGAGCTTATCGCTAGCTGAAGTTTGAAACGTTAACCCTGACGAAAACTGTGGAGGAAAAGTTATGACTACCGAGCAAGCATTATTTTTGCGAGATTTCCTATTACAACGAATTGAAGAGGCGCATTTGGTAACACTTCGTGTTTTGTCTTCGATTCCGGAAGCGCAAAGCGATTATCGCCCAGCCAAAATTTCCCGGTCGGCACGTGAAATGGCAGGTCACATCATCAATACGGAATTGATTCTGATCAATGGCATTGTGTCGGGGTCATTCAGCAGAAGCGCTTGTGATTTGCCGGACCCTCAAATGGATTTAAGCGAAATGATCGCGTATTACGATGATCGTTTTGTTGAAGGCATAGAGGCGATCAGAAAAATGACAGTAAAAAAACTGACCAGTTATTTGTCTTTTTACGGCGTGTT
>JADMIO011701154.1_pt1 | contig 15022 bp, 10 predicted proteins | sample 8958161 | NCBI WGS metagenome assembly JADMIO01 (sample SAMN16585339, study PRJNA669376) | soil metagenome | isolation source: Crop rotation soil | place: USA: Cullars Rotation, Alabama | collected 2011 | reverse complement strand
CCCCCTCCCCCCCACGCCCGACGAACTTACACCCGACGATCAGGACCAACCGGACGGCACGATCGAGGAGGGTGACGAGCCATGAGCGGCGACAACACCGAACAGCCGATCCTTCCGTTTTCTTCGTCACCTGCTGCTGCCGAATCCTCTCCGGCTCCTGCCGTTCCGCACGCCGCGGTTCCCTCAACCCACCGACACCGGGCGGAAGCCCGGTGCCACGGGGCATCGTCGCAGCGCCGGATCAATGTGGTGGCGATGCTGGTGCTGATCGGGCTGGGGCTGGGGTTTGCCGCGATGCTCGCGCGCGTTTCGCAGCTCCAGCTTGCGCCCAGCGAGAAGCTCCGCGCCTGCATGGACGAGCGCGTGACCACCGTCCACGAGCCGGGCGCCCGCGGCGACCTGCTCGACCGGCGCGGACGCGCCCTGGCTCTTTCGCACTTCGGCCGGCGCGTGTACGTCGATCCTCTGAACTTCCCCAATCCGCCCGGCGAGTCGTTCCACAAGCTCGCCGCGTTGCTCGGGATGCCCATCGAGAAGGTCGCCGAGCGGCTCGTGCCGGCGTTCGACAAGAACGAGCGGCTGCGCAGCGACCCGTCGGTCGCGCGGAACGAGCACGACATCCCGCACGGGAGCGTGCGCTACGTCAGCGTCGGCGGCGTGATCGACGAGGCCGGCGTCCAGTCGGTCCGCGCGGCGAAGATCCCCGGTGTCGGCTTCGAGTACCGCAGCGTGCGTGAATCCCCCGGCGACAAGGTCGCGGCATCCCTCATCGGCCTCGTCGGCGTCGACCACGACGGCCTGCTCGGCGCCGAGCTCTTCCTGGACCGCGTGGTGAAGCCGCGGAGCGCCGGGTCCATCACGTATGTGCGTGACTCCGCCAGCCGCCCCATGTGGATCGAGCCCGGTGGGTACGTCCCCGCCAAGCGCGGGCAGGATGTGCGCCTCTCCATCGACATGGAGCTCCAGGCGATGGCGTACGAGGAGCTGGAGCGCGGCGTGGAGGATGCGGACGCCGCGGGCGGCCGGCTCGTCATGATCGACCCCTACACGGGCGAGATCCTGGCGATGGTGGACATCATCCGGCACATGAAGGGGCTGGCCCCGTTCCCGTGGGTGGACCCCAAGGACCATACACCACTCGCGCACGGCGTTCGCTACAAGACGATCATGGACGACGAGCGGCGCGACATGCACCCCGCGGCGGGGCGCAACCGCTGCGTCGAGGACGTCTACGAGCCCGGCTCCACGTTCAAGCCGTTCATGTGGTCGGTCGTGACCGAACTGGGCCTCGCCAGGGTCGACGAGGTGTTCGATACCGAGAACGGACGCTGGAACCCGTACGGCAAGCGCCACCTGGAAGACGTGATCAAGCGCCCGACCATGACGTGGGCCGAGGTGCTGGTCAACTCCTCCAACATCGGCATGGCCAAGGGGACGAGCCGGTTGTCGGCCAAGCAGATGCACGACGCGGTCGTCCGCTTCGGCTTCGGGTCGCACACCAAGGTCGGCCTGCCGGGCGAGTCGGCGGGGATCGTCACCAGGCTCCAGAACTGGTCGAAGTACACGCAGACATCGGTCGCGATGGGCCACGAGGTCGCCGTCACGCCGGTGCAGATGGTCCGCGGCTTCTCGGCGTTCGCCCGGTCCGGCGACCTGGCGGGGACGCTCCCCTCGGCCCGCCTGCTCGCGCTCGAAGGCAGCGAAGAGAGCGTGGACCAGGGCGTGCGGGTGCTGCCGCGGAACATCGCGGAGCTGACGCGGAAAACGATGAGCGGCGTGGCCCAGCGCGTGGACAACAAGATGTCGCAGAAGGACCCGCACGCGGGGCCGCCGAAGTACGACTGGTTCGGCAAGTCGGGGACGGCGGAGATCCCGCTCGGGAAGACGCCCAAGAACAAGCGCCGGCCCGTCGGCTCGGACGGCTATTTCCCGGATCAGTACAACTCCAGCTTCATCGCGGGCGCGCCGCTGGAGGACCCGAAGCTCGTCGTCGTGGTGGTGATCGACGACCCGGGCCCGGGGCTCAAAGCCAAGAAAGAGCACTACGGGTCGTACGTCGCGGGGCCGGTCGTCCGGCGCGTGATGGAGCGGGCGCTGCCGTACCTCGGCGTGGCGCCGAAACCGCCGCCGGAGGCGCCGGAGACGGCGGTGGCGCGGACGGATCAGTAAGACTCTTCAAACCTCGCCTATCGCCGCCACCACATCGTCCCACCGTACACCGCGTCCTCGCCCAGCTCCTCCGAGATCCGCAGGAGCTGGTTGTACTTCGCGTTGCGGTCGCTGCGGCAGGGCGCGCCGGTCTTGATCTGCCCGCAGTTCGTCGCCACCGCCAGGTCCGCGATGGTCGCGTCCTCCGTCTCCCCCGAGCGGTGCGACATGACCGCGCTGTAGCGGCTGCGCGTCGCCAGGCTCACCGCGTCGAACGCCTCGCTCACCGTGCCGATCTGGTTCACCTTCACCAGGATCGCGTTCGCGCACCCCTGGTCGAGGCCCTTCTGGAGGAACTTCTTGTTGGTCACGAACAGGTCGTCGCCGACGAGCTGCACGCGGTCGCCGAGGCGCTGCGTGAGCTTCTTCCACCCGGCCCAGTCGTTCTCCGCCAGGCCGTCCTCGATCGAGCGGATCGGGTACTTGTCGCACCAGGATGCCCACAGGTCGACCATGTAGTCGCTTGTCACGACCTCTTTCGTGGACTTGAAGAACTTGTAGCCCTGCTTCTTCTCTTCCGCGGCCTCGTTCCACAGCTCGCTCGCCGCCGGGTCCAGAGCCACGAAGATCTGCCGGCCCCACTGGTACCCGGCCTTCAGCACGGCCTTCTCGATGTACTGGAGCGCCTCCTCGTTGCTCTTGAGGTTCGGGGCGAAGCCGCCCTCGTCGCCGACGCCGGTAGAGAGGTGGGCGTCGTGCAGCACCTTCTTGAGCGCGTGGTAGACCTCGACGCCCGCGCGCAGCCCTTCCTCGAACGTGTCGAACCCCCACGGCTGCACCATGAACTCCTGGAAATCCACGGTGTTGTCCGCGTGCTTCCCGCCGTTGAGGATGTTGAACATCGGGACCGGCAGCACCTTCGCGCCGCTGCCGCCGAGGTAGCGGTAGAGCGGGAGACCGGACGACTCCGCCGCCGCCTTGGCGACGGCCATCGAGACGCCGAGGATGGCGTTGGCGCCGAGGTTGGACTTGTTCGCGGTGCCGTCCAACTCGATCATGGCGCGGTCGATCCCCTCCTGGTCGCGGGCGTCCATCCCCTCGACGAGGTCCGCGAGCCTGGTGTTCACGTTCGCGACCGCCTTGGAGACGCTCTTGCCCAGGTAGACGCTCTTGTCGCCGTCGCGGAGCTCGGCCGCCTCGTGCTCGCCGGTCGAGGCGCCGGAGGGGACGATGGCGCGCCCGATCGTGCCGGACGCGAGCTTCACCTCGACCTCGACCGTGGGGTTGCCGCGGGAATCGAGCACCTGACGCCCGTGGATCGCCTGGATTTCAAAGGGCATGAGAAAAACCTTGCAAAGTGACCCCCGACCCTTGCTCTGGGAAGGGGCGATCATAGCGGGGACGCGGACCGGGCGAGCGGCGACGCGTGCGCGGGCAGGCACCATCTCCGTGCAAAACGTCAAAGAACCCCGGGCGACAAGCCCGGGGTCTTGAAGAGAAGGTACACTGAAGAGAAACACGAAACTGTCGTTGGGGTTTGGATAGAGCGGATCGTCGAAGGAGGATCAGTTCTTCCGGCGGCGGCGGATGCACGCCACGCCGCCAAGGCTCATGAGGGCGATCGAGCCGGGGGTCGGGACGGGGGTGATGGTGATGTGGGCGGGGTCCACGGCCGGGGTGTACGGGCCGGTGGGCAGGCCGTTCGGCGCGGCGTAGAGGTTCACGTTGGTGATCCCGGAGCCGATGTCCACGGTGCGCCCGCCGTTGCCGGCGAGGAACGTGAAGCTGAAGATCTGGATGGGGTTGGCGGTATTCATGATCGGGCTGGGAAGCTGGGCCGGGTCGATCGTGCCGTTCGCCATCGAGGTGATGTTGCGCCCGCCCCCGCCCGGGGCATCGACCAGCACCTGCGGCAGCAGCCGGAGGCTCGCCGTACGACCCATCCCGCCACCCGCCGGCAGCTCCGCGTAGTTCAGGACGTCGGACATGTCGGCGTTGACGAGGTTCACGCGGAAGGACGTGCCGCCGAAGGCGTACGCGGCGGGGGCCCAGCTCGCGATGCCGGTGACCGTCACCAGCGTGCCCGGGGCAACCGTGATGTTGTCCTGGCCGTTGGCGCGCCAGTCGATGGTGAATGTGCCGAACTGGGCATTGGCGGCGCCGGCGGCGGTCAGCATGGCACCGATAACGACGATGAGCGAACGAATCTTCATGATGCAGAGTCCTTTCTTCTTCTCGTGAGAATGCGTCTGTCTTCGACATGACAAAGATGCCACCGGAAGAAGGGACAACCAGCATTGAGGCCTCGGCGCGGGCCGTTTCCACGGTTATAACACGTCATAGGCCACACACGCGGCACGAGGTTCACGTCGCACGGGACGGATAACCGCGCACCGTTGAATGCGTCATAGAACGAAGTTGTTATGAGGCTCTTCGCACGCCGCACCCGCTCCCAGCGGGGAGGTACCGTGTGGCGTACCCGTGATGACGAATATTATTTCGGACGTTCGTCGGGCACGTCAAATAACTTGTTCCGGATCTCGGCCTCGTCGTGCACGGTCGTCGCGAGGCGATGCGCCGCCGCGTCGAACTCGCGCTGGGCGGCCTCGTCCTCGAACGCGACCGCCCCGCTCTCCTGGCTCACCGACCACTTTCCCCAGTGGTCGCGCAGCACCGTGAGGTAGTCGGTTGCGGCAGCGGCGAACCGGGTCTCGGCCTCGCGCAGCCGGACCTGCAGGTCGTGCTTCGTCCCCAGGATGTATGCCTGCTGGGCCTCGAGAAGGCGCGCGTCGCTGATGTCGTTGTCGGCGAGCAGGTTGCGGAAGCGCGAGGGCGCCCCGCGTACAACCTGGTCCAGGTCGGCGTTGGCCGCGGCGAACTCGGCGATGAACTGGAGCTGCTCATCGACGTCGTCGAGCGATTGGAAGCGGCCGGCCTCGAACGTGCCCATGTCGATGTACTGCTCGATCATCTGGGCCATCGCCCGGGCCTTGTCGTTGAACTCGGCCGTAACCGCCGCGGCGGCCACCGCGATCATGGTCTCTTCTTCCTCGAGCCGGGCGGCGAGATCGGCGTCGCTCTCGGCGGCGTTGTCCGTGGGATTCGTGTCGGTCTGGGTGTTGCCCTTCGCCCGGACCTGCTCGCGGTATTGGCGCTTCACGTCCTCGACAGCGCGGGCGGCGGTGCCGGCGACCTCGTTGCTCGAGGCCCTCCTCGCCGCGTTCGCTCCGTGCCAGATCGTGTACCCGCTCTCGGCAACCCCGGCCGCGAGCAGGACGCCGAGCGTCACATTGAAGGCCCGCGCCGAGCGCCCGAGCACGAAGTACAGCACGCCGGCGATGATGCACGCCACGATGACGCCGAAGACGAGCGAACCCATCTCGTACGCGAGCATGTGGGCGCTGACGCCGCGGATGATCCGGATGACGAGGAGCATCACCGCGAGGAAGACGACCACGGGATGGATATCGAGCTTCCACCTGCTCGGCGGCGGCATGGGGGAGGGCGGGGGCGTCAAAGGCTCGTGATCCGTTGGAGGCGTCATGCGCGGATCCTTCGACCAAGTCTATCGCCCCCGGAGCCAGTCGAGCATGAGGCCCCGGTTGTTGTACGACATGTCGATCGCGGAGCGGATGCCGCGGGCCCTGCCCTCGATGGTGATGTCGGTGGAGGTGATGGCGCCGTCCTTGTCGAGCTTCCACTTGGAGAAGTTGTCGTGGAGGAACTTGCTCTCCTCGCCGGCGTCCACGCAGAGGCGCATGATCTGCTCGCACCCGGAGAGGCGCTGGATCGACTTGGCACCGCCCACAGAGAACTTGAGGGCCGCGCTGGAGGCCTCGTCCTTGCCGACACCCGCGTCGGTCATCTTCTTCTCGGCTTCCTTCTGGAGCCCGCGGAACCAGGCCGCAAGGACCGACGCTTCTTCCCGCACCGCGGCGGCGGCCTCGGCGCGGGCCTTGATCGGCTCGGCCTCGTGCTTGGGGGCTTTGGCGACCTGCTCAAGGAGCTTGGTCGTGCTCGCGACGAGCGACTCCACCTTCTTGTCGAGCTCCGCGGCGAGGTCGTCCTTCACCTGCTTGATGCGGGCGTCTTCCTGCTTTGGTTGCTTTGTCGGGGACTTCGGCGGGACCGGGTTGGTCAGGGGCTTTGGCGAGGGCACGTTCTCCGAAGGCGCCGGGCTGGGCGGATGTGGATTGGATGACGCCGGAGTCGGTTGCGCCGCTGGGACACTCGGCGGCTGTGCGGCGCTCGCGGGAGGCGCGACGCGGGGTGGTGTCGTCTGCGGCAGTTTCGAACCCGCGGGACTCTCGGCCGGCGTCGCCGGCCCAGCGGGGCTCGCCTGTACCTGCCCCGATCCCTGCGACGCGGGTGCGTTCAGCAGCTTCGCCCACGTCAGCCACACAAGCAGCCCGATCACCGCGAGGACCAGCAGCACAATGAGTTGCCGGATTGCGAAGCCGTGCGAGTCTTGCTCTGACATGTTGTGACGCCTCGTCATCGATGATCGCCTGTAGATAGGAAGAGGCCCCTCACCCCGGCCCTCTCCCTGCCCCCCCACTCCCAAAGCTGACGGGGAGAGGGTAAAAAGCTCCGATTCAAGACGACAAGCCAATCAAAGGCTGCACACCCTTGGTCTGGATCTCTTCCTGGACCGCCTGCACGAACTTCTCAAGAGGCATCGCCCCCGAGTCCTTCTGGGTGCCGCGCACGCGCACCGAGACCGACCCGGACTCCGCGTCGCGCGGGCCGACGACGAGCATGTAGGGGATCTTCTCGTCCGCCGCGACCTTTACCTTTGCCTGGATCCGGTCGTTCCCGGTGTCGAGGGTCGCGCGCACGCCCGCGGCCTTAAGTGCCGCGAGCACCTTGGCGCCGTACTCGTTGGTCTTCTCGCTGATCGGCAGCACGCGGACCTGCTCCGGCGAGAGCCAGGTGGGGAAGGCGCCGGCGAAGTGCTCGATGAGCACGCCGCCGAAGCGCTCGAAGGAGCCGAAGGGGGCGCGGTGGATGGTCACGGGGCGGTGGGCCTGGTTGTCCGGCCCGATGTAGGAGAGGTCGAAGCGGACGGGGAGGCCGTAGTCGACCTGCACGGTGCCGAGCTGCCAGTCGCGCCCGATCACGTCCTTGACAACGAAGTCGATCTTGGGGCCGTAGAACGCGGCCTCGCCCGGCTCGCGGGAGAAGGAGACGCCCAGGGACTGGGCCGCCTCGATGCACGCGGCCTCGGCCTTGTCCCAGTTCTCCGGGCTGCCGGTGTACTTGCTCGAGTCGGGGTTGCGGGTGCCGACGCGCACGCGGTAGCTCTTCATCCCCAGGGTTTTGAAGATGACCTTCACCAGCTCCAGGCAGCCGAGGAGTTCCGCCGGGACCTGCTCGGGGGTGCAGAAGAGGTGGGCGTCGTCCTGGGTGAAGCCGCGGACGCGGGTCATGCCGTTCAGCTCGCCCGACTGCTCCCAGCGGTAGACGGTGCCGAACTCGGCGAGGCGCACGGGCATGTCGCGGTAGCTGTGGGGCGCGGAGGCGAAGATCTTGGCGTGGAGCGGGCAGTTCATGGGCTTGAGGAGGTAGCCGTCGAGCAGGCGGTCGTCCGCCATGATCCGGTCGGGGCTGATGGTCTCGCGCCCCATGCGCTTGTTGAGCCCTTCGGCCAGGTGCGCGGAGACGCCCTCGAGCCGATGGTACATCTCGGCACAGGAGCAGTTCTCGCTCATCACCTTTGCGAGTGTTTCCGGCTCGATCAGCGGCGGGTACTGCGATTCCTTGTAGTACGGGAAGTGGCCGCTGGTCTTGAAGAGCTCCAGCTTGGCGATGTGCGGGGTGAAGACCTGGGAATACCCCTGTCGGCGCAGCTCCGCGGAGATGAAGTTCATCAGCTCCTGGCGCACGATCGAGCCGTTGGGGGTCCAGAGGATGAGCCCCTGCCCGACGTCCTCGTCGATGTGGAACAGCCGCAACTGCTTGCCGATCACGCGGTGGTCGCGCGCCTTCGCCTCTTCCTGCTGCTTGAGGTGCTCGTCGAGCTCGGCCTGGGTGTTGAACGCGGTGCCGTAGACGCGGGTGAGGCGGTCCGAGTTCTCGTCGCCGTGCCAGAACGACGACGCGACCGAGGTGACCTTGACGGCGCCGATGCGCCCAGTCGAAGGCACGTGCGGCCCGCGGCAGAGGTCTTCCCAATCCTTCCCCGGGGCCCCGGTCGCGTAGAAGCTCAAAGCGCCCGCCCCCCCCGTCGCGCCCTCCTTCGCCGGCGCGGCATCCGCGAACGCTGGCTTGCTCCCCTTGTAGACGGACGACGGCATCCCCATCGCCCGCTCGGCGTTGTCGATCTTGTACTTGTTCCCCTCGCCCCGGAGACGCTGCATCCCCTCGGCCCCGCCCTGCTCATACCGGGTAAAGGTGCGGTTCTCCGCGATGATCTTCTTCATCTCCGCCTCGACCTTCTCGAAGTCGTTGGCCGAGATGGTCTTCCCCGCCGGGAACGCCATGTCGTAGTAGAACCCGGTCGCCAGCGGCGGGCCGTACGCCAGCAGCACGTCCTTCCCGAACACCCGCTGGATCGCCTCCGCCATCACGTGGGCCGCCGAGTGCCGGATGAGGTACAGCGCATCCGGGTCCGGGGCCTTCTCGCGGGTCTGCGGCGTCACGATCGACAGCCTGCAATCCCGGTCGATCACGGTCGAGAGGTCTCTCAGCTCGCCGTCGATCTTGCACCCGAGCGCCGCCTGCGCCAAGCGCGGCCCGATGCTCTCGGCCACCTGGCGAGCGGTCACCGGCCCGGGGAAGGACTTCACGGACCCGTCTGGAAGAGTGATGTTGGGCATGACTGGTGCTCCCTATTCCAAAGACCCGCATCCTACCGCGGGCGTCGATTGCCAATTCCCATATCCCTGATCCCATCCATCCAAAAAGCAAGCCCGGCCGCTCGAGGCGGCCGGGCTGAACAGATGTCAACAAATATCTGGCTGCGGAGGGTTACCGGCCAATCACCCGCCGCGGGCGTGCGTCGTCGTCGTGGTGTAGGCGGCCGGTCGGTTCATCGGGGCAAAGCGTATCCGGGTTGGGTGCGCGGAGCAAGTCGTCAACTATTCATCCCGCTCCGCCTTGATCGCCCCCAAAAGCACCCCCAACAACCGCTTCCCAACCGGGCCGGGGATACCCGCTCCGACCGGCCGCCCGTTCAGCTTCACCACGGACGCCACCATGGTCGTCGTGCCCACCATCAGCACTTCCGAGGCGGATTCCAGTTCCCGCACGGGCACGGCCCGCTGTTCGATCTCCGGTGCCGCACAAAGCAGGATGTCCCGCGTCACGCCCGCCAGGATCGAGCAGCTCGACAGGGAGGGGGTTGCGCACCGCCCCTGCGCATCCACGAGGATCACGTTCGTCGCTAATCCCTCGGCAACCAAGCTGTTCCGGACGAAGATGGCGTCTTCAGCCCCCGCCGCGTCCGCTTCCATGGAGGCGACGACATTCCCCATCAGCGACACCGATTTCAGGTGTCCCATCGTCCACCGCCGGTCTTCGCAGGTGATCGCGCTCTTCCGCATCGGCTCGATGAAGGACGCGATCGACGGCTGCGGCGTGCAATACCCGAACACGGTCGGGCGGGTGTTCGCACCGGGTACGCGCGAGCGCACCGGGTCGCCCGGTCCCGGCGTACCGCGGGTGGCCTGCCAGTAGACGAAGGCGTCCGTCATCTGGTTGGCCTTCAGGAGTTCGATCGACATCTCGTGCAGCGGCGAGGGATCCCAGTGAATCTTCGCCAGGTTGAGCCCCTGGCGCATCCGCTCGATGTGCTTCGCGATGCCGACGATCCGTCGGCCGTGTGACCCATCCCAGGGGATGCCGCGCAGCCCTTCGTAGACGCCGTCGCCGAAGAGGAACCCGCGGTCGAGCGGGCTGATGGCCGCGTCGGCGATCGGGACCAGTTTGCCGTTGAGGTGAACGATCACGGTTGAGCGTATCCGGATGCCCCCCCACCCGCCCCGCCCTGATTGAATCATCGGCACCCCGACTGCGGGCGGCGCACAATCCCTTTCCTCCCGGTCGCGACGTATCCTCATGCATGTCCACGCGCTCGATCCACACCCTGATGTCCGGCCTGGTCGACTACGCCGGCCTCTACCCGCCGGCAAAGCTGGACATGGCCACGTCCGTGGACAAGTACGCGACGTACCTCCGCGATCCGCACTCGTGGATGCTGGGCCGGTTCATCCTCCCTGTCTCGCGGCTGGAGGAGTTCCGCCTGGAAGCCCACCGGCTGCTCCCAACAACCCCCCCACCCGCGACGAACGGCGGTACCGATCCCTCCGGCAAGCCGTGGGAAGAGCCGTGGAAGCTCTCGGCGATCATCGACGGCGACCTGAACGAGAACCTCGACGCCATCTTCGCCTTCAACCACGAGCACCAGGACCCCAAGAAGGGCCTCGCGAACATCGACGCGATCGAGATCAAGGGGTCCACGGTCGGCTTCATCGACTCGGCGCTGGACACGATCCCCGAGGAGCTCTTTCCCTTCTTCGAGATCCCCCTGGGGGCGCCCGGCAAGCCCGCGGACACGCGCGGGCTCATCGCCTGCCTCGCGGGGACGGACGCCGCGGCCAAGATCCGCACCGGCGGCGTCACCGCGGATGCCTTCCCGGCGTGCGAATCGATCGCCGACTTCCTCGTCGGCGCCGCGGCCGCGGACGTCGCGTTCAAGGCCACCGCTGGCCTGCACCACCCGGTCCGGGCCGAGTACCCGCTCACCTACGAGCCCAAGTGCCCCCGCGGCGTGATGCACGGTTTCCTGAACGTCTTCCTCGGCGCGACGCTGGCGCGCGAGACCGGGGATGCCGCGCTCGTCGCGAAGCTGCTGGGGGAGACGGATCCGCGGGCGTTCCGCGCGTCGGACGACGGGATCCGCTGGAACGATCGCCTTCTCAGGACCGACAGCATCGACGAGACGCGCGGGCTGTTCGCGCTCTCCTACGGCTCGTGCTCGTTCGACGAGCCGGTGGATGAACTGAAGAGCTTGGGGATGCTCTGAACGAGCACCGAGTGATAGAAGCGCCGAGTGCCACGACCTTCGCGGCAGGACTCGTCCGGTCCACAACCAGGGTGGCGCGAAGGTCGTGTCCGGCGGATGCCGCCATGCCGCGTCTGGACGCACCTGGGCGAGCGCGATCGTGGAAGTTCCGCGCGGCATGCGCAGCCGCACCCGCACCGCCACGACCTTCGCTCCTCCGCGGTTGTGGATCGGGCGAGCCGTGCCGCGAAGATCGTGGCACAGTCGATAATGAAAATGGGGCACGCCGGTGATCCGGCGTGCCCCGATTCAAACATCAGGATGGAACCGAGCTGCGATTACCGGCACGGCGTGAAGAACGCCGTCACGAAGTCGAAGTAGTCCTGGGAGTTCACCATGCCGTCCTCATTGAAGTCCGCTGTCGGCGAGACCGCGAAGAAGGCCGTGATGAAGTCGAAGAAGTCCTGCGAGTTCACGCTGCCGGAGTGGTTGAAGTCCGCCGGGCAGCAGAAGATCGACAGGGTCGCGGCGTCGCTGAAGTCGTTGCCGCAGGCGTTGGTGATAGACACGGAGTAGTTGGCGGCGTTCGCGGCCTGCACATTGGAGATCACCAGGGCGGGGCTGGTCGCGCCCGCGATGGTGCTCCCGTTCGGGCCGGGGCCGTCGAAGAGCATGACGCCGTTGCGGTACCAGCGGTAGGTCAGCGGGCTCGTGCCCTGGGTGCTGACGCCGAAGGTGACGGCCTGGCCCGCGCAGCGGGTACGGTCCTGGGGCTGGAGCGTGATGTTCGGCGGGGTGCACGCCGCGTCCCACGACGCCAGCGCGGCCCGGATCCGGTCACGGCCCATCACCCACCACGCGGGGCCGCTGGCGCCCGCGGCGTTCGCGTCCGGCTCATCATTCACGAACGTGGAGATCACGAACTCGCGGATCTGAACGTTCCCGTTCACCTTGAACGGCAGACGCATCCACCCGCCGGCGGTGATGTAGCTGAGCCCGTTGAGCCCGTAGCTCCCGCCCTTGATGGCCATGTAGCAGTAGGTGCGGAACGCGGCGATCTCGCTGGGGGTGAGGCTGGTCAGCGCGGCCTCCTGCGTGATGTAGCTGCCGAAGCTCCCCTGGCTGCCGTTGGAGTCGAGCATGAGGTCGTAGAGGGCGTCCTGCCACTGCTGGCTGAAGAGGCTGCCGTCGGCGACCTTCTCGTAGATCGTGCCGGCGTCGCGGAGGGAGAAGTGGTTGGCCGGGAGGCCGCACCCGATGTCATGGTTGATCTGGGTGTGGGTCATGCCCAGCGACGAGGCGTAGTTGTTGAGGGTCGTGCGCCCGTAGCGGTCGTGGATGACCTTGGTGCGGTTGTTGTCGGACTGCTCGAGCATCTCGCGGATCGCCGCGGAGAGCGTCTCGCTCCCCGGGTTGCAGGGGACGTTGTCGGGGCACTCGTTGTTGTTGCAGCGGTCCGCGACGAAGACCATGTTGTTCAGGTTGTCCAGGCCCGCGGCGCACTGGTCCATGGCGTACGTGCCGTAGAGGATCTTGAGCATGCTGGCGGGCTCGAAGGTGTGGTCGGCGCCGACGGAGGCGAGGATCGAACCGCCCACCTGCTTCATGTACCCGCCGCCGGTGGCGCCGGAGCCGGGGGTGAGGGCGTCGATGTACACCTGGCGCACGTCGCCCTCCAGGGCGTTGGCGTTGTCGATCATGACGACGGCGTAGCGCGTGTTGCCGAAGGGGTCGGTGAACTCCGTCAGGTCGATCGGGCGGGCCGCGTTGAGGTCGAACATGTCGGCGACCTGGTCCGCGGTGGCGGCGGGCGTCCACCAGGACTTGGTGTTCCCCGCGGAAACCATGACGCAGGTGTACGTCGCCTGGGTGAAGAGCGTGCCCGGATTGTGGACCTCGATGTTGGTGAGGCGAGCGTGGTTGGCCTGGAGCTGCTGGTTGATGAAGGCCGGGGAGACGTCGTAGTAGTACCACCAGCCCTGCTGGTTGGCGCCGGTGTTGTTGATCGCCACGGCGCTGTAGTAGCGCGTGCCGTTGACGATGTAGGTATCCAGGTCGATCAGGCGGATCCCCGGGTTCGCGTTCGAGACCCAGTCGTTGATCTGCTGGGCGGTGACGCCCCACAGCCAGCCCCAGCCCGCGCCGTCGGCGCCGGTGTTGCGCACGGCGACGGCGGACACGCGGATCTGCCCGCCGCCGGCGTCGTAGACCTCCAGGTCGATGAGCCGCTGGTTGTTGGCCGTGAGCGACGAGGAGAGCGAAGCGGGGGTGACGTTGGTGTACACGCTCGCGCCGGTCTTGGCGTAGGCGCCCGTGTTGACGACGGTGGCGGCGTCGTACGAATCGGCGCCGGTGCGCTCGATGTCCGTGACGCGCAGGCCCTGGTTATCCAGGTTCTGGATGGTTGCCGCGCTCACACCCAGGTGCCAGGTCCACCCGGTCGGAACGGTCTGATCGTTGTCGGACTGGGCCAGGACAACGCCGGGCGACGCGGCGAGGGCCGCGAGCACGGGAAAGAGGACACGGTTCTGCTTGACAGACTTCATGGTGAAACAACCTTTCAATGGATGACCGATCGCGGCCGCTGCCGCGGCGCCGTTGGCGTGTGCCGGATCGGAAGTAAACTTGCCTTGGGCCCGTATACCCTCGGGCCCTGTCCAATAGGCAATGTGTTGCACCAATTGCGATAACCGGGCCGGGACCGGCTAGTCCGCATTGTCACAAAGCGATAAATAACAACGGGCCGCTTTCAGGGGGGAAAGCGGCCCGTTCGAGGTCTTTTCATTCAGGATCGGTCAGGCCCGGCGCCGACGGGCCGTCGCCAAACCACCCAGCGCGAGCAACATCGCCGCGCCCGGCGTCGGGACAAGCTTGTTGAACTCGTTGTAGTTGGTCCAGCGGACGTCCCGGCCGTTGGGATCGGCGAAGCCGATGTTCCCGAGCCCGGTGAATGGCTGCGCGGGGATCGTCTCGTCGGAGGTGAACCCCGAGTCGGAGATGTACCCCGCGAGGAAGCGGAAGCCGTTGCCGATGTTGTACCGGGACTTGGAGAGCGTGAACTCGCGGAACAGGTTGGGGTCGTTGCCGGTGAAGGCGCCGCTGAACTCCTCGAAGATCAGGTGGCCGGGAGTGTTCCCGGCGTTGAGCTGGAAGGAGACCTGGCCGAACGCGCCGACGACGAGGGTGTAGTCTGGGAGGAAGTTGGGGTCGAAGGCGTCATTGGAATCGCGCGTGAGGTTCGACGAGACGTTGCGCCCGCCGTCGGCGGTGTCGTTCATGTCCGCGTCGTTAAACCCGCCGGCGCGCGTGTCCAGGAAGATGACGACGTTGTCGTTCAGGAAGTTCCCGGGGCGGAACCCGATGTACAGGTTGTTGGCGTCCTGGTCCATGTAGATGGCGCCGTTGCCGAGCGTGCCGCCGAAGCCGCCGCCGCCGCCGAGGAAGGTGTACGAGTTGTTCGGCCCGTACTCGTTGGGCGAAAGATGGCCGTCGACAACGACGTTGGACTGGAGCGGGCTCGTGTCGGTCACGGAATCGACGACGGGCCGGGCCGCGGCCACGCCGCCGAGCGCGAGCGATGACGCCACACCTGCAAACAAAGCAATACGCATGGGTTCTCTCTCCTCAAAGTACGCGGGTCTCTCATCAGGCGGGAGTCGTTATTGACCTCGCCTTCCGCGTCAGGAAGTGTACACGATTACAGTCGCCCGACAACCCGCGCCGGGCGCCAGTTCTGCGTTGGCAAACTGGGCAAACTGACGCCCCCGTGCACGAAGCCCTCTTCCCCTCCAGACCTACGCCCGATAGCACCGCCGTTCGCAACCCGCGGCGGGGGCCTCGCGACCGGGTTGCGAGCGGATCTCCTCTTTT
>JADMIO011609103.1_pt1 | contig 15023 bp, 12 predicted proteins | sample 8958161 | NCBI WGS metagenome assembly JADMIO01 (sample SAMN16585339, study PRJNA669376) | soil metagenome | isolation source: Crop rotation soil | place: USA: Cullars Rotation, Alabama | collected 2011 | reverse complement strand
CGAAGCGGTCGCAGACGTGTGCCGCGTCAGCAATTTGATGAATCGAGAGGATGAGCGTGCGCCCGGCCGCCGCCGTCGCACGCAGAACCGCCGCGATGTCGCGCGTCTGGCGCAGATCGAGCCCGTCGAACGGCTCGTCGCACACGAGGATGGGCTGTGGCGCCAGCAGGCCGACGGCGAGAACCGTGCGTTTGCGCTGGCCTTTGGACAGCGTGCCGATCGGCTGATCGAGAAATCCGGAGAGCGAGAGCGCTCGCACGATGTCAGGCACCGCGCCGGACTGCCCGCCGAGAAATCCCGTGGCGAATGCCAGCGCCCAGCGCACCGTTTGCGCGGGCCACGGCGCGATCGCGTCAGGAAGATAGAACAGGGGAGTCGACGTCGTGATCGTGCCGGCGTCGGTCGCGAGCTGGCCCGTGATGCACTCGAGCAGCGTCGTCTTGCCCGCGCCGTTGGGACCGATGATGCCGAGGATCTCGCCCGGCCGTGCGGTGAACGAGACGTCGTCAAGCGCCAGCAGCTTGCCGTAGCGCTTCGTGAGGCCATGAACAACAAGGCCGGGACTCATTTTGGTCTCACTGTACCCAAAACGAGTCCCGGCCTCATGGCGCCAGGGCGGCTTAGAAAATGAACCGCACCTGGAACTGGAACATCCGCGGCGGGTCGACGTTCGCGAACGCCGGCAGCGCGTTGGTCGCCGTGCCGACGCTCGCGAGCTGGCCGAACGTGGAGTTCACCGTGCTCGTGTCGCCGTAGGTCGTCTGCGCGCGCCCGAGGTAATTGCCGTGGTTGAGCAGGTTGAAGCCTTCCACGCGGAAGAGCACCGTCTGCCTGCTGACCTTCCAGCGGTATTCCGCGAACATGCCGATGTCCTGCGTGCCCGTGCCGCGGAACGCCGACTTGCCGATGACCACGCCGTCCACGACCGGGCGGTCATTGTTCGCGCCGTCGCCGTTGTTGTCCACGCCCGTCGTCGCGTTGAACGGACGCGCGGACGCAAACGACGACACGGTGCCGGCGGTGATGTTCCACGGGAAGTGGTACCAGAACGACACGACCGCGCGATGCCGCTGATCGAGCACGCTCGGGCCGCGCTCGGTTTCGTCGAGCCGGCTCATGATCGCTTCGTTCGGGCCGATGCCGTTGCCGTCGGGCTCGAACGTGTTCGTCGCCTTCGAGAGCGTGTAGGTGAACTGCAGGAACATCTTCGCGTTGCCACGGTAGCTGACGGACGTCTGCAGGCCGTCGTAGTCGGCCACGCCGAGGTTCATCAGCACGTTGACCTGGCGGACGCCGCCGTTGACCGGCAGAATCGGGCGCGTCAGGTTGGCGTTCGCAACCGTACGGACCTGGCCGGGTGCGGTGCGATCGAACGTGGACGGCGCGTTGAGGTCAACGGTGCGATCGAGGTTCGTCCAGTGCTGATGCACGTAGTCGGCGCCGACGAACAGGCCGTCCATCACTTCGCGCTCCCCGCCGATGGAGCTGACCTGGCTGCGTGGGTTCACGAGCTTGTCCGGATAGTTCGGCAGCAGATCGAAGTTCAGTCCGTACGATGCGAACTGCTGCTGGTAGAACGCGCGCTGGCCCGCCTGAATCGTGATGTCGCGCGCCGGCAGCTGTGAGGGCGGCAGCGTTCGCGGATCGAAGGCGATCGGCACGCACGTCGTGAGACACGTGGGGAAGCCGAACTGGCCCGGCGTCGCCGTGTACGTCGTGAGGCCGTCGAGGCCGTTCACGAGATAGCCGGCCACCGCGTTGCTGCGGATCTGCGTGTAGTACATCGCATACCCGCCGCGGATCGCCAGGCGCGGATTGCCGTTCGGGTGCCAGCCAAAACCGAGGCGCGGCGCGAAGTTCTTGTTCGCGTCCGTGATCGTCTGCCGGTCGTAGCGCAAGCCGAGGTCCACCGTCAGGTCGCTGCGCATGCGCCAGCTGTCCTGCACGAAGCCGGTGAGCAGCCACTGCGTCAGCCGGTAGCTGTTGATGCCGAAGTCGATCGGCTGTGTGTACTGCTGCACGTCCGAGAGCCCGAGCACGCCCGGGCAGCTGATCGCGCAGGTCGGATCGAACGGCGCCGTGGTGGTGTTCCTGAACGTAAACGTGCCGAGCGTGGCCGTGCCGGGTTCGCTGCCCGTGCCGCCCGAGACGTGGTAAACCGCGCTGCCGCCGAAGCGGAAGTCGTGATTCCCGCGCGTCCAGGTCAGCGTGTCGGAGAACTGTGTCTGATGCCCGAAGAGGTCGGACTGCCGCGACTGGCCCACCGTGAACGGCACGGACCCGGCGCGCGTGTACGTCGTCGTCAGATTCTGCGCTTCCCACTTCGTGACGGGATCGCCATTCAGATAGGCGAAGCGCGCTTCATTGAGCAGTGTGCCGTTGATGACGTCGGTGTGATTGGCCTGCGCCGTCCATGACTGGCGCGAATACTTGCGGGCGACGCTCGGCGCGTTCGTGCCGCCGACGGCATCCTGCGGGTTGTCGTCGTAGAACGAGTCGTAGTTCACGCGCACCATCAGGTTCTGGTTCGCGGCGAGCTTGTGATCGAACCGGCCGTTGACCAGCGTCTGGCGGTAGTGACCCGTCCAGTCCATCGATCCGTCAGCCGGCAGCACGAACGACGGCAGCGTGGGCGAGAGGAACGTCGTCCGATCCTGCCGCGTGTAATCGGCCGCGACGAAGACAAAGCTCTTGTCCTTCACGATCGGCGCGCCGAACGAGAACGACACCTGGCCGAGCTCGTCGGGAATGTCCACCGGGTTGATGGCCTGCAGCGTGGTCGGCGTGTCGCACGACGACACGGTCGGCGCGCAGAAACCCTTGGTCGAAAACGTCTTGGCCTGGAAGCTGCCGCCCGGACGGCTCAGGAACAGCGCTTCGCCGCTCACGTTGTTCGTGCCGGACTTGGTCACGATGTTGATGGCGGATCCGGCCGTCCATCCGTACTCGGCGGAAAAGGAGTTCGAAAGAACGCTCACTTCCTGCACGGCGCCAATCGGCAGCGTGGCAATGGCCGTCTGCCGGCCCCACGCCTCGTCGTTGTTCGCGCCGTCGAGGGTGAACGTCGTCGTGCGCCGCGACCCGGCGCCCGTCGTGAAGTATGTCGCGTTGACGAACAGGTCGCCCGTGCCCTTCGCCTGCCGGAATGCGGCGTTCAGCAGCGGCAGCGTCGTGATCTTGCGTCCGAGGATCGGCGTTTCGTCGATGCGTTCGTCATCCATCGACCGGCCGATTTGCGGGTCTGAGCGGACGCCCTGGCTCGTCCCAAACACGGTGACTTCGCTTTTGCCGCCGGTTGCGACGAGCTTCACCTTGACGGTGGCCGTTTCGCCCGAGCGGAGCACCAGGTCGCTAACCGACTCAGGCGTGAACCCGTTCTTGGTCACGGTCACCTTGTAGGCGCCCGTCAGCGACAGCGCCGGGCTGGTGAACGCGCCATCGGCACCGGAGACACCGTCGCGAACTGCGCCCGTGGCGGTGTTCAAAATGGAAACCTTGGCGTCCTTGACGATGGCGCCCGTCTGGTCCACGACGGTGACGACGATGGTCCCCGTGTTGGGTGTCTGGGCGGCCAGCGGCGCCGCGAAGAGGGTCAGGAGCGTGAGGGAAAGCAGGGAAAGTCGCAGTTTATTCATATCCAAGAGGTGGACTGTACGACGCGAAGCGACTTACTACCAGCCATCGTTAAAAGGCCGTTAAATCGTTGGGACGAAACGCCCGCCCCCTCGAAATCGTCTTACTAAAGACGGCGAAAGTGAGCGGCTGAGGCGGGTAGCAAGGCTGCCCGCAGGCAGACCTTTGTCTGGAAGTCAGCTGTCAACCATTTTTCACACCGGCGAGTCTTACCCTAAGGTAGGCTTAATCACCGAGGATTCCATGGCACCCAGGTCAGAACGCGGCTTTACCCTTATCGAACTGCTCATTGTCGTCGCCATCATCAGCGTCATCGCGGCCTTCGCGATTCCCGGATTGCTGCGGACGCGCATGACCGGCAACGAGACGTCAGCGGTCGTGTCGATGAAAGCGATGGGCGTGGCCCAGGTCGCGTATTCGACCGGCTGCGGCAATGGCGGCTACGCCGCGACGCTGCCTGCGCTGTATGCGCCGCCTGGAGGCGTCGGGGATGGCTACATCAGCGCCGACCTGGGTCAGAGCGCGACGCCGAGCAAGTCCGGCTACAACTTCACGATGACGGGGGGAGCCGGCGCCGGTGCGGGTCCGACCGACTGCAACGGCACCGCGACGGTGACCTCGTTCTACGCGACCGGCATTCCGATGACGTTCGGCACGACCGGCACGCGTTCGTTTGCCACGAACCAGTCGAACAGCGTGTGGTTCGTCTATGGCGGTGCGGCGCCGACGGAGCCGTTCGGAGCGCCTGCAGCTACGGTTCAGTAGATCCCTGTCGGTCCAAGGGTCCAAAGGTCCAAGGGTCCGAGGGTCCGGGATTTTAGCCACGAGGCGCTGCGGCGCTTCGTGGCTTTTTGCTTTTGGGGAGCGTCTGGACAGCGGATCTGACGCCCTTCGGACCCTTGGACCCTTGGACCCTTGGACCTTTGGACGACGCGAGGCAGACCGGCCCCGATCAACAACGGTCTAATTCGCGGTCGGCTATGATGATTCTAATGCGCGTGCTTGTGTCTCGTGTCCTTATTGCGTCTCTCATTCTCATGACGGCCGCGTCCTGCACCAGCCCGACTTCACCCACCGTCGGTGCGCCTTTCAGCCAGACTGATCTCAAGGTCGGCACGGGCGCCGCCGCGGCGACGGGGCAGACGCTGATGGTCAACTACACCGGCTGGCTCTTCGACAACACGAAGAGCGACAAGAAGGGTAAGCAGTTCGACAAATCGCCGGACGGCCAGCCGTTCATTTTCAAGCTGGGCTCGGCGCAAGTGATCGAGGGCTGGGACCTTGGTCTGGTCGGCATGAAAGTCGGCGGCATCCGCCGGCTGGTCGTCCCGTCCGAACTCGCCTACGGCCGTAACGGCGCCGGCACGCTGATTCCACCCAACGCCACGCTCGTATTCGATATCGAATTGCTCAGTGTCGCCGGCACGCCGACCACTGGCGCGAGCGGCGGGGGCGAGTGAAAATCGAAGAGTTTTTGCTTGAGCGCTGGATGACGCGTCACGAGACGCGCGTCCGGTTCGACATTGCCGAAAGCGGCATCCTGCCGCTCTCGACGCGTGAGCTGCTGGCCTTCGAGCCCGCGGATCGGCGTGCACGCGTGCTCGACGAATTGTTGGATCTGCCGCTCGGGTACAGCGAAGCGTGCGGGACAGAGGCGCTGCGATCGATGCTGGCCGCGACCTACACGCGCGGCGACGCGGACAGCATTCTGGTGACGACCGGCGCCATCGAAGCAAATTTCCTGCTGTTCAACGTGCTGCTTGACGCCGGCGATCACATGATCGCGCCGTTTCCGTCCTATCAGCAGCTGTACAGCGTGCCGCGCGCGATCGGCTGCGATGTGTCGCTGTGGCACGTCGGTCCGGAGACCGGATATCGCTATGACGTGGACGCGCTCGAGCGGCTGCTGACGCCGCGCACCCGCGTCATTGTCGTCAACACCCCGCACAACCCGACGGGCGCGATGCTGTCGCCGGAGGACGCCGCGCGCGTGTATGCGCTGGCCGAATCGGTGGGTGCGATGGTCATTGGGGACGAGGCCTACCGGTGGCTGTCTGTGCCGAACGGCGCGCCGTTCGCGCCGCCGTTTTTCGACCACGGCCCGCGCGGCATCAGCGTCGGGACGCTGTCAAAGCCGTTCGGATTGCCGGGCCTGCGCATCGGCTGGATTGCGGCGCCGCCCGATCTCGTCCGCCAGTGCTGGAGCTATCGCGATTACGTCTCGCTCAGTCCCGGGAAGCTCAACGACGCGCTCGCGCGGCTGGCGATGTCGCACCGCGACCAGATCATCGCGCGCAATCGCCGCATCATCGAAGCGAATCTCGAGACGGCAGGGAAGTGGATGGCCGATCGCGCCGACTTCCTCTCGTGGACGCCCCCGCGCGGCGGCCTGCTCGCGCTCATTAAATACGACCTGCCCATGGACTCACTCCCGCTCGCCGACCATCTGGCGAACGACTACAGCGTGATGCTCGCGCCTGGCTCCGCATTCGGGTACGAAAAGCATTTGAGGCTGGGCGTTGGACAGAATCCCGACGTGTTCAGACAAGGCTTGACGCTGGCGGGGCAGTGCTTCGAGCAAGTTCGAAGTCAAAAGTCAGAAGTCAGAAGTTAAGTTTGAAGCCGCAAAGCGTTGAGCACGCTGCGCCGCGCGCGAGCGGCAGCCAAGTCTCGCGAAACGAGCCGCGATTTGTCCGCCGTCGCTGGACTCGTCCTGTGCAGCTTCGGCGGGACGAATCGCGCGAGCAGGCGTGCGTAAGGGGTCTGGGGACGAAGTCCCAGAAGAGAACGAGCGAGCGGCAGCGAGCGAGTCACGCGCCGCGAGCCGCGATTTGGCCAAGTGATCTTTCTCGTGCACCGTCTCGCAGATCCCACGCCGCGCGGACGAGTCCCTGATTTGCAAGGCGTGGCAGGACTGGGGTTCCTTTGCGCCGTGGATCCACAGCGAGTAGCGGCGGCCCTGAGTGAGCTGGTGTCGCGTGTGGCGTACAAGCAGGTCCTCCATCGACGGAGAGGCCGGCCCTCCGCGACCGGCTGTGGAGAGAGCTCGCGGAGCTTGAGGCCGCCGAAGAACAAATCATGGATGACGCGGCCGCCGCGGCGGGAGTCACGATCTCGCATCGACCTGAGGTCGTCGCGCGCCGTGCGAAGCAAGTGCGGGTGCGCGAGCTAGAACAGGAAAGGTTGCGAACCGTAGGCAGCTTGAGCACGAACTTAACGCGCGGCACGCCGCGGTGGCCGGTCGCTGCGACTCGCAATACGTGGTAGCACAGCGGGCTCGAGCGCAACCCATTCTCTGAGGGCCGATGGTCCAGGCATCAGCACAAGGGCGATTCGGCGGACGTCCCCGCGCACGCCTATAATGCCGCCGCGGATTATCCTCATGCCAATTGCAGTACGACTCGGAGTCTTAGTTTGCCTGGCCTGCTTCCTTGGAGCCTGGTCGCCGCCGCAGTCGGTACCCGATCGGGTAACCGAGCGCGAGGCTAGGCAGTGGGCTTCCGAGGCAGAACTCATCGCCAAGCACGACGTCAAAACGTTCGATAAGGAATTCTCCAAACGCGCCAGCGCGAGAATTCAGGATTACGAACCCAAGGGTCAAAGCGTCGACATTGGGTTTCGTTTAGAAAACTCCCTTTCGATCAAGATCTACGGACAGGTGGCGGCGTTTCAGGTTGCTGCGGCAGAGCAAGTCAGGCAGCTCAGACCGCTGGCGGAAGCGAAATGGCAAGATGGGGTCGTCGTTACAGTCAACCCTCTATTGATGGTGTCGCCGCTAATCGAGCGAGTCGTCATTAAGCGTGGGGACAGTTTCGTCGAAGCGATTGAAAACCATATTCAGGATTCGAAGGTGCGCAACCTTGCGGGAGCAGTATTTGATTCTCGCGAGGGATACGCTGTGTTCGAACTCGGCGCATTTCAACCACAGAAAGACCTAAAGATTCGACTGGTGCTAATTCCTGTGACTGGCAAGAACCTCGAAGCCGACCCGCAATATTGGTTGGCAGGTGTCCAAGAACTACCGAAGAGGAAATAACGGCTGGACGTGAGCGCTGACATTGTTAGCGCCCTCCAGGTAAGTTCATTTGGGGACCTTTGAATGATGAGACTGGCATCGCTGGCCGCAGTGTTCCTCTTAGTCGCCGGATTGACCGGACTTCAAGGACAGTTTGTGTCAACCATTCCAGCCAACGCACACCGTAGTGCATTCGGAAGCGGCTGGGAGTGCGATCGTGGCTTCCGACGAACTGGGGCTGTCTGCCAAGCGGTCGTCGTGCCGACAAATGCTCATCTAGATTTTGTAGGTAACGGATGGGAATGTGACAGGGGGTTCCATCAGGTCGGAACTGGCTGCCAAGCCGTCTCATTGCCTGCGAACGCTCAACTGGACTTTGTCGGGCACGGCTGGGAGTGCCGGAGGGGGTTCCGTCAAGTCGGACTCGCATGCGAGGCCGTCGGTGTTCCTTTGAATGCTCATTTGGACTTCGTTGGACATGGCTGGGAATGCGATCGGGGGTTTCAGCAGGTTGGCGGGAGTTGCCAGCCGGTCACGGTGCCGACGAATGCTCATTTGGACTTTGTCGGACATGGTTGGGAGTGCGACAAAGGATTCAGGCGCCAGATGAACGGCTGCGCTGCGATGACGGCGGCAGAAATACTCGCCGCTCAGCGGGCCGAGGCGAACTTGATCACGCAGTTGCGCCAGCGACAGCAGTCGCTCGACTTGGTGGATTGGTCATCGTGTTCCAGCGAACTTGATCGACTCCGGCGAGCGGCGAGAGATGCCGGAGATCAGGCAACGACGGTCGAATCCGCAAAAGACGAATATGAGACGTGTCAGCGAAGGCAGACTTCGCAGGAGCGTGCCGACAATAGTTGCGCAAGCAAGCGGACAGAATACGAGTCTGCCCGAAGCGAGGCTGACAGCCAGGTCGATACCGTAATGTCTCGGATCAAATCGGTGACTGCGTCGTGCGGCAGGTGAGGTAGGTGACGTCTTTAAACGGTCCAAGGAAGCGGTCCTCATGGCGTACGATCTTGACCGTCAGAACAAGCCCGGTTGGACACACCGGAATTGGATGCGAAATCGGATACGCCGAAGTCTATAGAGACTGTCGCGCAGCGGATAGTCAAGATCGGCGGAGGACTTCCGGCGCTACCGTGACCTGAAGGGCACGCAACTGCAATCCGGATCGAACATGTCCGGACGAGAGGTCTGAGGACTATGGACTGGACAACTGCATTTTTCGGCGTGTTCGTTGTCGTCGCTTTGTGGGCGATCTACCAGAAGGTCGCGTCGATTGAATCGATGCTCCGCAACCGCAAGAGCGAGTCAATCCAGCATAAATAGACGAGAGCAGCGAACCTACTTCTCGCTGACGCCGGACGGAGATGCTTCCGCGCCGGCCGTCCCGCTGGGCGGTTGGAGAAAATGCTTCGCGTGCAGTGGGCTGACCGTGATCTTTTGGCGTTGCAAAGATTTGATCTCGGACTCGTCCAGAGACGTGAAAATAACAGTCTGAAACTGCGCGTCCTGGGCGAGGTGCTTGTGTAGAAAAGCCAAGAACAGTTTGCGATGCTCTTTGTCCGGATTCTGCTGGAGAGGTTCGTCAAGTATTACGAAACCCGGATGCAGGCCGCGAATCGAGGGCTGGGCGGAAGCAGCAGCTAACGCCAACGTGTACGCCGCGATTAATCGAGCACCGTCACTTGCTGAACCAAGGGCCTTCACCCTGAGGGCCCCGAGGTACGGATCGTAACGTTCATCCAGGTGCAGCTCAGCGGAATTGTCTGGATTGATTGCGCTGTGTCCCCACGCCATCAAATAGTTACGCAGTGCCTCCGTGAAAGCTGCAACACGCTTCGGCAGATCCGCTGTCGATGTGTCGACCTGACGCAGGCCTCGCGCCTCACCCAGCCAATGATCGACTTCCCCTTGGAATGCCTGTATGTCCGCCGCAGTCTGCGCTACTCGGTCGATGGCCCTCTCTACTGTCGTCAATCGTGCCGCCACGGCGGCAATCTGCTCTCGAGCGGGACCGACCGCCTCGTTTACAATTTGCAGCGCGCGCTCAGCGTCGCGAAGGTCAGCATCAACGCGCTCCGCCTCTGCGTGAGTCTTGATAAGGGCCCGTTCCAACGAAGTTCCGTTCCGACTCATAAGTTCAAGATCGCGCTTCAGTGCCGCGATATGGGCCTCAATTGACTCTGCCGATTGTGCAGCCAAGGCAAAGTCGTCCGGTACTAGATGGCGATGGCAAGTAGGACACTCGACTTCAGCCAACCGTCCCACGCCACTAGTCACCAGTCGAAGCACATCCTCCGAAGCCTGGAGCCTGTGCTCGAGACTGTGGGCGACCTCGCGTCCCTGATCGAGCTGTCCTTTCAGTCGATGAAGTTCCGTATTGAGTTCGTGTCGGCGCTGTTTCAGATCGATGGCACGCTGCGAAGCGCCGGCGGGAGCCGACACAGAAGATAGATCGATCCGTCCCTTGGTTAACTCTGACCGAAGGCTGGCCGCCTGTTCAGTGAACCTAGTTCGCTCTGCCGCAAGGTCCACTTTTGTATCTTGCACAATTGCCGTCATCAGCGATCGCGAACTCCAGTGCGCCTCGATCCCTCTGATCGAACCGTCTCCCGACCACTCGACGGCCCAGCCCTGCTTCTGAAACAGCGACTGAATCCTTTCTGAGATGTTTCGAGCGCGTTCGCGGAGTGCTGACTCCATTGACTGAAGTCGGTTCTTCTCAAAACGAGATCGGATTGCCTGAAGAGCTCCCAGCAGATACTCAACCGACACTTCGGCGATCTGTTGCTGGGCATATCGTCCAATCTGTGTAGCTTGCAGGTCGCCCCATCCGTGCTGTTGTTCAATGAAGAACAACGGCGCGAGATTCTCAGCGTAGACGTCGACCTCCGTGCCTTTGAACGTCATGACCTTTTGGCGAGGCCAGCGAAACCAGTCGAACAGAAACCGCTGCAATCCGCCGTGCTCGTCCTGCATCGCCTGTGATCGAGCCATGAGCTTGCTGCTCGTCTTCACCCCGCCCGAGTTTGTCTCTTCGACGCGCACCGTTGTAGTGTCGCCTTTGATTGCCCGAGACAGCAGGATGCGTGCCTTGTCGTCTCGTTCAAGCAAGATACTTGCCTCAGAGCTGAGAACGCGTGCCGCCGTCCCATCGGGAAGGTCGATCCTGCTGTGCGCAGCCAGGGGAAAGAACGTCGAATCATTATTGGGACGGCCAAAAAGGACTTCGAGTCCGAGGCACCAGGGAATCGCGTTAACAGATAACGACTTCCCAAACGCATTTCGGGCGCAAATCACATTTAAACCAGGCCGGAAGACGTGCCGACCCTCGAGCGGTCCAGCTTCGCTCTGCACACGAACTTGGACCTCCCGGAGTTGAATCACAGCCCCTCCAGCATTTCGTTCGTAACGGTTATCTCTGATAGCTCGTCGAGCGCAACTCGCTCGGACACAAATAGGTCCTCTCTGACAATGTCAGCGGTCAGATTCTGCAGTGCGGCGCCGCCGGTCAAATGCGTACCGTTGGCCATGCGCGCAAGTAGGCCGGCGGCAACCAAATAATCGACAATGTGGTCATGCATCGTATCGCCGATGAAGCCTCTCTTCAGGCGATCCGAAGTCCACATTGAACGCTGCGCGTCGCCTTTGGCGCGAGACCACTCACGGACAGGTCCCACGAGCCACGGCCGTATGGCAATGAACTGCAGAAACTTCAACTTGTCCGATCGAATGGAGATTGCCTTCGACATGCCGGGGTGCGGTCGAGCGTGGCGCGTGAAAGCACAGGCCGTAATCGCAACGCGATAGCGAAGATCGTAAACGACAGAGGGAACGACACGTCCTCTACGAACTACCGGCGTCGCGCCAGAATTCTGTAGCAGGAGCGCGAGTTCACTAAGCGCAGCCGTGCGATCAGGCGCCATCTTCGTCCTTGGCCGTCGCGGGTAAGTCCCAATCGAGCGTGCATTCGCCAACGAGCCTTGCGGTTTCTCCGTGTGCGAGATCACCAACGAACCACTCGTACGTATCCTGAAACTCGGCCATCAAAATCTCTTTCGCAAGATCTTGGGTTGGGATGATGTAGTCGAGTGGTCCTTTGGGCGTCAGCCTCATCGTTGCCACACCCGTCACTAAGCGGGCGCGTGCCCGCTGAAGTGCCTGATGGTCGAGCGGAACCGTCTGATCCAACTCGTGCTCGAAGGCTAGAGCCATACGCCAGTACTTGCGCCAGTTGTCGGCGAGCGTATCAATGACCCCTGACAGGTCTGGTCGCAGCTGGTGGAGCTTCTGGATCTTCGCCTCGAAGGTCGGGGCATCAATAACGGAGACCGTGGAGGCTGCAGCTTCGACCCGCGCCAGCAGAGTCCGCTGATTGATGCGGACCAGCGTAATTTCATCGACTGCGTGATCAGTCGCCAGTTGCTGCGGTCCTTTCACCGCGAGTGTGACGTCCTCCTCGACGAAATTGCACTCGCTTTCGGCAACGCACTCGGACAGAGCTGCCTGCAGTTTGCCGATCAATTCGTGGCTCCGAAACCAGTTCGAAAGTAGCGTGATGTGTTTGATCTTCACCCCCGGCGCCAAGATTGTCGGCAGGCGGTCGTTATCAGAATGAACCAGCTTTCCTTGCAACATTTCCAGTTCGAATATGCGCCGCAGATCGTCTATGAACTTGTTAGCAATCGCCGTCGCACGGCCGCGGTCTGTTTTCGCGATATTAGGCTCAGGCCCGTAGCAACAATACGCCCGAGTTCCATTGTGCGACAGACAGTCGATTCCGCCGTCGCCCTGCGGGTACTGGGGCACGACTTGGACGCCTGTCATGACACTGTTCAGACGCGCTGACACTTCCGTCTGAAAAGCGTCACCGACCAGCGAGGCTAGAAGAGTGGCATACCGGTCGACGAGGTTGAGGGCCATCTCAGGTGCTGCGTACCGGGCCCTGAGAGAGCGGCCAGACGCGGGATTCGGTGTGCGGAAAGTATAGTCCGGGCCAAACTCAACTCGGGGACTTTGACCGCCGAGGAGCACTCGAAAGGACTGGAAATCAGTACGTGTACTGATCTGTTACCGGCTTACGGCAGATCGTCTGGAGGTGAGGGTTACCGACCTTTTCCAAGGCGTGGAGAATGTGGGCCGGCCACGGCTGTGCCTTGGCTGTGCCTTGAAACTTGCCGATGCGGCGCTCTCTCGTCGAATCGTGGGCGTATTTATTGGTGGGCCGCGCAGGAATCGAACCTGCGACCCTCTGGTTAAAAGCCAGGTGCTCTACCCCTGAGCTAGCGGCCCGTACGAACTACCACTCTACCTTCTCGACCTTCGACTTACCTATGACCTTTGACCTCTGACCTTCTCAGATGATGCCCTGTCCGAAGGCCGATCCGACCAGCTCCACTGCCAGCGTCGCCGTCTGGTTCTGCGAGTCGAGAATCGGATTCACTTCGACCAGGTCGAGACCCATCAGGCGGCCGGAGTCGGCGAGCATTTCCATTACCATGTGCGCCTCGCGATAGTCGAGGCCGCCTTTGACTGGCGTGCCGACGCCGGGGGCGATGACCGGGTCGCAGACGTCCAGGTCGAACGACACGTGGATGCCGTGCGTGCCGGCGCCCGCAATGGCGAGCGCGCGTTCCATGACTGTGGCGATGCCGTAACGATCGATGTCCTTCATGGTGAAGACATGGATCTTCGATTCACGGACGCGTTCGCGCTCGGTGGGATCGAGATTGCGGACGCCAATCAGGACGGTCTTCTCCGCGCGGATCTTGGGCGAGCGCGCGCCAATCTTCGAGAGCTCGGCGGGCTCGGGACCGAGCAGCGCCGCCAGCGGCATACCGTGCACGTTGCCGCTCGACGTCGACGCGGGCGTGTTCATGTCACCGTGCGCGTCCACCCATAGCAGGCCGATCTCGCCGTCGTGCGCGGCCGCAAAATCGGCTGACGCGCCGACCGACCCCGCCGCCAGCGAGTGGTCGCCGCCGAGTACCACCGGCAGCGCCTTCTCTTCGTGCGCCTGCATCACCTGGGTGTAGAGCTTCTGGCAGACGCGCGCGATTTCACGCACGTACTTCTTGCGCGGATCGCGTTCCGTCTGCGTTTCCGGGATCGGCGCGTCGATATCACCCCGGTCCACAACCGTGCAACCGAGGGCGGTAAGCCGCTCGCCGATGCCGGCAATACGGAGCGCGGACGGGCCCATGTCCACGCCGCGGCGCCCGCCGCCCAGGTCCAGCGGCACACCCAGGACGTGCACGAGGCGGGGCGAGCTCACGACCCGAGCCCCGACTCGCTGCGGACGACGCCGGCGGAGAGAATGTGTTCGGTCAGCCCGGCCAGGTCTTCAATGCGGATGGGCTTGTACCTGACGGTCGCGCCAAGCTCGGCCAGCTCCTGCAGGACGGCCTCGCCAAGAAAATAGTCCCCGGTAATGACCCCGACCGGCAGCTGCGACACGGCCCGAAACCGGCGCAGGAATTCCAGCCCGCCCATTTCCGGCATCTTCATGTCCAGAATCAACGCGTCAGGCGGCTCGGCGATAGCCTGTTCCAGGCCGCGCTCGGCCGATTCGATGCGCGTCACCCGGTGCCCGCAGAACTCCAGCATGCGGGCCAGCGTCAAACTGACCGCCGGGTCGTCGTCGATGAGGAGCAGCCGCGCCACGACCCGAATTATGGCACCGAGGGGCGAAACGGCGAGCCCGAAAGTGTCCGGGAATGTTACGATGAGGCCCAGCGGGAGGCTGAGTGTCGCCCATTTTTGTCCGGCCGGTTCGAGAACAGCTCGAACATGACCGCCTGATCCGGTTTTTACAAGCCAAATACAAGCGAAAGTTCGAGGCAGCCATCAATGTCGGGGACGAACGCGTCGTGCCCGTCAAGATTGGCGCCGGCACCTTTTTCCCCGACATCGTTCTGACCAACGGCAAGAAGCTGGCCGGGCTGATCGAGGTCGAAACGGGCGAGTCGGTGAACAACCTCGAGGCGATGGCGCAGTGGACGCATTTCTCGCGCGCCCGGGTGCCATTCCACCTCTATGTGCCGGTGTCCGGCTACGACACCGCGCGGCGGCTGTGCGAAGCCAATGGCGCGCGGCCCGCGGAAATCTGGACGTATCGCGGCACGAACGACGGCTTCGATCTCATCCGGGTGTTCCACGATGCGTCGGCCGCCTCCGCGAAGGCGCCTGAGCCGGAGCCCGCGGCGAAGCCGCCGGCCAAAGGGGCCGAGAAGCCTGCGGCCAAGGCCGCGAAGACCGCGGCGAAATCGACCAAGACGCCGGCAAAGGCGAAGGCCCCGGCGACAGCGAAGGCGAAGCGCCCCGCGGCGAAAGCCAAAACCGCAGCGAAGCCTTCGCGCCGAAAGTA
>JADMIO010482476.1_pt1 | contig 15023 bp, 19 predicted proteins | sample 8958161 | NCBI WGS metagenome assembly JADMIO01 (sample SAMN16585339, study PRJNA669376) | soil metagenome | isolation source: Crop rotation soil | place: USA: Cullars Rotation, Alabama | collected 2011 | reverse complement strand
AGTCGTCCTGCCGATTTAGATTAAGGACAAAGTCCTCAACTGAAAGCTGTGCTTTAAGGACAAAGTCTTCAGCGTGAAGTCGTGCTTTATAGTGTTTGTTAAGTTTATTTAATACGGCCACGGCTATTCCGAGACGTTGAAATGAATTAGGTAATATTCTTATGGTAAGAGTATCCCATCCTCCATAAAAAGATGATGCAATCACGGATATTAAATCTGTAATGTTCACATTTCTTTGTTTAAAAGACTTTTTTCCCCATTGCAGAACGTCTACGTGAGACCAGTTATACCAATAATCAAAAGAACTTCTGAAAGTCGTACAGGTAGATCTAAGACACCACATTTCTCTTAAAGTTAGGTGATTTAGAATGAGTTGTATCACATCAGAACAGAAATATAAAATCATCTCAAGGAAGCTTTACGTAGAGACTTTAATTTCGGTACATATCAATTTTAATGAGAATTGTAAGTAGCTTGACTACTTACCAAACTCGGCAAACCTCGATTGCAGATTTAAAGACGACTAAGTTACCTAAAGATCTTGTATGGTTCATTGTGGGCAAGTATTTCCTCCAGCAGCTCAAGAAGAAACTCATCAGATGCGTTGTCTTCCTTGACATACATTATAGACGTGAGAACACCCCGACTCATACCGTTTACTCCTTCTCCTTGTTCGTCGAAGAAAAAGTGGATCTTTCCCTCTTGGAGGAGTTCCCCGCCGCGTTTAAGTGCTCCGAGAATGGGGTGAGTAAATGTAATGTTAGACCCCTTGCATTCACCGCCAATGTTTATCCGCGCTCCTCGTCCGTTATAGATCGTTCCTCCAAACATTACCGCTTTGTTGTACCTGTCGTCGAGAATTTGTGACTGACCTTCCGCGTCCGACACCACCCCTTGCTCATTTACAGTGGCGAATGTAAAAGCGACGTTCACTGCGATGGGCATTGAGTTACACCTAGAACTACCTCAGCGTAGTAGATCACTTTTATCTATTGAAGTGTAGTTTGTACTACACTTACCTTTTACAAGTCGGGCTCCTCCTCGGCCCAATCACCCCACTTCCTACTAACCTTAGGGGGAGGAGAAGGGATGGCGGGCTGCACCTTTGCAACCACCTGAACGACGGGGAGGATACTCTTCAACTTTTCCATCACAGTGACGACTTCTTGCCTCTGAGAGCGGATTTGAGCAATGCTTGTCTCAACAAGAGAGAGCTCGCTCGCAACCGTTGCCTTCTCCGCTTGAAGAGAAGCAACAGTCTGAGTAAGCTGCTCGTAGTACTGGATGAGGGGAAGAGCAATGATTGAGGACATCGTTAGCTTTGTAGTTTGCAGAGTGGACGATTGTGAGACCCACTCCTTCAGAGCATTTCAATTTTGACGCATTCGCACATGCTCGGTGTAGAGGTCGTTAAGACTTAGACGCTGAAACGTCACGAACTTTGTGACACGGCGTGTTTACGGACTCAGACGTTAAACGCCTCGAACTTCGTGAAACGAAGTTGCAAAACTGAAGAAATAGGTTGAACTACTCACCTCTACAACAAAGAGATAAATGGCCATCGCTACAGGAGACATCGTTTCTTTCCGTGGAGCGAATTGGGTTTACAAGCTAATGGGTTCGTCGTGTCATCTGTTTGAGGTCGGAACTGGAAAGGTCGCTGCTCCGTCAGTGACAGACGTAACGTTGGTCTCTCGGCGTTGCTATTTGGGGAGAAAAGACTGTGAAACGTTGAAAGAGTTGGCTGTAAGAATGAGCCGTTATGCGGTTAGAGAAGAGTCGTCGGATGAAGAGGAAGATCCGCTCAGGCCCTAAGGTAAGTTGGTAGACCAACTTACGTCTATGAACTGACAAAAACTGAAGACTATCCACTCCTAAAAGAGATGAAAGAAAGAGATGGCCATCGCTACAGGAGACATCGTTTCTTACCGCGGCGTGGGTTGGATCTACAAACTAATGGGTTCGTCGTGTCATCTGTTTGAGATTGGAACTGGAGAAGTCTACGCCCCATCTGTGACAGACGTAACGTTGGTTTCTCGGCGTCGCTATCTGGGAAAGAAAGACAATGGAACGTTGAAGGAGATGGCTATAAGAATGGGGCCGTGGACTGCGTGTGCTGCTAGCGAAGAGTCGTCAGATGAAGAGGAAGAGGTTTTGAGGTCTCCCTCTCCTTTCAAAGAACGGGGCAAGAATGACTGTGTTGCTTGTGGTGTGACGTGCAGCTCGTCGGAAATGTGGAGGTTGTATGGCGATGACAGAGTATGCTACGAATGCGAAAACAGACAGCTCCGCTCTGGAGAGAGGTACGAGCCCATCTACAGACCCTAAGGTAAGTTGGTTACAACTTACGTTCTGATAAAAATGAAACCCTCATTTGCAACCCTCTGTTTGCAAACTTCTTCCAAAATGACTTGCTACACGATTGAACAGCTTGCGCAACTCATCGACACTGACGCGGAGAACGCCCCCATCTACAGGAGTCTGCTTTCCTACGTATATGGGATTGCCGGACTGGAAGAAGACATGGATTGCGACGAGGAGGCTGTCCCTTTTGAAGAGACACCTTGTGAAGCTCTTCTTCCTGAGATGGAAACTCTTTTGTGGTACAACACAGCGACAAACGAAAGCATCGACCTCTACAACGTGTCCGAAGCCATCTTCAACGACGAGTACGACTATGTACCCTATATGCGAAAGGCGGACAAGACAGCATTCTATCAGCGTCATACTCCTCTTCCCACAGTGTACGAAGAAGACGATGACGTTGAAGTGTTGCTGTGAGGTAAGTAGTTTCAACTACTTACTTGTTAAAAGATCCCGGTTGACGATCAGCACTTAGTTAGCTTGCTTACCGACCAACTCTCCGGCGAGAAACGCTATGATTCTAATATTTCGTAAATTAATTCCAAAGGCAATATTGGCATACTTGGATTTTCACGTCCTTGATTTTCTAATAATAATAAACACGTTATGATTAATGATTGTGTTAGTGGTGTTATGAATGGATGTACTTCTTCGCTCCAACTACGGTAATAATCATATTTGTATATATACGCTACATCAAGACATAATGATAAAGAATCTAAATTCCATTTTATGTTATCATTACGTTCTATGAAAACTATATCTGATATTCTGGTAGAAAGTATTTCCCAGTTCCATGGTAGTGTCATATTAGCTTCAACGTCATTTAAAGAAATGTTGGTTACACTGGAAATGGCCGTCCAATCCCAGTCTTTATCCATGTTTTTTAGTATAAATTCCATAGTAATGTTTGGATTACTAGAAAGATGAGACCAGTTCCACTTCTTATCTATATTTTTTACTATGAATTCTAGAGGAACCCAGTTCATGGATAATTTGTCGTAATCGATATTCTCAGGATATTTCAGCGCAAATTCTAATGAACAAAACTCAGAGAGACAAGACCAGTCCCACGCCTTGCCAATATGTTTTTCAATGAATGCTGGAGATTTGTTTCCCAGTGATACGATATTTGGACGATTTTCCCAGAATTCGGGATGCGCTTCTATAAATTCCTCGGGTGTATTAGAGTTGGCCATAACGGCATTCCATACCCAGGGAATGTCGGGATTTTGAATGATGTCGTTAAATAATATTCCCGGGTTTAAAGATACCAGCGCCCAATTCCAATTCCGATCACGAAATTTTAGTATGAATTCTATGGTCAGTCCATCATTCAGAGCAATGTAATCATATGCATTATAAGCTACACCAGAGCCGGGGTAAGGATTTTCCGGATAAGGATTTTCTGATCTAGTTTCAATTCTTTTTATATGCTTCTCCAAAAAGGTAATCGGTAACGTTCGACAAAAATTATCCCATGGCCAAGGGGCATCAATATACTTTTCTATTATGTCAGTTGTTAAGTTGGGATTAGCTGCGAGATCCATCCACTTTATGTGATTATACTGGGCTTTATACTCTGCTTTTAATTCTATATCATACTGAGCATATATAGGAGGATCCCCGTCCCAATCATATACTTCATCAAGATGTTGTTCAATTATTTCCATATCTATAAACGGATTTGCACACGCACGACTCCATTTTCCAAAATACTTCTTATATCTAGAACAAAAATAAGAATAACGATCCAAGTTTGTTAACATAATTATAGCCGATTCAATTATACCCAGCCAGCTTCTTTGAATGTAATTAACCGTAATTAGGTTTTTCATTTTTAACAACTCGTCTTCGCATTTGTTGCTAAAAGTGAATGTAAGTCGTTTCTGAATACGTAACTTGGGAATTGTCATGACACAAACGGTTTCGTGTAAGGAACAGTATTTGTGCTGGACGTTGACTATATTTACTTTTGGTGCTTGTTCTAGCTGCTTATTTTCCATCATATTCGGCCCGATGGAAGCTTCCATTTCATCTCCGACAACGTGTACTCTTTCTAGTAGTTATTCCGAGTTTGTCACTTCTGGAGAATGTGCGGGTGAAAGTCAATATATATTATTTGTAACAGCATTAATCAATAATGTTGTTGCTTCAGAAAATTACACGTATTGTGGTGTAAATGACGATCCAATTAACCCATCAAACGAAATCAAACCGTGTTTTTATGATTTTTCCTATGGAAGAGTAGTATTTAGATTCAAAAAGCCTTTGGAGAGAGCTGAAGTTTTGTGGATGGTCATCAGTTTGCCTTTGGCCACTCTTTCAGGGATTCTTTGGATCATTTGGGGATGTGTTTACTGTAGGAAACCCGTCCGAGGAGATTTAGAGCAGGGTCAAACTGCGTTAGACGATGCACATTCCATCAATGATAGCATCGTTCCGATGCACGATCTCCGGGACGGAGATAGCTTCGTAGAAGCAGGGCTACCGAAGGTAGCTAGCAACCTTTGGTTGCACGAGTACTCTTCGAGTGGTACATTGTCAATCAAACGCTTGCACGAAGATCTCGCCTTAGAAAACGTCGTTTAAGTGGATTTGTAAGTAGAGTTACTCTACTTACCTTGTCGGACCTTAGGAGCGTACCCATTTCGCCATCAACTCTGCAGCTTCTCCTTCTATCTCAGAACGCTCTTCGTTGCAAGCCGCAATGTGTCTATCAATAGACTCTAGTTGCATCTTGATGGAATGAATGCGCTGTTCACATTCGGAGATTTGTTTTCTGAGCATATCCTTGTTTTTCTCTTGGAGGAGCACTTCCTGAGAGAATTGCTTAGCCCTGCAAAGTCGCTTCTCCCTCTGAACGAGAAGTTGTGCACGTCGCTCCACCCTTTCCCGCATCTTTTGTCGCACCCTCCTCTCTCTGCGCTTAAGAGTATTCGCCTTGCGGACGCGCTTCTTGGGAGAGAATATGATTTCTGTCCTGCCCTTCAAAGGCGAAGGTAGCTGTGTGCCTCTCACCATTTTAAACATGCACTTTCCTGCATCGTGGTTGATTCTGTTTCGTCTCGTTGTCTTGATCATTCCGCACGCTGTTTTTCTGTGTGAATAAATACTGTAGTTGCCTCTCCACGAACGTGCGTAACGCGTCCATTCCGCACGTTCGGCACGTGCGGAAGGAGGGAGTCGGGAGGGGTACCGGTAAACGTTTTGGATCAAGAGAGCAATGCTTTCCTCTTCAGTCTTACGAGGGGGATGATTAGGCCACCAGATGCTGTTACGATAATAAGCATCAACATAACACGCCTTGGCAAAATCGTAGCCGTCTCTCAACCCATAGCAGTCTCTCACCCTTTCCAACTCTCCGCGCCTGTCTGCTTCGCTGACAATACGTTGAACGAACGTTGCTTGAGGTCTCGCGCCCGCCACTGTCTTCCACACCTTTTTCGACATTACTAGTTCAGTATCAAAGGTGAAAGAGCTCTTTTGCACGGAATATCGACGTGTCTCATAGCGTTCAGTGTGATGCTTCTGCACCTTTGGAACGTAATTCTTGTTGGCCTTCTTGCATCTCCGCTCCCTCGTACGCTCTTTCACAATCGTCGCCTTTCGATTCTTGCGATTCCTGCATTTTCCGTTTAATCTAGCAAGCTGACGTCCCTTGTAATGAGCTTCGTACTCATCGTAATAAACGCCGTCAGAACAACTCTCATTCGCTTCCTCATACACTTCTCGCGCACGGAGATCGGCCGTCTCCGTCTCAGTACGAGCTTCGTATTCGGAATCGAAACGCATGTCTGTGAACATCACTTCTCTGTCTAAGTAAACAGACTTTCAGTTTTGTAAAAAAAGTAAGTAGCTCTACTTACCGTTTTGGGACTCACTTTGTCACAGACTTTGAAACTGAGTCATCTCTGCTTGGAGACTGAGTCATCTCTGCTTAGAGACCGAGATGACTGCTTAGAGACTATGGCTTCACATGTTCATCGCAGAGAATGACTCTGAATCCGAAAGTCTTTTCGCGCGAACAACTGACGCATACTTCACTCTCACTTCCTCGTTTCATATTGCACGTCAAAGCATCTCGGATAAATCGATTTGTTGTAAGCTCTGCCCTGTCAGCAATACACGTTCCGCACATAAACTTACTCTGCGTCCCAATGATATGCGAAACGTGAGTGTCACAATCCATACACTTGTCTACAAATTGCACTCTCGCCATCAAAGTCGAACTACGTCTGGCGCACAAATCTTCGGGAGTCCAGTTCGTTATGCACAAACACCCATTATCGTCATGGTCATCTTCTCGGCTGTACACTTGATAGGTCGAAACAAGTGCTGGAGGAAAAAGAGCATCGACAATCTCAGTCTCGGTAGTTTCGTCTTCAATAACTTTTGCTCCAAATAGATTAAGTTCATCCAACGTTTCTTCCTCTCGAAAGAGAATGTAGTCTCGAAGGGCTGCAAGCGTGGGTTGTCGAAACACATTCTTCACAGTAACTGTTGCCATTCTTTGGTCTGAGTTGAATAAGCTACATTTAGTAAGACGAAGTCAGTTTTGTAATCAGATGGCCTTAAGAAACTTGTTGTAAATTCTCTTAACTGCACAAAAATGAACGAATTATTACTTTGGTGAGTAAAAACCTTTCAGAACTAATGGCTATTCCTCCTACATTTGAAGTTTACCGCACTTTAATTTTTTGTGGTAAGGGTACGTTCATTGACCATCCAGACTTGAAGGATAAATTGGAAACATATCTCCATCTAACTCAAGAGGAATATGATGAAGTTATTCGTTTTGCCACAGAAAATGATTTTAAATTCATGAACGGAATGACTCAATCACGATACGAAGATCTTGTAAAGTTTAATGGCGGTTCGTACAACACGTTACTAAAATACGAACTCGAATTTCCACGATACAACTCTAAAGAGAGTGATAGCATGCGCAAGAAATTATTTGAATTTACTAACAGGACAAAGAAAATCGCAACAAGTGAAATAGGTGCTGGAGATTCAACCTTCTACAGCGTTCATCTGTTACGATCTTCAGACTGTCGAGATAATGATAATTATTGGATGCTGAGACGTCGCGCCCCAGAAATGTTTGGCTAGTAAAACTAGCCACTGCTAGTAAAACTGATCACGTAGAGTAAGTGACTTACATCAAGTAAGTTGACTTTGAATTAACGAGAAAGACTTATGAGCAAATGGTATTGCAATGGTTGTAAAGATTATACTATTATCGTCGATTCGACTGGGTTGCCTATTAATGATTCTTATGTAATTATCTACAGTGACGGGACTTATGAATCTTCAGACCCTAGTATTTCTACTGTTAATTACGACGTTTATCCAAAGGTTATCAATATCAACGAAGGAATGGAAATACTTTTACGTGATCCACCGATGTTTACATATGCTATAGTATACGAACGAGGAACTGTCAAGTTTTATAAGTTGTTAGGTGACTCGCCTGACGTACCGATTATATCCAAACCGTATAATGTTGTTCGAGATAAAGAACGGTATATAATGGATATTCTATTTGTTGATCCAACTGTGTTGAACATCACCTTTAGTGAGTAGAGCCTAATTGGTGTTAGTAAGTAGATTATTCTACTTAGTTGGTGTTAGTAAGTTGATTATTCTACTTACTAATGTGAGAATTAGAATTGTAATACCGTAGGCTGCGTGTCATCAAAATACTCATTAACGACTTTAATGAGTATCTGACATGTCTTGTCACTCATCATCATATTATCAGACAAATACATTAAATCATTGATAATGTCTTGTTGAGCATCAGGATTTTCTTCTTGAATTAGTTTCTCGTAACGAGCAACGGCTTTTACGAAATGATCGGCATATTTTTGTTTGACGTGATCTCCTACAACGGTCAGCATCCTTACAATAAAGATTTCCAACTTCTTTTCCGGACTTATCAAAGGTATTCTACTTTTAGATTTAGTACTTACCGAAGAATGTATTTCTCCTAATTTAACTTCAGAAAGAAGATGCGGAAATGATGATTGTGTGTCTAATTCATTTAACACCAAAGCTCTATCAAATATCGGTCTTACATACACGAATTTTGGTTCTGATGATATCGTAATCGTCAAATTAAACTGCATGAATACTTTAGAAGTTATTAATTCATCCAAAGTCGGTAAGTCCGCAGACTTTAAATTACTAAACTGAGGACGACACTCAAATCCTTGAAGATCTTCGAACTTTACGTGCTTGATCAAATCATAAAAATCGCCGAGATTTCCTTCAGAATATTCACAAAGTTGACAACACAACGTAAATAAATCAAATGTATCATCAGGATCATTCGTTATATTTAAGCTTTTCAATCTAGATAACTTCTCATTCCTTCCCAAAGATTGTACGCTTGACATATCCCAATCAAATATTAACGGAATATAATTCGTTTGGAATACAAAAGTCTGTTCTGGAAGTTGACCATACACCAATGCAATGACTCTGGGAGATGCAGATACATCTTCAATAAGAATATTTCCAGCATGCATATCATTATGTTTGATGCCAAGATCCCTCATAACTTGCAATGTATATAATAATTGAAGAATGATAAGAGTTATGTCCGGGATTTTATCTCTCGTTGAAGAGCTTGTAAGAAATTCAAATAACGGTGTTGATCCTGAGTGTCCATGCTTCATGTCAATAGTTTCCGCGGATTTTGTTATTAGGGCACATGCTCTGGTATGATCTTCAACCTTAAAATTAGCTCGTTCTATAGGTTGTTGTAATGTATGACGCAATTCTCCAACGGTACATTCTCCGTATCCAACGAATCTAACAAAATTCGCGGAGTATCCTCTGGATATTATATTGCTAATCACGTTTTTATATACTAGAGCTTCATATTTTAATCCGCGAAGACTGTTGTATAATCTGGAGTGTGTCTTCTTTTCTGTCGGAGTAAATCCGTCTGGGTCCAAGAAAGCTTTCACCACTAATTTGGCAGTACATCCATTCACACAATTCTCTGAGTTCTCGTATACTAAGGAACTAAATATAATGCTAGAAGGTGATTCAGAAGCCGGTCTTGGTCTCTTTTGTACATCGAGATAGTCTCCCGCATTACAAATGTCAATAGTTAGACTGATTTCGTCGTTTAACATCCGCCAATAATTCTTAGTGAATCCTTACTTAGTCTATTAAGATTTATTCTTAATAAAGAACAAGTCGTTAAAAATGATTTAAAAGGCGTCTTTAAATAGGATATAGGTCAGATGGACAGGAATGATTTTGTAAAGAACGGAGTTTCTGGAGGTACTCGTTGCAGAAGATTTATTCCCAAAAGAGAAGGAGACGGAAACAATCACGCGGCTCATTATCATGTTCACAAGAATCTTCTATTTGGAAATTCGGTGACCTCTATTGCTGATGAAGCAAATTATAGAATGAATACATACCTCTATCTCAAAGCTAACAGACGAGTAAATGGCGTTTCAAAAAATAGGCTTAATAGTTTACTATTCATGGGCTGTCCGACAGGAAGAAAGTGCGGCCTCTGCAAACACGGGACAGGTGGTAAAAGTTATGAGAAATGTAAATCAAATCGTCGTATTAACAAACGTGAAACTAATACTGAAATCTCACAAGGTCTCATTCAATCACAAGAAGATTAACTTCGTTAAGCAAAACTGAAACATGTGATAATTAGCTAAATTAATTAGCTAATACTTATTAAGTAGATAAGATGTCGTTAGCTGATGCATATTATTGGAAACGGCTCCGAACTTCTGTAACATTTTCAACACCAGTCGAAGTGAATGATCGTACGTGTCATATTAAAGTGCGCAACCTCTTTGACGAAGATAATGTACATGATATGATGACTGATTTCAAAAAGTGTGCACTTTCTAAGACTGATGCCAAAAAGATTAAGCCGATGCTACAGAGTCTAGATCTTAAAATAGATGCATTACCCTTTAGAAATATTCATTTCCATGACAGTAATTGTAATAGTCTTGTCCATGTTGAAAACGAACAAAGTACGCATACAAAACATAATTATTGCGTGAATGTTGATTAGAATCTAATCTTTCGTGATAAGAATAGTATTCTTATAACCAATCGTCATTAATATGTTCGTGAATACAAGACCTTAATAATGATTTAGTTGTGGGAGTATGGGTGGGGGCATATGAGTCAATACTTTCTGCCACTATTTGTGACGTAATCTACTTACATTTTCACGATTATTTTGGGGTCGGTTAATAAATTAGTTGTGGAATTTTAGGATGAACACATATACCTCTAAATTCTCATAGAATCGTAATCTTCGTCATCTGAAAGATCAACGAATGCATAAATATCGCCACCATTCTCATTGCCGCTAAATTTTACTATTTTCTGTATGTTCTGACTTGTATTGCTCTTAAATAATTCATATGCGGCCCGATTAAATGATGCTAGTTCGTATTCGCATCTGCACTTCTCTTCGGGCCACAACAAGTGTGTATTGTGTTCGACCATCCTCTTTTGCGCTTTTTCTTTACGTTTGAGATAAATCTCAACTAGACTCGTATGTGAAATTTTAATTATTGATTTAAATAGTTTAGTACGGCGGTTCTCAATAGCTTCTTGTGTAAGATTCATGCTAAATACTATATACAGTATATTAATCAATTTTATAATGGTTAGTCTCTTTACAGTCTTTCTAATACAACATCAAGTTTCGAATTAATAGCGTAAACTATGGGGTTGTTATTATAGTCGTTTAGATAATATATCTTCTTGACACCGGCAGAGATCAATGTTTTATAACAACCTAAACACGGAAAATGTGTTACATACGCTGTACATCCGTCCGTCGCAACTCCACGCCGGGCACAATCTGCTATACAATTCTGTTCCGCATGTACCGTTGATTGTTCGTGATTGTCAATGACTATTGATTCATGTGGAGCTCCTGGTAAGAATCCATTATATCCGCAAGAAATAGGATGATTATCTTTTACTAAAATACAACCAACCTGAAGACGATGACATGGCGATCTTTTGGCTATACAGCACGCCATTTCTTCAAAACATTCTGTCCAAGAAGTACGTGTGATCTTAGAAGCAGGACTACCTTCAGTATCTACTGCGGCATTACTGATGTCGGTCGCTTCGTCTGCATCATTTCGATGCATGATCTCTGTCATATTTATTATATTCGCTATATTCACTACTCGTTACTAGATATTCTAGTAAACAATCACATTAATTTAAACAGTTTTAAACAGCGATCTCCGAAGGTGAGTAGAGCTCTTTCTGCACGATCTCCGGAACGGAGATCGTGCATCATTCCGATGCTAACATCAGACCGATGCTCGTGCTCTCAAAGAGAACTATCACTGCTTGCACGTCTTGTTCTGTCATACAGATACAGTCTTCTAAACTCAAAATAATTAGCACAACATACAAACTGTGTACCTACGTTCAATCCGTACAGTACAAAAGCCATCTTGTCCATAAACAACGATATGCAAACAGCACTGTAGATTACATTATACAAAACCCAACCACTCAAAAACAAACACATAATCTTTGACGTGGAAATATCACTTTCTTTGGAACGACTTATGTCCAATCCTCCTTGGAAACCCACAACACTCATAATGGCGCACGATAACGTAACATAATATCCCTTAAAATCTGAATTACTCCACATGGTCCCACTCATAAGGATGAGCAAATAAGACACGAATTTCGCACTATGAAACTGCATTAATCTCTTCTCATATTGTTTGTAATGGTCAGGAGTCTCAGGAGATGGAAATGTAGTAGGGATCACAACAGTCGGTAAAGTCGCATTATCGTCTTCGTGGAACGAAGAAGTCGCCGAAAGAAAGTTCGCAGCTGTGACATTTGTGACATTATGGTCAATGATTCCTTCATTCACATGGTCAACGATTCCTTCATCAGAAAAGTCGTCGTGTTCTTCACGTAGCTGACGCTGTTCACGCCGCTGACGCATCCATTGTTCGTGTGCTTCAAGACGCCGACGCATCCGCTCTTCGCGTTCTTCATGTAGCTGACGCGTCTCCTGCTGAAATTCTTGCATCCATCGTTTACGGTCTAGATCAATCGCGCTTGTCATTTCTGCTTCTGACGCGGTAATTATGTTTCTATCTTCGACGGTTTCTACGAATTTCGTTATTGCGGCAGGTCTTTCGTCATTGGTTTGTTCTCCGTCACAATCATCACACGGAGGTGACATTTCCTCATTTTCATAAGGGTTTGACGACTCCAAAGAAGTGGCGGAATCAATGTATTGACTCATTAGAGAGGACGATACTCTGTGGATTTTCTTTTACGGGTTTCAGTTTTCTCGACGAATTGAACAATCTGTTACGGAGATTGCGCAAGTTCCTTACCGAAATTGATTTACGATTACACAAATACACAATCCGATAAAGGGATGACTCAATTATTTATGAATGAAATGGCGTTCAAAGAGTTGACTTCTCCCGAACCCGAAGAATATCTACAAATGAAGAAGTATGGTATTGGATTTACGTTGGAAGAATACAACATGATCGTCAATGTTATGAAGGAAGAAGCAGAAGCAACACGCGAGATTATAGGACAATTCATGAGGTATTGGAAGAAGTTCCCCGTTAGTTCGATCTCCGAGCAAGACACTACATCATATACAAGTCTACTTACAAACATTCATAGTTTATCTGTTGTTATTGATCATGTTATTGTGTGTACACAAGATGCTAACTATCCTATTCGCTTTACAAATGCTGTAATGCGTTCTGTCAAACTAAAAGAAAAAGTCGATGAATTCCTAAAGATTCCTTCGTGTGTACGTGTTATTTCTATCAACAACTTAGAGAGTTTGCAAATAAACAAGCGACGTGCTCTAGAATTTGCAAGTATGTTCGATACAAAAATGAATTGATGTTAGGTAAAACAATAAGTATTTATCTAACATTTAATGAGCAACTCACCGATCAAACACTTAACTACTTTCGACTCGTTAAAACATCTTACAAAGACCGTTCCAGATTTTGATACACTATACATATTAAATAGTCATAAATACGACTTTTCTCCTGTGATTGATCATGATCAAGAATATTTTGTAGCTTCTAAAGGACCAATTTATGGACTTCCAACACCAAAAGCTACGTCGTACGACCTATCTGTATCTTGTGATCTAGAAGATTTGGAACAACTCGATGATAAGGAAGCCGGTGAAAGGATAATAATATTCCAAGAATGTTGCATGCGTTGTGATCTGAAAATGAATGAACAAGATGTAGAACGTCTCAAGAAACGAGCACATCGAGGTCGCGGTTGCTCTGCATGCAGTTAGAAGTTGTAAAGTCATGAGAAGTTATTTCCGAGTAAGTAGACAAACTACTTACCTTATTTACTTAACTGCATTTCGTGATTACTCTTACTAATTTGCTTTTCGCGAACGAGTTGTAACTGAATCATCGTTGCGGAAGATAGAGATTGATGCTTTTTTTCGAGAATATAATCAATAAATGCCATTACTAATTTATCTCCCGTTAGATCCGTATGAGCTTGTACAATTACACAACATTTCTCACAAGGAAAGCGTTCTTTTATTATACTTTCACGTAATGTAGAGTGAATATAAGAAAAACCACATCCCTTTCTTGCATGATATGTCCGACTCCAAGAACTAACCACATAAACATCACGTGTCCAGCCTTTGATGGGTTCGGTCTCGGATGACACATCGTCCACAGTCTTTACTCCATAACAGAGCATGGGGGAGTGATCCTTTCCATCTTTGCACAATCCTCCAAGGATGAATTTTCCAAGGCATTTTTGGCATATCGCACACGTAGAGTTGAGCTCATCATACACTTTCTTATCCATTCTTACATTTATTCTAATCAATCACCGCGACCAGTCAATTTTACAATTCATCCGGACTTATAAACATTCCGCAAGATGCATACACATCCTTCCCCACACGAGGTACGATTCGCGTTTTATTCGTTGTTATGCTATCATCTTTACTTGCCGTCTTGAGAATGTCATAAATCTTCTTGAGTTGTTCCTCTGACGTTTCTATATATCCTTCATCTGATAGAGTCTTATGTGGGTTAAATCTCACAAGATTAAACTTTGTTCTAGTAAATGAGTGACTACTTACAGCTTCTGCAACAACCTTTGCATCTTCTACGGAATCATTTTGCCCCTTAATGAGAGCATAATGAAAAGTAATAGGGTTATTTGTAAGTTGTTGATATCTTTCGAGCTTCTTGAGAGCAATCTCATGAGGCATTGCATTAGGAAGCCATTCCTTCCTAAATGAAGGAGATGTACTATACATTGAATAATAAATATTAGTGGGAGTATCTCCAAATATATCATACAAATCTCTGCCGACAATAACTTTGGGCATTATCGTACTCAGATTAATCTTTAATTGTCCGTATGCATATTTATCTGTTACATCTTTCAAACTATTGTAAAAGGTTCTATAACTACCGATGATAAATTTGTTTGCGAGAGCTTCTCCTCGTGCCATCAGATTCACATTAACACGGACATTACCGGACTCATCTCCATCAATCCCCTTTGCATAATCTAGACTTTCCAGCACAGTGGGATCCGAAGCTTGGAATTCACGTGACTTGAAGTCGCGG
>JADMIO012039891.1_pt1 | contig 15024 bp, 11 predicted proteins | sample 8958161 | NCBI WGS metagenome assembly JADMIO01 (sample SAMN16585339, study PRJNA669376) | soil metagenome | isolation source: Crop rotation soil | place: USA: Cullars Rotation, Alabama | collected 2011 | reverse complement strand
TTCATAAGCAGACCAAAAAGAGTGCGTTGGAAACAGTTCTTACCGTATTGCATGCGGGAGGAAAATTTGGTGGCGATGCGTCTGGCTACAAAGTTTCCGGAGGTTTGCACGGAGTCGGCGCCGCAGTGGTAAATGCGCTGTCCGAAAATATGCGCGCGGAAGTTCGCCGCGACGGCAAAATATACGTGCAAGAATACAAGCGCGGCAAAGTCATGGGCAAAGTTAAAGAAACTGGGAAAGTACCAAAAAATGATACTTGGCAACGTGGTACCCGGATTACCTACAAAGCTGATCCTGAAATTTTTACAGTCACAGAATTTGATATTAAATACGTTTTGGATCATTATCGCCAGCAAGCATATCTTACACACGGCGTGCATCTTATAATCACAGACGAACGAACCAACTTTTCTTATCAGTATTATTTTGAAGGCGGTTTAGTTTCATACATCCAGCACATTAACCGTAACAAAACTGTCAAAACCCAGCCGATGTATGTGTCCAAAACTGTAGATCAAGTATTTGTCGAAGTGGCAGTCCAGTACACAGATGAATTTTCGGAAAACGTGCTGACCTTTGCCAACAACATCCATACGCCAGAAGGCGGTATGCATCTTACTGGTTTTCGTGCCGCACTGACTCGATCTTTGAACAACTACGGCACCAAAAACGGATATCTCAAAGAGTCCGACAAAATTACCGGCGAAGATATGCGCGAAGGTTTGACTGCTGTAATTTCGGTTAAATTACCAAACCCACAATTTGAAGGTCAAACCAAAGCCAAACTTGGCAACGCCGAAGTTCGTGGCATCGTCGAAGACGTCGTCGGCGAAGGACTGGAATTCTGGCTTGAAGAGCATCCGTCTGAGGCTGGAAAAATTCTAGAAAAAGTTTTGCTTGCAGCCAAAGCTCGACTTGCTGCACGTGCCGCCCGCGATGCCGTCATCCGCAAAGGCGTACTCGAAGGATTAGCGCTTCCAGGAAAACTTGCAGATTGCTCCGAATCCGATCCAGAACAATCCGAACTCTACATCGTAGAGGGTGATTCTGCCGGCGGCAGCGCCAAACAAGGCCGCGATAGACGTTTCCAGGCAATTTTGCCGCTTAGAGGCAAGATTTTGAACGTAGAACGGGCACGCTTGGACAAAATGCTTGCCAACCAAGAGATCAAAAATCTTGTTATTGCTATGGGCGCTGGAGTCGGCGATCAGTTCAATGCCGATAACGTCCGCTATCGCCGCATCATCATAATGACTGATGCCGACGTCGATGGTGCGCACATCCGAACTTTGCTTTTGACTTTGTTTTACCGATATTTTCCCGACGTCATAAATCGAGGCTATCTTTTCATTGCCCAGCCGCCACTTTTCCGCGTCGCCAAAGGAAAAGATTTTGTGTACGCATTTTCCGAAAAACAGCGCGATGCAGCTATAGAAAAATATGTTTCAGAAGCCAAAGACAAGAAAGCTGCAAAATCCAAGAAAGACAAAGACACCGGATTTGAAACCAAAGAGATCGCCGAGGCTAGCCCTGATCAATCCGGCGAAGTAACAATCAAGGGCGTAAATGTTCAGCGCTACAAAGGTTTAGGAGAAATGAATCCGCAGCAGCTCTGGGAAACGACCATGGACCCTGCAAACCGGGTTATGTTGCGCGTCGACATAACCGACGCTGAGCGTGCAAGTAAGATTTTTGAAACTCTTATGGGCGATGAAGTCGCTTCGCGCAAGAGTTTTATCCAAACCCGTGCCAAGAGCGTAAAGAATTTAGACATATAAATTAATTAAAAAGTATGATCTCGAATACAAAAACAAAAATAAAACTGGCATTAATTTTCGCTGCCGTTTTGGCTATTGGGATTTTCGTTTGGCATACAAATCGGCAAGTGCCAGACGATGGTACGCCAATTGTGATTAGTAAAGAACCAAAAGTCTACTCGATGAACGGTACGGTTAAATCGATTGAGGGCATAAAATACACCTTGTTGCTTTCCGACGGAAAAACCCAAAAGGATTTTGCAATTTATAAAACTACGCCAGTAGTCAGAAGATCGGGCACAAAATCCAATCCGACCCTAATTCAATCGCAACCAACTTCCATAAAGGTTGGCTCATCGGTGATTGTCTATAGCTCGACTGATCCGGCAAACGCTACTTTGGCAGTTAGTTCCAGAGTGGAAATAATCGAATAGGTCCTCACCGGCCTATTTTTTAGGTTAAATTAGGGCTTGCTTGTAACAATGATTCTGTGTTAGTTTTTAGAATAGGTTTTTCGCATTTCTAAGGAGGATGCTATGCGCCAAATAATTGGGCTAGTATCTGTTTGTTTGCTGTGGGTGGGCTGCGGATCGGGCACTAATCCCGTGGCACCAGCTCAACCCGCGTTGCCGCAAGCAACGGAAGTCACCTCAAAAATCGGCTCGCAAACCTACACGCGGCTGACGCCACTTCCGACTTGAGCATCCAACCGGTGCTGTCGCTCGTTCCCACTGACCCTGCCACGACGAGACCTATGAGTGGTTCGGGCGGGGGATGTCTTTTGCAAACCGTAGATAACTCCCGGTTGAACTTCACTTGCCAGCAGGACGGGTTCCTGAACCCCGGAAAAGTTATGTCCCACACTCCATATACTGTTTACGTTACGGACCCGGCTCGCGGCAACGGCTCAGCTGCTCATGTGGCAACAGAAATTTTCTTTGATGGCTGGTTGTTACCTGCGTCATTCATATTTCCTGTCACGGGCGGCAACGAAGAGGGAAGAATCATGTTCGACGATGCCGGCAGGGTAGTTCCTTGGCCCAAATAATCCGACCACAGAGGCTGTGCGCTTTTTACAAAGCACAGCCTTTTCTTTTTGGTTAATATATGGTTTAATTAGTATGTGTAAAAGCATATGAAATTGAAACAAAATCTAAGATATATTTTAATTTTGGTCCTGGCAGCGTTCTGGACGTTCGGAATGGGGATAAAAACATCTGACGCCGCCTTTTTTGAAGGGCGAGTTTCTATAAACCCCACGACCTGCGTGGAGGGCCAGGCTTGTACCGTTCATATTTTTTCAACGCAAGATATAATCGGCGACTCGTACGATGTTTCTTGCGGCGGGTCGAGTACAAGTAACCCAAGAATTCTTACCGTCTCAAATATAAGCATAGGAAGCGTCTCGCACAACATTAATTTTTTTGGCGGCAGTCCCGATGAGTGGGATACTACAAATTCGTTTGGCGTGCCAGGACAATGCGGAGCTCAAAACGACCCATACCAACCTGGGCATTATTACCTTAATGCAACTTTCAACGTAACCGGCCTTTCTGCGGGGACATATCCTGTTACTATCAACGGAAATAATGGTCCGGTAAGTGAATCAAATTCAAATTTTATTCCTTTTAGTTACACAATACCTGGTTTATCACTGACTGTTACCACCAATACTAATCCAAACCCTCCTCCACCCCCACCACCAGGGCCGCTTCCGCCGCCCGGCCCCCCTCCACCAGGACCACCTCCACCTCCAGGTCCTCCGCCGCCACCAAATCAAGTTGTCTGTAGTCCCGCCAATCAAAGCGGAAGTGTCGGCAGCTTCTTTAATTTTTCTGCTGTCGGTGGATTTTCGAGTTTTTCGTGGTCTGCTCCAGGTGGCAATCCTTCAAGCGGGGGCGACAGCCAGTTTTTTAGCACTTCTTATGGTAGCGCAGGTGATTATGTGGTGACTGTTACTCGCGGCACGACCGATTCTTGCAATGTGCACATCGGTGCGAGTACTCCGCCACCGCCTCCTCCACCTCCGCCACCTGCCGGATCGGATACCATACTTTGCAAAGCCCCAAGCGACAGCGGGTTTGGCTACCCGTGTACCCCCATATATAGCGGTCAGACAGTACAAATACTTTTTCAGTGGAACGGACAAGCTCGCTGCTATGCCACAACTGGAGCGCCATACCCGAGTGGTACTGGACTTTGGACTCGGATTGGATTAACTGGAGCACCTGGCGAGGAAACTGATTCTTATATCCTCACCAGTCCCACTAATTTTTTCCTTTCTTGCGAAGACATGAACTCAACACCGAGTGCGGAAATTTGGCACACGGTTAGCGCATTTGTAGATGTAATAGCCGCTTCCGGAACCATATTTGTGAATTCAGACACACCCACTTCGTGGTCGGTAGCAGGAGCTGGCGGGCCGTATGTTGGAGCTTATCCAAGCACTTCTGCAAGCTACTCTGGAGTCATCCCGGGCAGCTACAATATTTCCGCGCAAGCTTTGGCAGGCTACGCCGGGCCTGCTTACAATGCAAACCCTCAAACTTTAAATGTCGGCTCGTCTATAACATTCAGCATAAGTTATTTAGCGGTTCCTGGTAATTTCAACCTGGCTACAAGTTCTGTTTGTAAACAAGTCAAAATTACCTGGAAAGATAACGCCAACAACGAAACCGGTTATAGGATTTATCGATCATCAAACTCTGGAGGACCTTTCGTCCAAGTTGGCTCAAATCTTCCCGCCAACTCGAATAGTTTTACTGATTCTGGGGTTGTAGTTGGCAGTACATACTATTATTATGTGCAAGCGTTTAATTCAACGCTGACCGCAGAAACACCCATACAATCGGCGTTAGTTTTGTCTTGTACTGCAAATATTTCCAACTCTAGCAAAACTTTAATGGTAAACGGCGGACCATATAATTCAAACGTGGGAGTCAAACAGGGAGATCGAATTACTTTTAAAATTACGGTCGTCAACAGCAACACCGCGACAGCCAATGCAATTATCAGCAGTATAAGTCCTGATATTTTTTCTTCGGATAATCTGGTTGCGCCGCCGAACTGTCCTTCGGGTACAGGTCCATGGTGTTTACGCATCGACAAAAACCAAAACGGCATATACAACCAAGCCGGCGAAGGCGGGTCGATAACAGGTACTGCGCCAAATTTAAACATCAACGTAAGCGGAGCAATTCAACCCGCGCATCTTTGGACTATTTATTTTGACGCCATGGCTGTGGTCAATCCAAACGTCAGCAGTATTTACAGTAATAAATCTACAATAAATTGCACGGCGGCGATAAGTGGCGACGACTGTACGGTTATAAGATCGGTTCTGATATTTAATTCGGCAGGTGGAAAGTTGCCTCCAGACTTTAAAGAAATTGCTCCATAGCCATGATTTAACTATGTTCAGAAAAAGCTATCTGATTTTTATGATAACAGTGGGATTAATTATTGCAGCTGGGGTAGCTGTTTATTTTATCCCTTACAAAGTTGGTATCGACATAAACGATAAAGGATTTTCACCGGAGACTATAGTAGTTCCCAAAGGAACAACTCTAGTTTTTACCAACACCGGATCAAATCTGCACTGGCCAGCTTCGGACTTTCATCCAACGCACACACTTTATCCTGTCGAAGGTGGCTGTATAGGAAGTAAGTTTGACGCATGCCATGGACTTAACCCCGGCGAAACATTTGAATTTAAACTTGATCGAGTCGGGAGTTGGCCTATCCATGATCATCTTTATCCAGAGCTTACTGGAGAAGTCAAAGTTTCTCCAGATCCTGCATGGCTGATTCGGTTTAAGTCATTTTTTCCTTTTTTGGGAATAAGTAAGACTGAATCAAAAGAAGCGACGAGCATGTCTCTTCCTGACGCTTCTGAATTTAAGAACATCGATTATGGTCAACAGGTGACTTTGATCAAACAACTTGCAATCGACGATCCGATTTACGCCTGGTCATATATAAGGAAAGCGTATACGCAGAATGGGGAAGTGGTCGGAAATGCGCATGAACTTGCTCATGTTGTCGGGCGGGGTTTATACAACAAATTTGGATTACAGGGAATTTTAAACTGCGATATTACTTTTGCTTATGGTTGTTTCCATGGCGTAACCCAAGCGCTTATGCAAGTTGAGGGGAAAGATGCAATCGAACAAGTAGAAACATCATGCACAGATTATTTTCCACCGGATGTAAATCACAACTTTAGTGGTTGTATACACGGCATGGGCCACGGACTGTTGACTTGGGAAAATTTAAATATTTCTTCTGCGCTTATGGATTGCGATATTTTGATTGATAGTTATAAAAATTATTGTTATGACGGCGTGTTTATGGAATATTCGATGGATGTCCCAAAGTCGTCTGTCGATATGTCTGATCCGTGGAAATTTTGTGAGGATATGGATGTTAAATATCAATACAACTGCGCAAGGTACCAAGCGCAGACATTCCAGTTGCAATCAAATGGAAATATCCAATCGATTGCCAGTGACTGCAACAAAACCAGCAATGAAACGTTCAAAGCGACCTGTTTGGATGGGCTGGGTTATTATATTACTCAGACAAGCCAGGGCGATCTTGCACAGATTTTAGGCAGCTGCGGCAACCTAAAAAATAATGATTATATACACTGTGTAAGCGGCTCGGCTCGTGAGGTTGCATTCCAGGAATATTCGGATTGGGAAAATATCTCCAGCACTCTTTGTAACAAATTGTCAGATCCCGACAAAACCAAATGCATGGTCGGGAAAGTAAAACCGAAATGATCCAAAAATTCCTTCAATTTATAAAATCAAATTTACTTGTTATTTTGTCTTTGGCATTATTTTTGACATCGCTTGGTTATTATTCCAATCAAAAAGGGTATTTGAAACTGCCTTTTGTCAGCGGCGCGACAATAGCCAAATCTGCGACCGAGTCTGGATCGGATGCTTATGATTATTGTTTGGACCAAAAACATTGGGATGGCATCAACAAAGAAAATTGTTATTCAAAATATTTTAAACAAATCTCCGAGGAAAATGGTGCAAGTTACGCATTTGATGCATTAGCGACGTTGCAGCAAATCGACTCAACCACTCTTGGCTGTCATTTGATTGCTCATGGAATCGGCTGGGGTGCTTATTTAAAAGATCCAAACGACTGGCGTGAATTAATTCAGACCATGAACCCCGGTTGCAGTTATGGCGCTATTCATGGAGTAATCGAAAACTATGTTGCGACGCTTCCGGAAGGAAAATTGCCCAAAGAACTTGTCCCAAGTATTTGCGGCGAGTCTCCGCGTGCTGACTGTAACCACATCATTGGCCATTTAATCCTGGTCCAAACCAAAGGGAGTATCGACGAAGCATTGGATTACTGCCGTGTGTTTCAGGACAACAAAACCCAATTGAATTTTTGCTTCACTGGAGTATTTATGGAATACCAGACGGCTCTGAATTTGATTGATCACGGATTGGCACCAAAATCCTGGTTGGATTGGCCTGCACGCGTGCCGGAATTAGAAAAAATGTGTCGATCCTACTCGGGTGACGAAGGTGCATCGTGCTGGGAAGAGATCATTCATGCTGCGCTGGTCAAATTTAATAACGACCCGGAACAAATTTTTGCTTTTTGCAGTACTTCCCAACTGGTCGACGGAGCTTTGAGATGTCGAAGGCACGCTATCGGGGTTATGACCGCAGCTTACGAATACGATCTTGATAAAATGAAACCGATGTGCGACATTCCGCAGAAAAATGATCCAAGTTTCAAAAATGACTGCTATGCGTCGATGGCGGGATCAACTCTTTCTACACTTCCGAATGATACCAAGAAAGTCAGCGATTTTTGCGAAAGTCTCGATACGCAATACCAATCTGCCTGTTTCTACCAAATCAATGTTCGCAATACTCAAAGACCAGCAGGTGACTAATGCTTAGTTTTCTTAAACACAATAGAATTTCGGCAATTGTTGTTGTCACGGCAATTCTTTGTTCTATGGTTTTTCTAATTTTAGCCAGAACTTCGGCGGGTGATCGAAATTCAACTGCCGATACGGCCGGCTCTGAGATTATAAAAATTAAAAACTCGTCCGACCTTGCTGAGCAAATAAAAACCTACAACGAACTTATAAAAAATGTAGGACCCGAAACAGCGCAGGAACTTTTATATAAATCAGGACTGCCGTTCAACGGACAAACTCATTTACTCAACCACACAGTAGGACAATATTTGTACAAAGAATATGGCGATGCAGGACTTACTAAATGCAAAGATTATTTTCTGTCTTCCTGCGCGCATGGATTTATAATCGACACGATTGCTTCAGGCGGCATAGACGAGGTAGCCAAGGTTCTCAACGACTGCCAACAGGTAAATCAAACTACGTTTAACCAGTGCACGCATGCCACAGGTCATGGATTGCTAGCTTATGAAGGCTACGCAAACCTAACCAAAGCTCTGGCACTCTGCGATAATATAAACGACACGATGATTACTTTGCCGATTTTTGCATGTTACGATGGTGTATTTATGGAGAACATTTGGGGCCTGCATGAAGGTGGTCCGTCGAACAACAGGTGGGTTAAACAAGGTGATAATAACTATCCTTGCGATGACAATCGCATTGCTGATAAATACCTCAAGGCTTGCTGGGCCAATCAACCGGCGCTTGTCTACCAGCAGAATCAAAATATTGGTGAAATTTCGGATGTATGCAATAAAGTCTATAACTCTACAAACCAGCAAGCTTGTTTCAATGGCTTGGCACGGCAAATTAACGGCCTTGCGGCAGGCAACGCTGATAATATTTTCAATATGTGCCAGGATATATCAAAGAACTGGAACGACTATTGCCTTGTAACCAACGTTGATTCAGCTTTTAACGTCGGCGATAGAGAACTGCCCTACCAAATCTGCGCCAAAATTGAAAATAGTAGTAAAACCGAATGCTACCAAACACTTGTCAGTTTAATTAAAAATACTCCCGATGTCGCAAAAGAAGCTGAATGCAAAAAAATTGACGACCCAATTTGGCAACAAAAATGCATAAGCTAAAAAGTACATTGAAATATCTCACACATCTGCACTTTGTTTTGTTGTTGCTGATTGTTTTGGTTTTTACAGAAGACATTTTGCTGTATATGGACCATCATCAGCCAGAATTAAACGACAACAAAGAAGCATTTAGCATGGGCTTGCGATTCGCAACCTCAGGCGAAAATATACAAAACTATATTCAAACAGAGCTAAATCTTTGCGGAACATTTGACGCAGCATCAGCCACACGCCAGCGTTGCTATAAAGATTTTGCTGAACTTCTTCACAACCAATACACTTTTGCCGAAACTGTAAAGTATTTCGATGATTCAAACGGTGCTTACGATTGTCACGATCTAATGCATCACGTAGTTAACCTTGAATACCAAAGTGGTACGAGTCTACCTAAAATTTACGAACTCTGCACTCCCGCGTGTTTTGGCGCGTGTTATCACGGCGGTCTAGAAGGTTATTTTCTAGATCACGACCTAGCTGGTGCGTCTCGGCAGACGCTCGAGCAGACAATAGTTGACTTATGCAATTCGGTTAGCGACAAAAAAGATCAATGCTATCACGGCGTAGGACACGCTCTAATGCTTATTTCAAACGGAAATTTGCCGGAAACTTTGAAGGTCTGCGATGCCTTGGAACGACAAGGGGGCCAGTCTGAGTGTTATGCTGGAATTTTCATGGAGAATTTGCCGACGTCCACCGCCATCACCGAGCATCCAATCAAATACCTTAAGGCCGATGATCCGCTATATCCGTGTGATAGTTTGGATTCTAAATATGTCGAACAGTGCTATAATTTCCAAACGTCCTATTTTAATTATCTTGCAAAGAGCGATCCTACGAAAGTCAGCGAGTATTGCAAACTTGTACCAAGTTTTTATACAAACACTTGTTTTCAGAGAATGGGAGCTTTTGCTCTGAGTATGGCAGGATCGCCAATCAACAACCAAATTGCGAGTAGTTATTGCGAGTCTTTGACGACCTCAGAGGTGCAGTTTTGCATTCAGGGTATTGTTGATTCTTTTTTTGATCGCTTCCACGAAGATCTTCCAAAAATGTATGCGATGTTCAATTTTTGCAATAGCGTAAAATCTATTTACGTCGGATCCTGCTATAATCAAACCGGAATTGTCATTCGCGGACTGACCCCGGAAATAAAACAAGAAGCTTGCGGGCAAATAGAGAATGCAAAGTATAAAAACTATTGCCTCAATCCAAAAATAAATTAGCCTCATTGGAATTTGGAATCTAGAAAACCAGGCTTGTGCAGCCTGGTTTTGGTTTTTCCAGATTCTAAATTCCAGTCTCCAGATTCTATTTTGTAAGAGGCTTGATTACTACCACTTGCCAGCTAGAATTATCGAGTCCACTGCCCAAAATATCACCTGGTTTTGTATCGCCGCTATAGTAGTATAAAAGATTCGTTCCGAAAGCAAGCTGCACCGTTCCATCTTTTTGGGCATAACTGTTTACACGTGAACTGACTTCATCTTTAAACGAAGTCACGTCTATGCCTTTTGTATTGTAGTAGGGAGGCCATGCTTTGGCGCAAGCAGCACTGCACAAACTGACGCCATCTTTCTCTTTTAGGTTAATATAGAGTGTTCGGCCGTCGCCATCTGTTAAGTATTCTCCCAAACCGGCACTGGTTGAGGTTTTTACGAGTGGTTTCGGGCTAGTGTTGGTAGATTTACTCGCTTGCGGTGAAAATGCAGTAGTCGGAGTTTTAGGTGTTTTTGATTTATTGGTTTGCCAAAAAAACCAAGCTGCACCAGCCAGAAGGATGAGAACGAGTATAGTTGTAAATATTTTTTTACCCATGAATTTGTTTCATATATGAATTAAAACGTACCAATATTATTACATTTTATTTATTCTAGGAAAGTATAGAGTGTGGATAACTTTAACTTTTATCTAAATCCGTAAATTGAGACATACCAAGTTTCCAATCCAAGTCCTTGACTTTTTCCAATAGCTAGTGTAGAATTGCGTGTTAAGATTCATAGTAGTATTACATAACCTTGCGGAGGGTATATGCATAAGTTCTTTGTTGCGGCAGCACTCGTTCTTTGCATTTCGACCCTTTCAGCAGGGCCGAAAACAGTCCAGGTCAAAACGGATCTCGGCGAGTTCCCTGTGTACGCCACGCTTCCGGAATTCGTGAAGGCCGCGATCGCCGCGATCCCTTCAAAAATCGTTCCCTCGGAAATGGGCAAGCTCTCTACAAGAATCAGTGTCGTAGCAAACGCCGATGCGTTTGCGAAGGCACAAAATTTAACGGAGTTTTCGCCGGTGATGTCGAATATGCTCACCAAGCAGATCTACATCATCATGGACTACAACCGAAAGACGGACCCTGCTGACAAACTTTCGTGGGTCACGAGAGCCGAACAAAGCTGGCTTTCTGCCCGTCGAGGTTTGGTGGCAGATCAAGGGTTCGACTGCATCCTGGCAGCCTTTATCGCTCACGAACTCGACCACTTGGGCAGCAGCAATGCTGACGAAACTAGCCCGAACTCCATGGCACTCAATCTTCTCCACGGCTACGCCAAAGAGGGCAGAGTGCCAGTCGATGTAGTTCAAAGCTACGAAAGACTCATCAGCTCCGACAAGCAATAGACGAAAAAATCACCGCGCAACTAGAACAAGCGCGCTTTCCGCAAGGAAAGCGCGCTTTTTTCTTATGTGTTAAAATTCAGTCACTTATCTTTTTATGAACAACGAAACAGAAGAGGCAAAGACAATTGAAATTCAGGAAGTTAATCCTGAAATTACCCCAAAAAGAAAAAATTATCTTTGGCATTTTTGTTTTGCCATAAGTTTGTTAGGTTTAGTGTTCAGTACCTACAATTACCTTGTTATCACAAACAAAATAAACGCCATAACGGGAAACCAGCCCAAAGTTTTGGGTCAGACATTGCCTTCTAGCAAGGATTTTGTAAAAGAACTAACTGGCAACGAACCAACACTGGGAGACCCAAACGCTCCTGTAACTATAATAGAGTTTGCGGATTTTCAATGTCCGTTTTGCAAACAATTTTTCAGTGGTCCTTTTCCTGATTTGAAAAAAAATTACATTGATTCGGGAAAAGTTAATTTTATTTTCTATGATATCGCTTTCCTTGGACCTGAATCCACCGATGCGGGAGTTGCTGCTTTTTGCGCCGGCGAACAGGGGAAATATTGGGAGTACCACGATTTGCTTTATCAAAACCAAAGCGGAGAGAATTTAGGAAAATTTAAGTATGAAAATTTAGAGAACTGGGCCGGAAAGCTTAATTTAAACATTTCAGATTTTAAAACATGCATGCAGTCCGATAAATACGATAATCTGATTTCCCAGCAAACATCAACCGCAGAAAAATACAATGCAAACGGCACGCCAACCTTTTTTATCCAGGATAAGATATTTCGCGGGGTTCAGACATACCAAACATTTCAAAACACAATTGATTCTGCGTTGCAAAATTGAAAAACTTAACTTCAAAACTTATTAGGTTTTCGCCATTTGCGTTTGTCATCATCGCAGTGGGCTTAAATGTCCATACATTGCGATTGAAAACTGTACTAAACCAAGCCCAAGCTCAACAAGAATCAACTAAGTCTATTACAAACGTAGTCGCGGACAGGCCTGTGACTTTAGGCCGCCCGGATGCGCCGGTTACAGCTGTTATGTTTGAAGATTATCAGTGTCAGTACTGCAAAAATTTTTTTACACAAGTTTTTTCTGAATTTACACAAGCATATATAGCCACCGGGAAAGTTAAACTTTATATTTTGGATTACCCATTTCTCGGACAAGAATCCATAAATGCAGCAATTGCCTCACAGTGCGCCCAAAAGCAAAACAAATTTTGGGAATATCATGACCTGCTTTACAGCAAACAAGTCAATCCAAATAACGGAGATTTTAGTTTGAGCAATCTTGTTTTGTACGCCTCAACACTTAATCTAGACCAGCAGCAGTTTATTTCTTGTATGAATGATTCGCAGACAAAAAATAGAGTAAACGAGAGTTTAAGCCTCGCTCAGCAGTTTGACGTCGAGGCAACTCCGACTTTTTTCTTCAACGATGTGAAAGTCGAAGGTTCAACGAAGCCTACCATTTTTACTAAACTCGACAACGTTCTTAGTCTGATCCAAACACCTTCTTCGTCAAATTAAATTGGACGTAATTTGATGATTTTTGTTATAATAAACGTGTTATGGATAACCAACAAAAAATTGGTTTGAAAATTACAATCAGCTTGGTTTTGTTGATTTTAATCGGTGTTTTGGCTTACTTTTTCTTACTTGCACCAAAAAATCCGATTCAACAATCAAATTCATCAACCGGCACCGAAACAAAAACTCAAATCCCAGACAATAAGAAACCTGAGTCAGTTTTTGCGAATGCTGTTTTAAAATTTCCTTCAGTCTCAAGTCAAAGCCAAATAAGTTTTCCGAAAGAATTCCAGTTTTTGTATGTTGATGAAGCAAAAAACACAAATTATCAATCAGTTAAATACGCGGACGGCACCACTGGTTATTTGTTGAAGTTTGATGCGGGTTTACCAATGCAAACCCTGCATAACAAGTACATAATGTATTTTTATCGAACGCAGCCCTGGGTGGTGGATTTTGGTGGGTATAATGATGTTGCGGTCCTTATAGATGCTCATACTGATCAGAATCAGGTGACGATTAAAGTAAACACTATCGATCAAAACAATTCGTCAGTAGTCATTGAAATTCAAAACAAGACCAAATGAGACGAAAGCAAATCACAATCATATTTTTTAGCATGTTGTTGGTCGTGCTCAGTTTTTTCGTTTTTAAAAATCAAACAGATGCTTCATGTCAGACTACGGTTTGCAAACATCCGCAGGAAGTTTGCACTACAAATACGATCGGATGCTCAGGTACTTGCGTAGATTCAGGTTCTCAAGATTGTAATGGCAATCCAGGTGAATGCGGACCGGTTGTAACCTGCCAAGTGTCCTACGGTTCAGAATACGGAGGTCAGTATGGGGGCCAATACGGTGGACAGTATGGTAGCCAATATGGATCCCAGTACGGATCGCAGTATGGTAGCCAATATGGTGCGCAATATGGTTCACAGTACGGCGCTCAATATGCCGCCCAATACGGATCTCAAGGGGGCGGCTACAGCTATCAATCGCAATATGGCTCACAGTACGGTGGTCAATATGGCGGGCAATACGGAGCCCAATACGGATCTCAAGGGGGCGGCTACAGCTATCAATCGCAATATGGCTCACAGTACGGTGGTCAATATGGCGGGCAATACGGAGCCCAATACGGATCTCAAGGGGGCGGCTACAGCTATCAATCGCAATATGGCTCACAGTACGGTGGTCAATATGGCTACCAGACCCCAGCAACTCCTCCTACGGCAGCTGTTATAAATTCTGTAAATCCGACATGTACTGGCGCAACTACAAAGTTGCTAGTCTCATGGACTGATATGTCCGCAAACGAAACAGGGTTTACTGTACTTAGAGCAAATGCGCTTGCCGGCCCTTATACAGCAATTTCCAACACGCTACCCGCGATAGCTGGTACAGGTACCACCAGCACTTATATAGACCCGGACAATAACAAGGCTGGAGTAACTCCGCTTGTCATTGGGAACGTTTATTATTACAAAGTCCGCGCCACAAACTCAGGGGGCGATACAGACTCTTCTGCCGTATCAGGCCTTGTTGCAACCTGCGCTCCAGACATAAATCTTTCTACTAAAACCTTGTTGGTTAACGGGGCTCCGTATAGTTCGGGTATTGGGATCAACAACGGCGATCGTTTGACCTGGAAAATCACCATAGTAAACAGCAACAGTGCAACCGATACAGCACACATAGCAAGCATCACTCCAGAGACTCTTTCCACGGGCAACCAAGTAGCGCCTTCAAGTTGTACAAGCGGCGGGACTGGCGCTTGGTGCCTGCGTATCGACAAAAACCAGGACGGAGTTTACAATTCGGGTTCTGGAGAATCAGGGACAATCACTGGCACCTCACCGAATCTTACGATTAATACTTCTGGCAACATCACTGCTGCTCATCAGTGGGTTATACTTTTTGATACCATCGCGGTGGTAGATTCTTCATCCAGTATTCTTATGAGCAACAGCGCAAGAATCAATTGTACCGGACTTAATGCCGGAGTCGACTGCACGGTAACCAGATTTAAAGCCATCTTCAACCTTGCCGGCGGA
>JADMIO010482475.1_pt1 | contig 15024 bp, 14 predicted proteins | sample 8958161 | NCBI WGS metagenome assembly JADMIO01 (sample SAMN16585339, study PRJNA669376) | soil metagenome | isolation source: Crop rotation soil | place: USA: Cullars Rotation, Alabama | collected 2011 | reverse complement strand
TTGCTGTCGACGTGAATCATGAATAACTCCTCGCCAATACTGGTGTACAGGTCAATGAGTTTTTGGCCTGAGGCGCTTGAGGGAGAATGAATGAGTTGTGTATAAAACGTCTCTCCATCATCATTCATCATAAACCGGTAAACCTGCTCGAACGGCAACGCATCCGCGAAGTAAACAACGTTTTGCCATCTTGATGAAGAAAGTATGGCCTTGTATTGTGTATCCGACCCCGATTGCAATACACGCCAGGTATTGGTTTCCGGATCGTATTCCTGTGTACCATAACCACCCGAAGGGACGTAAAATTTATTTCTTAGCCGGAACGCGTTTTTCTCAAGTTCGGTGCCAACAGGAAGGTCTGCCTTTCTTGTCCATTTATCCAGCGCCGGATCGTATTCCCAAAGTTCCTGCCTCGTAGAAGGCATGTTATACGCCGGTTCTCCACCAGCGATGTACGCTTTGTTTTTATAAACGAAACAAATACTGCCGAATCTTTTGCCGGCAGGGATCGGCGTTTTTTCATTCCATTTATCTGCCCCGGGATCGTACTCCCAGATCCTTTCCGTTCCATCACCCATAGCTGTCAGACCTCCGAAAATATATCCTTTGCCGTTTATAGCGAATGCCGCCGTTCTCACACTGTAATAAGGCATGGAGGCTACTTTAGTCCAGCTGTACGTTTGTGTGCTGAATCGCCAGAACTCATCGAAACCTACATACACATCGTCACCTATCGAAAACATCGAACCAGGCCTGTTGTATGAGCCGGGGTAATCAGGGAGCCGCGAAAATGTATTCTCCCTATAATTTCCGCCAAGCACGGTGAAAGTAGTGTCGGAACAATATCTTTTATTATTATCGTCGATGCAGAGCGGCCCCGTTTGCGCATTCAATGGAACATAAAATATGATGAGTGAATCCGTGAGTACATAGGCCTCGCCCGCCACATTGCCGAAATTCATATGAATCACGCCGCCGCTATCCGCCAGGTGCCTGAACCCTATACCCTTTACCTCAACCCGCTGGGTCGGTTTTGCTTTTATAGGTGACACACTGGTAATAGAAATGAGGTTTCGTTTTTCATCGGTTTTAGAACAGGAGAAGATTAGAAAAGTGAAACACGAGAGGATAGCCAGACAAACTGTTTTCATGTACTCAATACGTTTAAAGTTTAAAGTTTAAAGTTGAAGGTACCCTCTGCGATACTTTGCGCGCTTAGCGTTCTTTGCGGTTAAATCTAACCAAAGAACGCCAAGAGCGCAAAGTATACACAAAGAAAATTTATGCTTTAAAAGTTAAACTTGCGTTCATTACTATAACGGCCACAGGCTTGAAAAAGTATTAAAAATCGCCCCATTTCAGCGGTAGCTAAAGCGCTGGATTCCCAGGATGGCGTTCTATCTTAACTATTAATTAATTAATCATTAATTAACTGCAACGTGTCCCTCAGTTGTGAATGTAAATGGTGTATAAGGTAGTATCTGAATTAGAGAAGGTGATATCCTGGTTATCCTGTTGTAAAGAAAATACTTTGTTGGTGCAGAAGCAGCCGAATTTATCCATGCTGAAAATACCGGACCCGCATTTTATTTTTTTCTTTTCGGAAAGAATTTCTAAAACCGCCACTGTTTTGTTTTTTGTTGGAATGTAGACTTGCCAGTCATAACCTGCTTTGATACCATTGATGCCATCGGTAACAAAAACTGTAGTGGTATCATTTGAAACTAAATACTGAGTCTTGTAATTATGGGTAACTACGAACTGATCAATCTGGTGCTGGAAATTATCACCCGCCTGAAATTTCCTTAAAAAAATCGTGTCTAAATCTGCCTGGTCATAACCAATAAATGCAGACCGGATCTGCGATTCAGCGCAATCATATTCTTTAGTGCAGCTGGCAAGAATCAGCATGAGGGATAGCAATCCTCCATATAATTTCACACGCATGGGTATTGAATTGATGTGTCAGGACTGAACCCGGGTGAAAATGAGGGTTTTGCTGGTTGTAGTGATATTCAGCTTCCCATCGCTAATGCGGTATTTTTTGGCCTCCCGTATATTATCTACAAAATGTTCGCCCCATGTTGTTTCTGCAACTTTTGTCATTGTCAATCCGCCTATAGTAAGCGATTGTTCGTTGCCGGTAGCGTACTTATCGGGGCCAAATGAATTAGACGGTGTTTTTCCCGTAAACGACCCGCCGGATCTGCCGGAGGGTGCAAAGGAAACAATGACATCCCCTGTAACTAAAGCAGGCTTGCCGACTGACTGGGAATTGGAATTGGTCTTCACCGAGATCATTTTCCATGTTCCATCCAGTGAATCGGAATCGGAGCAGTTCATTTTCATACAGGAAGAAAGCAGTGTAGTTGCAGCGAAGCAGGCGAGGAGGATGTAGTATTTCATAATGCTGCTTTTTGTGTAAGACAGGGTTAGCCGGTTAAATGATGCTTCTTTTCCGGGATATTTTCTTAGTGTGATCTTCGTGGCAAAAAAACACTTCACGCGCGTTTACCGGTATTGTTTCAGCCACTCCATAGCCGCCTTATCATCTGTGAAGCTTTTCATCGGGATAGGCGGTGGCTTCAGGTTGAAAAGTATATTCATAATAAACCTGGAGAGTCCCGGTTTTGAAACCATGGCCATGGCAGAATAAATCAGTGGTAACTGGGTGGTTGAAAATACGCGGGTTTCCTTGTCGGGAACCGGCGAATTCGACAGGTAAATTAACAGGGGCATTCTTTTGTTACCTGTAATCTGTTTTACCAGCGCGACATTTCCTGAAATGTTTTCAACCGTGCGCCTTGGGTTCTTCGAGAGCGACACCAAAATGCCGTCTTCGATCCAGTAGTCAGCTATTTCTCCTTCGAATATCTGGCGGTCTGATGGGCTTATCATAGAAGTTTGAGGTTTGAGGTTTGAAGTTAAGGGGTACCTTACTCCAAAATCTCCATTCGCATTATTTTGTCACCTTCGAAATAATAAACATGCTTAACCTTTCCGTCAACCAGAAGTTGTCCATTTATATCTTTAACAACCTGGTGCACATCCACTTCAATACCTCCGTCTGGTCTCGTTGTAACTGACAAAGGATCTACCGTAGGGTCCAGTTCTTTCCACTGCCTTGTCCAGTATGCGGATACTTCCTCGTGGCCGTATACGTAACCACCTTCCCATCCATTCGGCCATTTTACCTCCGGATGCATTAGTGAAAGCACTGTATCGATGTCTCTTCTGTTAAATGCCGCGTAGGCTGTTTCAATCAGTTTCGTGTAATCGATCATAGTATTCTAAATCGTCAATGTTTATGCTGAGCAAATACAATATTAAGCAATCACATCCTGTCATCCATTAGCCTGATAAGCCGGAACCTATTTTTTCATCTTGAACCAGGACTCTTCAGGCATGCTCATTATGTTTATTTCGATAAATTAAATAGTTTACACCAAATTATGCTCATATGCCTGGCACGCTGCTGGAAATCGATTGGAAAATGATATTACTGGGTGACGAATCATGGGAATTTTTGCCAGAGGCTGCATTCCGGTCTGTGATTATGTTTCTTGTCATCCTATTCAGCCTGCGCCTCCTGGGAAAGCGCGGAATCAAGCAGTTATCGGTATTTGAGCTGGGTGTTATCATTGGGCTCGGCTCTGCAGCCGGTGACCCGATGTTTTATAAAGATGTAGGGCTGCTTCCCGGGATGGTGGTTTTTTGCATGGTGATTGGACTGTATAAACTGGTAACGTATTTAATTAACCGGAGCGACCGCTTTGAAAAATTTATAGAAGGACAGCCTGCGTATATTATTCAAAACGGAATCATGATACTGGAAAACCTGGAGAAAGAACCGATTGCAAGGGATGAAATTTACATGCAGATGCGCCTGAATAAAATTTCACACCTGGGCCAGGTAGAACATGCGATACTTGAGAATAATGGCGAGCTGAGTTTTACTTACTATGCAAATGAAGATATCCGTCACGGACTTCCCATTCTCCCACACCTTTGCGAAAACCGTCTGGCGTCCATCCGGATGGAAGACTACTATTCATGCACGAATTGTGGCCATACGGAGAAACTCAAATCAAACATAACCAGATGTGAGCAGTGTGACAAGCGGGAATGGGTGAAAGCTGTGAATACCAAAAGAGTAAGCTAGACAGCGGCACCCGGTGATGGATAAACCTATTTTAGCTCATTCATAATAGCAAGCAAACCGTTCCGCGCTCCCTGGAACATATTGCCGTTCCTGAATTCCGGAAGCATGATCGTTTCGATAATGGTTTTTGCTTCTTCATTCGTCAGTTTGCTTTCGATTCCAGAACCGGTGCTGATGCGCACTTTTCTCAGCTGCCTGCTGATGGCCAGTACAATGCCGTTATTCATTCCTTTCTTGCCCACGCCCCAGCTATTATGAATCCGGAGCACATAATCATCAAACGCTTCACCGGTGGTTTGGTCATCACGGATGGTGATGATCGCAATTTCGTTTGTCGTCCGTTTTTCATGATCTGATATGATGGAGTCAAGAATGTGTTTTTCATTGTCTTTAAAGATTCCCTCGAAATCCGTTACCCAGCCCTTGCCTCCCGCAGGTATTTCCTGTGCGGAAACCTGCAGCAGGGTGAGCAAGGCGAAAATGAATGGAAATACAATCCTGATCATGAAATCGTGTTATTGTTTTTGGCAGTTAAGGTGTTTTTTAAGTCTTCTGCTTTCTTTCTGCCGGCCTTGTATTCAGGATCCAAGGCAATGGCCTTATCGAGGTAATTCATCGCCTGCGTTCTGTGCTTTTTTCCTTTCCGCTGATTCGCCCAGGCCCAGTAAGTAAAGCTCATGATTTTGGCGCCTGCAAAATCCTTTTGCCGCTCCTGCTTTTCAATAATGGACTGGAAGTCGGTCTTTGCATATTTTCTTTTGCTGAACAGGAACCAGGGAAGATTCTCCGCTACGCTTCCTCTAAGGAACTCGGGAAGGTAAGATATCGCAGCATACTGCTTTACCGCCTCGTCAAAAAGTAAAAAAGCTTTGTTAAGATCCCCGAGCTTTTTGGTTTCAGCACTTACCAAAGATAGGGCAGAAGCCCGGTACGCTGTAATAAACGGGAGCATCTCCGCGGATACCTGGGGATGCTCATACAAACCGGACAGGATATCGAAACTCTTTTTAGCATAACCTGTATACGTTGTTTTCTCAAAAAATGACAGGTTTAATGCGGTTTCATGATATACAATGCCGAGCCTCAGCTGATTGATATGGTCCGGATGCCCATGGTAAGCGTTTTCTGTTTCATTGATTTTTCTTTTGATTTCGCTGGTATCGGTCATTTCCATAACGTTTTCAAGCTGATGTTCGATTGCTTTTAATTTTTCAAAGTTGAGATGCTGGGACTGTGCAAGGAGGTTACTGGATGCTGACATAATAAACAGGATTAAAGTGGTTATTGATTGTCTCATAAAAAAATATTGATGAGACAAATTTGCAACCCGGATGGTCCTGTAAACGATGACTTAAGTTAAGATTTCAGCTTGTTGTGTACACGCGTCCTGATGCGGCTTAAACTTTCGGGACTGATACCAAGGAAGTTGGCAATATATTTCTGGGGAACCCGCTGGAACAGGTCAGGCTGTTTTTGCAGTAAGTTTTGAAATCGTTCTTCCGGTTTATCTGAAGAGAGCGACATTGCTATATCCGTTGCACGCTGCGCCACGCGTTCTGCCATCATTCTGCCAAAAGTTTCATATTTACTACACTCGCGATACAATGAAAACACGTTTTCTTTTCGAATCACATCAACTACGGTTTCTTCCATAGCCTGAAGATTCATAATAGAAGGCGTGCCATTGGTAAAACTCTGGAAGTCGGTAACCCACGCGTTTTCAAAAGAAATGTCACAGGTTTTTTCAATGCCGTCCTTTATATGAAAGTGCCGCACCGTTCCCTGGTCTATAAAGGCAAGAAAGCTGCATATTTTTCCATTCTGAAGCAGGTACTCTTTTTTCACAAGCGTTCTGCTTTCAAAATGGGTGTCGATCAGCGCAAGTTCCTCCGCGGTAAATGGAACAACGGAACTGCAGTATGCCTTCAGCGATTCGAACATAGATACAAAGATACGGTCACCAAGGCCGGGCGTCCTCAGCGACCTTTGTGGTTAATGGAAGCCGATCAGTACTAAAACTTAAACAAGCTTATTCTCAAAACATACACTGTTTTCAACTCCCGCATATTGTCCGTAATTGGGTATGATGCTATACCCCGCACTTTTATATAAGGCAATGGCTTCCGGCTGTCTTTTGCCGGTTTCAAGAATACAGCGGACATATCCGAGAGCAATGGCCCATATTTCAAGTTCCGTGAGGATGAAGCCGGCAATCCCTTTTCCCCGGTTTTCCGGTTCGGTGAACATACGTTTGATTTCCATGGTTCCCGGTTCATATTCCTTCATAGCCCCGCAGGCAACCGGTTGTTCATTTTCATAAGCCAGTACTACATGTTTTATCAGATCAATCTTGTTAAACTGGGCATAAAACGAGTGGTCTCTGCCATCACGTACGGCAAGTTCAGCATCGAGTTTTTTTACCAGGCTGATGAAGTCGGCATCTGATGAATCGGTTCGGGTTAATCTGATCATTGCATGATGTCAGCACACGCTGATTTCACGTACGGTCGGGTGCTGCACCAGCAAAATAAATGCATTAATGGAAGATTAAAAATTTATCGGATGACTTCCTTAAAACAGGAAAGCCGCAAGGTTGCGGCTTTCTTTTGCAGGATGTTTTTTCAGTGTTCCGTTATTTGGTGTCTTGCACAGCGCGTTTTCTATCCCTGGATATGGTGTTGTACTATTCTTTTGATGTCTTCGACATTAGAATTTCTCAGCGTTTCAATTTTCAAATGTTTTCCTATTAATCCCCTTTGTCCTTGAAATGCAAGGAAACAGGAGTCTTCCGGCATGGGATTGCCATAGAGATCGCTCTCCATAACATATACATTCTCCAGCCCCGGATATTCAAACACTCTGGAATAGGGCGGAAACTGGGCCTGAATCGCCTTTTCAGAAAGTTTGAGACCGGTCCTCCTAAGCGTGTCTTCATCGATATTAAGATGCTCAATGGTAGTCATAGTGATGAAATTTAATATTGAAATGTTGTTTGCGTCAGGTAAAAATTTTGAAATACACTTACTGTTTTTTGCAGGTTCTTTATTGCAATAGTCGATGAAATAATCCGATAATTTGTTTGCTGCCTGTTAATAATCATGAACAAAAGCCAAGCCAACTTCAGGAAGGCTGTTTCCTTTATTACAGTCAGTTACGAATGAGAAAAAGTGACATAAGAAACAGGAATGTTAAAGTGAGCGGGAGGTTTAAGGTTTAAGGTTTAAAGTTTAAAGTTTAAAGTTTAAAGTTTAAGGTTGTTACGCCACTAACTTTAAACCTTAAACTTTAAACCTTAAACTTCTTCTTATCCATACGAATTAAAGTTCTTTCTTATGCAATGTTTTTGCTTTTCCTGTTGTCATAGCATAAACGATTGTTATGTCCCTTACATCAATCAGCCGTTGGCTATTCATTCCCTTCATTATATTCATTTTTTACAGTTGTGAAAAGCAGTTCAGCGGAGGTGGTTTTGGTTATAATGTGACTTCAGATGGAATAGGAGTAGTTGCAGGTTCTGCGCAGTTCGGAAAAATTATTGAGAATCCATTTATTAAAACCGTTGATTCAGCCACCTCTACATTTTCAGTGGATGCAGACGGCGCGTCATATGCCACGATGCGTAAATGGACGAATCAATTTTCAGATGTTTCGCGGATCAGGGACGCTTTCAGGGTAGAAGAATTTATTAACTACTTCACTTACAATTATCCTGATCCTTCCGGCGACCTGCCGATCGGTGTGAACGGCGAAGTGAGCAGGTGTCCCTGGAATGACGCGCATAAGCTTATCCGCATTGGCATCAAGGGCAGATCGATAACACCAGACAGATTTCCGCTGGCAAATTTTGTTTTGCTTGTTGATGTGTCCGGCTCCATGGGAACCGATGATAAACTGGATCTGCTGATCAAAGGATTTGTAGAATTTGCGAAAGGCATGCGGCCACAAGATAAAATGGCAATCGTTGTGTATGCCGGAAAAGCAGGGCTGGTTTTAAATGCTACCCCTGGTACGCAGAAAAACAAAATCATTGAAAAGCTCTTTAGCCTGAAATCGGGTGGAAGCACAAACGGTTCCGGCGGCATCAACCTCGCTTATCAAATTGCAGAAGAAAATTTCATCCCGGGAGGCAATAATCGCGTGATCCTGGGTACTGACGGCGATTTTAATGTCGGTGTGACTACGAAGGATGAGCTGATCGGCCTGATTGAAGGCAAGAGAGACAAGGGCATTTTCCTCACTACGCTCGGTGTGGGCACTGATAATCTTAACGAAGGCATGATGGAGCAACTCGCTAATAAAGGAAACGGCAATTATGAGTACCTCGATGATGCTAAAGAATTGAAAAAAGTATTTGTTGATGAATATGGAAAGTTTCTCACTGTAGCGAAAGACGTTAAAGTGCAGGTTACTTTTAACCCCCAGGTTGTAGAAGAATACCGGTTGATCGGTTATGAAAACAGGGCGTTGGAAAAAGAGGATTTTGTTAACGATAAAAAAGATGCAGGCGAGATCGGTGCCGGGCAGACAATTACCGCTATTTACGAGATCAGGCCAAAGGCCATCTTTGACTACAAATTGTATCCCACATTTATGATTGATTTCAGGTATAAGAAACCTGGCGAGTCACAAAGCAATCCGTTATCGGTTGATATTTTCGATGAAGGAAAGTCTTTCGAAAACACCAGTGAAAATCTGCGTTTCGCCGCTTCCCTGGCCGCACTGGGATTGTACTTACGCGACTCCGAATACAAGGGCAACATGACCCTGGCCGATATCAAAACATGGGCGCAAAATGCAAAATCTTTCGACCCGAATGGCTATCGTGCGAAACATCTTGAGTTGCTTGGTAAATTAAAGTGATTGTTAAAGTTTAAAGTTTAAGGTTTAAGGTTTTAAGGTTCGAATCTCCCCTCCTTATTCAAGCCTTATTCAAGGAGAGATGTCAGATTGAGTCTGCGCAGCGGCGAAATCTGACGGGGGTGGTTCCACTTTGGGACTTACACCACAAACTCCCGCAACTACCATTTATTTGTAAGCTCTTCGCTGAAAGGGAAGATTAACTTTAAACTTTAAACATTAAACGTTAAACCTGCGAACGTCTGCGCTTAAACCCCTATATTTGCGACTGATTCTCCTCTTAACAGACTAGATACTCTTTCATCTTTTTGAATAAAGCTCTTCAAGTCTTAAGAATGAGCATAAAACCTGCTGATCAACTTTGGCAGGTAAACTTTACATTAAAAAAAATTATGTTATTTAAAGACCTTGGGCTCGTTGAGCCCATTTTAAAAGCTGTATCCGATGCCGGCTACACCGTGCCTACACCCATCCAGCAACAATCCATCCCGGTAATTTTAAAAGGCAACGACCTGCTTGGCTGCGCCCAGACGGGAACCGGTAAAACCGCCGCTTTCGCGATACCCATGCTTCAGATATTGTCAGCAAACAACCGCAATCATAACGGTTACAAACATGTACGCGCGCTGATACTCACACCGACCCGCGAACTCGCTGCACAGATCAAAGACAGCTTTGTTGATTATGGAAAGTATATTTCTCTGAAACATGAAGTGATTTTCGGTGGCGTTTCCCAGCATCCGCAGACCGCAGCACTGAATAACGGCGTTGATATTCTCATCGCCACACCAGGCAGGTTACTCGACCTGATGAACCAGGGATATGTTAATCTCAGTCACCTTGAAATATTTGTTTTGGATGAAGCCGATCGTATGCTCGATATGGGCTTCATAAACGACGTCAGAAAAGTGGTAAGGCAACTTCCTCAAAAGAAACAAACCTTATTCTTTTCTGCCACCATGCCGCCCCAGATCGCAGAGCTGGCAAAATCAATTCTTAAAAATGCGGTGAAAGTGGAAGTGACTCCTGTTTCTTCTACGGCCGAAAAAATTGACCAGTCCGTATTCTTCGTAAGCAAAAAAGATAAGCAATCGCTGCTGATGCACCTGCTGAGAGAAAATAAAATCGAACGTTCCCTGGTGTTTACGCGTACAAAGCACGGCGCTAACAAGATCAGCCAGGAGCTCAAGAAAAACCGTATTCATGCAGACGCCATTCATGGTAATAAATCGCAGCAGGCGAGGCAGAATGCGCTGAATAATTTTAAGTCGGGCAACCTGAAAGTGCTGGTGGCTACAGATATTGCCGCAAGAGGGATTGACGTGGATAACCTTACCCATGTCATTAACTTCGATCTTCCAAACGTAGCGGAAACATATGTACATCGTATCGGGCGTACCGGGCGTGCACAAAACAGTGGAATAGCTATGTCTTTCTGCGATCAGGAAGAAAGAGAATTCCTCATGGATATCAATAAACTCATCGGAAAGAAAATTCCCGCCAAAGATCATCCGTTCGAAAACCGGAGATAAGTATCCGCGGTGTTCGCCGTGATCCCGCCGTGTTCGCCGTGCTTCAAAAAAGCCAATGTTCTTTTGGCGTTTGCTAATTCATGTGGATGTAACTTTTTTTGTAGCACGGCGAACACCGCGGACCATGGCGTACACTACCGGAGCATTGATCAATATCAATTGAATTTGTTGTCTCTTCTCAATGGTTCCAAACGCGTTACGGGTGTAAATTTGTAGCAATACAAGATTTATGGAACTCGGATTATACACCTTTGCAGACATGAACCCGGAGCAGGCAGGACCCGCAATCGGAACTCACCAGCGTTTACAAAACCTGATGGAAGAGATCAAGCTCGCCGACGAAGCAGGACTTGACGTTTTCGGCATTGGAGAACACCATCGCCCTGATTACGCGGTTTCATCGCCTGCAACTGTTTTGGCAGCGGCCGCCGTACTCACGAAAAAAATCAGGCTTACCAGCGCCGTAACGGTACTCAGTTCTGACGATCCCGTGCGCGTATTCCAGGAATTTGCCACGGTGGATCAACTATCTTCCGGACGTGCGGAAATCATGGTCGGCAGGGGTTCCTTTATCGAATCCTTTCCACTCTTCGGCTATGACCTTGATCAATATGATGAATTATTTGCAGAGAAACTCAGCCTCCTGCTGAAACTCAACGAGTCAGAAAAAATAACATGGAAAGGAAACTTGCGTTCATCCATGAAAGATCTTGGTGTTTATCCCCGGCCTTTTCAATCAAAATTGCCTGTATGGCTTGCCGTGGGCGGTACGCCGTCTTCTGCGGTCCGTGCAGGAACCCTTGGTTTACCACTCGCTCTGGCGATCATCGGTGGACTGCCTGAACGTTTTGCGCCATTCATAGATCTCTACAGAAATACCGCGCAAAAAGCAGGTCACGATATGAAGTCGCTCCAGATCGGCATCAATTCACATGTATATGTTTCGAAAACGTCGCATGACGCGGCGAGTGAATTCTATCCTTCGTACGCACATATGATGCAGCGTATTGGCCGCGAGCGGGGATGGCCTGCGATGACCCGCGAACAGTTTGATTACATGCGTTCAGAAAGAGGATCACTGGTGGTCGGAAGCCCGCAACAGGTGATAGATAAAATACTTTTCGAACACGAGCTGTTTAAAAATACCCGTTTCCTGGCTCAGATGAGCCTGGGAGATATGCCGCATCATCAGATCCTCAAATCAATAGAACTGTTTGCTACGAGGGTAGCACCTGAAGTAAGAAAGGCGCTGGCTTCCTCTTCCATGAGACTGGAACCACAGTGACAGGAATCACAGACCGGCACAGTAGTCTCTGACTGGACTAATACTGCAGAAACTAACCGTGTCTATTGTGAAACGTGTTCCCTGGTTCCATAATTTACTCGGGAAAACTTTATTTTAGGAAAATGAAAATTCACCTCTTCTTTATTTTCTTTCTTTCCATTCTCACGCAATTAATACATGCTCAAAAAAGACCGTCTGCGAAAGATAAGGCCCTTATTTATGTAGATAAGAACGGCGTGATGCGATGGACTGGCAACAATGCCGAAGCAGCTTTTTTCGGTGCCAATTATACCACGCCATTCGCTTTTGCTTACCGCGCGCATAAAGCACTGAACGTAGATCCGGAACAAGCCATAAAGGAAGACGTGTATCATTTTTCACGACTTGGCCTGGATGCGTTTCGTGTGCATATGTGGGATACGGAAATCTCCGACTCACTGGGAAACCTGCTGCAGAACGATCACCTGCGGTTATTCGATTTCCTGCTCGCAGAGCTGAAAAAAAGAAATATTAAAACCATCATTACGCCCATCGCTTTCTGGGGAAACGGATATCCGGAAAGAGATGAAAGAACGCCGGGCTTTTCACGGGTGTACGGAAAGGGCAGGGCCACCACCAATGATACCGCGATCAGGGCGCAGGAAAATTATATTACGCAACTTTTTAAACACGTTAATCCTTACACGAATCTCACTTATGGTGATGATCCACATATCATCGCCGCAGAAATCAATAATGAGCCGAGTCATAGCGGTCCGAAGGCAGGCGTCACCAGTTACATTAACCGGCTTGCAGCCGCGCTCAGGAGCACTGGCTGGACAAAACCCGTTTTCTACAATATCAGTCAGAACCCGTGGTATGCAGATGCTGTAGCGGCAGCAAAAGTTGACGGGTTCAGTTTCCAGTGGTACCCGAGTGGCCTGGTGGCCGGGCGAACATTGAATGGTAATTTGCTTCCTAACGTAGACAAGTACGCGATCCCGTTTGATACGATTCCAGCGTTCAGGAAAAAAGCGTTAATGGTGTATGAATTCGATGCCGCAGATATATTCCAGTCAAATATGTATCCTGCCATGGCGAAAAGCTTTAGGGGTGCAGGGTTTCAGTGGGCAACGCAGTTTGCCTATGATCCCATGCATTTGGCAAATGTGAACACAGAATACCAGACGCATTATGTGAACCTTGCCTATACACCTTGCAAAGCGATCAGCCTCATGATTGCTTCGAAGGTTTTTCATACCGTTCCCCGTTTCAAAAATTATGGTGCGTATCCGCGCGACAGTGTTTTTGATGCATTCAGGCTGAGTTATAAAGAAGACCTGAGTGAAATGAATACGCCAACAGAATTTTATTATTCCAATTCAACAGGTACATCACCAGTTCAGGCAGCGGCGCTGCAACATGTCGCCGGGGTTGGAACTTCGCAGGTTGTGCAGTACACAGGTACCGGTGCTTATTTTCTTGATAAGGTAGAAGACGGCATATGGAGACTGGAAGTGATGCCTGATGCCATTCATATACGTGATCCTTTTGAAAGAGCTTCCCCACGGAAAGAAGTAACGCGGATCCGATGGGCGCAGCAAACCATGAGCATACGAATACCTGACCTCGGTAATGGCTATGCGCTAACGGCGCTGAATGAGGGAAACGGCTTTTCGATGATGTCAGTGCCTGACAGCTTTCCGGTGCGGCCAGGTACCTACCTGCTTGCCAGGAAGGGTAAGCCATTATCAACGTCAAAAGAAAAAGTGGGAGCGCTAATGATGAATGAATTTGTTGCTCCCCGGGTTCAAAACAAGCACGAGATATTTCTCCGGCACGAACCAGTCAGGGAGTTGTCTGCAGGAAATCCAGCCTCGATACACGCCATCATTTCTGGTATTGATTCGGCAGATGTTTATATGATGGTCAGCAGGCCTGCTGGCTTCGGACAGCCGAGGAGAATTCCGATGCGTAATGCGCACGGGTACGATTATGTTGCTGAGGTTCCCGCAGACCTCCTGACACCAGGCTTAATTAATTACCGCATCATTGTGCAGCAGGGCGACGAGTATACCGTCTACCCGGGTGGATGGAATACAAATCCATTTGCGTGGGATACTTATCAGAATGAAACATGGGAGACGCTGGTAGCTGCGGAAAACGGCGGGCTCGGGATATATAACCCGACATCAGACCGCAATGCCGTCATATATCCTTCATTCCGAAGAAATTTCCAGGCGAGTTACATTACAGGTGAAACTTCCGGACGACTTATTCTGCGATTGGCCGCCACGGAATTATCCGGAGATCACATCATGGGTTTCGTGCATTTTTTCGGTGATAAACTGAAATCACGCCGCGCGATACTGGATAATATGAACCGTTTATTGATTAGGGCAAGGGCTACAGGTAATGAAACGGTAACTGCTAAAATCATACTGACCGATGTTAATGCGCAGTCATTTTCCACCACTATTTCCTTAACAGATACTTTCCGTGATATAGAAGTGCCACTGAGCAATCTGTCGCCGGATTCTTCCATGCTCATGCCAAGACCTTACCCGGGTTTCCAACCCTTATGGTTCAATAGTTCGTCGCCTGGTACTTCTTTTCGTTTAGCCGATGCGGAAAAAATTTCGGTATTTGTCGGCGGCGACCTGCCGCAATCTGCTTGGACTAAGCCATACAGCGTGGAAGTGGAATCGATGTGGCTGGAGAAGCGAAAATAGATGAATTAACAATGTTGTTGCACAGCCACCGCTCTCAATAGGTTAGGGGTTAACCTATACTATTGAGGCGCTGATCTGATCAGTGTTGAACACCATTCGATCCCAGCCTCATTCAAATATCCGCCCATTCATTCTTTCTAATCCTATAGATATACACATCCAGTTCTCTCCATTTCGTTTGCTTGTCTATTTTCAAACCATTCTTTTCAGCTACTCTTTGAGAATTTCTGTTTCTTATATCTATAATTGATATAACGGAATCCGCAAGGTTGTTTGCGAAAGCAAAATTGATAAACATTCTCGCAGCTTCGGGCGCATACCCGTTACCCCAGTACCTCTTAAGTAGGTGGTAGCTTACTTCTGTTTCCATGATACCATCTACTTCCTGCGTTAACAAGCCGCACTGGCCGATAAAATATTTTTCTTGTTTGTGAATAAGCGCTTGCAAGCCAAGCCGGTTTTCTTTGTAGCGGGTGA
>JADMIO011347075.1_pt1 | contig 15026 bp, 18 predicted proteins | sample 8958161 | NCBI WGS metagenome assembly JADMIO01 (sample SAMN16585339, study PRJNA669376) | soil metagenome | isolation source: Crop rotation soil | place: USA: Cullars Rotation, Alabama | collected 2011 | reverse complement strand
CCGCGACTTCAAGTCACGTGAATTCCAAGCTTCGGATCCCACTGTGCTGGAAAGATCGCCGAGGAGCACCAGCCGCGGCTCTTCACCAAGTTCTTCCGGGCCGACGCGCGCGAGAGCGGGATCTCGGGCACCGGCCTCGGGCTCGCGATCGCGCGCGACATCGTCGAGGCGCACGGCGGCCGGATCGGCTTCGAGAGCACGGCCGGGGTCGGCTCGCTCTTCTGGTTCGAGCTCCCGCTCGCCGCCGACCGCGCGCCGTCAGCGACTACCGCCTAAAAGGAACCGGGCCATCTCGCGATGGCCCGGCTGTCGTCCCCCTGAGTCCCCCGCGCGAAGCGAGGTATGTGTGTGGTGCTGGGTGGTGCTAACCGAGCAGCTTGAGTACCGACTGCGGCGCCGCGTTCGCCTGAGCGAGCATTGCCGTGCCGGCCTGCTGCAAGATCTGGAGCTGAGTGAACTTCGTCATCTCGGCCGCCATGTCGACGTCCTTGATGGAGCTCACCGACGCCTGAAGGTTCTCCTGGTACGTGGCCAGGTTGTTCAGGCGGTGATCGAGGCGGTTCTGAACCGACCCGAAGGTGGCGCGCTGGCTGGACACGTTCTGGATGGCCGCGTCGATCGACGCCAGCACGACCGTGCCCGAGAAGCTGAACAGCGCCGAGTCGACCGCGTAGCTCGCGCCGCTCCCGAAGAGCTGCACCGCGCTGACGTTGATCGTCTGGCCGTCGTTCGAGCCCACCTGGAAGGTGATGCTCGACGAGCCGGTCAGCAGGCTGATGCCGTTGAACTGCGTCTGGTTGCCGATGTCGCTGATTTCCGCGCAGAGCTGCGCAACTTCGGCGGTGATGGCGGCCTTGTCCTGGTTCGACAGGGTGCCGTTGTTGAACTGCACTGCAAGGTCACGCACACGCTGGAGCATCGACTGCACCTCCGCCATAGCGCCTTCTGCGGTCTGGACGAGGGAGACGGCGTCCTGCGCGTTGCGCGCAGCCTGATCGAGACCCCCGACCTGCGCCTGAAGCTTCTCCGAGATCGCAAGGCCCGCCGCGTCGTCCGCGGCACGGTTGATCCGGAAGCCCGAGGACAGCCGCTCCATGGCAGTCGAGAGCTGATTCTGCGTCGTAACCAGGTTACGGTGCGCAGTAAATGCCTCAATGTTCGTCTGAATGCTAAGGGACATGCTCTTCCTCCTTGAAGGGCGTTTCGGAGTCCCGAACTGCGGCTTGTCTCTGCCGCTGTCATCCGCCTCCTTGGCGGGTGACACACGAATCATCGGCTATGTGGGGTGCAACTAAAGGGTGATTTCTCTTAATCCCTCAGTTGGGGCGCCTACACGCGAATATCGATGTGCGGCTGCCCGTCCTCGTCCTCGGGCAGCGGCTCCTCGTCCGGCGCTTCCTCGTCCTCGTGCGCGCCGTGGCTCGAGCCGCGGGCGTCCTCGTCGCGGTTGTGGCGACGGACGATCTTCGTCCACTGCGACGAGCCGAGCGGCTGGACCGGCTCGATGTCCATCAGCTCTGGGTATCAGCCTGCGCGGCGCGGTGGCGCGCGGCGATCGCCTCGACGGTGTGCCGGAGCTCGGCGCGGATGATCCGGCGCCAGATCGTGACTGCAGCGAGCCAGGCGACCATGTAGCCGGCGACGCCGCCCGCGAGCGCGCGGAAAAGCATCGAAGCCATCAGCTCGCCGTGCATGTGGGCGGCAAGGCCGGTGACGATGAAGCCGAACAGGCCGCCGAAGCCCTTGGCGCGGCGGATCGCAGCCATCGCACGCGGATCCGAGGAGGCCGCGAAGCTCGGCTGCTCCTCGGGCTCGAGCACCGCCTCCGGCTCGACGACGACAGTTTCTTCTTCCAGCGCCTCGCTCACGGCAGGATCATCCGGGCGAGCCGGGTCGCGTCGGCGGGCACGAGACGGTCGGCGGTGGCAGTGGCGGAAACGGGGATGTTCGAGCGGATCGCGCCGGAGATGGCGGGGCCGGCGCCCGGGCCCTCCCCGAGGTGGGTGAGGAGCACGCGGTCGACGCCGAGCTTCTCGACCCCCACGCCGATGAAGTCGTCGACGCCCGCCGGGTAGAGCCAGCCGGGCAGTAGCAGATGGGTCTCACTGGGCTCGAGCGGGCGCAGCAGCATCGCGAGGCGCGACCAGCCGTCCTCATCGCGCGAGGCGACGCCCGGCGTGTCGACGATGACGACGTCGGCGCGCTTGACCTTGGCGAGCGCGAAATCGATCAGACCCACATGATCGGCAGTGACGAGCTCGACGTCGATCCCCTCGGTGCGCCGTCCGAGCTCCATCGCCTCGCGCGTGCCGTGAAGGCTCACGGCGGCGACCCGCCGGCCCATCGCGACGTGCGCATGGCAGAGCTTGGCGGCAGCGGTCGTCTTGCCGCTGCCGGCCGCGCCCACGAGCGCAATCACGCGGCGCTTGGTGCGGCCGGTGAAGCGGCGCGTCTGGATGCGGGAGGCGAGCACCTCGCGCACCTGGTCGAGGAACGGCGCGTCCGGATCGAAGACCCGGATCTGCTGGTCGGCCTCGGCGACGATGCTCTCCGCGAGACGGGGCTCGATGCCTGCGTGGGTCAGCGCCAGCAGCGGGGAGAGCTCAGCCTCCGCGACCGGCACGAGCTCGACCGACGGCTCCGGAGCAAGCTCGGGCGTGTCCGTAGGGGTCACTGTCTGGGGCCAGGCCCCGGACGTGTCCAGAGGGGACGGCTCGGGCTCGGGGCGGAACAGCATGGGTTCGAAAGGCGGCTCGAAGCTCGGCGGCTCCGGCTCCTCCTGGGCCTGCGCCTCGCGGTCGAGCGCATCGGCGAGGGTCGAGGCGAAGACGGACGACTCGTCGAGGAGCGAGCGGAAGAGATCGCCCGGGTCGTCCTCGGGCTCGGCGTCGAGGAACGCGGGGCCGTTCGTGTAGGCGTTCGTCACCGCGCGGGCGGGCATCGCGACCGGCTTCACGTGCGTCGCGGGCGGCGGCAGCTCGACGTCGACCTCGACGCAGCGCTTGCCGAAGAACCCGCCGATGCCGCCGACGATCCCCTCGCGCTGGCGCACGACGATCGCATCGGGGCCGAGCTGGTCGCGCACGGCCGCGAGCGCCTCCTCGAGGTTCTCGGCGCGGAACGTCCGGGTCTCTAGAGCACTCATGGCAGATGTCTCCGCTCCGGCGCCGGACAAGCAGGCACCTCCGTCCGAGACCGCGCTGAGCGGCAACCCGCGGCACTGTTGGATACTCCGTCGAGCCTACGTCTCATGCGGCCACCGTGCCGTAAGACTTCACCGCGACCCCCGGCGATACCTCGTTGTAGGCGATCACCGGCAGCTGCGGGAACGCCTGTTCGACGAGCGAGCGGACGTGGCGGCGGATGCGGCTCGAGCAGATCATCACCGGGCGGCGGCCGCTGTGCGTGACCTTCTCGACCTCACGGCCGAGCGCCATCAGCACCGCCTCGGCGCGGGCCGGCTCCATCGCGAGCCGCTCGCCGTCGGAGGTCTGCGCGAGCGACTCGAGCACCTCCTGCTCGATCCCCGGCTCGAACGTGATCGCGGGCAGCACCCGCTCCTCGTCGAGGTAGCCGGCGGTGATCGTGCGGGCAAGGGCCGCGCGCGCGGCCTCGACGAGCGCGGCCGGGTCGCGTGTGGTGGCGGCGCGGTCGCCGATCGCCTCGAGGATCCCGCCGAGATCGCGGACGGAGACGCCTTCCCGCAGCAGCTGCTGCAGGACGCGCTGCACCTCGCCGAGGCCGACCTTCTCCGGCACGACGTCGTCGACGGCGGCCGCATTCCGTTCCTTGAGCGCGTCGAGCAGGCGCTTCGTCTCCTCGCGGGTGAGCAGCTCCGCAGAGTTCGCACGGATCGTCTCGGTGAGGTGGGTGACCATGACCGACTCCGCGTCGACGACCGTGTAGCCGAGCGCGTCGGCCTCTGCCTGCGCCGCCTCCTCGATCCACACCGCGGGCAGGCCGAACGCCGGCTCGACCGTGGGGATCCCGGCGAGCCCGGGCATCGCGTCGCCGGTGTTCATCGCCAGCTTGTGGCCGGCGATCACGCGCCAGCGAGCGGCCTCGTTGCCGCGCACCTTGATCACGTACTCGTGCGACTCGAGCGAGACGTCGTCGTAGATTCGAACGGGGGCGATGATGATCCCGAACTCGGCGGCGATCTGGCGGCGGATCACGCCGACGCGCGCGAGCAGGCCTCCGCCCCGCGTCTTGTCCGCCATCGGGACGAGCCCGAAGCCGATGGCGAGCTCGAGCGGGTCGACGACGAGCGCATCGAAGGCGGCATCGGCGCTCGAGACCGGTCTCGCCTCCTCGGTCGCGGCGGCCGCGGCGGCGGTCGCGCGCTCCTCGGCGACGTTGGCTTTCTTGACCGTGCGCCCGATCACGACCAGGGCGCCGCCGACGAGGAAGAACGGCAGCTTCGGCAGCCCCGGCACGAGGCCCATCGCCATGATCACGCTGCCCGCGATCGTCGGCGCGATCGGTGTGCCGAGCACTTGCCCGGTGATCTCCTTGCCCAGGTCGGCGGTGCTGGCGGAGCGGGTGACGAGGATGCCGGTGGCGGTGGAGATCAGCAGCGCCGGGATCTGGGCGGCAAGGCCATCGCCGACGGTCAGCAGCGAGAAGTGGTGGATTGCGTCCGAGAACGACATGTGCTGCTGCATCACGCCGACGACGATCCCGCCGAGCAGGTTGATCATCACGATGATCACGCCCGCGACGGCGTCGCCCTTGACGAACTTCGAGGCGCCGTCCATCGCGCCGTAGAAGTCGGCCTCGCGCGCGATCTCCGAGCGGCGGTGGCGCGCCTCCTCCTCGGTGATCTGGCCGGCGTTCAGGTCGGCGTCGATCGCCATCTGCTTGCCGGGCATCGCGTCGAGGGTGAAGCGGGCGGCGACCTCGGCCACGCGGCCGGCGCCGTTCGTGATCACGGTGAACTGGATCACGACGAGGATCATGAAAACGACGAGGCCGACGACGATGTTGCCGCCGACGACGAACGTGCCGAACGCGTGGATGACGCTGCCGGCGTCGCCCTGGCTCAGCACGAGGCGGGTGACGCTGACGTTGATCGCGAGGCGGAACAGCGTCGTCAGGAGGAGCATGGACGGGAACGACGCGAAGTCGAGCGCGCGCTTCACGTACATGCTCGAGGCGATGATGATCAGCGCGCCTGCGATGTTGAGCGTGATCAGCAGGCTGAGCAGGCTCGACGGCAGTGGGACGATCATCATCACGACGACGATGACCACTGCGAGCACAGCGAACAGGTCGCTGCGCGCGAGCAGGCGGCGCGCGAGGTCGTCCATCGACGACGGGGGGGCTGCGGCTACTTCGACGGCCATGCGGAAGCCCGCGCCGAAGGAGGCGTGTGCGAAGGGGGACGCACGAAGGGGTTATCGGCTCAGATCGCGCGAGCTTGAGCCAAACCAAGGCGCCGGCGGCGGCCGCGGGCGGTGCGGAAGACGTAGGCGAGCACCTCGGCGACCGCGACGAAGAGCGCCTCCGGGATCAGTGAGCCGATCTCGACCTGGCGGTAGATCGTCCGCGCGAGCGGCGGGTTGGAGACGATCGGCACCTCGTTCTCGTCGGCGGCCGCGCGGATCGCGGCGGCGATGTGGTCGGCGCCCTTCGCCACCACCTGCGGCGCCGGCTGGAGCGGGTCGTACTTGAGCGCCACCGCGTAGTGCGTCGGGTTGACGATCACGACGTCGGCGAGCGCCACGTCGATCAGCATCCGGCGCCGCGAGGCCTGCAGCTGCTTGCGGCGGATCTGCCCGCGGACCTCCGGCGCGATGTCCGTCTGGCGCGCCTCCTGCTTGATCTCCTCCTTGGTCATCATCAGCGACTTCGTGAGCTTCTTGCGCTGCCACACGTAGTCGAGCGCCGCGAGGATCATGAGCACGGCCAGCACCTCGAGGCCGATCCGCTGGATGCGGCCGCCGATCTGGCCGAGGAGGTCCTGCGGCGGCAGCCCGACGAGGCCGCCGACCTGCGGCAGCTGAAACCACACGCCCATCCCGGCGATCCCGCCGATCGCGGCGAGCTTGATCAGCGCCTTCGCGGTCTCGACGAGCCCGTTCAGGCCGAAGACGCGCTTGATCCCCGACTTCGGGTTGAGCGCGCTGAAGCGCGGCTTGAGCGCCTCCATGCTCCACTTGAAGCGCACCTGCGCCACGCTCGCGACGATGCCCGCGACCAGGGCGGCTCCGAGGATCGGCGCCATGATCAGCGCGAACGAGCGCATCCCGTCGATGACCAGGCGCTGCGGCCCGGTCGAGGCGAGGTCGCCCTGCTCGCCTGCGTGCGCGAGGCTGTGCGAGAGCAGCTCGCGCAGCTGCGAGAGCATCCGCGGCCCCATGATGATCAGGACGGAGAGGACCGCGAGCAGCCCGATGGCGGAGTTGATGTCGTTCGACCGGGCGACCTGCCCTTTCTTGCGGGCCTCGCCCCGGCGTTTCCCGGTGGGCTTCTCGGTGCGGCCGTCGCGCTCGGCCATCAGCGCACCCTGAGCCCCTGGAGCGTGTGCAGGATGCCCTGCGTCAGGAGCGTCTGCAGGTCGCCGGCTACGAACGCGAGCGAGGCGCCGATCGCGGCGAAGCCGACGAGGATCTTGCCGGGCAGTGCGACGACGAAGACGTTCATCTGCGGCACGGTGCGGGCTACGAGGCCCATCGCGACGTCGACGAGCAGGAGCGCGATGATCACGGGCGCGCCGATCTCGAGCCCGATCAGCCCGATCTGGCCGAGGCCGGTGGTGGCGAGCAGGCCGAGGCGCTCGAAGCTCGGGATCTGGCCGATCGGGATCAGCTCGTAGCTCTTCGAGATGCCCATGATCATCAGCCGGTCGCCGCCGATCATCAGGAACACGAGGACGGAGAAGAGGCTGTAGAGCTGGCCGAGGATCGCCGAGGGCGACTGGTTGATCGGGTCGATCAGCGACGCGTACGAGAACCCGATCATCGTGTCGAGCAGCGAGGCGGCGAACTGCACCGCGGCGCCGATCACACCGAGCCCGAGGGCGAAGGCGAGGCCGACGATCACCTCCTTGACCATCACCGGCGCCACCGCGAGCCCGGTCGGCACGTTCTTCGACGCGACGACCGGCTGCATCGTGAACGCGATCGTCCCGGCGATGATCAGCTTCGCCTGCACCGGGATCATCCGGCCCGAGAAGATCGGCGCCAGCACGAAGAGGCCGCCGAGCCTGCACAGCACGAGCACGAAGCCGACCGCCTGGGTGCCGGCGAACTGCGGCAGGTTCGCTGCCAGCTCGTTCACGCCAGACCTACGGCCCGACGAGCGAGGGGATGCTGGCGAAGAGGTTCTGGGTGTAGCCGACGAGCTGGGCGAGCATCCACGGCCCCGCGACGACGACCACGGCGCCCGTGACGAGGATCTTCGGGATGAAGGACAGCGTCACCTCCTGGATGGAGGTGGCCGCCTGGAAGATCGAGACGAGCAGGCCGACCACGAGGCCGGCGACGAGGAACGGCGCCGAGACCTCGACGGTGACGGTCATGGCGTGGATCGCGAGCTGGGTGACGGTGTCCTGGTTCATGCGCCTCCTAGTGGAAGGACGAGACGAGCGATTGCACGACGAGGTGCCATCCATCCACCAGGACGAACAGCAGGATCTTGAACGGCAGCGAGATCAGGACAGGAGGCAGCATCATCATCCCCATCGACATCAGGGTTGAGCTGACCACCATGTCGATGATCAGGAACGGCAGGTAGATCAGGAACCCGATCTGGAACGCCGTCTTCAGCTCCGAGATCACGAAGGCCGGGATGAGGACGTGCGTGGGCACGTCCGCGCGCGTCTGCGGCAGCTTGCTGTGCGAGAGCCGAACGAAGAGGGCGAGATCGCTCGTGCGCGTCTGCTTGAACATGAAGGTGCGCAGCGGCTGCTCCGCCTCGAGGATCGCCTGGCGGCCGTCGATCTTGTGGTGCATGTAGGGCTTGATCGCGACCTTGTCGATCTTGTGGAAGGTCGGCGCCATCACGAACAGGGTCAGGAAGAAGGCGATCCCGACGAGAATCTGGTTGGGCGGCATCGTCGGGGTGCCGAGCGCGTTGCGCACGAAGCCGAGGACGATGAGGATGCGCGTGAAGCCGGTGACCGCGAGCAGGACGCCCGGGATCACGGTCAGCAGCGACAGGAGGATGAGGATCTGAACGGGCGTGCCGGCGCCGTTCGTCGTGATCGTCTCCGAGACGAGGCCGAAGCTCACTTGCGCACCGTCCGCGAGCGCAGCTCGGTGACGAAGCCCGTCCAGCCGGCGCCGTAGCCGCTCGACGGCCGGAGCGGCGCGGGCTCACCGTCGAGCCGAGCCCGCAGGAGCTCCGCCTCGTCCTCCGAGTAGACGCGGATCGGCGTCACGCCCTGCTCGGCCGCGCCGACGAGCACGAGCTCGTCGCCGACGCTCACGAGGTGGAGCGACCGGTTGGGTGCGAGGGCGGTGGTCGCGATCACGACCATGCGGCCGTCGCCGCGGCCGACGCCCGACTTCGAGCCGGCGTACTTCTTCAGCAGCCAGTAGATGCCGTAGATCAGCACCACGACGACGACGAGGCCGATGCCCGTGCGCATGAGCACTCCGCTCGATGACGCGACGTGCTGGGCGCCGACCGTGGCCGGGTGGCTCAGCGAGGCGGGAAGCGGCGTCGTGTCCTGGTGCAGGACGGTCTGCGTCTTCTCGTGCGCGTTCGGCGCGGCGAGGAGCACGCGGGTAGGCAGCGGCATTCCGCCGCTGCCCTCGATCGGGGGAGGACCGAGCTTCACAGCGGGCGGGTATTCGGCACGTTCGGGTGACGATTGAGGTGGGCCCCACACGGCCGATGGCTTGATCAGGCGGTTTCTCTTTTTAAATCCCTCGGTCGGGCCAGAGCCGATTGCCCCTTTGAGGGGATCGCGCCGGGCGGGCCGATAGGCGATCCAGAGGAGGTCTCCCCTGCCCCCCGATCTGCGGAGGTTTCCCCCATGGCTCCTTCCCTTGCAGCGGCCCCGGCCGCGCCCCTAGTCGAAATGCCCGTTCAGCGGCCGGTGCCCGTCGAGGTTCCGACCGACGGCCGCCGGCTCACCGGCCCCGAGGCCGAGTCGCTGTGGCGGGCATGGAAGTCGCGCGGCGATGTGCGCTCCCGCGACCGGCTCGTCCTCGCCTACGCGCCGATGGTCAAGTACCTGGCGTCGCGGAAGGCGCGCGAGCTGCCGGCGCACTGCGAGCTCGACGATCTCGTCTCGTGCGGCCTCGTGGCCGTCGTCGAGGCGGTCGACCGCTTCGATCCCGCCAAGGGCGCGACGTTCGAGCAGTACGCCTGGACGCGTGTCGCCGGCTCGATCGTCGACGAGCTCCGGCGCCAGGATCGCGTCTCGCGCTCCTCCCGCTCGCTTTCCCGCCAGATCGACAAGACGCAGGAGAAGTTTCTCGTGCAGAACGGCCGCACGGCGAACGAGAAGGAGCTGGCCGCCGAGCTGAAGATCGGCGTGAAGGAGCTCCGCGAGCGCACGGGCGAGCTCGATCGCGCGAACGTCGTGTCGCTGAACGCGCCTGCGGGCGACGAGCAGACCGGCGAGATCGGCGAGACGATCGGCGCCGCGCCGGGCCCGGACGATCCGGATCGCGCGCTCCTCAACCGCGAGAAGACCGCGGTCTTCCGCCAGGCGATCGAGACCCTCTCGGATCGCGAGCGCGACGTCCTCACCCTGGTTTACGTGGGCGGCCTGCAGGGCGCCGAGATCGGCCGCCGCCTCGGCGTCACCGAGTCGCGCGTCTCGCAGATCCTGGCCTCGGCCCGCACCAAGCTCCGCACCGAGCTCGCCACGTACGACGCGAGCTAGCACCAGCCTTCGCAGGGCAGCGGAAATGAAGGGCGCCGGAGACGGCGCCCTTTTTCGTTGCCGCCCCTTTCGCCCCTCTGCCGAGGTGTCTGGCACGTCCCCCGTCGGGGCAGATCGCCCACCGCCCGCAACGTGTCTGACACGGGTGAAGCGGTGAAGGTCCGGCGCGCGCGCTCTTAGCTGTCGGGCGTGACGATCTCGGTGACGCGGAGGCCGAACTCCTCGTCGATCGCCACGACCTCGCCGCGCGCGATGCGGTGGCCGTTGACGAGCAGGTCGACCGGCTCGCCCGCCAGGCGGTTCAGCTGGATCAGCGAGCCGGGGGCGATCGCGAGCGTCTCGCGGATAGTCATCGTCGTGCGGCCGATCTCGACCGCGAGCTCGACGGGGAGGTCGAAGACGAGCGACAGGTCGGCCTCGGAGGCGGTGCCGCCGCGGCCCGACGCGATCAGCTCGTCGTAGGCGGCCGCGGCCGGCAGCTGCACCGTCGGCACAGGATCGGGCGGCAGCGTCACGTCGGGATCGAGGACCTCGCTCATTGCACTGCGAGGTCGGTGATCAGGACACGGGTGACCGGCTCGTCCGTCGTCTTCTGCATGCGCTTGAGGATCCGCTCGAGCAGGTTCGCGCGCCACTTGCGGTTGATCAGCTGCGTCGGCGGGACGCCGGTGAGCTCGTCGGTGATGATCGCGCGCAGTGCGGAGTCCTCGGGCAGCGTGACGGGCAGGCCCGTCTCCGACTTCCCGGGGGCCTCGTCGAGGAGCAGCGACACGGACAGCTTCCCGAAGCGGCTGCCGGCGAGGTTGACGATGAACGGCGTCGCCAATGGGACGAGCGTGCCTTCGATCTTCGGTTTCGCGGTCGCAGGCTTGGGTTTGAGCACCATCGTGTACGCCGCGAACAGCACGATCAGAAGAATCGGAACAGGGGCTATGAACTTGAGTTTCTTCTTCATTTGAGCGCTCCTAGCGGCGTCGTGGAGTTGCGCAGGACGACGACGTCGACCCTACGGTTGAGGCTCTTGCCCCTGGCGGTGCGGTTGCTGGAGACCGGGTTCTCGGCGCCGTACCCCGCCACGGAGAGGCGCTTCGGCGACAGCCCCTGGTGCAGCAGCACCTCGAGAACGGCGGTCGCGCGGGCGGTCGAGAGCTCCCAGTTCGACGGGAACTGCGCGGTCGAGATCGGGACGTTGTCGGTGTTGCCCTCGACCCGCACGGGGTTCGTCATCGGGTTCTTCGCGAGGATCCTGCCGATGTCGGCGAGGAGCGGGCGCGCGCGTCCCTGCAGCGAGGCCTGACCCGAGGCGAAGAGCACCTTGTCGGTGAGCAGCCGCACGACGAGCCCCCGCTCGTCGATGCGCGTCTTGATCACGTCCTGCAGGCCGAGCTGCTTGGCGGCATGCTTGATCTGCGCCTCGACACGGCGGAGGTTGTCGAGCTCCGACTGCGAGATCGACTGGTTGATCTGCTGCTGGATCGACTGGGCGATCGAGTTCGGCGTCGGCATGGTCTGCGCGTTCGCGCTCGACTGCGCGTCGACGTTCTCGACCTGCGTCCCCTGCGGGTTGAGCGGCGAGGTGCCGCCGTCGAGGACGCCCGAGCTGCCCTGCAGCACCTTCCCCGAGAACGCCTGCGCGAGCGACTGCTTCAGCGCGGCGAACTTCGAGATGTTCACCGACGAGATCGACCAGAGCACGATGAACAGCGCCAGGAGGAGCGTGATCATGTCGGCGTAGGTGAGGAGCCACCGCTCGTGGCTCGCCTCGCCGTGCCCGCCTCCACTCCGGCGGCGGCGCCGGTTCGACGTCGGCGCGCTCACAGCGAAACCTCTTGCTGCTCCGACGCCGGGCAAGCCGGCGCCGCCGCCGAATTGCTAGCGACCCTGCAAACCGCTGCATTGTTGGAGACTCCGTCGAGCCGACGTCTCATGCCGCCTCAGCCTCCTGCGGCGGCTCCTCGGCGGCCGGCTCGGCCGTCTCCTTCGCAGCCTTCGCCTTCGCCTTCTCGGCCCTCTTGGCGCTCTCGCGCTCCTCCGGCGCGATGAACGTCTCGAGCTTCTCCGCGAGCAGGCGCGGGTTGTCGCCGGCCTGGATCGAGAGGATGCCCTCGAGCAGCATCGTGCGGTAGTCGATCTCCGCCGCCGAGGTCTCCTTGAGCTTGTTCGAGATCGGCAGGAACACGAGGTTCGCGCTGCCGACGCCGTACAGCGTGGCGATGAACGCGCCCGAGATCGAGTGACCGAGGGACGCCGGGTTGGCGAGGTTCTCGAGCACGTGCACGAGCGACATGACGGTGCCGAGGATCCCGAGCGTCGGGGCGAAGCCGCCGGCCGTCGCCCAGAAGTTCGCGTTGTGCTGGTGGCGCTCGGCCATGCCGTCGATCTCCGACTGCAGGATCCCGCGGATCAGCTCGGAGTCGGCGCCGTCCACCACCAGCTGCAGGCCCTTCTTCGTGTACTCGTCGTCGATCTCCGCGAGGTCGTTCTCGAGCGCGAGCAGGCCCTCCTTGCGGGCCTTCTCGGCGAGCTTGACCATCTGCTGCGACGCCTGCGCGTGGTCGATCTCACGGCCGGTCAGCGCGAGCTTGGCCGTCTTCACGGCCGTGCCCATCATCGACGCCTTGGTCGAGGCGAAGGTTGCGCCGGCGGTGCCGCCGAACACGACGAGCAGCGACGGGATATTCAGGAACGCCATCGGGTTCCCGCCCTCCATGATTACGGCGAGCAGGAGAATGCCGACGGTGCCGCCGATGCCAATGGCGGTGATCGCCTTCACGAAGCTCCGATCCTTCGGGTCATTGTTTCGCGGCCCTCCTTGGCCACGGGAAACCTGTTGTACTCATCGGCGCCGGGGCGCCGTTCTTGAGGTTGTAGTGCCTTCCTTACGCCCCAGGAGGGTGAATCGGAAGGTGCGACACGGTCGCCACGCCGACGAGCCGCTTGTCGGCGCCGCGGTCCTCGACGCCCTCGAGCGCGCGGGCGACCACAGCCGCCCGCCAGTCGCAGACGAGCTCGGTCACCTGCCTCGGGCTCTCGGAGACGACGAGCTTGGACGCGTTGACGAACGTCAGGACGGTGTCCGGGTTCGCCTCGATCGTCGAGATCAGGTCGGGATTGACGTACACCGGCTCGTCCGGGTGCGTCAGGCGGTGAACGGGAATCATCGTCTGCCTCCCTCAGCCTTAGCCGCGGCCGAGGTTGACGAGATCCTGGAGCATCTGGTCGGCGGTCGAGATGACGCGCCCGTTCGCCTGGAAGCCGCGCTGCGCCTCGATCATGCTCGTGAACTCCGCGGCCAGGTCGACGTTCGACATCTCGAGCGAGCCCGGCGCGAGGGTGCCGAGGCCGTTCGTGTCGCCGGGGACGCCGACGACCGGCGGGCCCGAGTTCGGCGACTCCTCGTACTTCGTGCCCGGCGCCTTGACGAGGCCGGCGTCGTTCGGGAACTTCGCCAGGGTCACCTGCGCGAGCGCCATCGAGTTCCCGGTGGTCGAGTCGATGTAGTTGATGACGCCGTCCTGGCCGATCGAGACCGACTTGGCGGTCGCCGGGATCGTGATCTTCGCGTCGGTGGTGCCGAAGGTGGGCGGCGGGCCCTGCGTCGCCACCGCATGGCCGAGGACGAACTGGCCGTCCTGCGTGACGAGGTTGCCGGCGGCATCCGTCGTGAAGTTGCCGGCACGCGTGTAGTCGATCGTGCCGAAGCCGCCGCCTGCCACCAGGCCGGCCGTCCGGAAGAACCCCTGGCCCTGGATCGCCAGGTCGAACGGGTTGTTCGTCGTCTGGATCGCGCCCGAGGACATGTTGGCCGAGATCGCGCCGAGCTGGACGCCGAGGCCGATCTGCTGGGCGTTCTTGCCGCCGAGGGTCGACGACGGGCCGCTGGCGCCGGACTGCAGCTGCGAGAGCGCGTCCTTGAAAGTGACCGTGGAGCCCTTGAAGCCGACGGTGTTGACGTTCGCGATGTTGTTTGCCGTCACGTCCAGCATGGTCTGGTGAACCCGCAGACCGCTGATTGCGGCGAAAAGGCTGCGCATCATGGCTTTCGTATCCCCCTTGCGTTACGGAGTCGTGGTGGGCGACGTTGACGGCGGCGTCGCAGGCTGAGAAGTGGAGACTGCGGTGATCTGGGCCGGCTTGATGTGCTCGCCGCCCACGGTGAGGTCGACCCCGTCGGCGGCGACCGAAATCGACTCCGCGAGACCCGAGCCGCTCGAGCCGTCCTCACGGAGATACGTGAGGTACTTGCCGAGGAGCTCGACGCCCTGAGTCACGGACGACGTCGTCGCCATGCCCTCGAGCGTCTTGGAGATGTTCGTCTGCTGCTCGAGCGACGAGAACTGCGCGAGCTGCGACATCCACTGCGAGCTGTCGGTGGGATCGGTCGGATCCTGGTGCTGCAGCTGCGTGACGAGCAGCTTGAGGAAGTCCTCCTTGCCGAGCACTGCCGCCGGCGAGTTGTTGACGACGCTCGTCGTCGGCGGGATCGAAAGCGGCGAGGTCGAGGTGGGCTCGGTGCTGCTCACATCAGCTCCTTAGGCGAGGACGTCCACGCTGCTGCCGGCAACGGGAACGCGGGTCGTGGTGACAGTGGTGTCGGCGTCTTCCTCTTCGCCCTCGACGGCACCCGCGGGGGCGAGTTCGTTCGGGCCGGTGCCGTCGCCGTCGGGGCGGCGGCGGTCGTCTTCGGCGGACTGGCCGATGTCGATGCCCAGGACGGTGAGGCCCTGCGACTCGAGTGCGCGCCGCAGGTCGGCGGCCGAGGAGCCGAGCGCCTCGACGGCGGCCGGGCTCGCCGCGCTGAGCGTGGCGGTGACGCCCTCGCTGCTGTAGCGGAGGCGGATCTCCACGTGGCCGAGCTCGGGCGGGCGCAGGTCGATGCGGGCGCTCGTGATGCCGCTGCGTGCGCTCGTCTGGACGACGGCGCGGGCGACGGACTCGAGGTGCGCGAGGCGGGAGGTCACGACGACCGGTGCGACCGCTGCGGCCACCGGAGCAGCGGGCGCAGGCGGTGCGGCGACCGGTGCCTGGTCGACGGACGAAACGGGTGCGGCTTGCGCCGCGGAAGTGGTCTCTGCGGCCGGCTGGGGCACGGCGGGCTGGGGCTGCGGCGCGGCCGGCGCGGGCGGCTCGGCGCGGTGCTGCTGCGGCACCGGCGGGGCGGTGGCGGCGGCGGGACCGGCCGGCT
>JADMIO011421319.1_pt1 | contig 15027 bp, 5 predicted proteins | sample 8958161 | NCBI WGS metagenome assembly JADMIO01 (sample SAMN16585339, study PRJNA669376) | soil metagenome | isolation source: Crop rotation soil | place: USA: Cullars Rotation, Alabama | collected 2011 | reverse complement strand
CCGCGACTTCAAGTCACGTGAATTCCAAGCTTCGGATCCCACTGTGCTGGAAAGTGTCGATATTCATCTCTATGCTACTCCGGCCGGCCAGCCCGGCTTCGGCTGGCACTACGATGCGGAAGAAGTCTTCGTGCTGCAGACGGCCGGCGAAAAGGAGTGGCAGCTGCGCAAGAACACGGTCAATCCCTGGCCGCTGATGGAAACCTTGCCGCGCGATCAGCATTATGAGCGCGAGCAGATGCCGGTGATGACCTGCCACCTGCACGCGGGAGACTGGCTGTATATCCCAGGCGGCTACTGGCACTCGACGCGCGCCGGCGGGGAATCGATCTCGCTGTCCATCGGATTGAAGAACGCGACCGCCATCGATGTCTACGATTTCGTGCGCACCCAGTTGCTGAATTCACTGCGCTGGCGGCAACGCTTGCCGTGCTCGGGCCTGTTGTCGCCGCTATCGACTGAGGCGCTGCATGAACACTACCGGCCGCTGCTGGCCGAGCTCGCGGACGATCTGGGCGCACTACTGCGCCGGCCGAACGTGATCGACGCGTTCCTCGCCGATCGCGCGGACCGCCTCTACACCAAAGACGTTTGAGTTGGGTGCCACGCTTGCGTCTTCGCAGGCGTGTCTTGATCACTGAGAGGCCACGGCTGCGAAGACGCAACCGTGGCACCCGATAATGCGACTCTCTACCGACGCGTACGCGAGCGCGTGATCCTTGTCGTCGCGCGATCATCGTCGGCGTCGAAGCGGCTGCTTGCAGTGGCGCGGTTGAGCGTCTTGTCATCGGGATCGCCGCGACCCTGTGTCGTTCCCGCGAGGCCGCCAAGCGCCGTGCCTCCACCCGCGGTGCCCACTTCGGCGGGAACAGTTTCCTCGCCGTTGCCCAACGGCAGCAAATCAGCCTCGATTGTCTGTTCGGCACCAGGCAGATTGCCCGCCAGGGTGTCATGGGGCGAGCTTGGTCGCCCGGCGTTCAGATTTGCCAGGGAAGCGATGTCCATTTGCTCAGAACACTGGACGCAATAACGGGTGTAGGGGATCACCTGCAATCGCTCGAGGGGGATATGTTCGCCGCAGTTTTCGCATCGCCCGAACGTCCCCGCATCGAGTCGCCGGCGTGCGGCCTGCACCTCTTCCGCCAGGTGCTCCTGATTCTCCAGCAGCATGGCATTGAGGTCGTGCAGCAATTCATCAGTGCCAGCGTCGCCAAGATGTTGCGGAGCATTCGTCAATTCGCCGGCCCCATGCCCCGTGGCCCGCCGCGCTTCGTCCGTGGTGGTGACCATATCGGATCGCAGTCGCTCGGCGAGTAGTTCCAGCGTCTCGCGGAAGTCTTCCGGTGATTTCATCATTGAGTTCCTATCGAGCAAGTTCCAGCAGCGCCTTCGACGAAAGCAATCTGCGCGCCCGCCGGGGCAATTCAATGGGCAGGCGGCATCCCGATTGCGGACAACTCTGCACCAGGGAGAGCGGCAAGGGGAATCGATTCAAGAAGAGATTTGGCGACTTCACATCGCCCGCGCGCAGAGGGTGGAACGGATCATGCGAGCCTGAACGCTCGTCCTTGACGAGCACAGGAAGTCGCGCTGGGGGCGCTGGCCTTGTCCCATCCGCCTTAGGTCTTCTTCGACTTCTCTTCCGCGCGGGCGTGCGCTTCGTCGAGGATCGGCTTCAGCTTCGCATCGATCTTCTCGCCGCGGCTGACCAACGTCTGGAAGTCCCGCTCCGCACCAGCGAAATCGCTACGCAGACTCTTCAGGATAACCTCACCCGCCAGCGCGTGCGTTTCCTGCCAGGGGTCGCCGGTGCCATCGTGGAAGCTGCGGAAAATCTGTTCGGCGAGGTCCAGCCGATTCTGCTGCAGGTAGACGATCGCCAGACGCAGCTGCGCCAACTTCCGCTCCAATTCCTTGCGACCCGGCTCGGACGGATACTCGACCACGGCCGTCCACGCGGCTTCGTCGTTCCCGTGACACATCGCATAGAAATACTGTGCGGCGATCGTGTCATAATGCGGCACGCCAGGCTCGGGGGGGGGCGGCGTCTCGAAGGCGTTGCCGACGCGCGTCTGCCAGCCGGCGCCCGCCGCGGTGCCCATGATCAGCGCGCCGACCAGCGAGAACATCAGCAGCTGATAGCGCATCGAACGGTCGAGCAACGGCTGCCGAATGCGAATCGCCCCGGTGTTGGCGACGGCATTGAAGGCCGCTTCGTCCGCTCCACCGTCGCGACCGCAGAACTGTTTCTGCAATGCCTTCAGCTCGCCGAGCAGCGTTTGCGCGTCCGGATAGCGCTCATCCTTCCGCTTGGCGATCAGTTTGTGCACCAGGTCGCACACGGGTTGCGGCAGATCCGGACGGTATTCTTTCAGCGGCCGCGGCTTCTCGTTCAGATGCTGCACCGCCACGGCGACGGCGGTATCTCCCTGGAACGGCGGCTGCCCTGCCAGCATGTGGTACGCCATCGCGCCGAAGGAATAAAGGTCGCTGCGATGATCGACCTGCTTCCCCGCCGCCTGTTCGGGACTCATGTAGAGCGGCGTCCCCATGGTAATGCCGACCTGCGTGAGCGCGACGCGATCGCTTCCCTGGCTGAGTTGGGCGAGGCCAAAATCGGCGACCTTCGCTTCCCCTTTTTTCGTCAGCAGAATGTTCTCGGGCTTGATGTCGCGGTGCACGATTCCCGCCGAACCGGCCACCTGCAAGGCGGCAGCCACCTGCCGGAGTAGGTGCAACGCGATCGGCAGCTCCAGTCGCCCCTTCTTCCGCATGAAGTCCCGCAGGTTGTTGCCGCGGACGTATTCCTGGGCGATGTAATGCAGTCCCCCCTGCTCGCCAATGGTATAGACCTGGACGATGTTCGGATGGTTCAGTCCTCCCGCCGCGGTCGCTTCGTGCTGAAACCGCTTGACGTAGTTCGCGTCGGAGAGGAACTCGGGCCGGAGCACCTTGATGGCGACCTGTCGGTTCAGCGACCCCTGCTCGGCGAGATAGACTTCGGCCATGCCCCCTTTGCCGAGCCGGCGAATGATCTTGAACTCGCCCAACGTCTTGTTGGTGAGATCGAACGAGGGCGGCGCAGCGCCCGGCGGATCGGCGGGCGGATTATCTGGGCGGGCGGCGGGCATGATGTCCACAGGTCAGGAAGGCCGGAACGCGACCCCGATGATAGGTTGTTCGGGAGGCGTTCGCAATTGGTGATGGCGGCCGTCTCGTCGAGAGCAAAACGACAAAGACTCCAGTCGCTTACGCTCCCGGCTCGCCCGGGACAATCACCCCCGACGCCAGAGAGTCTTCTCCGGGCGGTCTTCCAGGACGATTTTCAGCTCGTTGAGCTTGTTGCGAATCAGGTCCGCGACGGCGAAGTTTTTCGCTTTGCGCGAATCCGCGCGGATCTGGATGATCAACTGCATCAGCGCGTCGACCAAGGCATCGTCGGCACCGGCGGCTTTCGCTTTCGGCTGGCGGAAGACGCCCAGCAACTGCGACAGCTCTTTCAGCACAATCATGCCGGCCGTCAGTGCGGCGAGCAGGTCCGGCGGAGGGCTCCCCTGTTCGAGTTTGTGGTCGCCGATGAACGCGTTCAGCGTTTTGCGAAGATCGAACAGCGCGCCGACCGCGCCGCCGGTGTTGAAGTCGTCGTCCATCGCGTCGAGGAAACGCGATTTGTGCTCGGTCACGTCGCGTCCCAGTTCGATCGGACCCGGCGCGTGCCATCCCTGGGCTTCCGCGCGCGTGGTGGACGCTTTCAGTGTGTAAAACGATTGACCGCTGACGCGCTCGTAGGTTTCGAAGAGCCGATAGAAGCCTTCGAGGCTGCGCCCGGTTTCGGCGAGGCGCTCATCGCTGAAGTCGATGGGACTGCGGTAGTGCGTCGCGAGGAGGAAGAACCGCACAGTCTCGGGGTCGTGCAGCTTGAACAATTCCTTGACCGATGCCGCTCCCTTCGACCCGGCGAGCTTGTTTGCCTCCTGCGCGGCCTGATTGGCGACGAGGTCTCCCTCGCGGCTGTGCTGCCCGCCGACCTTCCCCGCCTGACCGCTGGCCTGCATCAAACCGTTGTGCAGCCAGTACCGCGCGAACGGTTTGCCCGTGCACGATTCTGATTGCGCGAGTTCGTTCTCGTGATGCGGGAACATCAGGTCGAGGCCGCCGCCATGGATGTCGATCGAGTCCCCCAGAATTTTGCGGGCCATCGCCGAGCACTCAATGTGCCAGCCCGGACGGCCCGGTCCCCACGGACTGTCCCACGCCGGTTCCCCAGCTTTCGAGCCTTTCCACAACGCGAAGTCCGCCGGGTGATGCTTTCCTTCCGTCGTTTCGGCCCGCGTCCCCGCCAGCATTTCGTCGAGGCTGCGATGGCTGAGCTTGCCGTAATCGGCGTCCTTCGTGCATTCGAAGTACACATCGCCATCGAGCGGGTACGCGTAGCCTTTGTCAATCAGCGTCTGGATGATCTCCTGCATCTCGCGGATGTGCTGCGTGGCATAGGGGAAGTGGTCGATGCCGTCGACCGCCATCGTTTTCAGGTTGTCGAAGTAGTCCTGCGTCATCGCCTTCGCGAGGGCTTCGACGGTGGTTCCCAGCTCGCGGGCCTTGTTGATCAGCTTGTCGTCGACGTCAGTGATGTTGACCACCCAGCTGACCTGATAACCGCTGTAGACCAGATGCCGCTTAATGGTGTCAAAGATCACCGGCCCGACCATGTGGCCGATGTGGGCGGGCTTGTAGACCGTCGGCCCGCAGAGGTACATCGTCACGCGGCCAGGAGTGACGGTCTGAAAGTCTTCCTTCTCGCGCGAGAGGGTGTTGTAGACGCGCAGGGGCATGTGGACTTCATCCGTGACGAGAGAGCAATGTTTGGGAGGTGACAGCGCAGCCTCCCCGCCGTTTCGAGCAAGATAACACGCGGGAGGAAATGGCGGAACGTCAGTCGTACCGACGCACCAGAACGCTTCTGCGAAGCGTCGCTATCGGGCGATGATCTCTTTGAGGAGCGCACGCAGCTTCGACGTGGTCACCTGCGCCGTATGTGTGAAGCGCAGGTGGACAATGTCGATCCCGTCTTTGTGCGTCACGTCCCGTTCGTTGCCGAGATCGGAGATGCGGCCGAGCGGCACGCTGCCGGGGGAGACGAGGAGTTCCAGGTCCACGCCCGCCGGACGCTTGGAGACTACGGCCGCGAAGCGTTCCCCCTTGTGTTGGTAGCCGACGAGGACCTTGTTGCCCCAATCGACTTTCGCATCGGGCCAGACTTCATCGAGCAGGCCGAACAGCGTCTCCAGCACTTCCATGTCCCAGACGATCTTCCCCTGCAGAAAACCCTTCCGCATCAGGTGCCACTTGCGTCCCAGCGTCTTCCACGGAGTGAGATCCGCGAGGTCGAGCTTCTCCGGCTGTGACGCCGATTGATAGGACGCGATCGCGTCTTGCAGGAACTGTTGAAATGCGGGCTGCTCGAACTCTTCCGGCTTCAACAACGCAATGGCGACCTCATCCCACGGCGGCATTGATTTCTTCACACGCACGCGCGGCTGGCGGCCGTAGATGGGGATGTCGTCCAAGTCGTCGACATCGGGCAGGTCCAGCGCCGCGGCCAGCGCCTTCTCATCGAACGCGCCGCGAGCGACGTGGAACCGCAGCGTGAGCAGCCACTCGTCGCCGGTCATCGCGTGCAGGAACCACCCGGCGTTCTTGTTGGCACCACTGATTTCAACCACACTCCGCGCGTTGTAGTTGGTGGGGGCGAAGGCGGGTTGAGGGTTGAGGGTTGAGGGTTGAGAGCCGGAGGAAGATTTTTCCGCTCGGGCCTTTCGCTTGGCGGCCGCTTTCGGCTCGCCGGCTTCTTCAATCGCATCGATCACGTCCGCGAGCATCTGTCCGTCCCATTTGCAGGCGTTGCCGTTGTGGGCGACGCGGTCGTGCGTGTGCCATTTGCGGCCGTTAATCTCCCAGGGCATCTTGGTGTTCTTGCCGACCTGGGCGAGGTCGATATCGTCCGTGCGACGCTTGGTGACGGAGGCCGGATCGAACGATTCGCGCGGGCCGCGCTTGCCGGTGGCGAGCAGCGGCGCGAGGCATTGGGCGGTGAGGGAGATGTGTGCGGGGGTGTGTCGGTGCGGGGGGGCGGGGGTGGAAGAGGAAACAGACGGTTGTGAATCCTTCACTCTCCCCCACCGCTCTACAACGTCTTCCGGCGTCCCCTCCGCGACGATCCAGCCTCCTTCGCTGCCGGCGTGCGGGCCGAGGTCGATGAGCCAGTCGGCGGTCTTGATGACGTCGAGGTTGTGCTCGATCACGACCACCGTGTTCCCCGCGTCGACCAGACTGTGCAGGATTTTCAGCAGCTTGCGAATATCGTCGAAGTGCAGGCCGGTCGTCGGCTCGTCGAGCAGATACAGCGTGCGTCCCGATTGCGGCCGCGCCAGCTCGGCGGCCAATTTCACGCGCTGCGCCTCACCGCCAGATAATGTTGGCGCAGGTTGGCCGAGCGTGAGGTAATCGAGGCCGATGGCCGCCAGGATCGCCAGCGGCCCGCGGATTTTCGGCAGATTGTGGAACAGCTCGAGCGCATCGCCAATCGACATCGCCAGCACGTCGGCGATCGACTTGCCATGAAACTTCACCGCGAGCGTTTCCGGATTGTAGCGCTGCCCGCGGCACTCTTCGCACTCGACCCACACGTCGGGGAGAAAGTGCATCTCGATTTTCTTTTGCCCGTTCCCTTCGCATGCCTCGCAGCGGCCTCCCTGGCGATTAAAGCTGAACCGGGCGGGACGATAGCCGCGCACTTTGGCATCGGGGAGGCGGGCGAACAACTCGCGGATTTCGTCAAACACGCCGGTATAAGTGGCGGGGTTCGACGCGGGCGTGCTACCGAGCGGGTTTTGATCGACGCCGATCAGCTTCGACAGTAGTTCCAGCCCGCGCAGCTCGTCATACGGCCCAGGTTGCTCGCTGGACCGCGTCAGTATTCGCGCGATCGCCTTGGCGAGCGTGTCCTGAATGAGCGAACTCTTGCCCGAGCCGGACACGCCCGTGACGGCGGTGAGCGTGCCGAGCGGAATGCGGAGGTCGACGTTGCGGAGGTTGTTCTGCCGCGCGCCGGTGAGTTCGAGCCAGCCCCCGCCGGGAGGAGAATTCAGCGAGCGGGGGGCGTCAGCCGCCGGATCGGAGGTGGATGGGAGTGTTGCATGGGGAGATTGCCGAGTACCTTTCTTCTTCCGCACGGATTCCGTGGGAGACGTCGATTCAGGGGGCTGACGCGCCCCGCTCGCGGAAGAATGCGACATCCTCCGCACTTCCGGAATCAAAATCTGTTCCCGGTCGCTGAGGTACTTGCCAGTGAGCGATGCGTCGCCTTTCGTCAGTTCGCGCGGCGGGCCTTCCGCGGTGATTGTGCCTCCCAGGCGGCCGGCGCCGGGGCCGAAGTCGTACAACCGATCGGCGGCCTGCAGCACTTCGCGGTCGTGTTCGACCATGACGATCGTGTTGCCGAGATCGCGCAGTTTGCGGAGCGCTTCGAGCAAGCGGCCGTTGTCGCTGGGATGCAGACCGATCGTGGGTTCGTCGAGCACGTACAACACGCCGGTGAGCGCCCGGCCGATCTGTCCGGCGAGCCGGATTCGCTGCGATTCGCCGCCGGATAATGTGGGCAAGGATCGCGCGAGCGTGAGGTAGTGCAAGCCGACGTCGACCAGGAACGAAAGACGGCTGTTCGCTTCGGTGAGCAAATCTCCCGCGATCTTCTGCTGATCACCGCTGAGCTGCAGACCCTGTAGAAAAGCGAGCGCATCGCGCAAGGGCAGACTGCACAGCTGCTGCAGCGTCTTGCCGGACAAGCGCATGGCCGCGGCGTCTTCGCGCAGACGGCTGCCGTCGCAAGCGGAGCACGGGACTTCGCCGATCAGCTCATAGGACCGCTGGCGGTACGTGTAAGAGACGCGCGAGGCTTCTTCGATCGCGGGGTAAAGGCCCTTGTATTGAAATGAGAAGTGCGGGGGTGCGGGAGTGGCGGAGTGCGGGGCCACTGCTTTGCGACTTTTGCTCTTTGCCCCCGCACTCCCGGACTCCCGCACCCCCGCACCTCCCACCCGGATCCACCGTTCTCCCGTCCCATACAACACCAGGCGCTGCTGCACGGGTTCCAACTGCGAGAACGGCACATCCAGCGGCAGATCGCACTCCGCCGAGAGCGCGTGCAGCATCTGGCGGAACAACGGACGCGTCACGGGATCGGGCCAGGCGGCGACAGCGCCGCTTTCCAATGTTCGCGTCTGATCGGCGATCAGCGCTGCCAGGTTCGTTCCCTGCTGCGTTCCCAACCCTTCGCACGATTCGCACCAGCCCAGCGGGCTGTTAAAGGAAAAATTCTGCGGCGAGAGTTCTTCAAAGCTGCGGCCACATTGTTCGCACGCGCGGAACAAACTGAACGGCGCGACCTTCCACTTCTTCTCGTCGCGCGCTTCGTCGACCTCGGCGGCGCGGATCACGCCCTGTCCAAGGTCGAACGCGGACTGCACCGATTCCGCGAGCCGACCGCGCGTGCCGGGGTTGATCGTCACGCGGTCGACGACGATCTCGACGTTGTGCTTACGACGCCGGTCGATCTCGGGGACGTCGTCCAGCGTATGCACGACGCCATCGATGCGCACCCGGCGGAAACCTTGCTCCCGCAGCCGGTCCCACAGCTTCGCATAGACCTGACCGACGGCGACCTCCTGCGGCGCGAGAATCAGCAATCGCGTGTCGGCCGGATACGCGTGCAGCTTGTCAATCACGTCGTCCGTGGTTTGCGTCTGCACGGGGATGTGACAGTCCGGGCAGTACGGCGTACCAAGCCGGGCGTAGAGAATGCGGAGATAGTCATAGATTTCCGTGACCGTGCCGACCGTCGACCGCGGTGTGTGCCCGACCGTCTTCTGCTCGATGGCGATCGCCGGTTGCAGACCGTGAATATGCTCGACGCGCGGCTTCGGCATCTGCCCGAGAAACTGCCGGGCATAGCTCGACAGCGATTCGACGTAACGCCGCTGCCCCTCGGCGTACAGCGTGTCCATGGCCAGCGAGCTTTTGCCCGAGCCGCTCGGCCCGCAGAAGACGGACATCTTCTCGCGCGGAATCTGCAGGTCGAGGTTTCGTAAATTGTGCTGCGACGCCCCGCGGACGACGATGTTTTCCTTCGCGCCGTTCTGATCGGCAAGCGCCGCGGCGGTTTGCCAACGAGGCGAGGAGGTGCGGGAGTGCGGGAGTGCGGGAGTGGGGGGGTGAAGAGAAGACTTCTTCTTTCCTTTCCCCCGTACCCCCGTACCCCCGTACTCCCGTACTCCGAGATACGGCGCCAGCGCCGTTCCCGTATGCGATGCCGCGCACGCCGCGATCTCCTCCGGCGTCCCCGCGGCGACGATCGTGCCGCCACCGCTGCCCCCCTCCGGACCGAGGTCGATCACCCAGTCCGCCGTCTTGATCACGTCCAGGTTGTGCTCGACGACGATCACCGTGTTCCCCGCTTCGACAAACCCGTGCAGCACGCGCAGCAGGTGTTCGATATCGACGAAGTGCAAGCCGGTTGTTGGCTCATCAAGGATGTAAACCGTCTTGCCGGTCGAGCGCTTGCTGAGCTCTTTCGCCAGCTTCACGCGCTGCGCTTCGCCGCCGGACAGCGTCGGCGACGGCTGGCCTAGCTTGATGTAATCCAGCCCGACGTCATGCAGCGTCTGCAGCGACTGGCGGATTTTCGGGTGGTGCTCGAAGTGTTCCAGCGCTTGCTGCACGTCCATGTCGAGCACTTCGGCAACGTTCTTTCCCTTGTAGCGGACCTCGAGCGTCTCCTTATTGAAGCGGCGGCCCTGGCAGACGGGGCAGGTCACCCAGATATCGGCGAGGAAGTCCATCTCCAGTTTCGTCGCGCCGTTTCCTTCGCACGCCTCGCATCGGCCCCCTTCCACATTGAAACTAAACCGCCCCGGCTTGAACGCGCGCAGCTTCGACTCCGGCAGCAGCGTATACAGCTCGCGAATCTGGTCGAACAGTTTGACGTACGTCGCCGGGTTGGACCGCGGTGTGCGGCCGATCGGCGACTGGTCGATGTCGATCGCCTTGTCGATGTGCTCCAGCCCGGTAATCGCCGTGTGCTGGCCGGGATGCCCGGTCCCTTCATTGATGTCGCGGTTGAGCACTTCCCAAAGGATGTCATTGATCAGCGAGCTTTTGCCGGAGCCGCTGACGCCGGTGATGCAGATGAACGTGCCGAGCGGGAACTCGGCCGTCACATCTTTCAGGTTGTGATGCTTTGCCCCGGAGACGACGAGCTTTTTTTCACTGGGCGGACGCCGCTTCTCCGGCACCGCGATCTTCTGTCGGCCGGAGAGATATCCTCCGGTGAGACTGCGCTCGGACCGCTTGAGATCGTCGACCGAACCTGCCGCGACGATCTCGCCGCCGCGCACGCCGGGACCGGGACCGAAGTCGACGATATAATCGGCGGCCTGCATGGTGTCTTCGTCGTGCTCGACGACGATAACGGTGTTGCCCTGATTGCGCAGGTCCTGCAGCGAACCGAGTAGCAGCACATTGTCGCGCGGATGCAGCCCGATCGACGGCTCATCGAGGATGTAGACCACGCCGACGAGACCGCAGCCGATCTGCCCCGCGAGCCGGATGCGCTGCGACTCGCCACCGGAGAGCGTGGGGGCGGTGCGATCGAGCGTGAGGTAATCCAGCCCGCAGCGCAAGAGGAAGCTGAGCCGCCCGCGGATTTCCTTGAGGACTTCGTCCGCGATCTGCCGCTCGGTGTCGCTGAGTTCGAGGTCGCTGAAGAATTCAAACGCATCGGCGATGCTGAGCGCGCAGACCTCGGGGAGTGCCAGCGCATTCCGCGAGCGGGGGGCGTCAGCCCCCTGATTGGACGTGGAATTGGATTGCCGGACGGAGCGCTTCGCAGCTGATTTCGCGTCGCCAGGTGGGAGCGCTCCATCAGGGGGCTGACGCCCCCCGCTCGCGAAAGACACCCGATAGCTCCCCGCCTGCTTGTTCAACCGGCTGCCGTGACAAGAAACGCAGCCGACGACTTCCATATACTTTTCGAGCTGCGTGCGGCGCATCGGATTGCGCGTGGCGCGATATTCTTCGAGCAACTCGGGAATCAGCCCCTTCCACTTGCCGCCGTGCTTCCACACGCCGTTGCGGTGCTTGTAGACGAACGTGATATTGCGGTCGCCCAGGCCATACAGAAACTTCTCCTGGGCCGCATTCGGCAACTTGGCCCACGCTTTCTTAAGCATCGTCCCTTCGGCAAGTCCCAGTTCGACTTCAATCGCGCGGGCCACGCCTGCATACGTGTGTCGCCTCCAGCGCCCGGCATCGGACAGTTTCCCCAACAGCGCCAGCGCTCCCTTCGCGATCGACAGCTCCGCATCGGCGACGATGCGCTCCAGTAAGATGTCGTACCGCACGCCGAGACCGTTGCAGTCCGGGCACATTCCCAGCGGACTATTAAAGCTGAACAACTGCGGCGACGGCGGCTCGTAGCTGATGCCGCAGTGCGTGCAGGCGTAGTCGGTAGAGAAGAGAGTGTCGAGGGCTGAGGGTTGAGGGTTGAGGGAGAGAGATTCACCGACATCGACTTCGGCCTCGTCGATCGCTTGCGGCTTCGCGCCTCGCGCCCCCTCCTCGCTGATGACGAGCTTTCCCCCAGCCAGCCCCAGCGCCTGCTCCACCGCTTCCGCCAGCCGTGGCCGTGGCGTCTTGCCCCCGATCAACCGGTCCACCACCACGTCGATGGTGTGCTTCATCTGCTTGTCGAGCTTCAGATCGGCGTCCAGCTCGACCACTTTGCCGTCCACGCGCGCCCGCAGATAACCCTGCTTGAGCAGATCGCGGAATAGGTCTTTGAACTCTCCTTTCTGCCGCTGCACCAGTGGCGCCAGCACCTGGAATCGCGTTCCCTCCGGCATCCGCAGCACGGCGTCGACGATGTTTTCGCGCGTTTGCGCGCTGATCGGCCGACCGCACTGATAGCAACTGGGATGGCCGACTCGCGCGAACAGCACGCGCAGATAATCGTAGATTTCGGTGATCGTCCCGACAGTGCTGCGCGGGTTCTTCCCAGCGGCCTTCTGCTGGATCGAGATTGACGGCGCGAGCCCCGTGATGGCATCGACATCCGGCTTCGGCATCTGCCCGAGAAATTGCCGGGCATAACTCGACAGCGATTCGACGTACCGCCGCTGTCCCTCGGCGTACAGCGTGTCGAACGCGAGCGAGCTTTTGCCCGACCCACTGACCCCCGTCATCACAATCAGTTTGTTGCGGGGAAGCGAGAGGGAAACGTTCTGCAGGTTATGTTCGCGAGCGCCGCGGATGACGAGGGGCGTATCGGTCATAGAGCGAAAATCGTGCGGGTAAAACGTCGGTTGAAGTTTGTACAGACGATTGTAGACCACGCATCGCAACGAACAACTGAACGCGCCCGGAAGCCCAGGGATGGCATCCCTGAGTCTTCTCCAATACCCATCGATTGTTCGCCCCGTTCTCAAGTTGCTACAGTGTCACGGAACGGGGGACGCGGTTGTCGCCCGGCGGTGGTCCCTTCAGGCGGTCCTCATCATGCCCACTCCTCTCGAAACCCTCGTGGCGTCCGGCACGAAAGTCTGGCTGGACAGCATCGATCCCGACCTGGTTGTCGAGAATCGCAAGTTTGGGGCGACCGGGGCGACATCGAACCCGATCATCATTTCCGACCTGCTGAAGACTGGCCGGTTTGATGACCAGATTCGCGCCCTCGCCGCGAAGGGTCTGAACGACGCCGACATCGCCTGGGAAATGACCGATCGCCTCGTCAAGCAGGCCCAGGAAGTCTTCGCGGAAGTCAACACCAGCACCAAAGGGAACGACGGCTACGTCAGCTTCGAGCTCGATCCGCTGCTGGAAGACAAGTCGTGCACCCTTTCGGTGGCAGACAAAGCCAAGCAGTACATCGAACTCGGCAAGAAGTGGGCGGCCGGCCACAAGAACCGCATGATCAAGGTGCCGGCCACACCCGGCGGCTTGGCGGCGCTGGAAGACCTGTGTGCCGCGGGGATCACGCTCAACGTCACGCTGCTCTTCACCGCGCGGCAGTACCAGGCGGCCCGCGACGCCGTCTGGCGCGGCGCGCAGCGGCGGGCGTCGCTGGACGGCTTCAAGTCGGTTTACAGCATTTTCGTGAGCCGGATCGACGTCTACACCGAAAAGCACGTCCCGGATCTGATTCCGGCCGCGCAAGGTCAAGTGGGCATCGTCAATGCGAAGCGGCTCTGGCAGGAGAACCAGAAGTTCTGGGCCGACAAGAAGCTGCCGCTGAAGCAGGAATTCATCTTCGCCAGCACGGGGACGAAGGACCCGAAACTCCCGCCGGACAAGTACGTGGAAGCGCTCGCCGGCGCCGACATTCAGACCAATCCGCCGGCGACCAACGCGGCCGTGCAGAAGCTGGCTGGCAAGACATACAGCCGCAAGGTAGATCAACTCCCCTCGGCCGATGTGCTGGCGGACATCGATCGCAAGGTGGACTTCGCCAAGCTGGAGCAGGTGCTGATGGACGAGGGACTGGCAAAATTTGCCGATCCGTTTAAGGCATTACTGCAAACCATCGCCTCGAAGCGGTAAAAACTCTGCCAGCTGCCGTTGACCGAATCGCACGCGGAATCTATTGTCCCGCCGGCTTTGACGGACCCGTCGATTGACGGTCCCGAGCAGCCGGTTGAATCCGCAGCGCGACCTGCGCTGTGCACGACGAACGCCAGGGCACGGAAGCCATCGCGTTCCCGGATGATTCAACCTCATGCGGGACTGCGACACGGACGTTGCCGTTCCCGCATCTTTGCCGATGTCCGTATGCCCCGGAAGCAGCGTGTGTCCCAAGCCCCCCAGGGACACCTCTGCTTCCGGGCTTTTTTTGTTTTCTTGTAGCGTGGGCCGAGTCTTCGAGTCCCACCACGATTGCACTAGCGACGTGGTGGGACTCGCGGACTCGGCCCACCCTACGCAAGAACGCAATTGACGCTTCCGCAAAGCCCGTCGTACAGTGACGGGATGGCGCCCGCTGTTGCATCCAAGCCCGCGGCGATGAAAAAAGTGGTGCTCAAACTGCGCCCCCATCGGCCGACGACGACGCAAGCCCGCTGGCATGCGCCCAGCTGGGTGTTCTCGATGCTGGTGCACACCGCAATTCTGGTGACGCTCGCCGTCATCGCACCGCGGTGGAACAACGAGCCGGTCGGCTTTGGCGATGGGATCTCCAACGAATTAGGCACCGGCGGATCGTCGCTCGGCTTTGACATCGGCCGGGGCGCCGATGCTGCGATGGGACAGGGCGATTCCGGCGAAGCGCCGGACGTCGCCGCGGGTGCGGAAGGATCGTCCGAGGTCGCTACGACCGCGGTGATGCCATCGTCGATCGCCGCGCAGTTGCCGAATCCGCTCGCGACGCAGGTGTTGCCCGCGGTCCCACAGGTGCTGGGCGCCAGCGGCAGTAATACCAGTACTGGACCGCTCGCCGTCACCCCCACCGCGGGCTTGCGCGAGTTTATCACCGGCAGCGCCGGGGGCGGTCAAGGGGGCAGCGGTCGCGGCAACGGTTTGCCCGGCGGCACCGGCGACGGCGGCAATCAGGGGACGGCACTGCAGGGAACCGGCAGCGGCGGCGGACCACCCGGCGCCGGGTTCATGGGCGCGAAGGACCGCGCCACCCGCGTGGTGTTCGTGATCGACAGTTCCGCCAGCATGCTCAACTACGGCGCGATGCAGGCGGCGAAGTCGGCACTGGTCTCCAGCCTCCAATCGCTGGTCGAGTCGCAGCAGTTCCAGATAATCTTCTTCAACGACAAGGCCACGCTGCTGAAACTGCAGGGGAAGCGCGACCCGGTGCTCGTCTCCGCGAATGAAATCAACAAGACGCTGGCCCGCCAGGAAATCGCCGCCGTTTCGCCCGATTTCGGCACGAACCGCCTGGAAGCGCTGATGCTCGCATTGCGGATGAACCCC